>Ga0136633_1000492_pt1 | contig 30447 bp, 31 predicted proteins | sample AntDrymeUQ832206_2_FD_105494 | JGI IMG/M metagenome (GOLD analysis project Ga0136633, IMG submission 105494) | Polar desert sand microbial communities from Dry Valleys, Antarctica - metaG UQ83 (22.06) | ecosystem: Environmental > Terrestrial > Soil > Desert | place: Antarctica: Dry Valley... | reverse complement strand
GACCCTTGGGCGTTCGACGCGCCGTCGTCGTCACTGTCGCTGCCGCAGGCCGCCCCTGCGAGGGCGAGGATACCGACGAGCGCGGTGAGCGAAGCCCTTCTTTTCGTGTACATGGTTCTCTCTTTCGTTTTGCCTTGTCCGGCGAAGCTTGAGTCGCAGGTTCGAAGGGCTTCTCTTGCCCCTTCTACGGATCACCACGGCGAGGCGTATGACGCCCCCTTAGGGTGATCCGGACGGTGATTCGTGTACGTAGACCAAGACACCGGGCCTCGCTTCATGGCTCACCACGTCAGCGAGGTCGACCTCTCGTAGCGGCCGCGAAGTGCGCGCCGACTTCGCAGCGTTCCCGTGGCGGCGGGGCGCTTCTCTCTCGCACCGCCGCCACGGACCTACCCCCTCCGCCTCGCTCCTGGCTGGCTCAGAAGTTGGCGGGGAGCCACTGCTTCGCCCGGTACCAGTCGACGTTGTCGGCGACGGCGGCCGGGAAGTCGGTCTTGGCGAAGCGGAAGCCGGTGGACTCGATGGCCTCCGTGGAGAGGCGGTTGTTCCTGTTGGTCTTCGACATCAGGCGCAGGCGGTCGGGCGTGAAGAGGATCGTGGGCTCCATGCCCTGCTCGACGAGGCGCCCGTGCACCCGCCGGCGCCGGTCCTCGTCGAGGCCCTCGCCGCCGACCTCGACCTCCATGCCGAAGCACCCGGCGAGCACGGCAGCCACGTCGTGGCTCGACGGATAGATGCCGTCGACCACGTTGATGGCCCGGCCGACGGCCTCGGGCGAGCGGGCCAGGTGCAGGCAGGCGCCGATGAGGTCGTCGACGTGGACCAGGCGCTGCTCCATCGGCTCAGCAGCGACCGCCAGCCGGGGGAGGCCGGCGGCCCGCTCGATGGCGGCGTCGAGGATGGCGCTGGCCAGCAGCTTGGTGGCCCCCGGCCCGTAGACGGTCACAGGGCGCAGCACGACCACCGGCATGCCCTCGCGGCTGCGGGCCCAGACCTCCTGCTCGGCCCCCCACTTGGCCTTCCCGTAACCCCGGCTGGCGTTCGGCTCGACGTCCTCCCGCACGGGGAGCGGCAGCTGCTTCTCCTCGCCGTAGATCGACGTGGAGCTCATGTGCAGGAACCGCTCCAACGGTCCTTTGCCGGCGGCGTCGAGGAGCCGCGCGGTGGCGTCGACGTTGTTGCGGTCCATCTCCTCCTGGGTCGATTTGGAGCTGGAGGCGCCGGCCAGGTGAAAGACGTGGGTGATTCCTTCGCACAGGTCGGTCGGGTCGTCGACGACCAGGTCGGCTGCCTGGTACTCCACCTCCTCCGGAAGGTCGTCGGGTCGCGGGCGGCGGCCGGTGGCCCTGACCCGCCAGCCGTCGGCCACGAGGGCGGGCACCAGCCGGGCGGCGATGAACCCAGTGGTACCGGTCACCAGTGCATGCGGGTCAGTCACGCCTCGTACACTGCCATTCCGACATGGGCACGTCCGTCTTCTTCAATCCCGAGTGCGGCAGCTGCCGCACTGCGCAGGGCATCCTCGAGGAACGCGGGATCGAGGCCGACTACATCCGGTACCTGGAGAACGCCCCCACCCGGGCCGATCTCGAGGACGTGCTGGTAAAGCTGGGCACCGACGATCCGCGCGACATCGTCCGCACCAAGGAGCCGGTCTACGCCGAGCTGGGCCTGGATTCGGCGGATCGCGACCAGCTCCTCGACGCCATGGCCGCCAACCCCATCCTGATCCAGCGCCCGATCGTCATCTCCGGCGATCGCGCCGTGGTGGCCCGCCCGCCCGAGCGCCTGCTGGAGCTCCTGGATCACGCCAGCGAGGAGTAGACCGCCTCGACCAGCCTGCGGGAGCGGCGGTCGGCGCCGAGCGACGCAGTCAGCTGGTTCATCACGTAGGCGAAGCCCAGGCCCTGCGACCGGTCGGCGAACGCCACGGACCCGCCGGCGCCCTCGTGCCCGAAGCTGCCGCCGGCGCCCTGGCCGGTCATCGGGCTTCCGCCCGCTGAGTGTCTCCTGGACCGGCCTCCCGGGCCGGTCATCACCGAGTGCAACGAGAAGCCCAGGCCGAAGCTCGTGTCGACGGCGAGCACCCGGTCCGGGCCCGTCACCTGGGGCCGGGAGGCCTCGTCCAGCGTGGCCGCCGAGAGGAGCCGGTCGCAGGCCAGCTCCCCGTAGAAGCCGGCCAGGGCCCGGGCGGTGGCGATGCCGTTGGCCGCCGGCCATTCGGCCTGGTGCAGCTCCGGGGCATTGAACGACTCCACGTCGAACTGGCCGGGCGGGTTGGCGAAGGCCTGGAACGTGAGCGAGTCGATGTCCATGATGGCGGCGGCGAAGATCAGGCCCGGGTCCTCGGGCTTCATGCCCGCGAGGTCGAATCGACCGGGCGCCAGTCGGGCGACGGAGGCCTCCCGGTCGGAAGGAAGGCCGATCCACAGGTCGAGGTCGAGCGGTCTCGCCACCTCCTCGGCCAGCATGGCGCCCACGCTCCGGCCGTCCACCCGACGGACCACCTCCCCCACCAGCCAGCCCCAGGTCAGCGGGTGGTAGCCGTGGGCGGTGCCCGGGGGCCAGCGGGGGGCCTGTGCGGCGAGGCGGGCCGCCACCAGGGCGTGGTCGTGACAGTCGGCGAAGGCGACCGGCTCGTCGAACACGGGGAGGCCGGCCTGGTGGGTGAGCAGGTGGCGGGTGGACACCGCTCCCTTCCCGCCGGCGGCGAACTCCGGCCAGACATCGGCCACCGGCGCGTCGAGGTCGAGCAGCCCCCGCTCCCAGAGGATCAGGGCACAGGCCGCAGTCAGGCCCTTGGTGGCGGAGTAGACGAGCACCGGCGTGCCCCGCCCCCATGCCCGGCCGGTGTGGGCGTCAGCCAGGCCGCCCCACAGGTCGACGACCATGCGGCCGTCCACCACCACCGACACGGCGGCGCCGATCTCGCCCGGGTCGACGAAGTTCGCGGCGTAGGCGTCCCGCACCGCCTCGAAGCCTTCGGCGCAGGTCCCCTCGACGGTTACCCCGGTCATGGAGAGGACGGTACGCCTCCGGCAGGAGCGGGTACCGTTCTCTACGTGCCCGTCTCTCCCAGTGCGACCACATTGATCGCCGGCCGCTACCAGATCGAGGGCCCCTTGGGGCGTGGCGGGATGGCCGAGGTGAAGGCCGGGACCGACCTGCGCCTGCAGCGGCCGGTGGCGGTCAAGTTCCTGCTCCCCGAGATGGCGGCCCGCGACGACATCCGCAGGCGCTTCGAGGCCGAGGCCCGGGCTGCGGCCTCCTTCAGCGACCCCCACACCGTGGCCGTCTTCGACACGGGAGAGCACGAGGGCCTGCCGTACATCGTCATGGAGCGACTTCCCGGCGAGACCCTCGCCGACCGCATCGCCGGGGGCCCGGTCGACCCGGCCTGGCTGCGCCGGGTGTCGGGCGAGGTCCTGGGCGCCCTGGAAGCGGCCCATGCCGTGGGGCTCGTGCACCGGGACGTGAAGCCGAGCAACATCCTGATCACCGCCGATGGCCACGCCAAGATCGCCGATTTCGGGATCGCCAAGAGCCTGGAGGGCTCCGACGGAGCACGTGACCTCACCGGCACCGGCCAGCTGCTCGGGACCCCTTCATACCTGCCTCCCGAGCGCCTCGATGGCGCCCCGGCCACGGCCAAGTCCGACCTGTACTCCATGGGCGTGGTCCTCTACGAGGCGCTCAGCGGTCGCACTCCCTTCCCGGCCGATACGCCCCTCGCCACGGCACGGGCCATCGTCGCCGGCCAGTACGAACCCCTCGGCCAGGTGCGCCCAGGACTCGATCCGAGCCTGGTCGCCGCCGTGGAAAAGGCGATGGCCACTGATCCTGCCCGCCGGTTCCCCACGGCCACCGCCATGGCCGCCGCCCTTGCGCCACTGGCGCCAGTCGCTGCGGGCGCGCCGACGGTGGTCGACGGCGCCGCACTGTCGACCACAGCGGTGCTCGACCGCGGGAGCCTCACGGAGGTCCACGTCGCAGAACCGGCAGTGCCCGGACCGCCGGCCGGCCCAAGGTTCCGGGCGCCGCTGGCTCTCGTGGTCGTCCTCCTCTTCGTCGCCATCCTGGTCGCCGGCCTCAACCGCCGGGACGGGGCGCCGTCCGATGCCGAGACGGGTACGACCCTGCCCGCCGCCGGACAGTCCGAGACCCCGTCGAGCACCGCAGCCCCCGCTCCGTCCGCCGGCTTGGCCGCCGACCTGCGGGCCGCCGCCGGTCGGCTGACCGCCGCCGACGGGCCACGGGCCACGGATCTCGCAGCCAGCCTCCGCCAGGTTGCCGAGCAGGTCCAGGCCGGCAACGCCGGGGCCGGCGCCACCGCCACCGGGGCCGTCGTCTCAGCCGGCGCCTGGCGGTTGTCCGGCCAGCTCTCAGAGGCAGCCGCCACCTCAGCGGTCAACGTGCTCAGCCGGGTGCCGGGCGTCACCGTGGTGACGCTTCCGAACCTCCCGGTGCTCTCCGGGCCTGCGGGTACCAGCGGCGGAAGCGGCGGAAGCGGCAAGGCGAAGGGCAAGGACGACTAGGCCGTAGAAGGAACGCGGCGGCGGCGTCGTCGCTGTTACTGCTGCTTCTCCTTGCGGACCAGCCACCGTAGGCGCTTGGCCCCCTCGAACGCCGCCTCGCCTGCGAGCTGGCCGATGCTGGTGGACAGCGTGGGGTAGACGTGGATGAGGCTGGCCAGCTCGGCCAGCTTCATACCCTCGTTGATGCCCATCGCCAGCTCGTGGATCATCTCGCCGGCCGAGGGGGCGAGGATGTGGGCGCCCACCAACTTGCCCTTGGCAGTGACCACCACGATGCAGCCCTCGGACGCGCTGTCTGCCCGGGCTCGATCGGAGTGGGCCAACTCCATCCGGTACACCTCGACATCGTCGCCGTGCTTCTTCTCGGCCTCCGCCACCGTCAGGCCGGCGTGGGCCAGCTCGGGGTCGGTGAACGTGCACCACGGCACGAAGTCGGTGACCTTGCCCTTGCCCGGATAGAACGCGTCCCGTACGGCGCGCACCGCTTCGTAGGCCGCGGAGTGGGTGAACAGGAACCGACCGGCCACGTCGCCGGCGGCGTAGATCGACGGAACACTCGTCCGCATCCGTTCGTCGACCTCGATCCCCCGGCGCCCGACCTTCACCCCCACCTCGTCGAGCCCGAGGCCCTCGACGTTCGGCCGCCGGCCCACCGCCACCAGAAGCTCCTCGCCCTCCCACTTGGCCGGCACACCCGCCTCCGCCCCGTACACGATCTTCCGCCCCTCGGCCACGGCGACCCGCTCGGTCTCCACGTTGAGCCGCAGGTCGACCCCTTCGTTGCGCAGCATGGCAGTGAGGGTGGCGACCAGGTCGGGCTCGTCCCGGGGAAGGATTCCGGGGCCCTTCTGGAGGACGGTGGTGCGGATGCCCAGCCGGGTGAAGGCCTGGGCCATCTCGATCGCTATCGGGCCGCCGCCGATCATCACCATGCTCTTCGGCGCCCGCTCGATCTCGAAGACGCTCTCGCTGGTGAGGAACCCGGCTTCCTTCAGCCCCTCGATCGGCGGCGTGAGCGGGCGGCTCCCGGTGCACAGCAGGATGAACCGCGTCTCGAGCGTGCGGTCCTGGCCGACCAGCTCCACCGCGTTCGGCCCGGTGATGCGCGCCTGGCCGGCGATGACCTCGACCCCCATGGCCTTGAAGCGCTCGGGGTCGTCGTCGGTCCCCGCCAGGTCCTGCTGGATGGCCCGGATGCGCTTCCAGACGAGGGATGTGTCGATGTCGACCGGGTCGATCGATGGCAGGCCGTACTTGTCGGCCACCCGCATGGTGTGGGCCGCCTTGGCCGAGGCGAGCAGGGCCTTGGACGGCACGCACCCGGTCCAGAGGCAGTCGCCCCCCACGCGGCCCCGCTCGACCACGGCTACGCGGAGCCCGATGGTGGCCGCGAACTCCGCGCCCACCATGCCCCCGGATCCCATACCGATGATGACCAGGTCGTACCGACTCGCCAAGGCAGAGGCCCCCATCCCTCGCAGACGTTTTCGGACTGTACCGTCCTAAGCTCGGATTCGTGCCGAACGGCCAGGACGCAACGGGCATCGACATCGTCTTCGGGCTCGCCCTACTGGGCACGCTGTTCCTGTTGGCGCGCCGGTGGCGGTCCTTCTGGGACGACGACTTCACGAGCGACGACCGCCGCCTGGCGACCCAGTGCGCGGTGTTCGTCGTCCCGCCCATCGTCGTGCTCATCCACGAGGTGGGCCACGTGCTCGGCGCCCGGATGGTCGGCGGCGAGGTGCTCGGCTTCCACTACGGGCTGATCGAGGGCTCGGTGCGGGTTGCCGGCGGGCTGTCGGCGGGCCAGTTCTGGTGGGTCGCCCTGTCCGGCAACCTGGCCGGCGCGGCCACCGGCCTGGGCATGGCCATCGCCGGCGCTACTGCAGACCGCATGCCCAGGGCGGCGCGGCGGGTGCTCATCATGGGTGGCCTGCTGCAGGTGGTGTTCCAGCTCGTCGTCTACCCCCTGCTGTCGCTGTCGGCCCGCTTCGGGGACTGGCAGGCCATCTACGACTTCGGCGCCACGCCGGCGCTCAGCACCGTCACCCTCGTCGCCCACGTCGCCACCCTCTTCGTCATCTGGCGCTGGTGGCGCGGGCGCGTGCGGCGGACGCTCTTCAACGTCGACCACGCCCAGGACGCGGAGATGGGCCGGTTGGAGGCGGCCATCGCTGCGTCACCGCAGGACCCCCAGCCGGTCATGGAGCTGGCCGTGCTGTACGCCCGCAACGGTGAGATGTCCCTCGCCCGGGAGACCCTCGACTCGGCCGCCGGCGGCCCGGAGCTCACCGGCTTCGGCGCCGCCCGTCTCCACCTGGCCCGGGCCCGGCTGGCCGTCATGGAGGACCGGTGGAGCCAGGCCTACCTGGCCGCGCAGGCCGGCCTGGCCCAGCTGCCGGCCGGTGACGGCGGCGAAGTGGCACAGCGGCTGTGGGCCAACGCCGGCATGGCCCTGGCCGCCATGGAGCGGCCGGAGCAGGCCCTCGAGGCCTTCGCCCACGTCCAGCCGCCCGTCGCTGACGACCCCCGGTTCCTCTATGCCCGCGGCCGGGCCCGCATCGCGGTCGGCGACCGGGCCGGCGGCCACACCGACCTGCACGCTGTCATCGGCTGGCGGCCCGAGGGCGACCTCCTCCGCCAGTGGGCCGAGGCCCTCCTCGAGGGCCGGGAGCCGGCGCCGCCCGACGACCGCGACCGCCCCAACTACGCCCGCCGCACAAAGGCCCCGCCCGCCCCCATCGCCGGCGTCTAGGAGCGAGAGCACCGAGCCGGCCTGCCGGCCCTGCCGGAGCGGAGCGGAGGCCGTTGCCGGAAGGCCGCCAAGGCTCGGTGCGGGTCGCGACCAGCATCTCTGATCCTCCCTCCCTCGAAAGTGGGCGTCGATTCGCCCACTCTCGGCGGGATCAGAGGGCGGGCAGCGCCTTCAGCAGGGGCTCGAGCTCACCCTTGGTGACGACGTTGTCGAAGCGGGCGACGATGCGGCCGTCGGCGCCGACCACGAACACCCACGGCTCGTTGAGCTCGTTGCCCCTGAGAACCCAGTCCGCCGCGCTCTTGTTGACAGTTTTGCCCTGGAAGTCACGCCAGATCTCGACATGGACGAAGTCGGCCCGGTCTGCGTACTGCTTGGACAGCTCGTCGACGAGGTCGGTGACGGGCCCGCAGAACCGGCTGGTGCAGTAGACGGGCGTGGCGAAGACGGCCACGATCGGGCGCTTGGCGGCCAGGGAGGCGGCGATCGTCGTGCGGTGCAGGCCGGGGTCGGGGATCTCGCCGCTGCCGGCCCGCGAGTCGATGGCGGGGCGGGGGATGTCCGGCGTGGTCAGCGTGAGCGTCTCCGTGGCCAGGGCCATGTCGCCAGGGGCGGGGACGGCATGGGCGGGGTTGACGGCGAACGCCCCCTTCCCGCTCACGGCCTTGCCCTCCACAGTGGCGGTGGCCTCGACCTCCCAGAACCCGGCCTTGTCAAAGGCGGCCTGCGCCGAATACAGCCCCCGGGAGTCCGACGAGCGCACGACCTGGACGTCGGTCGGCGCCGGCGAGGGCACGACCGTTCCGTGGATCGGCAGGTACGACGCCTTGACCACCGGCCCGAACGGCGACGGATTGGCCCCACCCTCCTTGGTGCCCACGTAGGAGAAGCGCAGGTCGACCGAGCCGTACCCGAGCAGCCGTTGGTCGACGGTGAGCAGCCCGATGATGAACCGGGCGGGTGGCCCGGTGGCCAGGTCATAGCTGGCCACTTCGACGGCGAGGTCTCCGGCACGTGCGTTGTCCGCGCCGTCGGAGCCGCTACAGGCGGCGAGCACGGCCAACAGGGCGCCGACAGCGACCAGACGACGGAATCCCATGCAGATCATTTGTCGCAGGGCGGCGCCTCGATGGCAAGTCGCCCCAGGGACGTGCGGTACACCTCGGCCAGCCGCAGGAGGTCGTCGGGCAGGGTCGGCGGCCGCGCTCCGAGCTCCGACTCCACCTTCCCCTTGGCCTGCAGGAGCGCCGCCGCCTGGGCCCGGTCGACCTCCTCCACGCCGCGCACCACGGTGTGCAGCGCCTCGTGGGACCGGTCGAAGAACAGGGCCCGGGCCATGGCCGGCGTCGCGGCCGCCTCGCACAGGCCGGCGTGGGCATCGACCAGACGGGCGACGGTGGTCAGATCACCGCCGACCGTGACGGTATCGGGCCCGGAGTCGCGGCAGCCCGCGGCCAGGACGGCCAACAGGAGGACGACCACCCTCAGCACCGGCGGAGGATACGGAGGGAGCCGCAGCCGGCGTGGTCCAGCGGCTCGAACGTCTCCGACTCCATCGCCCGGCACCAGATCTCATACGGCGGCCGGCCCCCGTCGGCCGAATCCTCGAACACGTCGTGGACCGCCAGCAGCCCACCCGGCGCCACCAGCGGCGCCCAGGCCTCGTAGTCGGCGTGGGCCGGCTCGCGACCGTGGCCACCGTCGATGAAGACCATTCCGAGGCGAGTCTGCCAGTGGGCGGCGACGACCGTCGACTCACCCACCACCGCCATGACCGTGCGTTCCAGGCCGGCCTCCTCGATGGTCCGGCGGAACTGCGGCAGGGTGTCGATCCGGCCGGTCCGGGGGTCGACCAGGGCCGGATCGTGGTGCTCCCATCCCTCCTGGTTCTCCTCCGAGCCCCGGTGGTGGTCGACGCAGAACAGCACAGTGCCCGCCTCCTCGGCCGCGTCGCCCAGGTAGACCGCGGACAGGCCGCACCACGACCCGATCTCGAGCAGGGGCCCGACGGCGGCGGCGGTGAGACCGGCGACGTGGAGGGCCAGCCCTTCGCCGGCGGGCATGAAACCCGGCACCCGCCGGACGAGCGCCAGGCGGTCGGGCCTCACGCGCTCAACCCTTCCCGGTGACTCCGGCGCCGTCGAGCGTGGCCATCTCCCGCAGCACCTTGGACGCGGCCTGGACCAGAGGGACGGCCAGCAGTGCGCCGGTGCCCTCGCCCAGCCGCATGCCGAGGTCGAGCAGCGGATCCATGCCCAGGTGCTCGAGGGCGACGGTGGCGCCAGGCTCGGTTGACCGGTGGCCGGCCACGCAGAAGTCGACACACGCTGGGGCTAGGGCGGCGGCGACCATCAGACCGGCCAGGGCGACCACGCCGTCGACCACCACCGGCACCCGGGCGGAGGCACCGCCAATGATGAAGCCGGCCAGGGCGGCGATCTCGAGCCCCCCCACAGACGCCAGCACCTCGAGTGGGCCCGACACGCTGCGGGCCAGCGCCCGCTCCACCACGGAAACCTTCCGCTGCCAGGTGGGGTCGTCGATGCCCGTACCCCGGCCGGTCACCTCGGCGGCGGACCGGCCGGTGAGGGCGGCGATCAGGGCGGCCGACGCCGTGGTGTTGCCGATCCCCATGTCGCCCGTGACCAGGCAGCGGGCGCCACCGACCACTGCGTGGGCCGCCACCGACGCTCCCACGTCGAGCGCCTGCCTCGCCTCGTCGACGGTCATGGCGGGGCCGGCAGCCAGGTTGGCGGTGCCGGGCCGGACCTTGCGCAGCAGCAGGCCGGGAGCCGACGGGAGGTCGGTGGCCACGCCCACGTCGACGACGATCACCGCTGCGCCGGCGTGGCGGGCCAGCACGTTGACCGCCGCCCCTCCGTCGCAGAAGGCAGCGACCATCTGGGCCGTGACCTCCTGGGGCCAGGGGGTGACGCCCTCGGCCAGCACGCCATGATCGCCGGCGAACACGGCCACCACGACCGGCGCAGGCACCGGGGGCGGGCAGACGCCGGCGATGGCGGCCAATCGGACGCCGACGGTCTCCAGCCGCCCGAGGGCGCCCCGCGGCTTGGCCAGCCGGTCGTGGAGAGCGGCGGCCTCGGCGGCGGCCGTCGCGTCGGGAGCGGTGAGGCCGGCGACCGCCGCCCCGAAGCTCACCCGCCGGCGGGCAGGGAGGGCTCGGGCTGGTGGGCGAACATCAGGCGGTTGAAGATGAAGAACTTGCCCACCCAGAGGATGCCGAATGCGGCCAGGGCGGCCCCGTTGACGATGAGCCGGGCGACCAGATCGGAGTCGGTGAGCTGGTGGGCGTTGGACTCGGCGTAGTCCGCCGCCCACGTCGAGAAGATCAGTCCCAGCAGGGCCAGGCTCCAGAAGGGGACGATCTCCTTCATGAAGTGCGACTTCCCCGTCTTTCCCCAGGCCCACGCTCGATTCAGGTAGTACGAGGGCACGGCGGAGATGCAGACGGCGATGATGTTGGAGGTGCGGGCCGACCAGAACGACTGGGCGATGAAGAGCACGATCTGGGAGACGATCACCGAGATCACCGACACCAGGCTGTAGCGGACCATCTTCCGACCGCCCGGCGTGCGCGAACGGTCAAGCAGGGAGCGAGGGGAGAGGTCCACCACGGTGATCGTATCGGCCACTTGCGCCCCCGAATCAAGCCTCTGTGCACCCTGTTACCCTGATCTCACTCCGGAGGGGAGTAGCCCCAACGCGACAGCGTCGTCATCTCGGCCGAAAGGCCCGGTGCTGTAGGTCCACTTGGGCGGGCGAGACCTTCGGTGACATCCATCCACCCAGGAGGGTCACCGTATGGTCGTTTCTGACATAGCCGCCGCTGTCTGGCTCGCGATGCGGCAATACGCAGCCGAGCACGGCTACGAAGTCATCGTGATGGGCACTAGCTCGGCGACCTCCCGATGACGACGCCCACATTCCTCGCCGCCGCCTCGTCGGAGGGGAACTTCGCGCAGATCGACGTCCCGCTGTGGGGCTGGGCCGCCCTGATCGCCGGCATCACCACCCTCCTGATCGCCGACCTCCTGATCGTCCACCGCCGGCCCCACGCCGTCGGCTTCCGGGAAGCGGCGATCGAGAGCAGCGTCTGGATCGCCATCGGCGTGAGCTTCACCGGCGTGATGGCGCTGTGGTTCGGCGGCGACGCCGCCGGTGAGTACATCACCGGGTACCTCATCGAGAAGAGCCTCTCGATCGACAACGTCTTCGTGTGGGCGGTGCTCTTCTCGTACTTCGCCGTCCCCAAGGAGTACCAGTTCCGGGTCCTGTTCTGGGGGATCTTCGGCGCCCTGGTCCTCCGTGCCATCTTCATTTTCGCCGGCGTGGCCCTCATCGAGCGCTTCGAGTGGGTGCTCTACATCTTCGGTGCGTTCCTGGTCGTGACCGCGATACGGATCGCCCGGCACAGCGAGACAGAGGTGCACCCCGAGCGGAATCCGGTGCTGAAACTGCTGCAGCGGGTGGTCCCGTCCACCACGGAGTACGACGGGCAGAAGATGTTCAGCCGGAAGACCGGCAAGCGGCTGGCCACTCCCCTGTTCATCGTCCTCGTCCTGGTGGAGACGACCGACGTCGTGTTCGCCGTCGACTCCGTCCCCGCCATCCTGGCGGTGAGCCGAGAGCCCTTCATCGTGTTCGCGTCCAACGCCTTCGCCATCATGGGCCTGCGGGCCCTGTACTTCCTGCTCGCAGGGATGGCGGGGAAGTTCCGGTACCTGAACATCGGTCTCGGCGTCATCCTTGGCTTCGTCGGGGTGAAGATGATCATCGCCGACCTGTACCACCCGCCCCAGTGGCTGTCGCTCGGTGTGATCGCCGCAGCGTTGGCGGTGGCGGTGATGGCGTCTCTCCGTGCTGACCGTCGCGAGCAGGAGGCCGTCCAGGCGAAGGGCCGGGAGTAGCACCCGTGAGTCAGCACACGACGGTGGAGGCGCTCGGGATCGCGGTCGCCGCCGGGGTCCCGGTGCTGCTGTGGGGGGCGCCCGGCACAGGGAAAACGTCCGCCATCACCGCCATGGCCGAGGCCATGGGTTGGCCGTGCGAGACGGTGATCGCCGCCATCCGGGAGCCGTCGGACTTCGCCGGCCTCCCGATCGTCACCGAGGGCGAGGTCCGCTTCGCCCCGCCCCGGTGGGCCCAGCGGCTGGCCACGCAAGGGCGGGGCGTGCTGTTCCTCGACGAGATCTCCACCGCCCCGCCGGCCGTGCAGGCCGCCCTGCTCAGGGTCGTGCTCGAGCGCGTAGTGGGCGACCTGCCCCTCCCCGATGACGTGGTCGTGATCGCCGCCGCCAACCCGCCCGAGCAGGCCGCCGACGGCTGGGACCTTGCCGCCCCGCTGGCCAACCGCTTCTGCCACCTCGACTGGACGGTGGAGCCCGCAGCGTTCGCCCAGGGCCTGGTCAACGGGTTCGAGACACCCACGGTTCCGGTGCTGCCCGACAACTGGGTCGACGACATTCCCTACGCGCGTGGCCTGGTGGCGGCGTTCATCACCGTGCGCCCGGGGCTGGCCTGCGACCTCCCCACCGACGCGGCCCGCGCCGGCCGGGGCTGGCCGAGCCCTCGCACCTGGGACATGGCCGCCCGGCTGTGGGCCGCGGCGGGCGCCGCCGGCGCCAGCACCGAGGCGGAGACCGCCCTGCTCACAGGCGCTCTGGGCGAGGGGCCGGGCATCGAGCTGCTCATGTGGCACCTGGAGATGGACCTGCCCGACCCCGAGGACGTGCTGGCCGATCCCGAGGGCTTCGAAGTCCCCCAGCGCCACGACCGCGCCCACGCCGTGCTCTCCTCGGTGGCCGCCGCGGTGGCGGCCAAGCCCACCCCGGAGCGGTGGCTCGCCGGGTGGAAGGTGGTGGGCAAGGTCGGCAAGGAGGCCCCCGACGTGGGGGCGGTGGCGGCTCGGGTCCTGGCCCAGTGCCGGCCTCCTGGCGTGGCCGCACCGCCCGAGGTGAAGCTCTTCCTTCCCCTGCTGAAGGACGCCGGCTGGCTCGACGGAGCGCGCGGCTAACCTGTAAATCCCCGTGGAGCTCAACACCCACAAGCTGCTGGCGGCCCGCTTGTGGGCCGTCCGGCGGTACCCCTACCTGACCGCCGCACTCTTTGCCTCCCCGGTGATCTCCTCGCCTGGGCTGAAAGGGGCGACGGTCGACGACTCGTGGCGGCTCTACGTCGACCCGGAGTTCGTGGACCGGACCAGCGTGGAGATCCTTGGCGGTCTCCTGGTCCATCACGCCGGCCATCTGGTGCGCGACCATGCGGGGCGGGCCAGGCACCTCGGAGTGGCAGACAGGACGAGCAAGGACTGGTCCCTGGCCGCCGACGCCGAGATCAACGACGACCTCGTCGGCACCGGCCTGCGCCTCCCCGACGACCGGGTCGTGCCCCAGGAGCTCGGATGGAAACCCGGCCGGCTGGCCGAGGAGTACTACCACGCGCCCCACCTCGAGACGGAGAGCGAGCCGGACTGCGGGAGCGGGTCCGACGGCCGGGTCCGCGACTTCGAGCTGCCGGACGCCCGCGAGGGCAGCGGCCTCCCCCCCGGCGAGCGGCACCTGCTGCGGTCGCAGACGGCCAGCGCGGTCCTGGACTACAGCAAGGGCGGCGCCGGCCGGCTCTCCGCAGGGTGGCGGCGGTGGGCCGAGGACATGCTCGACCCCAAGGTCGACTGGCGGCGCGTGCTGGCTGCGGAGATCCGCAAGGGCCTTTCCACCGTGAGCGGACGGGTGGACTACACGTACCGCCGGCCGTCGAGAAGGGCGTCGGCCAGCCCCGACATCGTGATGCCTGCGCTCGAGCGTCCGGTGCCCGAGGTCCTGGTCCTGTGCGACACCTCGGGCAGCATGGGCGCTGGGGAACTGGCCATCGTGCTGGCCGAGGTCGACGGGCTGCTGAAGGGCGTGGGCCTGGCCCGCAACCGGGTTCGGGTCATGGCCGTCGACGCTGCGGTCCAGACCGTCCAGCAGGTCACCAGCGCCCGGCAGATCAACCTGGTGGGCGGAGGCGGCACCGACATGGGGGCCGGGCTGACGGCCGCGGCCCGCCTGCGCCCCAGGCCGTCGGTCGTCGTCGTCCTCACCGACGGGATGACGCCCTGGCCGCTGCAGGCGCCGAAGGGCATGCAGGTCGTGGTGGGACTCATCGGCAACCGGAACCAGGGCGGACGAACATGGGCCGCGCCCCAGTGGGCACGGGTCGTGCCCATCGACGCGGTCGCCTGATGCCGCGGAAACCGCGCTGGTACGACACGATCCCGGAGACCACCGCCACCGTTGCGTGCGGCGGCGAGAACCACACCGTCGCCTGGCGACGAGGCAAGGTCGTCCTCGAGGCCCACGACCTCAACGCCGAGCGCACCATGCTCATCTTCGGCGGCGAGCTGTGCCAGTGCATGCAGGTGCTCGAGATGTGGGTCACCCAGTTCCGCATGCCCCCCGACCACTTCGCCCACATGCAGACGTGGATCGGCGACAAGGCGTTCCTCGTGCCGGCCGAGCTCGCCCTCCCCCGGCGCACGGCGATGATCGTGTCGTGGGAACGGCTCTGGCGGAAGGAGTCGTGGCTCCGCAGCAAGCAGGCCGACCTCCTCGCCGCCGAGCTCAAGGACAAGGCGCTCGCGCCGCTGCGCCAGCACGTCAACGCCTGGAAGCCGAAGACGGGCGCCCGGGTCGTGGCCGGTTGCCAGGTCGCCCTCCTCCCGACGATCGAGGCGCCGAGCGTGGAGGGGACCACCGACCGGGTCGCGATGCGGGTCACCGCCAAGCTGCACGGCAGGTGGCTCGTCGACGTGTGGCCGCTCGGCATCGCCGTCGTCGATGACGCCTTCGTCGTCGGCCTGGACGAGCGGGTGACCCTGGACGACCTGAAGGTGCGCGCCGTCCGCTGGGAGCCGAACGGGCCAGGTACGTGGGCCACCGTCTCCGCACCCGCCCACGTGTGGCGCGATCCCGGCACCGGCGGCGAGTGGCGCCTGACCTGGGACGCAGCTTGAGCCAGAACGATCAGACCGCAGAGATCCGGGCTGAGCAGGCCGTCGTCGACCACGCCTACCGGCGCCTGGAGGCCATGCGGGCCGAGGCGCGCGCCCTGGCGTCCGACGTGCTCGAGCAGGGCGCCGGCGGCACGTTCGCCAACCGCATCGAGCGCGACGTCCGCATGGAGGTCACCGGCCGGCGACTGGCCGACCTGCAGGTCGGCGAGGCTGGCCTGGTCTTCGGGCGCATCGACCCCCACGAGGGCGACCACCTGTACATCGGACGGGTGGCGGTCGCCGACGAGGAGAACGAGCCGCTCGTGGTCGACTGGCGGGCGCCTGCGGCCGAGCCCTTCTATCGCGCCACCGCCCGCCACGCCATGGGCCTGGCCCGCCGGCGCCACCTCATCCTCCGCGGCCGGCGGGTCGTCGGCCTGGACGACGAGCTGCTGGGCGAGCGGGCCGCACTGGGCGACGACGCCGCCGCCCTGGTCCTCGTCGGCGAAGGCGCCCTCCTGGCCGCCCTCGACCGCTCCCGCACCGGGCGCATGGGCGACATCGTCGCCACCATCCAGCGCGAGCAGGACGAGATCATCCGGGCGCCACTGCCCGGCATCCTGGTCGTCCAGGGCGGCCCGGGCACCGGCAAGACGGCAGTCGCCCTCCACCGGGCCGCCTACCTGCTCTACACCCACCGTTTCCCGCTCGAGCGCTCCGGCGTTCTGCTGATCGGCCCCAACCGCATCTTCCTGCGCTACATCGAGGCGGTGCTTCCCGCCCTGGGCGAGCACAGCGTGACCCTCGCCACGCCCGCCACCCTCGTGGGCACCGCGGTCCGGGGCGTCGACGCACCCGCCGTCGCCCGGATCAAGGGGGACCCCCGCATGGCCGGTGTCGTGGCCCGAGCGGTCGACGACCGGGGCCGGGGGCTCCCGCAGGAAATCAGCGTGCTGCTGCACGGCCGCCGCCTGGTCCTCTCGCCGGAGGCGTCGTGGAGGATCGCCGGCCAGGCCAGGCGCCGACCGGGCACCCACAACGCCCGCCGGGTCGTCGTCGAGCGTCTCATCGCCCGCCACCTCCACCGCCAGGCCCGTGACGAAGAGGAGGAGGACCTGGCGTCTTTCGAGGAGGCCGTGCTGCGACAGCGCCCGGTGCGGGAGGCGCTCGAGCGGATGTGGCCGGTCCTGTCCCCCGAGGACCTCCTGCACGACCTGTACGGCTCGCCCGCCCTCATCCGGTCTGCGGCCAGCAAGACCCTCACTGACGACGAGCAGCGGCTGCTGCACCGCGCCAGAAGTCCCCGATCTGCTCAAGCGCAGTGGACAGAGCCGGACCTCGCCCTCCTCGACGAGGCGTCGGTGGCGCTCGGCCCTCCGCCGGTCCGGGCCCGCACCGGCCGGCGCCGGGGCGACGAAAGCCGGCGCTGGGAGCACCAGCGGGTCATGGCCGACCTCCCCGACGTCGACCCCCAGATGCGCCGCGACGTCCTGCGCCACCTGGAACAGGGCGAGACCGAGGTCAACGAGGAGTTCCCAGACCCCCGGTCCCGGACGTACGGCCACGTCCTCGCCGACGAGGCCCAGGACCTCACGCCCATGCAGCTGCGCATGCTGGCCCGACGCTGCCCGGCCGGCTCGATGACCCTGGTCGGCGACCTGGGCCAGGCCAGCGGCGCGTGGGCGCCCGCCTCCTGGGACGACGTGCTGGCCCACCTGCCGCTCCGGCGCCCGCCGTCCAGCACGGAGCTGTCGGTCAACTACCGCACGCCGTCGGAGGTCATGGACCTGGCCGCCCGGGTCCTGGCCGCAGCCACGCCCGGACTGTCCCCGCCCGCATCCGTCCGCAGCGCCGGCCTCGATCCCCTCTTCACCGACGTCTCCGCCCGCGCCGAGCTGGCCGAAGCCGTCGCCGCCGTGGCCGTCGCCGAACTAGAGGCGGTCGGGGACGGCAAGGTCGCGGTGATCTGCCCCTCGTCGCTCTTCGATGTTCTGCGCCAATCTCTCCCGCCGTTGCCAGAAGGGGCAGGCGTGCTCGACGTGCCCGTTGCCCTCCTCGCCGTCGACCAGGCCAAGGGTCTCGAGTTCGACTCGGTCGTGCTGGTGGAGCCGGCGGGGATCATCGCCGAGGGCACCCCGGCCACAGGCCGCCGGGCCCTCTACGTGGCCATGACGCGCACGACCCGACGGCTGCACATCGTCCACGTCGACCCACTCCCGCCGGAGCTGGTCGAGGCGGATGCCAGAATGGCGGGGTGACGGCCCACAATGCCCGGGTGACCATCCCCGCTCCGGCGCCCACCTGGGCCATCGAGCCGGTCGGCCCCCTCCACGGCGATGTCCGCATCAGCGGCTCCAAGAACGCGGTGAGCAAGCTGATGGTCGCCGCCCTCCTGGCCGAGGGGCCCAGCACCATCACCAACGCCCCCCGGCTGGGCGACGTGGGCATCACCGCCGGCATGCTGCGGTCGGTCGGCGCAGCCGTGGACATCGACGGTGACCAGGTCGTCATCGACGCCGGGTCGCTGGCCGAGAGCCGCATCCCGGTCTCCTACAGCGGCCTCAACCGGATGCCGATCCTGCTCGTCGGCCCTCTGCTCCACCGCATCGGCGAGGCGTTCGTGCCCTTCGTCGGCGGGGACCGCATCGGCCCGCGCCCGGTCGACTTCCACGTCGAGGCGCTCCGGCAGTTCGGGGCCGAGGTCGAGTGGACCGATCTGGGGCTCGAGGTCAAGGCGGCGAAGCTCCAGGGCGCCCGGATACGGCTGCCGTGGCCCAGCGTCGGCGCAACCGAGACCGTCCTGCTCACCGCGGTGCTGGCCGAGGGGCGCACGATCGTCGAGAACGCGGCGATCGAGCCGGAGGTCGTCGAGCTCGCCCTGTTCCTGCAGCGGATGGGCGCCCGCATCGAGCTGCAACCCGACCGCCGATTCGTCGTGGAGGGCGTGCAACGGCTGGCCGGCGCCTCCCAGCGCCTCGGTGGCGACCGGATCGAGGCCTTCTCCTACCTGGTGGCCGGCCTGGCTACCGGCGGGTCCGTCCGCATCACCGGCTGCGCCCAGGAACGGCTCGTCACCGCCATCACCACCCTCCAGCGCATGGGGGCCAGCTTCTCCATCACCGACGGCACGATCAGTGCCTCGGCCGAGCACCTCCTGCCGTGCGCGGTGCGGACGAGCCCCCACCCGGGGTTCATGACCGACTGGCAGCCCCCGCTCGTCGTGCTCTGCACCCGTGCCCACGGCATGTCGGTGGTCCACGAGACGCTGTTCGAGGACCGGCTTGGCTACATCGAAGCGCTGCAGCGGATGCAGGCCGAAGTCGAGCTGTTCGACCAGTGCCTGGTCGGCGACCCCTGCCGGTTCCACGAGACGGGCGCCCGCCACTCCGCCCTGGTCCGGGGCGTCTCGCCCCTCGGGGGCGCCGAGGTCGAGATGCCCGACATCCGGGCTGCGTTCGCCTACCTGATCGCCGCCGCAGCGGCATCCGGCCCGTCCACCCTCCACGGTGTGCACCACCTGGAGCGGGGTTACGACCAGGTGTTCGAGAAATTCTCCGAGCTCGGACTGGGGATTCGCCAGCTCAACGGCTGAGCAGTTTGCCCTGAATCAGCCGGGCCCGATTTGGTTCGGACCGAAGCGGTTGCGTTACGATTCTGACTTCCCCGTGTCGCACTCGTAGCGCGCGCGTCCCACCCTCCGGAGGTCACCCCACTTCGTCACGCCTGTCCCAGGGTTTTCCGTCTGCACCTCGTACGGACGATGTCCAGAGCGCACCGCTGCTCGCGAGCTGAATGCCGAATGACGACTTCCCGCATTTCGAGCCACACCTGACCGCCTATTTCAGGCTCTCTCAAGGAGGCGCACAATGCGCAAGCAACATCGATGCAAAGCACTTCTCGGGGTGCTGTCACTGTCAGCCGGCCTGCTGGCCGCCAGCCCCACGCCCGCTTCGGCATGGAGCCGCTGGGACGAACCGCCCACGGCCGGGAACCTCGAAGCCCTGCGATGGTGTGAGTCGACCAACGACTACACGATCGACACCGGCAACGGCTACTACGGCGCCTACCAGTTCTCGCTCGAGACCTGGGAGTGGCTGGGCTACCGGGGCTATCCGAACCAGGCTTCGCCCGAGGTCCAGGACCAGGCCGCCCTCGACCTGTACAACTACTCCAACTGGGACGCCTGGCCGTCCTGCTCCCGCTGGCTCGGGTTGAAGTGGTGAGCTAGCCCGCCGGCAGCCGCCGGCGGGGGTCTCGGTCCCCGCCGGCGAGCTCAGGCTTCCTCAAACCCGGCCCCGCCAGGCGCCGGTCTCGCTGCCCCGCTGCTCGACGAACGACTTGAACCGCTTCAGGTCGCCTTCTGCCTGCTTGGCGACGAAGCCCAGGCGGTCGCCAACCGTCTCGGCGATGCCTTCGGGCTCGAACTCCATCTGCAGGTTGATCCGCGTCGCGGCCTCGCCGGTGGGCTGGAAGGTGACGATGCCACCGTTGCCGGCGCCGTCGATGCTCCGCCAGGCGATGCGCTGGTCGGGCTGCTGGTCGACGATCTCGGCGTCCCATTCACGCTTGGCGCCGGCGATCTCCACCACCCAGTGCAGCCGGGTGTCATCGAGCTGGGTGACGCTCTCCACCCCGTCCATGAACTGCGGGAACTCCTCGAACTGGGTCCACTGGTTGTAGACGGTGGACACCGGCAGCTCGATCTCGATGGATTTCTCGACGGTGGACATAGGCGGCCTCCCAGCTCGTTCCTGCGCCTCACCTACCCATCCGTATCCATTTCATCCGGGTTGCCAGGACGCAATTCGAGATAGGCGGCCTTGGCCGCCGCCACCACCGGCACAGCCAGGAGCGCCCCCACCACCCCACCCGCCGACACCCCGATGAGGGCGGCGGTCATGGTGGCCGGAGGCGAGAGCTTGACCGAGCGGCCCACGACCATCGGGCTCAGGATGTGGTTTTCGAACTGGAGGTAGAGGATGAAGAACACCGCGCAGATGACGCCCGTGGTGGCGCTCTTGCTGAAGCCCAGGAGCACGAACGGGATGCCGCCGGCAGCGCCGCCGATCTGGGGAACGAGGTCGAACAGCGCCACCCAGACGGCCAGGAGCGGGGTGAGCGGCACCCCAAGGATGAGCCCGACGGCGAGCACGGCGAGCCCGGCGATGCCGGCGACGAGCAGTGACCCGGCCACGTACTTGCCGAAGGTCAGGTAGGCCAGCCGCCCGAGACGGTCGGCCTGCGGCTGCCGGGGAACGGGCACGAGCCGGCGGGCCCCCCGCAGGAGCCGCTCGCCGTCGAGGAGAAGGCTGACGGTGATCAGCAGCGTGAACAGGGCGACGAGGAGGCCGTCGGCCAGCGTCTGTGCCGCACCGATGAGCGGCGTGTCCTCCCCCTCGAGACGGTCCGGGATGCTCTCGATGGCCCGGCGCACGGCGTCGGCCGTCCCCGCCCGCTCGAGGTCGTCTCCGATGACAGGTAGCTCCTCGATCTGGCCGACAACCCGGTCGGTCTCCCGGCTCAGGTCGCGTCCCTGGTCGATGGCCCGGGGGATGAGCAGGGCCCCGGCGACGACGAAGGCGATCAGGAGCCCGACCATGACCGCGGCCACGCCGGCCGCCCGATGGCCGCCCATCCGGCGGGTGAGCCGTCCGACCAGGGGATCGATGGCCAGGGCCAGGAGAGTGCCGACGGCCAGCACGGCCAGGGCCCGGGGTGCCCCCCGGATGAGGGCGGTGACCGCCAGCAGGGCGACGAAGGCGGCCATGACCCACGCCACTGAGCGCCAGTCGAGGTCGACCTCCCGTACTGAAGTGGCCGGTCGACGGCTCTCCGCCGACCTCTCACCTCGTGCGCCGGCCAAGGCTCGGTACTGTACCGACATGGTGGCGCCCATCCCCCGGGAGCGCCTCCGTATCTCGCCCCGCACCGCGGGACTGAGCGTGGCCGTGTTCGGCGCCACCCTCGCCCTGCTGGCGGTCGTCGCCGCCGCCCAGCGTGTGATCGGCTGGATCCTCGTGGCCGCCACCCTGGCCGGGCTGCTGCATCCCCTGGTGTCCCTGCTGGCCCGGCGGATGCCCCGGGCCCTGGCCACCGCCGCGGTGATGTTCACCCTGGTTGGCACGTTGGGAGCCGTGGGATACAGCCTGGTCGACGACGTGCAACGGGAGACCCGTCGCCTGCAGGAGGCGGGTCCGGAGCGGGCCCGGGAGATCGAGTCCTCGGATCGCTTCGGCGGCCTCGCCCGCGACCTGCGGCTGTCAGAGCGGACCGAACGCTTCCTCCGCGACCTGCCCCAGCGCCTGCGTGGCGGCACGACGGCCGAGGCGCTCCAGGCCGCGGCCACCCGGGGGGTGGCGTTCCTGGCCACCGCCGTGCTCACCATCTTCTTCCTCCAGCACGGTCCCCGCCTGGCCCGCTCGGCCCGGAACCAGGTGCGGGACCCGGACCGGAGGGCTCAACTGCATTCCCTCGGGGTCGCCGTCTACCGGCGGGCGTTCGGCTACGCCACGTCGTCGCTCGTCATGTCGCTGGCCGCCGGCCTGGCCGCCTACCTGGCCGCTCGGCTGGCCCACGTCCCGGGCCCGGCCGCGCTCGGGGTGTGGGTGGGCCTGTGGGACCTCTTGCCCCTCGCCGGCGCGTTGATCGGGGCCCTGCCCATCGTCGTCCTGGCCGCGACATCGTCGGGAGAGCGGTCACTGGCGCTCATCGTGGTGTTCGTCATCTACCAGGCGGTCGAGAACCTGGTCGTCCAGCGCAGCGTAGAGCGGTCGACGGTGCGGGTCGGGCCGTTCATCACCATCGCCGCCGCCCTTGTCGGCCTCGAGCTCAGCGGCGTCGCCGGCGCCCTGCTGGCTGTGCTGGCGGCCACCATCGTCATGACGGCCGCCGACGAGTTGGCCGATCCGGTCCTCAAGGAACACCTGGAGCCTGCCGATCGTTCCAACGACTGACACGTTCTCACCAGGAGGTCGTCAATGAAGTTCGTGCTGCGGCGGTCGCTCCCGTCCATCGGGGGCTTAATCGGCCTGCTTCTCGTCGTCGGCGTCGCCGTGGTCGTGTTCCTCGGCGCGCCTCTGTGGTTCCCGGCGGCCTTCGCCATCGCCATCATCGGGATCCAGTTCCTCGTGAACCCCTACATCATCCGGTGGCTGGTCCCGGCGGCGGTGATCGAGCACGACGGTCAGCGCTACCTCACGGACCACCCGATCGGGGAGATCGTCGCCCGGCAGTGCGTCGATGCCGGCATCCCGCTTGTGACGCTGGGCATCGTCGACGACGGCAATCCCAACGCCTTCACCTTCGGCCGGACGCCCCGTGACGCACGGGTCTGGATCACCCGCGGCCTCCTGGAGCGGCTGGACGAGCGGGAGCTCAACGCCGTCGTCGCCCACGAGGTCGGCCACATCAAGCACTGGGACTTCGCAGTCATGACCCTGGCCGCAGTCGTTCCCATGGTGCTGTACCTGGCCTACCTGGTGGCACGCGGGAACAACCGGGCCGAGGCCCGGGCGGTGGCCATCGGCGCCTACGTCGCCTACCAGGTGTCCCAGCTCACCCTGCTCGGGCTCAGCCGGGCCCGGGAGACCGCCGCCGACCACTGGTCCTGCCAGACCACAGGCGACGGGGACGCCCTGGCGTCGGCCCTCGTGAAGATCGCCTACGGCATGGGCCAGGAGAGCGGAGCCCGGAAGGAGGAGATCCACGCCCTGATCGCCTCCGGCCGGCAGGGCAAGAAGGAGGCGGCCAAGCTGGCGGCCAGCGCCCGTCGGGCCCGGTCCATGCGGGCCATGGGCATCTTCGAACCGCAGTCCGCCGAGGCCGTGCAGTACGCCTTCGCCCAAGGCATCGACCCCGACAGGGCCCTGGCCGCCATGCGATGGGACCTGACCAACCCGTGGGGGACGACGCTGGAGAAGCTCTCCTCCCACCCACTGGTGGCTCGCCGTATTCGGGACCTGGAGCAGTCCGGGCTTCCCGGCGCCCCCCGGCACTGGAGCGCCATGCGGGCCATGGCCGGCGCCTCCCAGGAGCAGATCGTGGAGGCGCGCGGGCGGTTCGCCAAGGAGCTGGCCGTTGCTGTCGCTCCGTGGCTCCTGGTCATCGGCGCCCTGCTCTTTGGCGGAGGCTTCGGCATGATGCCGGACAGCCGCTTCGGCATGGGCATGGCCGTGGCCCTGGCCGGCCTGCTCTTCTTCGTGAAGCAGCAGTTCCGCTACCCCGCCGACCACCAGCCGGTCGACGAGCTGGCCGGCCTGCTCGAGCGCCTCGACGCCGGCCCCGTCGCCGGCATCCCCGTGGTCGTGAAGGGCCGGATCGTGGGGCGGGGCATGCCCGGCTACGTCCTGTCGCCCGACCTCGTCGTCGCCGACTCCTCAGGCTTCGTTCCCCTCCTCTACCGCCAGCCCCTCCCCTTCGTCGCCGAGCTCTTCGGGCTGTTCCGGGCCGGCGCCTTCCAGGGCCAGGAGGTCGTGGCCCGGGGCTGGTACCGCCGCCTGCCCGGCCCCGCCATCGAGCTCCGCGATGTCCATGCCGCCGACGGCCGGCGCGCCCGGTCCTGGGAGTGGGTCGCCCGCTATGCCGGCTCGGTGCTCCTCGTCTTCGCCGGCGTCGCCCTCATGCTGGTGGGGCTGGCGTAGCGGACTCGCCATGAGGCGTGTAAATGGCATGCTCGTCGCCCCGTGCACGACGACGGTGAGCGGGAGGATCCGATTCCAAGGCGCAGCGCCGTCAACCTCGACTCTGTCGAGAGCCTCTCGGTGGCAGTGCTCGTCGAACGGCTGGGCGCGTTGAGCGACGCCCGGATACGCGAGCTCTGCGCCGGCCTGGCCGTCGCCGTCGACTGCGCAACGTAAGCCGACGAGCGCCAAGTCAGGACCGGTCGGGCTCGGAACGCTTCTCCAGCCAGCGGCGGAGGCCGGCGGCATTGGAGTGGACACCGTTGAGGATGCCCATCGTCTCGCTGGGGTCGCCCCCGAAGGCGGCGGTCAGGGCCGCCGTGACGTCGTCGCCCCGGTTCCATGCCGCCTCGGCGACCGCCGCCCACTCCCGCAGCACGTCCTCGGCCTCGCCCAGGATGTCCGAGGGGTCGCCGTCGAGGACGCCGAAGTGGGCGAGGGCGAGGGCCGAGGGCCGGCGGGCGGCGAAGGTGCGCAGCGACCGGATGGCCAGGTCGAGGTCGAAGTCGGGCGGCGGGGTGGCGGGCCGCAGCACGCCGACGTCGGGGAGGCGGACGCCGGCCGCGTCGCCGGCGAACAGCACGCCGATGCCCGAGTCGTGCAGGGCCAGGTGGTGGGAGGCGTGACCCGGCGAGTGAACGGCGGTCAGGGCCCGGTCCGGCCCGATGCGTATCTCCTCGCCGTCGTCCAGCGCCCGGATCCGCTCGACCGGGGTGGGGTCGAGCCGGCCGTAGAGGCTGTCGAGCGTGTCGCCGTAGACCCTGCCCGCCGAGGCGATCAACCGGGACGGATCCACGAGGTGGCGGGCGCCCACGGGATGCACGTAGACGGTGGCGTTCGGGAACGCCCGGGCCAGGTCACCGACCCCGCCGGCGTGGTCGAGGTGGATATGGGTGACGACGATGCCGGCCAGATCGTCGGCCCCGACGCCGAGCCGGGCGAGGGCTTCGAGCACCACCGGCACCGACGACTGGCTGCCCGTCTCGACCAGGACCGGCGCCGGCCCCTCGACCAACCAGCCGGCGGTGACACGCTCCCACCCCCCGAGCAGCGTGTCGATCTGGTGCAGATCGTTCAGCGCAGCAGCTCCGGCATGAGGTCGGAGGCGAACTCCTCGACCCGCTCCATCTCGGCCGGCCAGCTGACGACAAGGGAGGTGAAGCCGGCGGCCCGCAGCTCCTCGGCCTGGCGCCGGACCTGGTCCCAGGGCTCGGAGATCGACAGGTTCGTCGACCGGCCGATCCCGGCCGGATCACGGCCTGCGGCCTCAGCCGCCCGGTCGAGGATGGCCGACTTCCGGACCAGGTCACGCGTCGACCCGAAGCCGTGCCAGACGTCGGCGTGGCGGGCGGCGAGCGGGAGCATCACCGTCTCGCCATTGGCCCCTATCCAGATCGGTGGATGCGGGCGCTGCACCGACCGGGGCCGGTAGTACGCCCGCTCCAGCTGGTAGTGGTCGCCGGCGAAGTCGAAGTCGTCGCCGGTCAGCAGCCCCTTGACGATCTGCACCGCCTCGTCGAGCCGCTCGATCCGCTCGCCGGTGGCCGGGAAGTCGAACCCCAGCCGGCGGTGCTCCTCCTCGTGCCACGCCGCCCCCAGGCCCACGTTCACGCGGCCGCCCGAGATCTGGTCGACGGTCACGACCTCGGCGGCGAGAAGCGAGGGGTGGCGGTAGGTCACGCCGGTGACGAGCACGCCCAGGCGGATCTGCGACGTGACCGCCGCCAACGCGGCGAGCAGCGTGTACGCCTCCATGCAGGGCCCGTTGCGATCGCCGTACAGGGCGGTGAAGTGGTCGAACACCCACGCCGACTCGAAGCCGGTCTCTTCCGCCCACTGCACCCGCCTCCGGAGCTCCGGCCAGGAAAGCTGATGCGGGGAGACGTCGATCCCGACCTTCATCGGGCCAAGCTAGACCTTCAGTCGGTCTTGCTGAACCGGTGCACCGCCACCGCGAACGTGACGAGCCCCAGGGCGGCGAGGACCACCAGCTGCAAGGCGAACGGCACGGGCCAGCCGTTGCACGTGAGTTGGGGGTCGAGCACCCGCGCCGCCGCCGGCGTGAGCTCCCGATGGGAGAAGACCACGTGGCGCATGGGGTTCACCGCATAGGTGACCGGGTTGATCTTGGTGGCCAGCGCCAACCAGGAGGGCAACCCGGAGGTCGGGTACAGCGCGCCCGACAGGAACATCATGGGCGTGACCACCGTCTGGATCACCGGCATGACCGACTGGATGTTGGCCACCCGGGCGCCCAGGAGCAGCCCGAAGGCGGTGATCGACATCGAGGCCAGGAACAGCAGGGCCAGCAGCTTGACCATGAGCACGGGCGAATAGGGCACGCCGCACAGCCCTGCCAGGGCGAGGATCACCACCGCCTGGGCGGTGGCCACGATGGCGCCGCCGAGGCACTTGCCGGCCAGTATCGACGTGCGGCGGATGGGCGCCACCAGCATCTCCCGCAGGAAACCGAACTCGCGGTCCCACACCACCGACACCCCGGAGAACACCGCGGTGAACATCACCGACGTGGCCAGCACGCCCGGGAAGAGGAAGGTGCGGAAGTCGACGTCCTCGGTGCCCACCGAGACGACGCGTGACAGGCCCGTGCCGAGCACGAACAGCCACAGCAGCGGTTGGACCAGGCCGGCCAGCAGCCGGCGCCGGTCCTTGACCCACCGCAGCAGCTCCCGATGGCACACGATGCGGGCGGCCCGGATGTCGGCGGCCAGCCCCGTCGGCGGTCGGCTGATCGCCTCGATGGGCAGTGCGGTGGTGGTCACCTCCGTCCCCGGAACATGGCTGCCATCTCGGAACCCGGCGTGGCCTCGGCGTCGCGGATCGTCCTGCCGGTGTAGGTCATGAACACGTCGTCCAGCGTCGGCCGGGTGACGCTGACCGACCGCACCGGCACGCCGAGACCGGCCAGCAGCTTGGGGACGAACCGCTCGCCGTCGGCCACCTGGAGCACGAGCGCGCCTCCCGCCGAGGTCGCCTCCAGCCCGAACTGCCGCTCGATCGCAGCGGCCGCGACTGCCCCGTCGTCGGTCTCCAGCCGGATGCGGTCGGTGCCGATGGTCGCCTTGAGGGCCTGTGGCGTGTCGAGAGCGACGATCTGGCCGGCGTCCATAATGGCGATGCGGTCGCAGTGCTCGGCCTCGTCCATGTAGTGGGTGGTGAGGAAGATGGTGAGGTCCTCCTGGTGACGGAGCTCGCCGAGGTACTCCCAGATCGACGCCCGCGTCTGGGGGTCGAGGCCGACGGTGGGCTCGTCGAGGAACAGCACCCGCGGTGAGTGGAGCAGGCCTCTGGCGATCTCCAGGCGCCGCTTCATGCCCCCCGAGAAGGTCGAGACGTCCTTGTCACGCCGGTCCCACAACCCCCACCAGCTCGAGCACCTGGCGCATGCGCGTCTCGAGACGACCTGACGGCACGCCGTAGAGCTGGCCGTGGAAGCGCAGGTTCTGGGCCGCGCTCAGGTACGTGTCGAGCGTGGTGTCCTGGAAGACCAGGCCGATCTCCCGCCGGACGTCGTTGCGCTGGGTCACCACGTCGAATCCCGCCACCGCGGCCCGGCCGCCCGTCGGCCGCAGCAGCGTGCAGAGCATGTTGATCGTGGTCGACTTCCCGGCGCCGTTCGGGCCGAGGAACCCGAACGTCTCGCCCGCATGCACCTCGAAGTCGACGCCGCGCACGGCCTCCACGTCGCCGAAGCGCTTCTGCAGGTTCTCGACCCTGATCGTGACATTCATTGGGATTTCCAACGATAGAGAGTTCCCATCGAAAGTCAAGCCGGATTACCATGGAGGCGTGGACGACCTCGACGCGCTCACCGGCGTGATACTGCTGGCCCGGGAGATGCGCCGGCACCTCCACGAGCTGATGGCCGACGAGCAGTGGGCCGTCGACGCCGGCTTCCGCCCCCCCTGCCTGGGCGCGCTCCACGTGATCGCCCACCACCAGCCCGTCTGCCAGCGGGAGATCAGCGACCACCTGGGCCTCGACGCCAGCGACGTCGTGGGTGTGCTCGACATCCTCGAGTCCGCCGGCATGGTGCAACGCCAGCGCGACCCTCAGGACCGCCGCCGGCACGCCGTCGTGCTCACCGAGCTGGGCGAGACCGCAGCCGGCCACTTCGCCGAGCTCCGAGCCCGGGCCACGGAGCGGGCGCTGGCCGACCTTGACGAGGAGGAGCGCCGGCAGTTCGTCGACCTCCTGAACCGTGCCAGTGCGCGTTTCACGGCCGGAGGCGGCTGGGTGGCCGCCAAGGCATGACCCCGTTGGATCAGGTGCGGGCGGTCGCCGCCGAGTGCAAGGCGTGCGACCTGTGGAGGACAGGGACCCAGACGGTGTTCGGCGGGGGTTGCCAGTCGGCGGAGCTCATGCTGGTGGGCGAGCAGCCGGGCGACAAGGAGGACCTGGCCGGGCGGCCGTTCGTCGGCCCCGCCGGGCGGATCCTCGACCAGGCGCTCGAGGACGCCGGGATCGACCGAGCGACGGTCTACCTCACCAACGCGGTGAAGCACTTCAAGTGGGAGGCCCGCGGCAAGCGGCGACTGCACAAGCGCCCGGACTCGGCCGAGGTGGCCGCCTGCCGGCCGTGGCTCGACAAGGAGATCGCTCTGGTGCAGCCCAAGGTGGTCGTCTGCCTGGGCGCCACCGCAGCCCAGGCCCTACTTGGTCGCACGTTCCGGGTCACCAAGCAACGAGGCGAGCTGTTCCCCCAGCCGGCGGGGCACGTCATCACCGCCACCGTGCACCCGTCCTCGATCCTTCGTGCTCCTGATCCGACCGCCCGGAAGACCGAGATGGCTGCCTTCACCGAGGATCTGCGCCTCGTCGCCAAGCAGCTGAGGACGTAACCCGCCTAACATCCGCCGCCATGCAAGACGGCAGCAAAAAGGCCATCCTCGCCGCATTCCTGGCCAACGCGGCGATCGCCGTGGCCAAGTTCGTCGGCTTCCTCCTGACCGGCGCGGCGTCGATGCTGGCGGAGGCGGTGCACTCCAGCGCCGACGCCGGTAACCAGGGCCTGCTGTTCCTCGGTGGGGCGAGGGCCCGCAAGACGGCCACGCCCGAGCATCCCTTCGGGTACGGGCGAGAGCGCTACTTCTGGTCGTTCGTCGTGGCCCTCGTCCTGTTCACCCTGGGCGGCGTCTTCGCCTTGTACGAGGGCATCCAGAAGCTACGGGACCCGCACGAGATCGAGTCGGCCACCGTGGCCTTCGTGATCCTCACGCTTGCCATCATCGTCGAGGCCTTCTCGTTCCGCACTGCGATCAAGGAGAGCCTGCACGTCAAGGGCAAGGAGTCGTGGTGGCAGTTCATCCGCCGGTCGAAGACGCCCGAACTGCCCGTGGTCCTGCTCGAGGACCTGGGCGCGCTCGTCGGCCTCATCTTCGCCGTGTGCGGCCTCGGGGCTGCGGAGATCACGGGCAATCCCCGGTTCGACGCGGTGGGCAGCATCGCCATCGGAACCCTGCTGGTCGTGATCGCCGTCATCCTGGTCATCGAGATGAAGGGCCTTCTCATCGGCGAGGGAGCGTCGCCGGGCGCGCTCACGAGCATCCAGCAGGCCATGGAGTCCACGGACCGGGTGCGGCGGGTGATCCACCTCAAGACCCAGCACATCGGCCCCGATGAGCTCCTGGTCGGCGCCAAGCTGGCCTTCGACTCGACCCTCGACCTCCCGGCGCTGGCCGAGGCCATCAACGAGGTGGAGCACCGAGTGCGCGAAGCCGTACCTGCGGCCCGGGTGATCTACATCGAGCCCGACATCGAGAGGGCTGCCGAGACTCAGTCGTCGGCGACCGCGGGGTAGACCGTCGCCCCCCGGGTCACGAACTCCACCGACTTCTCCTCCATGCCTAGCTCGAGGGCTGCCTCCTCGGTCACGCCGTGGGCCGCGGCGTAGTCCCGGACGTCCTGACTGATCCGCATCGAGCAGAACTTCGGCCCGCACATGGAGCAAAAGTGGGCGGTCTTGGCCGCCCCCGCCGGCAGCGTTTCGTCGTGGTACCTGCGGGCCGTGTCCGGGTCGAGGGCCAGGTCGAACTGGTCCTCCCAGCGGAACTCGAATCGGGCCTTCGACAGGGCGTCGTCCCAGGCCTGGGCGCCGGGGTGGCCCTTGGCCAGGTCGGCGGCGTGGGCCGCGATCTTGTAGGCGATCACGCCTTCCTTGACGTCGTCCTTGTCGGGCAGCCCGAGGTGCTCCTTGGGCGTGACGTAGCAGAGCATCGCCGTGCCGTACCACCCGATCATGGCCGCCCCGATGGCCGACGTGATGTGGTCGTAGCCGGGGGCGATATCGGTGGTGAGCGGGCCCAGTGTGTAGAAGGGCGCCTCGTGGCACAGCTCCAGCTGGAGGTCCATGTTCTCCTTGATCTTGTGCATCGGCACGTGGCCGGGGCCCTCGATCATCACCTGCACGTCGTGGCCCCAGGCGATCTTGGTCAGCTCGCCCAGGGTGGCCAGCTCGCCCAGCTG
>Ga0136633_1000491_pt1 | contig 30453 bp, 28 predicted proteins | sample AntDrymeUQ832206_2_FD_105494 | JGI IMG/M metagenome (GOLD analysis project Ga0136633, IMG submission 105494) | Polar desert sand microbial communities from Dry Valleys, Antarctica - metaG UQ83 (22.06) | ecosystem: Environmental > Terrestrial > Soil > Desert | place: Antarctica: Dry Valley... | reverse complement strand
GGCTCCGCCGATGTTGGACGCCAGGATCTCGCTCATCAGGAACGGGAACGGGTTCATTCCCAGCCGAGCCGCCAGGAACAGCGTGATCGGGCCTACCAGGACGACCGTCGTCACGTTGTCGAGGAACGCCGATGCGACCGCCGTGATCAGGCTGAGCACGACAAGGATCCGGTAGGGATCTCCGCCGGCAAAGCGGGCCGCGCGGACGGCGATCCAGCCGAAGACGCCGGTCTTTCGGATGATGCCCGCGAGGATCATCATGCCCGCCAGCAGGAAGATGACGTTGAAATCGATCTCCTCGAAGGCCTGCTCCTGGGTGACGATTCCGAGCAGCACCATGGCGATGCCGCCCGCCATGGCCGCCAGGGTCTTGTGCAATCGCTCCGTCGCGATGAGCAGGTAGGTGACGCCGAAGACGGCAAGGCCGGCGGCGACCTCGAGGGTCACTCGGACGGCTCGAGCAGCGCAGCCCGGCCGCTGGCCCGGACCCACACCATGAGCAGCTCCAACTGATCGACGTAGCCGAGCACCGTCTCGTCGCGATCGGTGATCGGAAGCCCATTCAGGTGGCTGACGTGCATCCGCTCGAAGGCGGTCCGCACCGTCTCGTCGGGATGGACGCTCACGGGCTCCACCATCACGTCGCCCGCCGTACGCGCTCCGACATGGTCGGCGTACTTGAGGGCGCCCTCGAGGTCGATGATCTCGCCCAGAAATTCCTCCGGGACGATCTTGAGGAACACGTCGTTCACCAGGGCACGAACCGGCAGGACCCCGACGAGCCTCCGGTCCGCGTCGACCACGGCGATCACGCGGCAGCCGGTGTTTTCGACCGCCAGCTCGGCGACCTGCCGCAGGCTGGCGGAGGCGGCGACCACGACCGGCTCCATGCGGAGGATGCGGTCCGCCTCGGCGATCGTCGTCTGCTGGGTGATCGACTCGGGAGTCTCGCGCTGAGTCATCAGATGCTCCGAACAATGCACAGGAGGCCACGCGTATGCGCAGCCTCCACCTGTGGCGCCGATGGTATGGGGCCGGGCGCCGTCCCCGCGGCCACCGGATTAGCGGCCAGCCGGCCAAGTCTAGCCGATGTCGCTCGGCCGGTATGATCGGGCACATGCCGCCCACCTGCCGATGACCGGCCTTGGACTGACGCTCCTCGTCGCGCTCGTGGCCGCCCTTGCGCTGGGCGCCGTAGCGCAGCGGCTGCGCCTCCCGCCGATGCTCGGCTACATCGTGGCCGGACTGGTCGTCGGGCCGGCCACGCCCGGCTTCGTCGCCAATCGCGAGGAGGTGCTCGGGCTGGCCGACATCGGCGTGGCGCTGCTCATGTTCAGCATCGGCCTTCAGTTCAGCCTGGGTGAGCTGCGGTCGACGGGCCCTCGCATCCTGGCCGGTACGCCGTTGCTGGTCGCGATCACCATGGCGATCGGTACCGGAACCGGGTTGGCCCTGGGCTGGGAACTGATGGAGGCGCTCTTCATCGGCGGTGCCGTGTCGGTCTGCTCGACGGTCGTGCTGGTCAAGGTGGCCGGAGAAGGAGCCTTGCACACCACCACGCACGGGCGGACGGCGCTGGGCGTGTCGATCGTGCAGGACCTCGTCACCGTTGCCCTGGTCGTCACGCTCTCGGCGCTCGGCAGCCGCGAGGAGGAGTCGCTGCTCGGCCTGCTGCTGAGCGGCGCCATCGCGCTGGGCTTCGTTGCGTTCATGGTGATCGCCGGGTCGCGCCTGCTTCCGCGCCTGCTCGCGGTGATCGCCGGGCTACGATCGCGCGAGCTGTTCGTCATCGCCGTGGCGGTGATCGCCATCGGCACCGCATTCGCCGCGAGCGCCCTCGGGGTGAGCGTGGCGCTCGGCGCATTCGTCGCGGGCCTGGCCCTGGCGGACTCGGACCTGACCGCCAGCGTGCTGGGCGAGATCGTGCCGCTGCGCGAGCTGTTCAGCACCTTCTTCTTCGTCTCCATCGGCATCCTGCTCCAGCCTGCGGCAATCCTCGAGGCATGGCCGGTGGTGCTCGCGCTCCTCCTCATCATCACGTTCGGCAAGGCCATCCCCGTCGCGGTGCTCGCCCGCCTGGACGGCCAGCGGCCATCGTCCGCCGTGCGCGCCGGCGCGCTCATTGGTCAGAGCGGCGAATTCAGCTTCGTCCTTGCCTCGGCCGGGCTTGCGCTGGGCGCGGTGCGGCCGGACGTGTTCAGCCTGGCCATGGGCGCCGTCGTCATTTCGATCGTCACCGCCGAGCCACTGCTGGCCGGAGCGCAGAGGCTCGGCCCGTGGCTGGACGCGCGCACCGGTCACCCACCCTTACCGGGCGCGGAGCCCGGCGTCGGGCTGCGTCGCCATGCCGTCATCCTGGGCTACGGCCGGGTGGGGCGCTCGGTCGCCCGCGTGTTCGAGTCACGCGGGTTCGCCTGGGTGGCGGTCGACGCCGACTACGCCATCGCGCGGGAGGCGCGGGAGGCGGGCCTGCCGCTCATCTACGGCGAGGCCGGCACGCCATCGGTGCTCGACCAGGCGCAGGTGGCCCACGCGCACGCCCTGGTCGTCGCCATTCCCGACGCCCTGGCCACCCGGCAGGCGGTCACCTACGCCCGGGACCGCAACCCTCGGCTGGAGGTCGTTGCGCGCGCCCACTCCGAGGCAGAGGAGGCCGATCTTCGACGTCTCGGCGCCATGCGCGTGGTGGTCGCCGAGCGCGAGGTGGGCAACGAGATCGTCCGCCACGCCCTCCGCCGCTTCGGCGTCAGCGACCGGGAGGTGGCCGCCATCCTGGAGTCACGCCGCCGCACCTAATCCTAATCGAGCTCCGGCGCCACGCCGGGTGGCATAACGGGGAAGAAGCGGCCCCGATCAGACTTTCCTTCGCCGATGCGCCACTCCACGTGGCATCACGGGAAAGAAGCGGCCCGGTTCAACGTCTCCCTCACCGATGCGCCACTGGGGGTGGCACGCGGTATGTGCGCTGCGCCGTTTTCACTTGTTGGGACTTCTCGGACGCGGACCCTTGTGTGACTCTGGCTCAATATGTCGAGCCGTGCCGCGCTCACGTGGCCGGCCAGGCTTGACCGATGCGCTCGACCAGCTCGTCGAGCGAGTCAACCGTGAGCGCCGGCCGTGCCCCCTCCGGCAGGCGCTGGATCACGCCCCACGGGCCGCGTCGGATCCAGACTGCGCGCATGCCGGCGGCAATCCCTGGGAGCACGTCGTTGTCGACCCGGTCGCCGACGTACGCAACCGATGCAGGATCCGGCGCTCCCATCAGCTCGAGCGCCCGCGCGAAGAAGGCGGGATCGGGCTTCGCAACGTTCATCCCTTCGCTCATGGCCATGACCTCGACATCGACGCCGATGGCCCGCAGCTCATCAGCCCGTGGCGCCGGCTGGTTGGCGACGATCGACAGGCGGTAACCCGCCAAGCGAAGTACCTCGATGGCGCGCAGCGCATCGGGATAGAGGTCTTCAAGCGTGAAGCTGCCGTAGGCGCTCTCGACCGCCGGCATGCGTAGCTGCCAGTCATCGGCGCCGAAGATGGGAAACACGTCGCGATGCTCGCCACCGCGCGCGATCACGGCGCCCAGGGCGGCGAGAAAGGTGAGGCGCGGGACGCCAAGCTCATCGGCCCAGAGCGACCAGATCCTCGTCTCGTCGATGAGCGTCTCGCCAACGTCCAGGCAGACCCAGCGCTTCATCACAGCTCCGCCGGTCCGATGCTCTCGATCAGCCGCACGGCTCCACGGCGCAGCCGCTCATCCCGAGTCAGAAGCCGGCAGCCGAGCGCCGAATACGTTGCCCTGGCTCTCGCCGTCGAGCCGCGCGGTGCCCGATGCGCCGCGCAGTTGCACCCGCCGCACGTAATCGGCGCCCGAGTCGAACGGCGGATCGATGTAGACCAGGTCCACCTTGCCCCGGAAGCCGGCGCTCAGCAGGTGCGCCAGGACCTCCTTGTTGTCGCCGTGGAAGAGGAGGCCGCTACGCTCGTATCGGTCCGGCCAGTCGGTCCAGTCGACGCCCTCTGATGGACCGTGGGCGCCGTCGGCGCCTCCGCTCGCGCTGAAGCGCTCGATCAGCTGGGCCGGGAAGGCGCGCACCTCGCGCAGCGGCCGCTTGCCGACCCACGACAGCATCGGCCTGCCTTTGGCAGCGGCGACCTTCACAGATGCGGGCTGCTGCGATCGGCTCTTCGTTTCGACCGCGGAAGCCGCCTTCGCCCTGCTCACTGGCCTAGGGTAGCCGCTTGAGCCATGCCATCACGCATAGGCTCGCGACGCCTGGAACTCTGCGTCGCAACGCTGGTGGATCAGCCTGGTGTTATCCGCCGTGTATCCCAGTGATGCGACAGCGCGATCGAGAACGCAGTACGTGCTTGGCAGCGGCCTCTGACATACGGCACAGAGCCCGTGCTGCTCTGCCCGCTTGATCGCCTTGAGTCGCCTCCGAACGCTCGGCTTGCTCCGCTCGTCGTACGTCAGCTCCTTGAAAAGCTTGCGCCGGTAGGCGAAGAGAAGCTCCGGATCGCCGTGGCTCATCGTGACGAGTCGCTGGCGGATCTCGTCGAGAAGAGCACGCGCCTCGGCTAGCTCGTCGGGGGTGAGGTTCCTGTTCGGCACGCTGTTCGAGGCCGCGGGCCTTATCGGCTCAGCGATTGCGCTTCGACTTCGGATTCGGCGGTGCGCTCGCGGTCGACAAGCTCGACGAGCGACGAGAAATAGCGAGCGTGAGACTCATGCAACGCCTCCTCGGATTCGGCGCGCAGCAACGCGACTTCGATACTCGACTCGGCAGCGTGGTCCATTTCCCGTTCGAACCGTGCTTCCAGGGCCGCTTTCGAATCGTCAAAGACGGTCAGCTCTTGAAGCTGGCCGGTCCGCGTCTCATAGACGATCAAGAAGTACTTCATGTGCTCGCATCCGTCTGGGCTTGGATACGCTCGATGAACTCGTCGAAGGCGTCAAGCCGCTGAACGTACTCCCGCTCAGCCTCCTCGAGGTCACCGCGATCAGCCTCCAGGTTCGTGATCTGTTCTCGCAATCGTTGTACCGCAGCCTCATCCAGTGGAAGCTCTTGCAGCTGATTGCGGAGCCTCAACACGCGTCGTTCTCGACGCGCGAGCTGGCGACGATGCCTTCAACTGCGTCACGCGTGAGCATCCGGTTCGACATGCCGGCGAATCCTCCCGCTCCGGGTGTGATCAGCCGGCGGCGACAGCGGCGGGATAGGCCTCCCAGACGTCCTGGGTCGACCAGTCGGCCTTACCGATCCAGCCCAGCTGCGGATCATGGATCAGCTCGCCGCGCACCATGTCTTCGCCATCGACAAAGATGATCTGCTCGTGCTTCGTGGCGATGTCCGCGAAAGGCGTCTTCTGGTGCATGCGGAGATCCTCCAAGCGGAGTCTCCCCTGTGCGTCCAGATGATTGAAGTCTGACTTGAGTGTGATCATGTCGGGGTCCACCGATCTTTCCTTGCCACCGGGTTGGGCTCCGGCTGGCTGAGAATGGCATCGAGCGCTTCCGGGGTCAAACCCCAGAGGTCATGGTGATGAGGAGGCCCTTCCGAAGGTCTCATGGATCCACCGGCAGCGAGAACCGCCTCCACCGTTGTCCGGCGGACCTGGTTGTTGCGGCACGAGTGAGCCAGCTCGACGAAGGGTACGCCTGGGCCCGTACCGGGAGCGGAGGTGGGCAGAACGATCCTACGTCCCGACGCCCATCCGAAAACGAATCGGCTTAAACGCGAAGGAGTGATCCTCTAATCCGACGGATGGTCGGGGACTGGGCGCACGCGCCTGATTGTCTGTCAGACCCCCATGGCCACGGCCCACCACGACGGATGAAAATGGGCCATTTACCTTTCAGGTGCTCGGCGGCTATGTCGCGGCCAAAGAACCAGTCCCAGCTGCATGCGTCACGCATGCAGTCTAGAAAGAACCGGACCAACTGGCGGCAGGCAAGCTGAGTTCCGTGGAACCCGGAGTGATGGGTCCTGCCTACCCCAGATGAGGAGCGACCGATGCACTTCAACTCCATCCGCGAAGCACCGATCAACCGGCGCGGCGGGCAGACGTCCTACCTCCTGCTGGGGAAGGCGCAGTTCGGCTCGGAGCGACTCGCAATTACCTGGGTCGACTGCCCGGTCGGCAGCGAGCAGCCGATGCATCGCCATCCACACGCCGAGCAGGCCTACTGCATCATCGCCGGACGCGGCACGATGATCGTCGGAAACGAGGAGCGGATGGTTGAGGCCGGGACGCTCGTCTTCATCCCGCCTGACACCGATCACGCCATTCGCAATCCCGGTCCGGAGCCGCTTGCCTTCGTCTCCGCCACCGCGCCGCCCTTCGACCCCGACGAGCTGGATCCGGCGTTCCGCTACACCCCTCGCTGACCGTCACGGCTCCTACGTCCCATGCCATGCCCCGACGGGCGGCTCAGGTCGGCCACCGGCTGCGGCTGAGCACGAAGACATTACTGTGAGTAAGGCGTCCGCGAGATCCCGTGATGGGAAGCCGTACGAATGACGAGTCGCGCGCCCCAGCGGTAGTGGGTCAGTTTGAGTCAGCGATTAGCTCGAACTCGCCTTCGGCCAAGACCTCGCCATCGGTGCTGACATAGCGCATGACATAGACGCCGGGGTCTGGCAGGAACCTGCCAAGCGGCATCTCGTTGACCAGCGTGGTTGTCCCGGGATCGGTGATGAATTGTCGGTACCCGAACAGCTCGCTATCGCTGCCGCTGGGGCTTATGACGAGATTGACGCTCGTATCCTCGACTGGCTCCGGCAGAAACGCGATCCACGCGATCTCCTCGTCCAGTCGAAAGGTGGTCTCGGGATTCTCCGCCGACCCAAACGTGATCGATCCGGGCGGGGTGGTCCCGCACGCTGTCAGTGCGCCGACAGACAGCAGGACGAGGAACAGAACGCCCATAACTCCCTCCTATGCGTGTCCTTCGAGTGAAAGCGAGGCGACTACCTAGTCCTCGGTGATCCAGACGACATACGAGAGCACTGAACAGTAAGGAAGACCGTTGACCAGCTCCTCGGCCATGCCAGTTGGCGTGATACCAAGGCAGCCATCTTCATTCTCAATCGCGACCGCAAGCTCAGCACTGTCCTTTCAAGAGTTCCCGAGGCGATTACCCAGCACGCTAACTTCGTCCGTGAGATTGATTACGGAGGTGAGACGGCGTTCCGCTTCGTCCTTCACCACCGCGATGATGCCGACCGCGAACTGACCCTGGCTGTGCTGATTTTTGAGATCCCCGCGTAACTCTGCGAGGCAGATGTGGGATCCGCTCCGCGTCCCCCGGGCCGTGTCCGACATCCCCTGATCTTCGTCTTACCCGAGATCGGCTGCCTGACTGTGAGTAAGGTACCCAGTGCATGAAGCTGAACTCGACGCCGACCTTCATGCGTTCACCTGCGTGATACACGCGCTGACGACTGATCCATCGGTGAGATCGACGACGATCTCAACCACCGCGCGAGATCCTGAGGCGGGTTGCGTCTGGGCACACAGACATACCCTAATCTACATAATCGCGGCCCACCATTAGCGGTATTAGCGTATTGTGTGTCGGATGCATAGCTTCACGGATGCGGAGCGAGCCTTTGCCGGGCAACCGGCACGACTGGGAGGCAAGCTCGCTCGCCTTGACGTGGGACGGGGTCGGGAAGAGATGTTCCGGGATCAGCTCCCCGAGCTCCTTCGTGCCCTGGCGGACGAGACTCGAGTCGCCTCGATCACTGCGTCGAACGCCATCGAAGGGGTTACGGTCGACGCCAAGCGCGCGGAGGTGCTCGCCACGCCCGGTGTGGAACGACGCTTCCGCAATCGGAACGAGCGCGAGTTCGCCGGATACCGTGACGCGATCGACGAAATCATGCGGGCCGAGGATCTCGAGCCGATCTCCCTCCCCTACGTGCTCCACCTGCACCGGCTGCTGTTTCGCTACACCGATGAGCCGGGTGGCGAGCTCAAGACCGAATCCAACCAGATCGGATCGTATGAGCGAGGTCATCTCGAGATCGTGTTCGAGCCGCCGCCGCCGAATCGCACCGACGGCCTGCTCCGTGGCCTGGTCGAGGGCTACCAGTCGGCCATGCGAGACGACCTTGCGCACCCGGTGTTGCTCATCGGGGCATTCATCCTTGACCTCCTCGCGATCCACCCCGTCAAGGACGGCAACGGCAGGTTGGCACGACTGCTGACGACCCACCTCCTTCTCCAGCGCGGCTATGGCGTCATGCGCTTTGTCAGCATCGAACGGCGCATCTTCGACACGAAGTGGGGCTACTACGCGGCGCTTCGCGAGTCCCAGGTGGGCTGGCACCAGTCGGAGCACACGATCTGGCCGTGGCTCACCTATCTCGTGGGCATCCTGAGCGAGGCATACGACGATTTCGAGGCGCGCATCTCCGCCAGGCGCGGCCTGGCTGGGATGTCGAAGCAGGCGCGCGTACGGGAATATCTGCTGCGGCATGCGGCGCCCACCATTCGGATGCGCGAGATCCGGCGCGCATTGCCCGGGATCAGTGACCCCACGATCCGCCTGGTGCTGAGCCAGATGCGCGACGAGGGTCTCGTTGAGCTGGATCCGGAGCTCGGGAGTCGAGGCAGACAGGCGGCGTGGCGCCGGATCACATGACCGCCGAGCGACACTACCCCGCCCTCGTCAGCCCTCGGATCGCCTCCACGTCGCCGTGGCGGACGGTGCCGTTGACCCAGGCGACGTAGCGCTCCAGGCGCCCCTGATTCCGATCGACCAGCTCCTGGAGCGCCAGCGCCTTCCGGCCAAGCTCGCCGTCGATGGGATCGTCGCGACGGTTGCGGGCTTTGACCTCGACCAGGATCCATCGGCCATCGGTGGTGTGGATGGCGAAGTCGGGCGTGTAGCGGTGCGAGGTGCCGTCCAGCGCCAGGTAGCTGAAGGCAAGGTCGGTCTTCTTGGGATCGGTGATGGCGCCGGTGAAGTACACGTCGCTGACCGATGCGGGATCCAGGTTCAGCACCGCCAGCAGCGATTCGAACAGCTCCGCCTCCGGCCTGGAGTCGAAGTTGTACGGCGCGTAGTGGAAGCCGTAGTCGGCCGGGTTCTCCGCAATCCGGTCCGGCGGCCAGATGAGGCCGACTCGGTCCGCCGGATAGCTGATGGTGGCCTCGCGATGTGTTGTGCCTTCAGTGTCGATGACCTCGCGGAACGCCTCGGGCCGGAGCACGGCCAGGCTGGCGTCCTCGTCCTCGACGATCTCCTCGTAGCCCCCCAGCTGCTCCTCGAGCTGCCGCGCCAGCTGCGCCAGGTGCGCGGCGGGCAACTCGCCGCCGGGATATGCAGCACGCAGGGCGGTGAGGATCGGCCAGGTTTCCAGCCGATACGCGGCAGACAGCTCGCTCGCCGCGGCATAGAGGTCCAGCACGTCCACGCCGACCTCCAGCTCCAGTGCGTCGCCGGTCTGGCGCAGCACTCGCTTCGCGGCCGCCGCCAGGCCGATGTCGAAGATCGTCCGCGTCATGGCATCCGGCGTGATCGTCGGTGGCGTGAACGCCAGGGCCGGCGGTGCAGCGGCCTCCCTGCGCTGGAACGTGCGACGAGGGCGCTTGATCTGCATCGGCGGCAGATCCGTCTTGCGCACCCGGATGACCGATGAGCGGCTCTCGCGCGGCTGATGCTTCAGGTCTGCCAGCGTCTCGCCGTACGTCTCGCGCAACTGGGAGTCGAGCGCAGTGACGTTGGCGCGCGCCAGGTAGATGCGCGCCGGCCAATCATTGCCGGGCACCTGGCGCAGGCATCGAGTCGCGGCCTGGAGGACGAAGTTGTTGCTCGTCCGGAGCCGCCTCGCAAGCGCCGTGGCGAATAGGCTCGGGCAGTTCCAGCCTTCGGTCCCCTTGTTGACGAGCATGATCACCCGATGCGGGCTGGCCGGATCGTTGAGGCGATTGAACGCGTCGACCTCATCGGTGCTCGACAGGCTGGTGTTCGTCAGGATGGCGGTCGTCGGGAGGCCGGCCCGGGTGACAGCAAGCTCGACGTGCGGGCGGAGCTCGGCGAGATCATCGGTCTGGGGGAAGTAGATGGCGAGCTTGGCGGGCGAGCCATCCGGAAGCGTGTGATCGCGGTAGGTGGCGAAGAAGTCGGTCACGACCTCCGCGACGAACTCGTCCGCGCTGTCGGGGTCGAAGTCGTATTCATAGACGTTGTCCTTGACGTCCTTGAGGATGTTGTCCTCGATCCCCTGCCGCAGCCCGTACCAGACGACGACATCCTTGAGCGGCTGGCGGCGGAAGTACGGCGTGCCGGTGGTGTTGACGACGGTGATGACGTTCGTCTGCGCGGCGAGATAGTCGACGGTCTGGCGCACCCGCTTGAGCTCCGTGTCGAGGCTCTGGCCGTAGGTGTGGTGCGCCTCGTCGCTGAAGACGCCCAGGTGCGGCAGGCTGGCGATGGTCTGGAGCCGCAGGTTTGCCTCCTCACGCGCCTCCTCGGTCAGGGCTGTGAGCTGCAGAAAGCCAGCGTGGCGGCGCACGGGACGCGCCTGGATCCGGATCTTCTCCGTGTTCGTCACGACCAGGTTGAATCGCGAGCCGCGCGTGACCGGGATGTCCTTCTCGCCGTCTCGCGTGAACGTGAGCTTGAGGCTCGCCGCGAACGGACCGTACAGGCGTGGCGGCAAGAGCTCCTCGTAACGGGTGGAAGCTAGCTCACGCAGGCTCTCGATGATCGTTTTGCCCGGCGCGAAGACGAGGGCGTTCTCGACGAAGGGCGGATCGGCCTCGGGATACTCGAGGGCCATGGCGAACTCGGTGGCGACGATGGCACCGACGAGGATCGTCTTGCCGGCGCCCATGGCGAGCGCCAGGATGTAGCTCGGATAGTCGAGGTTCAGCGTTTCGCGGAGGCCTTCGAGCCGATGCCGCCGGACGAGGTCATCATCGGTCCTGATGCGGTCAAGAAGTCCCTCGTACGTCTCGTTCACCACGATCTCGGTCAGCTCGGCCGCATCCAGGCCGAGGGCCTTGAGCCGGTCCATGGGGCGCGGGATCAGTCGCTCATACAGCTCCCCGACGCGTGGCGTTCCCTCGACGAGGCGCAGATACCAATAGGTCTCGAGCGCCCGAATCTGGGGCTCGCGGAGGTAGCGGCTGGTGCCATCCTCATTGCGCGCGTAGGCCAGGATCTCGCCAATCGTGGGGTACGCGTCGTGTGGGTAGGCACTCGCGCGCCAGCCGGCGATCCGCTCGGCCAGGATCTCGTGCAGCTCGGCCATTGGGCCGCAACGGTATCAGGTCGCCAGTCCCTGGCGTCCGCTAGGCTGCTACCGATGCCATCGGTTCGGGATGCGGTCCGCATCGGTCTGGCCCTCGTCATGGCCGTGGCCGGCGTGGCTCACTTCGTGAATCCGCGGACGTTCGTCGAGCACCTGCCCACGATCGTGCCCCTGCGCGAGGAGCTCGTGGCCCTCAGTGGTGCTGTTGAGCTCCTGCTGGCGGAGGGCCTGGTCGGTCCGCGCCGATTCCGGCGGACGGCGGGCCTGGCACTGGCCGCCTACCTGCTCCTCGTCTTCCCGGCCAACGTCTACGTGGCGATCAGCCAGGCGCCGATCGACGGCGTGCCGACCGGCTGGATCCGATGGGCACGGCTTCCGCTCCAGCTACCGCTGATCGCGGCCGCGCTCTGGTCGACTCGTCAGAACTGAGCGACACCCGGTCGTGACCCGGTCACTCGAGTTGACTGGCCGATGCGCTCCGTGACGCATCGCGATGAAGGCCATGTGCGCGATCCCACGCCGAGCCCACCCAGGCCGTGTCGCTCGAGAGTCAGATCGCTTGACCCGGCCAAGTACCGGCCGGGCCGGTGCCTGGTACCGTCAGCGCCGTCGACTCAGCCCATTTGGGGCCTTCCTACCGGTCCGACCGGTGCCATGGCACTCCCGACTGTCAACCGACAGTCAGGCACCGCTGGGATCGGTGAATGGCGGAATCGGACAGGCCAGCCGTTCGAGCCCAGGTCGGAACGCTACGCCTGTTTCACTCCGGCAACGAGCTGCTCGACCGATGGCTTGGCATCGCCGAACAGCATGGCCGTCTTCTCGTTGCTGAAGAGCGGGTTCGGGATGCCGGCAAAGCCGGCGCCTCGGCCACGCTTGAGCACGATGATGTTGTGGGCCTGGTCGACGTTGAGGATCGGCATGCCTGAGATCGGTGAGCCCTCCTCGCGCGCGGAGGGATTGACGACGTCGTTGGCACCAATGATGAGCGCGACATCGGTATCGGCGAAGTCGTCGTTGATCTCGTCCATCTCCTTGAGCCGGTCGTAGGGCACGTTCGCCTCGGCCAGGAGGACGTTCATGTGCCCCGGCATGCGACCGGCCACCGGGTGGATGGCGAACTGGACGTCGACGCCCCTGGCCACCAGCAGATCCATCAGCTCGCGCACCGGACCCTGGGCCTGCGCAACGGCCATACCGTAGCCCGGCACGATGATCACGCGCTTGCCGTACGCCATGAGCACGGCGGCGTCATCGGCAGTGATCTCGCGCAACTGCTCCTCGCCCTCGGCGCCGGCCGCCACCGCGCCGCCGCCCGTGCCGAAGCCGGCGAACAGGACGTTGAAGATCGACCGGTTCATGGCCTTGCACATGAGCTGGGTCAGGATGGCGCCCGACGCGCCGACGAGCGTGCCGGCGATGAGCAGGGCGTAGTTGTTGAGCACGAACCCGGTCGCGGCGACCGCGATGCCGGTGTAGCTGTTGAGCAGCGAGACGACGACCGGCATGTCGGCCCCGCCGATCGGCATGGTGAGCTGAACGCCCAGTGCCAGCGAGAGGACCACGAAGAGCAGGAAGAGCGGGATGCTCGGGCTGACGGCAGCCAGGTAGATGCCGATTCCGACGACCGCCAGGAAGACTGCCGCCGTCACGATCTGGGAGCCGGGATACTTCACCGGCCGCCCGGAGATCAGCCCCTGGAGCTTGCCGAAGGCCACGACTGAGCCGGTCAGGCTGACGGAGCCGATGATGGCGCCCAGCAGCGTGGCGATCACGAACGCCAGCGGCAGCAGCTCACCGGGGTGCAGCTCACTGTCGCGCAGGAATTCCACCATGGCAACGAGTGCCGCGGCACCACCGCCGGCGCCATTGAAGATGGCGACCATCTGCGGCATGGCGGTCATCGGAACCCGCTTTGCGCCGAGCCAGCCGACAATCGCGCCGATGGCGCCGCCGACCACGATGATCCACCAGTTCCCCGCGATGCCCAGCGTCCCGTTGGGCGTGATGAGGGTCCACAGCACCACGAGCGCCATGCCGGCGGCGCCGAGCTGGTTGCCTCGTCGCGCCGTCGACGGCGAGGCGAGGAACTTGAGGGCCAGGATGAACGTGACGCCCGCGATGAGCCAGACGAAGTAGGTCAGGACCTGCAGGGCGTCCACTTAGCGACGCTCCCCCGGTCGCTTCTTGAACATCTCGAGCATGCGATCGGTGACGACGAAGCCGCCCACCACGTTGATCGTGCCGAGGATGACGGCGAGGAGGGCCAGGATGATGGCGACCGGACCGCCGGCGGTGGCGGCGACCAGCATCGCGCCGACCACGATGACGCCGTGGACGGCGTTCGCGCCGCTCATGAGCGGGGTGTGGAGCATGGTCGGCACCTTCGACACGACCTCATAGCCGACGAAGGCGGCGAGGACGAGAATGAAGAGCGCCGAGAGCAGCTCGAAGGCGGAGAGCTCCATCGGTCTATGCGTCCTTCTTCTCGACCGATGCCGCTGCATCGGTCTCTGCAGGGGCAGGTGCGGCCACTTCGATGCCGAGCGCCTTGGCGGTCGCCTCGTGGACGACCTTGCCACCGTGCGTGATCGTGGCGCCGCGCGTGATCTCGTCGTTGAGGTCGATGCTGAGCTCGCCGTCCTTGAGCAGGTGCTTGATGAGGGTCTGGACGTTCTTGGCGTACATCTGGGTCGCGCTGCCGGGCATGGTGGCCGGCAGGTTCGTGAGCCCGATGATCTTCACGCCGTGCTTCACGACTTCCTTGCCGGGCTCGGTGCCCTCGACGTTGCCGCCCATCTCGGCGGCCATGTCGACGATCACGCTGCCCGGCTTCATGCTCTTCACCATCTCGTCGGTCACGAGCCGCGGCGCCGGGCGTCCGGGGATGAGCGCGGTGGTGATGACGAAGTCAGCTTCCTTGACACGTTCGGCGATGAGCTCCGCCTGGCGACGCTTGTAGTCGTCGCTCATCTCGGTCGCGTAGCCGCCGGCGGTCTCGGCCCTGGCCTTCTCCTCATCGGTCATCTCGACCTCGATGAAGGTTCCTCCCAGGCTCTGGACCTGCTCCTTGACGACCGGCCGGACGTCGGTTGCCTCGACCACCGCGCCGAGCCGGCGCGCGGTGCCGATGGCCATCAGTCCAGCGACGCCGGCGCCCATGACGATCCCTCTGGCCGGACGGACCGTGCCTGCCGCGGTCGTCAGCAATGGCATGAACTTCGGAAGCCGCTCGGCGGCGATGAGGACGGCCTTGTAGCCGCCGACCGTGGCCTGCGAGCTGAGCGTGTCCATCGACTGTGCGCGTGTGATGCGCGGGATGGCGTCCATGCTGATGGCAGTCACGCCGGCCTTCGCCAGCTTCTGCGCCAGCTCCGGCTTCGCGAGCGTGCCGAGGGTGCCGATCAGGATGGCTCCCTCCCGAAGCATCTCGACCTCCTCTTCGGAGGGACGGCCGACGCGGAGCACGAGGTCCGCCTGACCGTAGAGGGCCGGCGCGTCCGGGACGATGGTGACGCCCGCCTCGCGGTATGCCTCGTCGGTGTTCGACGATGCCTCGCCGGCGCCCGCCTGGACGAGCACCTCGATGCCATCGCCGACGAGCTGGCCGGCGATCTGTGGCGTCAACGCGACGCGGGTCTCGCCGTCGGCGGTCTCGCGTGGGACAGCGATCTTCATCGGGGCCGTTCTCTTCGGAGGGGATGCACACGGCGAACCGCCGCAGCTCGTCAAGGGCACGTGGCGGTTCGGAATTCGGAGTGTACCAGAGCGGAGGGAGATCCTCCGACGCCAACAGGTTACGGGACGCCTCATCCGTTAGGCTGGTGCACCGATGATCGCATCGGTCCATCTCAAGCAAATCTACGGAAACCTGACCCTGCCTAATGTCCCTGGTCGTCGATTCCATCACAAAGCGGTTCGGTGACGTCGTCGCCCTCGACGGCGTCTCGTTCAGCGTGGAGCCCGGACGCATCTTCGGCCTCCTCGGCGCGAACGGGGCGGGCAAGACGACGAGCATGCGGATCGTGCTCGACATCCTTCGCGCCGATGCGGGCCGCGTCACCTGGCGGGGCGCCGAGAACATCTCGCTGCCGCGACGGACGTGGGGCTATCTGCCGGAGGAGCGCGGGTTGTACCCGCGCATGCTGGTGGGCGAGCAGCTGCGGTTCTTCGCCGCGCTCTACGGGGTGCCGGACGCGACCGGTCGCGCGGAGATCGACGACTGGCTGGAGCAGTTCCGAATCCCCGACTACCGCGAGCGCAAGGTCGAGGAGCTCTCCAAGGGCAACCAGCAGAAGATCCAGTTCATCGCGGCGATCCTCCACGACCCCGACGTGCTGATCATGGACGAGCCCTTCAGTGGGCTCGACCCGGTGAACGTGCGACTGCTCAAGGAGGCGTTCCTGGCGATGCGCGACCGCGGCAAGACGCTCATCTTCAGCACCCACCAGATGGAGACGGTCGAGGAGCTGTGCGAGTCCATCGCCATCATCGACCGCGGGCGCGTCGTCGTGAGCGGCGCCGTCCGAGACGTGAAGCGCGCGATGGGTCGCCAGGTCGTCCGCCTCGCGACCGATGGCGACGGCCACGGGGTCGAGTGGCTGACCCAGATTCCCGGCGTTGAGCTCACCACGCAGCGCGAGGACTATGTCGAGCTGCACGTTCCCGCCGACCGCGATCCGGGGACGATCCTGCGCGCAGCGCTCGAGCGCGGCCACCGGGTCACGCGCTTCGAGATCGCCGAGCCAAGCCTCGAGGAGATCTTCGTGGAGCACGTCGGCCGCCGCGCCATCGACGAGTCGGAGGAGCACCTGGCGACCTCGAACAGGAAAGGCACCGCATGAGTGGAAGGCTCTTTCCGAACGCCCTCCACGTCGCACGCCGCGAGTATCTCGTTCGCGTGCGCGGGCGCGCATTCGTCATCACCACCATCCTCCTCGCGCTGGCGATTGCCGCCGTCACGCTGGTGCCGACCATCCTGGCCGCGGTCGGGGTCGCGGATCCGGCGCAGATCGCGGTCGACGTCCAGGCGGACGACCTGACGAGCGACCCGGTGCTCACGATCCAGGCCGCGCTGGCCATCGGCATCAATCCATCGGCTGATCCAGCCGCCGAGCCGGGCGAGGACGAGAGCATCGAGCAACGGCCGCGGGTGAGACACGCCGAGGATCCGGAGGTCGCGGCTCAGCGGGTGCGCGACGGCGAGCTCGATGCACTCGTGACGATCACGCGCGACGCCGAAGGCGAGCTCGCCTTCGAGTACCTCGGCAGCGCCAGCCCCACCAACCAGACGCGACTGCTCATCACCCAGGCGGCGACCGCGCTGGCCATTGGCGACCGGCTCGAGCGCGAAGGGATCGGGCCGCAGGAGAGTGCGGAGATCTTCGAGCCGCCAGCCTTCACCGCCACGCCGGTCGACGCGGGCGATGTCCGCGACGCCGAGGATTTCGGCGGAGCCTTCATCCTGGCCTATGCCGTCGTGATCCTGACCTTCATGGCCATCCTGACCTACGGCAACTGGGTTGCGCAGAGTGTTGCCGAGGAGAAGTCGGGCCGGGTCATGGAGCTCCTCATCACCGCGGCCACCCCGCGCCAACTGCTCACCGGCAAGGTGCTCGGCACCGGGGCGGCAGGTCTCACCCAGTACGTGGCGATCGTTGCCGCCGCGATCATCGGCTTCATGGCCACTGGACCGATCTCGAACGCCCTCGGCGTCAGCGAACAGTCACCCATCACCCTGCCCGACCTCGACGCCACGATGCTCCTCGCCCTGGGCGCATTCTTCCTGCTGGGCTTCATCCTGTACTCGACGCTCTACGCCGCCGCGGGATCGATGGTCAGCCGTATCGAGGATGTTCAGCAGGCCGTCGGCCCGCTCATCTTTCTGAGCATGGCGGGCTACTTCGCTTCCTTCACCGGCCTCAACGACCCCGATGCCGGCTGGGTCGGCGTGCTCTCGCTGGTCCCATTCTTCAGCCCGTACCTGATGCCGGCGCGCATGCTCCTGACCTCGGTCGGCATCGGCGAGGTGCTGCTGGCGCTCGCGCTCCTGGCCGCGACCCTGCTTGCCGCCATCTGGCTGGCGTCGCGCATCTACAGCGCCGGGGTCCTGCTCTACGGCCAGCGAGTCGGCATCCGCACCATCTGGCGAGCGAGCCGCGTCTCCCGCTGATCTAGCCGGCCACCTCGACGCCAACTCCCAACGTTCGCTTGACGGTGGCCGTTGCCGACGTTGCCGCTCGCGTCCGGCTTGAGGCGGACCTGGCCGAGGCAACCGCGCTCCTCCATCGGCTGCTCGAAGCCGAGGACCGCATCGGCCTCGTCTATCCGGTCATGGATGATGCGCGCCGATTCCTGGCGCGTGTGCGCGGAAAGGGAGTGACTCACCGCAGGTCGGCTACCGTCGCGGGGTGACGGACTTCATCCTCGTCGGTGAGCGCCGGCTAGAGCTTTCGCACGGCGATATCACGACCGAGCACGTCGACGCAATCGCCAATGCGGCGAACGAGGCGCTTCAGGGTGGCGGTGGCGTCGACGGCGCCATCCACCGGGCGGCCGGTCCCAGGTTGCTCGAGGAGCTCCGACGGCGGTATCCGAATGGCACAGCCACGGGCACCGCGGTCGCCACCGACGCCTACGACCTGCCCGCTCGCTGGGTGCTCCACGCGGTCGGACCGATCTGGCGCGGCGGCGACCATGGTGAGCCGGAGCTGCTCGCCGGCGCGTATCGGTCCTGCCTGCGCCTGGCGGATGAGCTCGGCGCACGAAGTGTGGCCTTTCCGGCCATCAGCATGGGCATCTACGGCTATCCGCCGCCGGATGGGGCGCGCGTTGCGGTGGCGACCGTTGCGGAGCACCTGCGCGGCGAGACGCAGGTTGAGCTCGCGCGGTTCGTCCTCTTCAGCGAGGAGACCTTCGACCTCTTCGCCGATGCACTCGACGAGGTCACCTGACGCCTGGCGGACTCAACTGCCTGCCCCGTCCGATTCCGCCATGTACCGACCCCAGCGGTGCCTGACTGTCTTCTGACCGTCAGGCTGCCACCGCACCGGTCAGAGCGGTGGAGGGAGCCGGAAATGGCTGAGTGGAGGGCGCTGACGGCGCCGCGCACCGGTCACGCCGGTATCTGGCGGACTCAAGGGAACTGACCATTTCGAGCGACACGGCTTGGCCAACTCAGCCCGTCGAATCCGACCTCCGTCGGTCTGATGCTCTCGTCCGGAAGCTTGCCCACGAGATGGTGACGACCGCCGCGGCACCCGAGAACGGCGCGGGGCGACAAACCCGCGATTGATCGAAGGGTAGACGCTAGGATCGTGCGGAATGGAGAGCACGTCGTCGACCGCGGCCATCAGCACCCGAGCGCTCACGAAGCACTACGGGTCCGTCCAGGCGCTCACCGACCTGTCACTCGAGGTCAGCCAGGGCGAGATCTTCGGATTTCTCGGCCCGAACGGCGCCGGCAAGTCGACCACGATCCGCACGCTCCTCGGGTACCTGCACGCCACGAGCGGCAGTGCCAGCGTGCTCGGCATGGACGTGGCGACGCAGTCGGTCGAGATTCGGCGGCTGACCGGCTACCTGCCGGGCGGCATCGCGCTGTATGACTCCCTCACCGGGGAGCAGGTGCTGGACTACCTCGTCGAGATGCAGGGCCGCGAGCCGTATCGGCGCCAGGAGCTGTGCGACCGGCTTGAGCTGCCCGCATCGGTCCTGAAGCGGAAGGTGCGCGACTACTCGCGCGGGATGCGTCAGAAGATCGGCGTGGTGCAGGCGCTCCAGCACGATCCCGAGCTGGCCATCCTGGACGAGCCGACGGAAGGCCTCGACCCGCTCATGCAGCAGGCGTTCTACCGCATCCTCGACGACCTGCGGCGGGAAGGACGCACCGTCTTCTTCAGCTCGCACGTGCTGTCCGAGGTGGAGCGCCTCTGCGACCGCGTGGCGATCATCCGCGCCGGCCGCCTGATGGCCATCCATGACGTGACCGAGCTCCTGGCGCGACGACGCAGGCGCGTGACGCTCCGATGGCGCGGCGCCGCCCCCGACCCGACCAGCCTGCCCGGCCTCGTCGACGTGCAGGTCGATGGCAACCGGATCATCGGCACGCTCTCTGGCGAGGTCGCCGGCTTCGTCCGGGCCATCGCGTCGCCGAATCTGGACGACCTCACGATCGAGCCGGCCAGCCTGGAGGAGGCGTTCCTCGAGTACTACGCCACCGAGGAGACGGTGGCGTGAGCGGTAGGCTCTTCCTCCAGTCCCTGCGCTGGCAGCAGGTGCGCCTCGCGATCGTGGTGGTCGCCGGCATCGGCTGGGGACTGCTCATCCCGGTCTTCTACAACGCCTTCAGCGACGTCATGCGCGACCTCGCCAACTCGGGCGCCTTCCCGCGGGAGCTGATGAGCTTCGGATCCGGCTCGCTCTTCACGCTGCCCGGCGCGATGACCCTGGGTCTGCAGCATCCGCTCGCCATCGCCATGCTCGGCATCTTCGCCGTCGGCGCGTCTGCCACGGCCGTCGCCGGCGAGCGAGCTCGCGGCACGCTGGAGGTGCTCCTGGCACGGCCCATCTCGCGCCTGTCGCTCTATGCCAGCATCCTGGGCGCGCTGCTCGTGGCGGTGCTCACCGTGTTCGGCGCCATCATCGGCGGCATGGTCGGCGGGTCGGCAATCCAGGGACTGACCGACGAGCTCGACCTCGGCCAGCTGCCAATCGTCGTGCTGAACGGCTTCGGTCTGTGGGCGGCTTTCACGACCTTTGGATTGGCGGCATCGGTCAGCTTTGATCGTCCAGGCCCGGCCATCGGTCTGTCCCTGGCGTACCTCTTGATCAACTACTTCCTGGAGATCCTGGGCTCGCTGTGGACCGATGCGGCCTGGACGCAGGACTACTCGCTGTTCCACCATTTCAATCCGGGCGCGATCCTGTCCGGTGAGGCTGTCCTGACCGACCTCGTGATCGTGTTCGGCGCGGCCGTCGTGCCGGTGATCTACGCGCTCATCGTCTTTCCCAGGCGGGACCTCGCCGCGCCGGCCTGACCCAGCGGTGCCTGACGTCGCACACGTGACATATGGGCGCGAGGATGAGCCAGGCCATCAGCTCAGGGCCGTCAGCTCAGGGCCGTCAGCTCAGGGCCAGTTCGCTTGAGTCTGTCAGATACCGGCGTGACCGGTGCGCGGCGCCGTCAGTGCCCTCGACTCAGCCATTCCGGCTCCCGCACCGCTCTGACCGGTGCGGTGGCAGCCTGAGCGGCCAGAAGACAGTCAGGCACCGCTGGGATCGGTGGGTGGCAGGTGCCTGACGTCGCGCACAGGACATATGGGGCCTGGATGAGCATGAGGATACGCAGGCGCCCCCTATGTCCGCAATGGAGCGGCGTCGAGCCAGTCCGTCAGCTCAGGTCCGTCAGCTCAGGACTCAAGGGCGTAGGCAACTGCCTCGGCGGCGGTCATCGCCTCACCGGCGGCCCAGTCCTCGGCAAGCGCGGCGTCGTCGCGGAGGACGTCCGGCTTGAATCCGAGCACGTCACGATTCCACAGGTTGAGGCCGGTGCCGCTGGTGCGCTCGAGCCTGGCCACGGCGCCCGAGAGACGCGCGGCCCGTTCGAGCTGTCCTTCACGATAGGCGGCCAACGCAATGCCATCGAGCACGAGCGTGTATCCGCTCACGTCCTGGGCCGCGTTGAAGATGCGCAGCGCACGCACGAACCACCGTCGGGCTTCCGCGCGCAGCTCCGGGACGCCGCCGCGCGCGTCGTCGTCGCCGAGAGCCGCCAGGCCGAAGGTATAGCTCACCCATCCGACCATGAACTGGTCGTCGATGGCCTCGAAGACCGCGAGGGCGTCCGCCCCGTGACGCCGTGCCCCCTCTATGTCTCTCTGACGCCAGGCGACGTTGGCGAGCGCCCATTCGCAGCGACCAACGCCCGCGTCGTCGCCGATCTCCCGGAAGATCGCGAGCGCCTCGTTGATGCTGGAGGGCGCGCTCGCAGCGTGCGCCGGGTTCGCAAGGTCGGTGACGGCCCAGGTGAACGAGATGCCGTAGTGGGCCTCCGCCAGGCCTGCCCGGTCGCCGAGCTCGGTCCTCGCGACGATCTCCTCATTGTAGAGCGCTCGCGACCGATCGGTGTCGGCGCGCCAGTAGGCGAGGCCGGCAGCCGCCGATAGCGCGTCCGCGCGCACCTGGGGATGCTCGTGACTGTGAGGCAGGACCAGCGCCTGCTCGATCCGCTCCAGCCCTTCGGCGAGATGGCCTCGCATCTGCCAGAAGCGCCACAGCGCCGAACCGATTCGCATGGCGCTCTCTGCCGAGCCGGTCTCGATCGCCCATGCGATGGCGGCGCGCAGGTTGTCGTGGTCCTCCGCCAGCCGGTCCAGCCAGGGTCGCTTGCCGGATCCCATCACCTCGGTCGCGAACGCCTCTGCCAGCGACATGAAGCGCTGTGCATGCGCCGCCCGCAGCCGGTCCCACCGGTTCCGCTCGACCGCCTGTTCCATGGCGAACTCGCGAATCGTCTCGAGCATGGCGAATCGCGGCTGCCCGTTCACGCCCTCCGATTGGCGGACGAGGCTCTTCTCGACCAGCGAGGCGAGCGCATCGAGCACCTCGCCGGTCACCTCGCTGCCACAGACTTCCTCGATCGCGTCGAGGCCTGCACCGCCCACGAAGACGGAGAGGCACGCGAAGAGGGCGCGATCGGTGTCGTCCAGCATGTCATGGCTCCAGGCGATCGCCCCTCGCAGGGTCTGCTGCCGTTCGGGCAGGTCGCGGGAGCCGCCGGATAGGAGCCCAAGCCGATGCTCGAGCCGGCCAAGCATGGCCTGCGGGGTCAGGATGCGGATGCGCGCGGCGGCGAGCTCGATGGCCAGGGGCAGACCGTCCAGCCGCACGCAGATCTCGGCGACCGCGGGCGCGTTCTCGTTCGTGACATTGAACCCCGGCTTCACGGAGCGTGCGCGCTCGATGAAGAGCGCCACCGCCTCGAACTGTGAGAGCTGGGTCAACGGCGGAAGGTTCGCCGGATCGGGGAGGCCGAGCGGCGGGACGGGGTACTCCTGCTCGCCGGAGACTCGGAGGATGCTGCGGCTGCTTGCCAGCACCGTCAGGTTCGGGCAGGCGGAGAGGAGCGCGTTGACCGACGGCGCCGCCTCGGCCACCTGCTCGAAATTGTCGAGGACAAGCAGCATCCGGCGCTCACCGACATGGTCCACCAGCCGATCGATCGAGCTCCGTCCGCCGCGGTCGGGAAGGCCGACCGCCTGGCCGATGGTGGCCGGCACGAGCCCCGGCTCCGTGATCGGCGCCAGCTCGACGAAGTAGACGCCGTCCGGAAACTGCGCCAGCGATCGACCGGCGACCTCGAGGCTGAGGCGCGTCTTGCCCGTCCCGCCGGGGCCGGTGAGCGTCAGCAGCCGGCTCTGCGACAGGAGGGCCGCGATTTCGCTGATCTCGCGCTCGCGGCCGAGGAAGGTCGTCAGCCTCGTCGGCAGGTTGTTCGGGACCGTGTCCATGGACGCGATCGGCGCAAAGTCGCTCTGGAGATCGGCGACCACGACCTGCCAGAGCCGCTCCGGCCGCTCGAGATCCTTGAGCCGATGGATGCCCAGGTCGCGCAGCTCGACGCCCTCGGGCAGCGCCTCGCTCACGAGGGAGCGGGTCGTATCCGAGAGCAGAATCTGGCCGCCCTGACCGACGCTCGTGATCCGGCTGGCACGATGAACGTGCAGTCCCACGTAGCCCTCGGTTCCGAAGCTCGCCTCGCCGGTGTGCACGCCCATCCTGACCCGGAGGGCGACATCGTCCGGCCACGGCTCGTGCGCGAGCGCGCGCTGCGCGGCGACGGCGGCGGCAACGGCGGAGGGCGCCGTCGGGAAGGTGACGAAGAATGAGTCCCCCTCGGTCCCGACCTCGACACCACCCTCCACGCTGAACGCGGTTCGCAGGAGCTCCTGGTGGCGCGCGAGCATCGAGGGCCACGTCTCGCCCTGCGACCGGAGCAGCCTGGTCGACCCCTCGATGTCGCTGAACAGGAACGTGACGGTACCGGTGAGCAGCTCGGGCATCCGAACCGGAGTGTAGGCCGCTCCGCTAGGCTTCGCCGGTGGGAGCGCTCATCCATCTCCTGGCCGATCGGCCCGTCCTGACGGCGGTCCTCGGCGCGCTGACGATCGCCGGCTCGGCGGTGCTCGTATCGCTTGCACATGTCCCGCCGTCGACCGCCGCCTTCTTCCGGTGCGCGTACGCGCTCCCGCCGCTGGCGCTCCTGGCCTTCTACGAGCGGCGCCGATACGGGCCACGGGCGTCCGGCCAATCGCGCCTGGCGTGGATCGCCGGCGCCTTCTTCGCCGCCGACCTCATTCTCTGGCACCACGCCATCACCCAGGTCGGCGCCGGCCTGGCGACGGTTCTTGGCAATACCCAGGTCGTGGTCGTTCCCCTGGCCGCGTGGGCATTCCTCCGCGAGCGGCCGTCAGCGCGCGTTGCGGTTTCGGTGCCGGTCGTCCTGGCCGGCGTCGTGCTCATCTCGGGGGTCATCGGCGCGGGCGCATACGGTGCCAACCCACTCCTGGGCGTGGTGTTCGGGCTCGGCACGGGGCTCGCCTACGGCGGATTCATCCTCATGCAGCGCGGCGCCAATGCCGACGTCCGTCGTCCGGCGGGGCCGCTCTTCGAGGCATCGCTCTCGGCCGCGGTGGTGACGCTCCTGGTGGGCCTCCCGCTCGGTGAGATCGACCTGGTGCCAAGCTGGCCGTCGCATGGCTATCTACTCCTGCTGGCGCTCGGCGTCCACGTCGTTGGATGGCTGCTCATCAGCATCAGCCTGCCGCGACTGCCGGCGGCCCTCACATCGGTCGTGCTGACCATTCAACCGGTCGCATCGGTCTTCCTCGGCGTCTGGATCCTCTCGGAGGCGCCGTCCGTTCTTCAGCTGCTCGGTGTGCTCCTCGTCCTCGCCGGGCTGCTGCTGGCGACCGTCCGGATACGGGTCCCGCGCACGCGGCGCGCTCGCCTGGGCGCCGGCTAGAGCCAGGCGGCGTCAGGGTGCGGTGGCCGGCAGAAAGATGCTGAAGCAAGTCCGATCCGCGTCAGATTCGACCTCGATCCGGCCGCCGTGGCGGGCAACCACGTTGTGCGAGATGTGCAGGCCGAGCCCCGTCCCCTTGCCCGGTGGCTTGGTGGTGAAGAACGGCTCGAAGAGCCGCCGGCGAACGTCCGAGGGGATGGCGGGGCCCGTATTGCAGATCGTGACGCGCACGCCGTCACCGTCCCGCGCAGCGTTGAGCCTGAGCGTGCCCGCCCCGTCCATCGCGTCGATGGCGTTGTCCACCAGGTTCGTCCAAACCTGGTTCAGCTCGGAGCCGTAGGCATCGATCTCCGGCAGGTCGTCCGCCAGCTCCTGCACGACGGTCACGCCGCCATCACGAATTCGGTGCCGAAGGATGACCAGCGTCTGCGACAGGCCGACGCGGACGTCCACGCGCTGGCGGGGCGCCTGGTCCAGGTAGGCGTACCCCTTCACCGCACCCACGATCTCGCTGATGCGCTCGACCGACATGGCGAGCTCGTCGAGCAGCTGATGGACCGATGCGTCCGCGGCCAGCCACGGGAGAACATCGAGCGAAAGGCTGCGCAGCGACGCCGCCGTCCAGCCCGCGTCGACGAGCGCGCTGGCGGTGTCGGCGCCGCTGGTCAACGTCGCGACCTCATCGATCAGGTCCGCTCGCTCGAGCGCGGAGCGTGGCGCGAACGCATCTGCCGGTGGCCGCGGCGGCGGCGAGGGTCGGGGCAATGCCTCGGCGGCAGCCACCGCCTCCCCGAGCGCGCGGACGGAGCGGGCGGCCGCGGCGGCCGGATTGTTGAGCTCGTGCGCCAGTCCGGCGGCCAGGGTGCCGAGACCGGCAAGCTTCTCGCGCTCGCGGAGTGTCGCCTCCATCGACCGCAGACGCGCGACCGCGGTGCGAATGACGGAGAGGGCGACATCCGGCCCCGCGTCCAACAGCTCGCGGATGGCGCCGACCGGGATGCGCAGCGCCTCGGCGTCGGTGACCGCGTGAACCGAGGCCAGGCGGCGACCACCCTCGAGCGCCGCGATCTCGCCCTGCAGCGCGCCCGGCCCCACGCGCGCCAGCGGGATCTCGGTCGTGCCGGATCGCTTCGTGACGTCCAGCTCACCCTCGAGGATGACGAAGAGCGCGTCGGCCACCTCTCCCTCGCCGATGAGCCGATCGCCGGGGGCAAGGTCCACGATCTCGCCCATCTCGACCAGCCGCCCCAGCTGCTCGTCGTCGAGGCCGCCAAAGAGTGGCGTCGAGCGCATCCGCTCGGCGATGTCGGACGCCGGAAGATGCTGATGGGTCACAGCTGGGCCAGGTACTCGTGGACGAGCTGGACCGCCATGGCGCCCTCCCCCACCGCGCTGGCGATGCGCTTGACCGACCGATGCCGCACGTCGCCGGCGGCGAAGACGCCTGGCAGGCTCGACTCGAGGAACGACGGCTCGCGGTCCAGGTTCCAGCCGTGTCCGCTCGCCACATCGGTGCCGGTCATGATGAATCCGCGACCGTCACAGGCAACGACGCGCTCGAGCCAGGCCGTACGCGGCTGCTGACCGATGAAGACGAACACCGCGGTCAGCGGCAGCTCGAGGTCGCCATCGGCGGTCGTGAACGTGGCGCGCTCCAGGTGCTCGCTCCCGTGCAGTTGGCGTGTCGAAACCTCGGTGTGCAGCTCCACGTTGTCGAGCGCGGCGATCTGCTCGACCAGGTACGCGCTCATCGTCGAATCGATGCCGGCCCCGCGCACGAGCACGTGGACGCGCGACGCATAGCGCGACAGGTGGACGGCCGCCTGTCCGGCCGAGTTGCCGGCGCCGATGACGCCGACGTTGGCGTCACGATAGAGGATCGCCTCGGTCGTGGCGGCGCCGTAGTAGACCCCCGCCCCGGCCAGCTCCCGTGCCCCGGGAACGTCGAGGACTCGATAGCTCACGCCGGTCGCCACCACGACCGCCTGGCACGACAGCTCCGCACCGTCATCGAGCGCGATCGTGCGGTATGGGTCCGAGCGCCGGATTGCCCCCACCTCCTGCGAGGACAGGATCTCGGCACCCAGGCGCCTGGCCTGCGCCAGCGCGCGACGTGCGAGATCGCCGCCGCTCAGGCCGGACGGGAAGCCAAGATAGTTCTCGATTCGGCTCGTGGTGCCCGCCTGTCCGCCGGGCGCCTCGCGCTCGATCAGGAGCGTCTTGAGGCCCTCGCTCGCGCCGTACACGGCCGCGGCCAGCCCGGCCGGACCCGCCCCGACGATGACAAGGTCGTAGAACGGCAGCGCGGCGCGGGTCGAGAGACCCACCGCGGCCGCCAGGTCCCGGTTGGTTGGGTCCCGCAGCACGCTGCCGTCGGGCAGCAGCACAACCGGCAGCGCCGGATCGGCGCCGCCCTCGATCGACTCCGCCAGGCGCCTGCCTTCATCCTCGAGCGGATCCAGCCAGGCGTAAGGCACCTGGTTGCGGGTCAGGAGGTCGCGAATGACGTGACCGCGCGGCGCCCACCGGCCCGCCAGCAGTCGCAGTCCTTCGAAGGCCGGCCGGAACGCGGCCGCCCAGTCGGCAAGCAGGTCATCGACCACCGGATAGAGCCGCTCCTCGGGTGGGTCCCACGGCTTGAGCAGGTACTGATCAAGGCGAATCTCGTTGATCGCATGGATGGCGACGTCGGTATCGGCGTAGGCGGTGAGGAGCACCCGCTTTGCCTCCGGCTGGAGGGGAAGGGCCTCCGTCAACAGCTCGATTCCGGTCATGACGGGCATGCGCTGGTCCACCAGGAAGAGAGCAACCGTGTCACCACGTCGGGTCAGCTCGCGGACCACTTCGAGACCTTCGGCGCCGGAGCCGGCACCAATCACGCGGTAGTCGCCGGCATACTGCGCGCGCAGGTCGCGCTCGACGGCCCGGAGCACCGGAGCGTCGTCATCGACCGCCAGGATCACCGGCTTGGTCGCCATGGCAGCGAGTGTACGGCCGACTCGCGCCCGGGGAGGCGGTGCGTGACGATCCGCTCCGAGATCGGCGCGGACCCTATACAGTCCACCCATGCTGTGGACCATCGTCGTCATCCTGCTGCTGCTCTGGTTCCTGGGCTTTCTGCTGAAGCTCTTCGGCGGCCTCATTCACGTGCTGCTCATCGTGGCGCTCGTGATCGTCATCTATCGGCTCGTCACCGGCCGTCGCCTCTTCTAGGCCGATGCTGCTGACCGGCACCGGCCGCCTGGCGCCGGCCGGCCGCTCGCCGTGGGCGATGCGGGTGCGAGACGGTCGGATCGCGTGGATCGGGTCACCATCGGAGGCCCCCGATGGTGATCGCGTGGACCTCGGCTCGATGCTCGTGACGCCCGGGCTGGTGGACAGCCATACGCACCCATGCTTCGCCGGCGACCGATCCGACGAGGCTGCAGCCCGCCTGGAAGGCGCGCCGTACACCGATGGCGGCATCCTTCGTACCGTTCGCGCCACGCGCGCCTCCGACGACGCGACGCTGGAGTCGCTGGTGGAGGGACGCCTGCGCGCCGCACTCGCCGCGGGCACCACGACGGTCGAGTGCAAGTCCGGGTACGGCCTGTCGCTCGAGGAGGAGCTGCGCCACCTGCGGATCATCTCCCGCGTCGCGGATCGGCTGCCCATCCGCGTCATTCGTACGTTCCTGGGAGCCCACGCGGTACCGCAGGAGGCGACCTCCATGGCCGAGTACGCGGCTCATGTGGCGGACGACATGATCCCTGCTGTCGGCCGCGAGCGTCTTGCAGAGTTCGTTGACGTCTTCGCCGATGACGGATTCTTCGACCTCGCGGCCTGCGAGCGCATCGGTCAAGCTGCCGGCGCGACCGGCCTCGGCCTGCGACTCCATGCCGAGCAGCTGGCGCGCACGGGCGCCGCCGAGCTCGGCGTGCGGCTGAATGCCGCATCGGTCGACCACCTGGAGCAGCTGGACGCCGAAGGCGTGGCCGCGCTCGCTGACTCGGGCACGGTTGCGACGCTGCTGCCGGCCCCGGCGATCGTGCTGCGCGATCGGTTGCCGCCGGGACGCGCGCTGCTCGACGCCGGAGCCACCGTCGCACTCGCGAGCGACGCGAACGCGGGCACGTTCGGCGGGTTCGGCGCCATGCCGCTCATCAGCGGCCTCGGCGCCACGCTGCTGGGTCTGACCGTCACCGAAGCGCTGGCCGCGGCCACGGCCGGTGGTGCGGCCGCCCTGCGTCGCACCGACATCGGAGCCCTGCGGCCGGGGATGGCGGCCGATCTTGTCGCCTGGGACGCGGAGCACGAGGGCGCCTTCGCCCTGCGACTCGGCGACGTCCGGCCCCTGCGCACGTGGATCGGCGGAGTCGAGGTCGACGCCCCGTCATCGATCCGTCACACGACCGGCTGATGATCGGGCCATGCGACTGTATGGACTGATCGCCGTCGCCGTCCTGGTGTCCGCCTGCAGCGCAGCGGCGCCGGATGAGACGGCGCCCATCGCGGCCGAACGAGAACCCGGCGACGAGCCCCTCTGGCCACGCGCCCCGAACACTCCCGCCGGCGACCTCGACCCCGAGGTCGGTGACGCCGTCGACCGGCTGATCGACAGCTTCGTCGCAGGCTCGTTCGACAGCGGCGCGCTCGACGTCGTGGCGGCATCGGGCGATCCGCGGCTCGCGTGGCTCATCTCCGATCTGCTCAGGTTGGTGCCGACCGGCCTGACCGAGCAGTCGCTGGTCGATGCCTTCAGCGCCCTGACCGGCGTCGACGCCCGTGCCGACGATCAGTTCGGTCCGTCGAGCTGGCAGGCGGTCACGAACCTGATGATCGGCTGGGACGTGCCGGAGCCACCGGCGTACCGCGAGATGAAGGCGGCGCTGTATCTCCGCGTCGAGCCCGCCTGGGCGCCGTTCTTCGCTGACGAGGACGCCGACATCGACTGGCGCTGGATCTCGTGGGGCGGAGTCCTCATCGACGACCGACCATCCGGCGATGGGCAGGCTTGCGCGCGCGGGTGCATCCCCGCCCTCGATGACCCGACCCTCACCGCGGCCGCCGACGGAGGCTGGTATGCCGATGACCGCACGGTATTCGGTGTCGTGGTGAACGACGAGGCCGTCGCGTTCCCGAAGCACATCATGGAAGTCCACGAGATGGTGAACCTGACGATTGAAGGACGGCGCGTCGGGATGCCGTACTGCACCCTGTGCAGCTCGGCCCAAGCCTACCTCACCGACGAGGTGCCGGCGGGAGTCGAGACGCCAGTCCTGCGCACCACCGGCCTGCTCTCGAGATCGAACAAGGTCATGTACGACCTCGTCACGGACTCGGTCTTCAACACCTTCACCGGTCGCGCGCTGTCCGGCCCCCTGCAGGACGCGGGGATCGTACTCGAGCAGACCACCGTCGTGATCACGACCTGGGGCGAATGGAAGGCGGCGCACCCGGACACGCGGATCGTTGCCCGCGACGGCGGGATCGGTCGCGCCTATCCGGACGACCCGTTGAGTGGACGGGATGACGACGGACCGATCTTCCCCATCGGGCAGGTCGACCCCAGGCTGCCGGCACACGCCCAGGTGCTGGGTGTCATCAGTCCCGGCGGCGAATCGGCGGCGTTCGCGGTCGACCAGGCGGCATCCGCGCTCGCCACGGGTGATCCGGTCATGATCGGTCCGATCGAGATCTTCGACGATGGCGGTGGTCTGCGGGCTCGCGCCTCGGACGGTGCCGAGCTTGCCGCGCACCAGGCATTCTGGTTCGCGTGGAGCCAGTTCCACCCTGACACTGCGCTGTGGACGGGCCTGGATCCCAGGCCGGGCGTGGCCGTATCGAGCCGGCCGGCGACGACCCCGGATCCGCGATCCGCCTTCGTCGCCGCGATGTGTCCCGCCCTCGCCGAGCTGGCGAAACTCGAGGCGCAGCTCGACACCCTCCGCAGCGGCGATGTCGAGGGTTCCGCTGCGCTCGCGATGGTCAGTGAGGCCCGTGGCCCGATCGCGGCCGTGCCGGACTGGCACGCGGGCAATGGCCTGCGCAGCGCGATGCTCGAGTCGCTCGATCTGATCTCTGCAGCGCTCCGGGCCGGAGCCGCCACCGAGATTCCGTACATCACCACCGATCGGGTGGAGGCGGAGCTGCAGGCCGCCATGGCGGCCGGATTCGGCTGCTAGG
>Ga0136633_1000490_pt1 | contig 30591 bp, 27 predicted proteins | sample AntDrymeUQ832206_2_FD_105494 | JGI IMG/M metagenome (GOLD analysis project Ga0136633, IMG submission 105494) | Polar desert sand microbial communities from Dry Valleys, Antarctica - metaG UQ83 (22.06) | ecosystem: Environmental > Terrestrial > Soil > Desert | place: Antarctica: Dry Valley... | reverse complement strand
CCGTTCAGCGACCAGCCGGGCAGCGGCATGCACACCCACCTGTCGCTGTTCGAGGGCGACCAGAACGCCTTCTACGACGGCAACGACCCGATGCACCTGTCCTCGGTCGCGCGGCACTTCATCGCCGGGTTGCTCAAGCACGCCTGCGAGATCACCGCGGTGACCAACCAGTGGGTCAACTCCTACAAGCGGCTGTCCTGGGGCGGCGAGGCCCCGCCGTACGTCTGCTGGGGCTCTAACAACCGCAGCGCCATGGTGCGCGTGCCGATGTACAAGCCGACCAAGGGCAACAGCACCCGCATCGAGGTGCGCAGCCCGGACAGCGCGACCAACCCCTACCTCTGCTTCGCGCTGCTGCTCGCCGCCGGGCTCAAAGGCGTCGAGGAGGGCTACGAGCTGCCGCCCGGAGCCGAGGATGACGTCTGGGCCCTCACCGATGGCGAGCGCCGGGCCATGGGGATCACGCCGCTGCCCGGCTCGCTGGCCGACGCGATCGAGGTGATGGAGCGCAGCGAGCTGGTCGCCGAGACGCTCGGCGAGCACGTCTTCGACTTCTTCTTGCGCAACAAGCGGGAGGAGTGGGCGGCCTATCGCCAGGAGGTAACCCCCTTCGAGCTCGGTCGCTACCTCCCGGTCCTGTAGTGGCCGCACTGGTCATCACCCACACCGAGTCCGAAGACCCCGGGCACCTCGCCACCTGGCTGCCCGAGGCGGGTCTCGGCCTCGAGCTGTGCGAGCCGTGGCGTGGCGACCAGCTGCCAGAGTCGATGGACGGCTTCGACGCCCTCGTCAGCATGGGTGGCCCACAGCAGGCGTACGACGACAGTTCGGCACCCTGGCTCCGCGACACCAAGCAGCTCCTGGGAACCGCTGTGACGCAAGGGATCCCGGTGTTCGGCGTCTGCCTCGGGGCTCAGCTACTGGCTGAGGCGGCAGGCGGTCGGGTTGCACCCGGCGAGGACGGACCGGAGGTCGGCGCAGGGCTGGTGGCGAAGCGCGACGACGCCGGCAACGACCCGCTGTTCTGGGACCTGCCGTTGTCACCGCTCGTCGTGCAGTGGCACTGGGATGCGATCACCGACCTGCCTCCAGGCGCCACTTTGCTGATGTCGAACCCGCGCTACCCACACCAGGCCTTCCGGGTGGGTGAGGCGGCCTGGGGGATCCAGTTCCACGTCGAGACGCCGCCGGACATGGTGGCGCGGTGGGCCGGGCACGACACCCCGGAGCTGCTGGAGCTGGGCCTCGACCCCCAGGCGGTCCTCGACCGCACCTTGCCTGAGCTACCCGAGATCGAGGAGGTGTGGGGCGAGGTGCTGCGGCGCTTCGCCCGGTTCGCCCTCGAGCGGAGGCCCTGACCTCCCGTGAGCCCGCGCGGCGGCACCGAGGTCGGCCGGCTGGCCAGGCTCGGTTTCGCTGATCCGCGCGCCGCCGCCACGGCGCTGACGGCCGCGGGGCTGTGGGCCGAGGGCAACCCCATCGACGAACCTGTGGTCGAGTCAGTGGCCGACACCGCCGACCCGGACCTGGCCGCGACCGCGTTGGCCCGGTTGCTCGAGTCACCGCCGGCCGGACTGCGTGACGCGCTCAGCATCAACGCAACGTTCCGGCGCCGGCTGCTCGGCGTCCTCGGCGGCAGCACCGCGCTGGGCAGCCATCTGATCGCCTTCCCCGACGACTGGCAGGCGCTGCGGCCACCGGACGAGGAGCTGGGGGAGTCGCGGCCGTCAGCACTCGGCCTGCAGCGTGACCTGCTGGCAGCAGTCGGGGTGCCGGTTGACGCCGACCTGCCCTGGGGCAGCGGGGGAGCACGAGCCCGGGAGGAGGATGCCGTACCCGCCCTGCGCCGCGCCTACCGGACCGCTCTGCTCGCACTCGCCGCACGTGACCTGGCAGGGGAGCTCGCGGTCGAGGACGTCGCCGGTGAGCTCTCGGACCTCGCCGGTGCGACGCTGAGCGCGGCCATGGCGGTCGCTGCGGCCGGCCGACCCGACGGGCCGGGGTTCCGGCTGGCGGTCATCGGGCTCGGCAAGTGCGGCGGGCGGGAGCTCAACTACGTCAGCGACGTCGACGTGGTCTTCGTCGCCGAGCCGCTCCAGGACACCGACGAAGCCGCCGCACTGCAGGCGGCCACCTCCCTGGCGGGCAAGGCGATGCAGGTGTGCGCCCAGGTGGCCTGGCCGGTCGACGCGGCCCTCCGTCCAGAGGGCAAGTCGGGGCCGCTGGTCCGCACCCTGGCGAGCCACGTCGCCTACTACGGGCGCTGGGCCAAGACCTGGGAGTTCCAGGCTTTGTTGAAGGCGCGGCCGATCGCGGGGGACCTGCAGCTCGGCCGGGACTACGTCGCCGCCATCTCGCCGATGGTCTGGTCCGCGGGGACCCGGCCGGGATTCGTCGAGGACGTCCAGGCGATGCGCCGGCGGGTCGAGGGCACCCTCAAGGGCGACACCGCGGAGCGCGAGGTCAAGCTCGGCCCCGGTGGCCTCCGGGACGTCGAGTTCTCGGTCCAGCTGCTGCAGCTCGTGCACGGACGCAGCGACGACAGCATCCGCTCTGGAACCACCCTCGTCGCCCTGGATCAGCTCGCCGCTGGCGGCTATGTAGGGCGGGAGGACGCCCGCCACCTGGCCGAGGCCTACCGCTGGTTGCGGACCGTCGAGCACCGGCTCCAGCTGCACAAGCTGCGCCGCACCCATCTGCTGCCACCCGAGGACGACGAGCAGGCGATGCGGCAACTGGCGCGGTCGGTTGGCTACCGCGGGGACGTGCTGCCGACCTTCCGGCGTGAGCGCTACGGCCACTTCCGCGAGGTCCGTCGGCTGCACGAGAAGCTGTTCTATCGGCCCCTGCTCGCTGCCGTCGCGAGGCTGCCTGCCGTCGAGGCCAGGCTGACTCCCCAGGCCGCGCGGGAGCGGCTCGAGGCGCTGGGCTTCGACGACCCCGCGACTGCGCTCCGCCACCTGGAGGCCCTGACCGAAGGCGTTTCCCGGCGCGCCGCGATCCAGCAGACGCTGCTGCCCGCCATGCTCGGCTGGTTCGCAGACGCTGCCGATCCCGATGCCGGGCTGCTGTCGTTCCGACTGGTCTCCGACGCCCTCGGGTCGACCCCTTGGTACCTCCGCCTGCTCCGCGACGAGGGCACCGCCGCTGAGCGGCTGGCCCGGCTGCTGGCCTCCTCGCGCTACGTCGCGGACCTGTTCGGCAGAGCCCCGGATGCCGTGCGGCTCCTGGCCTCCGACGACGACCTGCGGCCCCGGGGGCGGGCCGAGCTCGAACAGGCCTTCCTCGCCGTCGCGCGGCGCCGGCAGGAGTGGGAAGCGGCCGCTGTCGCCGTACGCAGCCTGCGTCGTCACGAGCTGCTGAGGATCGCCTGTGCCGAGCTGCTCGGCCTCGCTCCGATGCCGGGATCAGCCCTGTCCGACGTCGCCGGCGTCACCGTCGCGGCCGCGCTGCAAATCGCCCAGCGCAAGATCGAGGCCGAGCACCGAGGCCCGCTGCCGATGCGTCTCGCGGTGATCGCGATGGGCCGGCTCGGCGGTTCGGAGCAGGGCTACGGGTCCGATGCGGATGTGCTCTTCGTGCACGAGCCCGAGCCGGGTGCCACCGAGAGCGAGGCCGCCGCCGCGGCGCACGAGGTCGCCAACGAGCTGCGCCGGCTGCTCGCCCTGCCCGCACCTGACCCGCCGCTGCTGGTGGACGCCGACCTGCGACCTGAGGGCCGGCAGGGGCCGCTGACCCGCTCGCTCGGGTCCTACGCGCACTACTACGAGAAGTGGTCGCACGTCTGGGAGGCGCAGGCGCTGCTGCGGGCCGCGTCGCTCGCCGGTGACCCCGGCATCGCGGAGGCCTTCCTGCGCGCCGTCGACCCCGTCCGGTTCCCGGCGGGCGGGCTCACCCCGGACCAGCTCACCGAGGTACGGCGGATCAAGGCGCGGGTCGAGAGCGAGCGGCTGCCGCGGAGCGCGGACCGGACGCTGGCCCTCAAGCTGGGGCAGGGCGGCCTGGCCGATGTCGAGTGGACCGTGCAGCTCCTGCAGCTCCAGCACGGGGCGGACGTGGAAGGGCTGCGCACGCCGATGACGTTGCCGGCGCTGCGCGTTGCCGCCGCCGAGGGCATGCTCGCCGCCGACGACGCAGCCGTCCTCGAGGAGGCGTGGCTGCTCGCCACCAAGGTGCGCGACCTGCTCGTCCTCGTTCGTGGCAAGCCCGCTGTCGCACTGCCGTCCAGCGGCCGGGAGCTGGCCGGGGTGGCGCGCGCGCTCGGTTACCCTGCCGGTAGCCAAGGCGAGTTCCTCGACCACTACCGACGGGTGACGCGACGGGCACGGCTCGTCGTCGAGAGGGTGTTCTACGAGTGACAGGCAGCGCGATCGGGATCGTGACCAGGAACGTGACCGTGGCCGGGACGCGTTTCCTGCTCCGGGAGTCCGGCGAGGGCGGCGGCACGCCGGTGCTGCTCCTGCACGGCGTGCCCGAGACCTCCTCGGTGTGGCGGGACCTCATTCCCTTGCTGGCCAAGGGAAGGCGGGTGCTTGCGCCCGACCTGCCTGGCCTCGGTGGCTCAGCCTTCACCGGCCCCTTCTCCATGCCCAGTGTCATGGCGGAGGTCGTCGCGCTGCTCGAGCAAGAGCTGCCTGGTCAGCAGGTTGACGTCGTCGGTCACGACTGGGGTGGCGTCGTAGCGCTCTGGCTGGCCGGCAGCCACCCCCACCTCGTCCGCCGGCTGGCCGTCGCCAACGCCCCGCACGGCCGGATCAACCCGCTGCGGGCGGCTCACATCCCGCTGTTCGCCCTCCCGCTGCTGCCAGAGCTCGTCTTCCGACTCGGCGGCCGGCGGATCGTCGACCTCATGTTCAGTGTGGCGTGGAAGTCCGACCGGCCGCTCGACCCCGAGCTGCACGCGGAGTACGTCGCGGCCTACACCGAGCCCGACAAGGTCTCGGCCATGCTCGGCTACTACCGGGCTGCCGCTCGCCCTGCCATCGCAGCGGGCCTGCGGGTCGGCGATAACCCAGCTAGTCCGCCGCCGGTCAAGGCCGAGCGGATGCTCGTGATCTGGGGCGCCGCCGACCCCGTCCTGCCGGTCTCGGTGGGGGAGTCGGTCGTCCAGGCACTGGGCGCCGACTGCGTGATGGTCACCATCCCCGGCGCCGGGCACTTCGTGATCGAGGAGGCCGCGGACGTCGTCGCGCAGACCCTCGTCGAGTTCCTGGCAGACGAAGGTTAGGCGGGCCGAACGCGCCGCCGGACTGCTCGCCCTCGTCCTCGGCCTGCTCCACCTGTGGCTGTTCCCCGACTCGGGCACCGACCTGGCGGCGCAGCTCGCCCGCGCCTCCTTCGCAGCTGAGGCCCCCTTCAACCCCGTCGACCTGTCCTGGTACGGCGGAGTGCACCCCTACGTCTACTCCGCGCTGGCGCCGTTCCTGATGAGCGCCTTGGGCATCAGCACCTGCGGCTTGATCGCCGCCGTCGGCTCGGCCATCTTGTTCGCCCGGCTGATGCGGCACTCCGACCGGCCGATGCTGGCTTCGTTGACGGGGGCTTTCTTCTGGGCAGCCAATATCGCCAGTGGCCGGGTCACCTTCGCCCTGGGGGCACTGGCGGCACTGGGCGCGCTGGTTGCCTTGCCGCGCCTGCGCCTCGCCGCCGTGCTGGCCCTGCTGACCGGCTTGCTCAGCCCCGTGGCCGCGGCGTTCCTCGGCTTCATCGCAGCCCTCCTCGTGGTTCACCGCCGCACGGGGGGATGGACCATCGGCGCCGCCGCCAGTGTGCCCGTCGTGGTGCTCGCCGGGCTGTTCCACGGTGGCGGGATCCAGCCCATGTCCCCAGGCTCCGCGGTTCCCGGTGTGCTGGTCGGCTTGGCCCTGGCCTACTTCACCTCACATCCACTGGTGCGCACTGGATCACTGCTCTATGCGCTGGCAGTGCTCGGGTTCGCACTGCACGACGACCCGTTCGGCAGCAACGTGCTGCGCCTCGGCCTACTGGTGTCGGTGCCCCTGTTGCTGGCGACCACTGCCCGTCGTACGCCGGTGGTGCTGGCCGTGGTCTCCTGCGGATTCCTTGCCTGGCAGCTGGATCCCTTGGTCGGGGACCTGCTGTCGCCGCCGTCCGCACCCTTCACCGCGCTCAACCAGCACCTCCGTGAGGTTGGCTCCCACCGGGTGGAGGTGCTCGCGGGCCGGGACCACCGCGAGGCCTCGGACGTCGCCGAGGTGATGCCCATTGCGCGGGGCTGGGCCCGGCAGATCGACGTCCGGGACAACCCGCTGTTCTACCGGCCGGAGCCGCTGACGCAGCCGGAGTACCTCACGTGGTTGCGTGAGCGGGCGATCGATCGGGTGGCGGTGCCCAAGCGCGGCAAGCTCGACTTCGGGAGCGTGCTCGCCGCCGCCCTGCTGCAGCGACCGGTCAAGGGATTGAGCCTTGAGTGGCAGAACGCAGACTGGGTGGTCTACCGGGTGGACCGGCCACGGACGATCGTCGCGCTGCCGGGAGTGCTGGAGCACTACGACCGGACCACCCTCGCGCTGCGGTCGAGCCAGGCCGGACCCGTCGCGGTGGCGGTGCGGCCCTCCCGTTGGCTCTCGCTCAGTGGTCCAGCGTGCCTGGACGTCAAGGGCAACCAGGTGCTCGTGCGGTTCCTGGCGCCAGGCCGGGTTGAGCTGACCAGCAGTCTGCGGCCCGCGGGCCGCTGCTAGACGTCGGAGTCGTGGGCGTCCGCAGGTGCCCGCCGCTCGCCCTTTTCGCCGCGGTTGCCCTTTCCGTCGCGGTTGGCCGGGAAGCCGACGCCGACCCGGCTGGCGTTGAGGGTGGTGCCGTCGGCGGCCACCTCGCCGAGTGCGCGCACGAAGCTGCCGACCGTCACAGCGGCCAGTGTGGCTGGCTCACCGTCCTTGCGGAACTCCGTGCTCGAGCTGGTGCTCACCGTCCGGGTGAAGCCGTCGTGGTCGGTGAGCGTGATCGTAGATCCACTGACCTCGGTGACCCACCCTCCGACGCGCGCCGGCAGCACCGTGACCGTCGAGGCGACGGGGCTGCTCGCCTTCGGGTCCGCCACGAGGACCCGCACGATGTCACCGACCTCGACGGCAGACCGCGTGGTCTTGGTCTTGCCGGAGTAGTAGGTGGTGCTGTCGTTGAGGCCGAAGCTCTTGGTGCCGCGCGGGGTGCGCACCGTCAGGCTGCTCGCGGAAATCGCGGACACCATGCCGCCGCCACCGCGGTGCTGGTCGGCCCCGGCCTTTCCGGGGCGATGCCGGCCGGGTCCACCCTTGCCCGGGTGGTCTGGGGCGTGCTTGGGCGCCCGCTGCACCTCGTGTGACTCGGGCGTGGGGGAGGGGGTCACGGCGGAGGCGAGACCGGTTGCGCCCAGGGCCAAACCCCCCACCAGGCCGGCCGCGCCGGCGGCGAGAGCCCAGCGCTTGGAGGTGCGACCTGTGTGAGCAGCTGTGTCAGTCATGACGTCACTGTGGCCCATGAACCTTGGAGCAGCCTGTGAACCTGCTCAAGAAGTGCTGCCGAACACGCAACCGCCCCGCGCACCTCGAGGGCGGGCGGGGCGGTTGCTCCCTGGAGCTGCTCAGGTGACCTTGCGGGTCCGGCTGTGCGCGGGGGTCCGCTTGGGAGTGGCGTCGACATAGTCCTCCTCGACGACCTCCTCTTCCTCGTACTCCTCGGTGCTGTCAGAGCGGGCGTCGAGGTCGATCGTCCGGGAGCTCTCCTCATCGGGGTACGGCGTGAAGGAGCTGCGCTCCACGTCATCGACCAGGAGGTGGTCGACACGGCGGTGCCAGAAGCCGCCCCAGAGCCCGCCGATGGCGGCGGCCAGCAGGATCACCGCGATGCCTGCCAGGCCCATGAAAATGGTCTGGTTGCTGGTGGCCTGGTCGGTCACCCAGCTGGGCAGGTTGTAGGTGGTCACATCATCCGCTTGTGACGCGGCGAGGATGCCGAGCCCGCCGGTGAACAGGATCAGGAGCAGGCCCGTCACGACGCCGTTGCCCAGGCCCTCGTAGCGGCTGGAGCGGCCGGCGACCCAGCCTCCGAACAGTGCGGAGACGGCCACGATGACCAAGGCGGTGAGAGCGCCGCGCACCGACAGCGCGTCGCTCTCGCTGATGCCGGTGTCCACCACGTTGACCCATGACGTGGTGAGGGCGCCGAGAACTGCCAGAGCACCGAGGGCGGCCAAGGCGCCGGCCAGTGCGGCGGGAAGGTCGAGGCCCCCGAAGCGATCGTGGGCGGTGCGGTCGGATGGCTTCACGTGGGCACCGCGGGCTCGGGTGGTCGAAGTCCTGCGCATGAGTACCTCCGGGGTAGGTCTTGGTCAGGCTCCTAGGGCATGCCCCGGCAGGTCGCGGGCGCACGTGCAGCTGGGGTAAGGGTTTGCTTCCCCTGTCCCTTATGCAGCTGCCTGGACACAGCGCTGCCCGGTCCCCTGGGGAAGGGGACCGGGCAGCTCGCCGTGCTGGTTGCCTAGGGTCAGACGGTGGTGTGCGTGTGGGCCTCGTCTCGGCGACCGAGCGTCAGGCCGAGCCCCAGCATGCCGACGGCGAGGCCGAGGTGCAGGAAGTCGTCAGCGTCGTTGAAGGGCAGGAAGTTGAGGTCGCCGGTCTTGTCGATGACCAGGCCGTAGATGAAGAGCACGACGTAGATCACGCCGCCGAAGACAAGGAAGGTGCGGGCGCCGGCAGCCGTGCGCGCCATGGCGAGTCCGACGATGCCGAACGACAGGTGCACGAGGTTGTGCAGCACGGAGACCTGGAAGAGGCCGAGGAGCTTGGCCTCGGAGCCGGTGCCCGCGGCCTCCAAGCCCTCCGTGGTGATGCCCGGCACGAATCCGAGAATGCCGACCAGCAAGAACGTGGCGCCGACGACCAGGCCAGCCAGTTCGACGAGCGAGCGGGAACGCGGGGCCGTGCCGGGGGACGTTGCCATGGTGCTTCTCCTTCGTGAGGGTGGGACTGCGGCCTGTCTTCCCTCGGCGTTCGGATGTCCCCCTTGATCGGATGGGATCAGCCACGCCGGTAGGACGTCAAGCAGCCACGTCGGTTCGGGATGTCTCGACTCAGGCGTTCCCGGTGAGCGGCCGGAAGCCGCGCAGCCGCAGGCTGTTGGTGACCACGAAGACCGAGGAGAAGGCCATCGCCGCGCCGGCCAGCATCGGGTTGAGCAGCCCGGCCGCGGCCAGCGGGATCGCCGCGACGTTGTAGCCGAACGCCCAGAACAGGTTGCTCTTGATCACCCGGAGCGTGCGCCGGGAGAGCCGGATGGCATCGGCCGCTACCCGCAGGTCACCCCGCACCAGCGTCAGGTCACTGGCCTCGATCGCCACGTCGGTGCCGGTGCCCATGGAGACGCCTAGATCGGCTTGGGCGAGCGCGGCTGCGTCGTTGACCCCGTCACCGATCATGGCCACGCGGTGGCCCTGCGCCTGCAAGGCCTTGACGACGGAAACCTTGTCGGCAGGCATCACCTCGGCGATGACCGTGTCATCGCTGATGTCGATGCCCACCTCCCGCGCCACGGACTCGGCGACCTGGCGGTTGTCCCCGGTCAGCAGGACGGGAGTGAGGCCGAGGGCGCGGAGCTGTCGGATGGCGTCGGCGCTCGTGGGCTTGGCGGTGTCGGCGACGGTGAGCAGTCCGCGGGCCTGGCCGTCCCAGGCCACGGCCACGACCGTGCGGCCATGGGCTTCCGCCGCCTCCTGGGCGGCGACGAGAGCCGGGGGCAGCGGATGCGACCACTCGGCCAGCAGCCGGCTTCGGCCGACGAGCACCGCGTGCCCGTCCACGACGCCCTGCACGCCCAGGCCCTCGAGGTTGGTGAACGCCTCGACGGCGGGCAGCTCGCCGAGCCGGTCCTTGGCAGCGCGGGCCACAGCCCGAGCGATCGGGTGCTCGCTGCCGGTCTCGAGGGCACCCGCGAGCCTCAGGACCTCTTCCGCCTCGACACCCTCGACCGGCACGACGTCCAGCAGCGACATCTGGCCGGTCGTCACCGTGCCGGTCTTGTCGAGCACCACGGTGTCGAGCCGCTGGGCGCTCTCCAGTGCTTCGGGGCCTTTGATGAGGATGCCGAGCTGCGCGCCTCGGCCGGTGCCCACCATGAGCGCTGTCGGGGTCGCCAGCCCGAGCGCGCAGGGGCAGGCGATGATGAGCACGGCGACGGCTGCCGTGAAGGCTGCGCCGGCTCCAGCGCCCGACCCCAGCCAAAACCCGAGCACGCCCACTGACAGGGCGATCACGACCGGCACGAAGACCCCGGAGATCCGGTCGGCCAGCCGCTGCACCTGGGCCTTGCCGTTCTGGGCTTCCTCCACGAGGCGGGCGATCTGCGCGAGTTGGGTGTCACCACCGACCCTGGTCGCACGCACCACGAGCCGGCCGCCGACGTTGACGGTGGCCCCGGCCAGCTGGCTCCCGATGCCGACCTCCACCGGCACGGACTCCCCGGTGAGGGTGGACGCGTCAACCGCGCTGCTGCCTTCCGTGACGACCCCGTCGGTCGCGACCTTCTCACCCGGCCGCACGACGAACAGGTCGTCGACGGCCAGCTGCTCGATCGGGATCCGCACCTCCTCCACCCCGCGGAGCACGGCCACGTCCTTCGCGCCGAGTTCCATCAGGGCCCGCAGTGCGGCACCGGAGGCCCGCTTCGACCGGGCCTCGAGATAGCGCCCGGCGAGGATGAACAGCGTCACTCCCGAGGCTGCCTCGAGGTAGATGTTGCCCGCGCCGTCACCGCGCTGAAGGGTCAGCTCGAAGGGGTGCCGCATGCCGAGTTCGCCTGCGGTGCCGAGGAACAGGGCGTAGACCGACCACGCCAGCGCGGCCAGGGTGCCGACGCTGATGAGGGTGTCCATCGTGGCCGCGCCATTGCGCAGGTTCTTCCACGCTGCGTGGTGGAACGGCCAGGCGCCCCAGACGACGACCGGCGCGGCGAGGTTGAGCGCCAGCCACTGCCACGCCCTGAACTGCAGGGCCGGAATCATCGACATCGCGATGACCGGAACCGTGAGCACCAGCACGATCAGCAGTCGACGGCGCAGGGCCGCAACCGGATCCTCCGGCGCGGTCAGGGACGCTTCGGGCTGCGGCAGCCGCGCTGTGTAGCCGGCGCTCTCGACAGCCGCCACGAGGACGTCCGTCGAGATGCCGGGCGGAAAACTGACCTTGGCCTTCTCGGTCGCATAGTTGACCGACGCCGTGACACCCTCGAGCTTGTTGAGCTTTCGCTCGATCCGGTTGGCGCACGACGCGCAGGTCATGCCGCCGATGGCCAGCTCGACAGCCGTGTCGGTCATGTCGCCTTCGCCGTGAGGGCCGCCGTCCGGACCACACCTTCGTGCCTGAAGTCCAGGAACAGCCGGTACGTCGAAGCGCTCGGCACCTCGGCAACGAACGTCAGCGTCGGTCCGGCCGGGCCTTCCTCCGGGTGAACGTGCAGGTAGGCGAGATCGCCCTCGCGCAGGGTGACCAGGTGGCCGTAGGCGCCGAGGTAGGGCTGCAGGTCGGTCACCTGCTTGCCCTCCTTGGTCAGCGTCAGCTCGAGCTCACTGGCTTCACGGGGCTTGAGCTCGCCGCTCAGCGAGATGCCGTAGTCGCCCGCTGTCGCGGACGTCGCCGGGGCGGGCAGGGGTTGCGGGTCGTAGCTGCCGGGCACCGTGAGATCGGTGGCGAGGATGACCGCGCGGTCCTGGTCCAGCGGCACGAAGTCCGCGTAGACCTTGTAGGGCCCGGCCGCCGCTAGGGTCAGCGGGATGGACCAGGTGCCCTTGGCGTCGCGGGTCGGGTGGATGTGCTGGAACCCGGTCAGGTCCTTTCGCACCACGATCAGGTGCAGCTCCTTGTCGTGGCTCTTCGTGTAGCTCGTCAGCGGCTTGCCGTCCGCACCGATGATGGTGAAGCGGAAGTCCGACGTGCCGGGTGGGCGCGTCGTCGTGGCCGGTCGCAGCGTCAAACCGTCCTGCGAGGCGGACAGGCCACCAGGCCGCACGTCGGCTTCGTCCGGCTCGTTCGCGTGCCCACCGTGCTCGGACTCAGCGGAGCTGGTCGCGCCATGCCCGCTGTGCTGGCTCGAGCTCCTCGCGCCCGATCCGGTCAGCTGTCCGATGCCGTAGCCGACCGCTAGCACAAGAGCAAGAACTCCGGCGAACAGGCCGAGCGTGGTCGTGGGCTTCATGCCAGCGAGAACCCGGCCTCGACGACGGCCGCCTTGATCTGCTCCGGGGTGACGGCGTCGTCGGCCGTGAGGGTCAGCTGCCCCGACTCCAGGTCGACCTGGACGTCGCTGACGCCGGAGAGCTCGCTGACCTCCTCGGTGACGGAGGAGACGCAGTGGCCGCAGGTCATGCCGGCGACGGTGTAGGTCTGGGTGCTCATGGGTGCCTCTTCCTTGGGGGTGGGTCAGGAGCGGACGAGCCGGGCGATGGCCTCGGAGGCCTCCTTGAGCTTCTGGTCGCCCTCCTCGCCGCCGGCCGCCACGGCATGGGCGACGCAGTGCGCGAGGTGCTCCTCGAGCAGGCCGAGCGAGACCGCCTGCAGCGCCTTGGTGGCGGCGCTGACCTGGGTCAGGACATCGATGCAGTACTGGTCCGCTTCGACCATACGCGCGATGCCGCGAACCTGCCCCTCGATGCGAGCGAGCCGCTTGAGGTGCGCCGCCTTGTTGTCGCTGTAGCCGTGCTGCGTGGCCATGTCCGCTCCTGTCTGACCCCATCAGCATACACCCCCGGGGGGTATGCCACAACCCGGCCCAGGGTCAGCCGTAGGCCTCGTCGAAGGCAGCGCGCAGCTGGGGGGTGTCCTCCCCGCTGTAGCCGCAGCTGGTGACATCCCCCTCGCTGGTCGCCGATACGAGGTAGTGCTTGCCCACCGCGAAGGACACGCTGTCCAGCGACACCGACGTGTTGGGGTCGGGGCTCTTGACGATGACCTGGGCGGCGCTGCCGCCGCGGTACCACTTGGTGACGTCGAGCGTCGCCGTGTCTGCGTCGACCGCGGTGGCCGTGCCGGCGAAGGCGACCGGGTCGTCCTTGAGGTACTTGGCGTCGAACGGGACGCAGCTCGCCATCGCCAGCGAGCTCGGCAGCGACAGCGTGATCGTTGTCTTCTTGGCCAGGGGCGTCGGCGTGCCGTCGTCCTGCATGGCCAGTGCGGCGCCGACCACGGCGATGGCCGCTACCCCTGCGGCTGCGGACAGCAGTAGGGCCCGGCGACGGTTGGGGCGGGGGGCGGGTGCGTCGCTGTCGACGTACGTCTCGGTGCTTGTCATGGTGCGCTCCAGGAGGTCCTGAGCCCGTGGGCTCGTGATCGGGTCGACGGGGGCGCTGGCCTGCGGGTCCAGGCGAGCGAGCCGGTTGCGCAGCTCGTCGTCGTTCATCGCGGTGCCTCCTGTCCCTGTCGACCTGGTTCCTGTCCGGGACCCCGCGTTTCCTTTCCGGTGGCGCCAAGGAGTGCGGTGCGGAGTTTGGTCGTGGCCCGGTGCAACCGGATGCTCGCGGCGTTGGGAGTGATGCCGAGCACGACCGCCATCTCGCGGGGCGGCAGCTGCTCCCACGCCCAGAGCCGCAGCACCTCGCGGTCGGGCGCGGGCAGCCGGGCGAGGGCCTCCGCCAGCTCGGGGTCCTCGTCCGGTGGCGGCGGGTCGGGTTCCGTGGCCAGCTTGCGCAGCAGCCTCCAACGCCGCTCGTCCGCCCGCCCCGCGTTCTGCAGGCAGCCGCGGGCGACGCCGTAGGACCAGGGCAGCACCGCATCGGGAGGCACGTCGTCGAGCCGGCGCCAAAGCACCAGCATCGTGTCGGCCAGGACGTCGTCGGCCTCGGCCGTCCGCCGGCGGAGGAAGCGCTGCAGCGGCCCGTAGACCTCGGCCATCAGGTCCTCGAACCGCTGCTCTCGGGTCACGTCCACGCCCCCCTGTGTCCGGCTGCCCACAGATCCTTTCCGAGCGTCCCACACATCCTCGGGGAAGCGCCTGGGTAGGGGAGGGGCAACCCGTCGAAGGAGTCCAGATGACCGAGCCCGCGACCGACGCCGGCAACACCCGTCCCGCCGCCGAGGGGATCGACGACGACGAACTCGTCCAGCAGGTCGGCGAGCAGACCGACAGCAACCTCGAGGTAGAGGGCGCCTTCCAGCGCGAGGCCGACGGAGCCGCCAGCGAGACCGAGGCAGCCAAGGCCACCGCCGACGAGCTGCACTAGCTCGAACCACATGCGACTGGCCCGGTACGGCGTCGTGCTCGCGCTGCTGACCGGCTGCCAGGCCGTCCCCGCAAGCCGGCCGTCCGTCCCGTCGGCCGTACCCACGACTGCGGCTCCGGGCGCCTCGCCACCTCAGACAACCCTCCGGCCGACGCCATCGCCCACGCCGACGGTGGTGGTCGTGCGCTACCGGTTGGAGCGGCGCACCCGTGACCCGGCCACTGCGGGCTTCGCGGCCCTGGTGCAGTCGACGCTGACCGATCCGCGGGGCTGGCTGCGGGCGGGGTTCCGATTCGTGCTCGACCAGCAGGCGCCCTACGTGATCGTGCTGGCGGAGCCCGACGAGGTGCAGCAGCTGTGCCAGCCGATGGACGTCTACCGGAAGTACTCCTGCCAGAACGGGCCGGTCGTCGCCCTCAACGCCGAGCGATGGCGGACGGCCACGCCGAAGTGGACGGGTTCGCTGTCGTCGTACCGGCTGATGCTGGTGAACCACGAGGTCGGGCACCTGCTGGGCCTGAGCCACCCGCCTAACCCGCAGTGTCCGCGGCCGGGGCGGCTGGCGCGGATCATGTCGCAGCAAAGCACCGAGCTGAACGGCTGCCGGCCCAACCCCTGGCCGCTCGAGAGTGAGATCACCCGGGCCGCGCGACACGACCTGCCGCTCGCGCCGCCGCCCGAGCCGGACTGACGTCGCGCTGCCGGCATACCGTGCCCCCGTGCAGGACGCGACACCCCGCCAGCGGATCCATGCCGAGTGCGAGATCCGCGGCCTCGACGCAGTCGTCGACGGCTGCCTCGCTCTGCTCGGCGGGGGAGAGGTGGATCCTCCGCTGTTGCAGGCGCTTGGTGGCAGCTCTGCGCTCTCGTGCGACTACTGGCTGCGGGTCTGGGCGATGCGCGGGCTGCTCTGGGCCTACTCGGAGCGGGCGGTACCCGCGGTGCTGGCGGGCCTCGAGGATGAGGCCTGGCGGGTTCGGGAGATGTCCTGCAAGGTGGTCGCGCGCCACCAGCTGGGGGAGGCGGTTCCGCGACTCGCGGTCCTTCAGGACGACCCCGTCCAGCGCGTGCGTACGGCGGCAGATCGCGCGCTGGTCTGGCTCACCGCCACCGGGGCCTGAGGTGGGGTCTACTAAGGGTAACCTTCCCTGAGTCGCTGCTAGCCTGTGGCGACGTTTCCCGAGCATGGAGGCAGTTGACGTGTGGGGTCGCAAGGCATTGGTGGCGGTGCTACTGCTCGGGCTCACCGGGTGCTCGGCGTTCGGCTCTGACGACGACGCGCTCGTCCTCTACAACGCGCAGAACCGTGGACTGATGCAGGCGCTCGTCGAGGAGTTCACGAAGACGACCGGCATCGAGGTGAAGCTCCGCAACGGCGGTGACTCCGAGCTGGGCAACCAGCTGGTCAAGGAGGGCGCCAAATCGCCGGCTGACGTCTTCACGACGGAAAACGCCACCGCCATGTCGCTGGTGGACCGGGCCGGCCTGTTCGCCCCGCTGCCGCCGGCGACACTGCGCGGCGTCCCCACGCAGTACGTCCCCGCTAGCAAGCGGTGGGTCGGTGTCGCGGCGCGGTCGACGGTCCTGGTCTTCGACCCGCGGCAGCTGAGCGAGAGCGCGCTGCCGGCCTCCATGCTCGACCTGGCTAAGCCAGAGTGGCAGGGCAAGTTCGGCTACGCCCCCACGGGAGCGGATTTTCAGGGCATCGCCGCGGCGGTCTACGCCCTGAAGGGCGACCAGGTCGGCGACGCCTTCGTCCAAGGCCTCAAGGACAACGGCGTGAAGCACGCCAACAACATCGCGATCCTCAAGGCCGTCAACAGCGGCGAGATCCCGGCCGGGATCATCTACCACTACTACTGGTTCCAGGACCGGGCCCGCACCGGCGACGACAGCGACCACGCCAAGCTGCACTACTTCGGCAAGCGCGACCCCGGGGCATTCCTCAGCATCGCGGGCGCGGGCGTGCTGCAGTCCAGCGACCGGGCGACCGAGGCTCAGCAGCTGGTCGCCTTCCTGGCCAGCAAGCAGGGCCAGGAGGTGCTCGCCAAGAGCAACGACCTCCAGTACGCCATCAACCACGGCGTCGCCTCCAACCCCGCGTTGCGCCCGCTGACGCAGCTGCAGCCGCCCGCAGTCCCGCTCTCGGCGCTCGACGGGCCGAAGGTGCTGGCCGCGTTCCGGCGGGTGGGCATCCTCTGACAGCGACGGCTCTGCCAGCGACGATCGAGGTGCCGCGAGGCAGCCAGCCGAAGCCGCCGCGGCTGCTCCTGCTCGCTGGGATCGCTGTGGCGCTGCTCGCCCTGCTGCCGTTGGTCTACGTCGTCGTGGACATGGTCGGCATCGGGTGGGTCGAGGCGCGGGAACTGATCTTCCGCGCGCGGGTCGGCGAGCTGCTGCGCAACACCGTCGCGCTCACCACGGCGGCGATGCTCACCAGTGCCGCCCTCGGCACGACGCTGGCCTGGGTCGTGGAGCGCACCACCATCCCTGCCCCGGGCGTCTGGACGGCCCTGCTGGCGGCGCCGCTGGTGGTGCCAGCCTTCGTGACCAGCTTCGGCTGGGTCTCGCTCTGGCCGGCCGTGGCCTCGCCGTGGGGTGCGCTTTTGGTCGTGACGCTGGCCTACTACCCCTTGGTGTTCCTGCCGGTCGCCGCCGCCCTGCGAGGGCTCGACCCGGCGCTGGAGGAGACCGCCGAGGCGTTTGGGCTGTCCGGCTGGGCAGCCTTCGCGCGGGTGGTGCTGCCGCAGCTGCGACCGGCACTGCTCGGCGGCAGCCTGCTGGTCGGTTTGCACCTGCTGTCGGAGTTCGGTGCGCTGCAGCTGCTCCGGGTCGACACCTTCACCACCGCCATCTACGAGCAGTACACCGCGTCCTTCAGCGGCCCGGCAGCCAGCACCCTCGCGGCGGTGCTGCTGCTGCTGCTGTGCCTGCTGCTGCTGGTCGGCGAGCTGCGGCTGCGAGGTCTGCGCCGCTACGCGAAGGTCGGTGGCGGCAGCGCACGCCGGGCGCGACGGCAGCCGCTGGGCCTTGCCTCGGCCCCGGTCATGATGGCTCTGGGGGGTGTGGTGGCCCTGGGCTTGGGGGTGCCACTCGGGAGCATCGTGCGGTGGCTGGTCGCCGGCGTCCCGGCCGGCCTGCCGTGGGGGTCGCTCGCGGGCGCCGCGACGACCTCGGTGCTCCTCGGTGCGGCGGCGGCTGTCCTCATCACCGCGCTCGCCCTGCCGGTTGCCATCCTGGCCGTGCGCTACCGCAGCCCGCTCACGAGTGGGATCGAGCGCACCACCTACCTCGCCAACGCCCTGCCGGGCATCGTCGTCGCTCTGGCCCTGGTGTCGGTCTCGCTCCGGGTGGTCGAGCCGCTCTACCAGACCACGACGCTGCTGCTGGCCGCCTACGCAGTCCTCTACCTGCCGCGCGCGGTCGTCACCCTGCGGGCCGCGCTGGCCCAGGCACCGCCGGTGCTGGATGACGTCGCACACACCCTCGGCGCCGGTCCCTGGGCAACCGCGTGGCGGGTCGTCCGACCGCTGGTCGCCCCAGGGCTTCGGGCCGGGGCTGCCTTGGTCTTTCTCGGCGTCGTGACGGAGCTGACCGCGACCCTTCTGCTGGCGCCGCTGGGCACCAACACCCTCGCCACCCAGTTCTGGGCGGAGAGCAGCCAAATCGAATACGCCGCCGCGGCTCCCTACGCTGCCCTGATGGTCCTGATCTCGGCGCCCGCCACGTTCCTGCTGACGCGGGACGCACGCCGGGCGAGTGGCCTGTGAGCGCCGTCGAGCTCCAAGGCATCTGGAAGAGCTTCGGTGCGACGCAGGTGCTGCGTGGAGTCGACCTCGAGGTTCCGTCGGGCAGCCTGACCGCTGTCCTGGGACCGTCCGGCTGCGGCAAGACCACGCTGCTGCGGCTGGTCGCCGGCTTCACCGACCCCGACGCCGGCACGATTTACTTCGACGGCCGGCCGGTCTTCGGAGGCGGTGCCGCTGTGCCGGCCAGACGGCGCCGGGTCGGCTACGTGCCGCAGGAGGGGGCGCTGTTCCCGCACCTGTCCATCGCGGGAAACATCACCTTCGGCTTGCCCCGCAGCGAGAGGGGCGCCGGCCCGACTCTGGAGCGGCTGCTCGACCTGGTCGGCCTTGATCCCGAGACCGCCAGTCGGTTCCCGCACGAGCTGTCCGGTGGGCAGCAACAACGGGCGGCGCTGGCCCGCGCCCTCGCACCCGCACCGGATGTGGTGCTGCTCGACGAGCCGTTCTCCTCCCTGGACGCTGGCCTGCGCGAGGACACCGGACGTGCTGTACGGCGGGCACTGCAGGCCAGCGGGGCCACGGCCGTGCTCGTCACCCACGACCAGGGCGAGGCCCTGTCGCTCGCCGACCAGGTGGCAGTGATGCGCGAGGGCCGGCTCGTTCAGGTCGGGACACCTGACGAGGTCTACCGACACCCGGCCGACGTCGGCGTGGCTTCCTTCGTCGGCGGCGCCGTTCTGCTGCCTGGCACCGCGAGTGGCGCTGTCGTGCACTGCGCGCTGGGCGACCTCACCGTGGTCGGCGAGGGTGCCACCGGAGACGTGCAGGTGCTGGTGCGACCCGAGCAGCTGGTGCTCGGGGACGTCGGCTTCGCCGCCCGCGCGATCGAGGTCAACTACTACGGGCACGACGCCTCCGTGCGACTGGAGCTGCTCCCTGACGGCCCGTCAGTCGTGGCCCGGACCTCCGGCGACAAGGCGCCCAGCCCGGGCACCGACGTCCGGCTCAGCGTCCGAGGCCAGGTCGTCGTCTACCCGGCCTGAGCTGCTCAGGTGCCGGCCCACACCCAGGTCGTGCTGACGGGTTCGGCGTACACGTTCCTGGTCTTCTTCTCCGGTAGGCAGACGTCGAAGTTCAGCGTTCGCAGCGCGCCCGCGGCGATGGTCTTCTGCTGCGTCAGGGTCACGTTGCGGCCGCGCTGCGTGCCGGACCCCAGCTTCTCGGCGCCCCAGTAGGTGACGAAGCCAACCGTCACGGTCTTGACGGCCGTGTCGGAGCGGTTGGCGAGCGTGACAGCGACGCGGTCGCAGCCGTAGCGCGTCTGCTGGGCGGCGGGCAGTCGATCGAAGCGGTCGATCACGACCTGGCCCTTCGGGACCCGTGGAGCGGCGGCAGGGGCGGGAGCCGCCTTCGGTGCCGACGTGATCGTGGGCGCGGCGGCCACGGAGAACTCCGCTGTGACCGTGGGGGAGCGGCCTGCGGGGCTGATGGCCACGAGCGAGACGGTGTGATCGGTGCCGGGCTTGAGGCCGCTCAGGCGGTGGGAGGTAGCGCTCGCCGGCAGGCGGACAGGAGCCAAGGAGTCGAGGCGCAGCTCGTAGCCGCGGGGGGAGGGGCCCACCGAGGACTTGTTCCAGGTCACCAAGGCCTGGTTCCGCGCCACCACAACATCGAGGCCGAACGGGGCCGCGGCGCCGACGTTGCCTGATCGGCCAGGGGTCGCCGCAGGGCTGGCGGAGGTGCTGACCATCTTCTGGCAGCCGCTCGCGAAAACGCAGGCGAGCACCAACACTGCTGCTCTGGCTCGCATGTCAACCCCCGGGTACCGAAACCGCATCCTACCGAGTGACGGACGGTTGCGTGTGCCCGTTGCGGTGGGGTGTATGAGGTGCTACCAATAGCACATGGCAACGGTTGGAGTTCGGGAGTTGCGGCAACGTGCAAGCGAGTTGTTGCGGCGGGTGGAAGCAGGGGAGTCCATCGAGGTCACAGACCGAGGACGCCCCGTGGCACTGCTGAGTCCACTGCTGTCGAACGATCCGATGGCTCGCCTGCGCGGCAGCGGGGACCTCATCGAAGCGCGGTCGGATCTCGGTGCTTTGCCCGATCCTTTGCCGCTGCCCATCGAGGCGGACAGCCCCTCCGTCGTCATGGCCCAGTTGCGCCGTGCCGAGCGGTAGCCGTCGTCCCGTCTATCTGGACTCCTCGGCCATCGTCAAGCTGGTGGTGTCCGAGCCGGAGACGGTGGCGCTGCGCCGCTATCTGAACCGCCGCCGGCCGGTGGTCAGCAGCGCCCTGGCCAAGACGGAGGTCAGTCGGGCCTTGCTGCCGCTGGGGGATGCCGCCGTGCGCCGGGGTGTGGACGTCCTGAACCGCATTGACCTCATCCGTGTCAACGATCGGGTTCTCGCAGATGCCGGGACACTGTTGCCGCCGGAACTCCGTTCGTTTGACGCCATTCACCTGGCCACAGCTCGACTGCTCGGCCAGCCTCTAGCCCGGTTCGTCACGTATGACGACCGGCAGGCCGTGGCGGCCAGAGCCGTCGGGTTCTCGGTGATGGCGCCGACGTAAGGAGCCGCCCGGACCGCTCATTACAAGCGAGGGTCGACCGGCTCCGATTCGAGAGCAAGCACGGCGAAGACGGCCTCGTGAACCCGCCAGAGCGGCTCGCCACGAGCGACCCGCTCGAGTGACTCGATGCCCAGGGCGTACTCACGTGCAGCCATGGAGCGCTTGTGTCCGAGACCACGGTCGCGCAGGCGCTCGAGGTTTGCCGGTTCGGTGTAGTCGGGGCCGTAGATGATCCGCAGGTACTCCCGGCCGCGGACCTTGATGCCGGGCTGGGCCCAGCCCTTCTGGGCCTTGACCAGGTTGGCGAAGGGCTTGACGACCATGCCCTCGCCGCCACCGGCGGTGAGTGAGGTCCACCAGTCGATGCCCGCGCTGACGGAGGCCTCATCGGTGCTGTCAACGGCCAGGCGCCGTGTCTCGCGCACGAGTGAGGGGGCCACCGCGACCAGTCGATCGGCGAGTCCCAAGTGCCAGCCGTGGTCACGATCAGCCCAGGTATGCCCCTCGGTCGCGAGCAGCTGGAAGGGCGCGATCTGCACCCCGTCGAGGCCGTCAGTGGGCCAGACGTAGCGGCGATAGGCGGCCGTGAAAGCGTGCGCGTTATCGGCGCGAGACCGAGTGCGCGCCAGCAAGTCTGAGACGTCCACCCCTCGGGCCTGGGCTTGTGCCAAGGCACCAACCGCAGCCGGTACGGCGGTCCGGGCCGCTGCGCCTACGGCGGCGTACTGATGACGCAAAAGGTCCTCGGCCTTGGCTGACCAGGGCAGCAGCTCGCAGTCCAGCAGCAGCCAGTCACTATTCAGTTCATCCCACAGGCCAGCGTCGCTGATCGCCCGACGAAGTCCACTGAGCAGCTCCTCGGTCAGGCCGGCCCGGAAGAACGACCTGCCGGTGCGGGTGTAGACCGCGCCCGTCACGCCATCAGCGCTGCCGAAACGGATGCGGGCGACCTGCTCGTCCCGGCACACCAGAGCCACCGCCCGTGAGCCCATGTGCTTCTCCTCGCACAGGACGTGCGCAATCCCGTTCTGGCGGTAGAAGTCGAAGGCCGACCGGGGGTGCTCAAGGAGGTCACCCGTGGAGGACGTCGCGCAGGGCGCCATGGTCGGCGGGAGGTACATCAGCCACCGGGGCTCGATCGCGAACCGGCTCATCACCTCAAGGGCGCCAGCAGCGTTCTCCTCGCGCACGGTCACCCGGCCGGCCAGTCGCGTCTCGACGCCGCGCCGGCCCAGGACGTCGGTGATCGACAGCTCCTCCGAAGAACGCGCGGGCGCTTCGACGGTTGCCGCAAGCGGCTTGGCCGGCTCGTACCAGACCTGGTGGGCCGGGACCGAAACGACCTGCTTCTCCGGGTAGCGCAGCGCCGTCAGCTTGCCGCCGAAGACGCAGCCCGTGTCCAGGCACATGGTGTTGTTGACCCACTCGGGCTCCGGAGTCGGCGTGTGGCCGTACAGCACCATCGCGCGGCCGCGGTAGTCGTCGGCCCAGGGATAACGCACCGGCAGGCCGAACTCGTCGGTCTCGCCGGTGGTGTCGCCGTACAAGGCGAAGCTCCGGACCCGCCCGGACGCGCGACCGTGATAGGCCTCCTTGAGGCCGGCATGCGCGACGACCAGGTTGCCCTTGTCGAGGACGAGGTGCGAGACCAGGTCGTAGCAGAAGCCCTCGACGTCCTTGCGGAAGGCGTCATCCTCTGCCGCCAGCTGCGTCAGGGTCTCCGCCAGGCCATGCGTGACCTGCACGGTCTTGCCCTGCAGGGCACGCACCAGCTTGTTCTCGTGGTTGCCGGGCACGCAGAGGGCGTGCTGCGCGCGCACCATTCCCATGACGAGTCGCAGCACGCCGGGGGAGTCGGGGCCGCGGTCGACGAGGTCCCCGACGAAGACCGCCTTTCGGCCGCCGGGCGGCACCGCGTCGACCGGCCGGTCCTGCTCATCGCGGACCAGGTCGTAGCCGAGCTGGGTGAGCAGTGTCTCGAGCTCTGCACGGCAGCCGTGCACGTCGCCGATCACATCGAACGGTCCGGTCTCGTGCCGGAAGTCGTTGAGCAGCTTCTCGCGCACGATGACCGCACTGGCCACGTCTTCCTCCGTGCGCAGCACGTGGACCTTGCGGAACCCCTCCTTGCCCAGGTGCTTTAGCGAGCGCCGCAGCTGATCGCGCTGCCGGCGTACGACGGCCACTCCGAAGTCGCGGTCGTCACGGCCCATCGTGCGCTCGACGCACAGCTTCTCGGGCAGGTCTAGGACGATGGCCACCGGCAGCACGTCGTGCTCACGGGCCAGCGCGACCAACTGTCGGCGTGCCTCAGGCTGCACGTTGGTCGCGTCGACCACGGTCAGTCGGCCGGCATCGAGCCGTTTGCCGGCGATGAAGTGCAGGACCTCGAAGGCAGCTTTGGTAGCGGCCTGGTCGTTGACGTCGTCGCTGACCAGGCCGCGGCAGTAGTCGCTCGACAGCACCTCGAAGTCCCCGAAGTGCTGCTGCGCAAAGGTCGACTTCCCCGACCCGCTCGCGCCGACAAGACACACCAGCGACAGCTCCGGTACGGCGAGCTGGTTCACGTCACCCTCCGGAAGATCGCCATCTGGGTGGGCGGGCCGACGTCCGGATCGTCCTCGCCCACCGGCAGGTAGCGAACGGCGTAGGCATGGTCCAGCGCCACGGCATCAGCCCACGCGCGAAACTCCGCGCGGGTCCACTCGAAGCGGTGGTCAACGTGCCGCATCGCACCGCTGGGGAGGGACTCGTAGCGCACGTTGTGCTCGGCGTTCGGGGTCGTCACCACCACCGAGATCGGCTGGGCGTGCGCAAAGACACTGCGCACAAGAGCTGGCAGTCGAGCCAGGTCGACGTGCTCGATGACCTCCATCAGCACGATCGCGTCGAAGCCGTTCAGCCGGTCATCCCGGTAGGTCGCGGACGACTGCACGAGCTCGATCCGGGCCCGCTTGGAGTCGGGCATCCGGTCGAAGCGGAGCCGCTTGGCCGCGATCTCCAGCGCGCGGTGCGACACATCGACGCCGAGGACCTTGGTGAAGAGGGGCTCGGTGATGAGCTCTCTGAGCAGCGCACCCTCACCGCACCCCAGATCCACCACGGTCTTCGACTCCTCGGCACGCAGGGCCGCCAGCACCGCCCCCTTGCGCAGCTGGCCCAGCGGAGTCGGTCGGTCTGCTGGCTCCTCCGGTACGGCGTTGTCCAGCTGTTCGGGTTCGGCATCGTCGATCTCGGCCAGCCGGCCGACCGCGCTCTGCACCAGCTCGCGCTGGTGTCGGAGGTAGCGCCGGGTGATGAGGTCTCGCTCCGGATGATCCGAGAGCCAGGTTCCGCCCATCCGCATGAGCTTGTCGACCTCGTCCTGGGTGACCCAGTAGTGCTTGCTGTCGTCGAGCACCGGCATCAGCACGTAGAGGTGGCTGAGGGCATCCGCCAGCACCACCTTCCCGGTCAGCGTCGCCTCGACGTAGCGCGAGTCCCCCCACGAGGGGATCTCGGGATCGAGAGCGAGGGGCGTGGCGGAGACGGTCCACCCGAGCGGCGAGAACAGTCGCTCGACCAGTTCGGGCCCGCCGCGACTGGGCAGCGCGGGCAGGTGCACCTCGAGCGGCAGCTCTTTGGTGGCCAGTTCGGGTCTCGCATCACAACGTCCGGTCAGTGCTGTCCGGAAGACCCGGCCGAGGGCGACGGACAGCATCGACGAGGCAGCGTAGGGGCGGTCGTTGACGTACTGGGCCAGGGAGAATCCGGTGTCGCGCCTACCCTTGCCGCGCACCAACGCGATCGGGTCGACCTCGAGCAGGAGGGCCACGGTGCTCCGCTCCGGTGTCGCCTCAGGCCAGAAGACGTGAGCGGTGCCCATCGACGTACTGAACTCCTGCTCCTTGTCCGGGTGCTTGTGGAGCAGGAAGCCGAGGTCGGTCGCCTGCGGCATCGTCGTGGACAGGGTCAGGAACACCGCGCCAGTCTCGCAGGCTGATCGTCACCGCCTCTCGTCCACGGGATGGGACATAATGCGGTGCGTGCGTGGGGGCAGTGACGGAAGGGCGCGTGTGGCCGGCGAGCTGGAGACCGTTGCCTTTCTCTTCACCGACATCGAGGGATCTACCGCGATGTTGCGGGCCCAGCCCGACTCCTACGGCCAGATCTTGTCGGAGCACGGAGCCCTGGTACGTGCGGCGATCTCAGCGGCCGGCGGCACCGAGCGGGGCACCGAGGGTGACTCGTTCTTCTGCACCTTCCCCACGGTCGGGGCTGCGGTGTCTGCGGCCTACCGGGCGCAACAGGCCCTCACATCGCACCCGTTCCCGCACGGGGGACCGGTGTGGGTGCGCATGGGCATTCACGTCGGAGCGGCGGCGCACCATGGCAGAGAGCTGGTAGGCCTGGCGATCCACTACGCGGCGCGCGTCGCCGCGACTGGCCACGGCGGCCAGATCCTGCTGTCGAGCGCCGCCCAGATGATGGGACGCAACGAGCTCCCCGCCGGCTTGTGGACCGTGGACCTGGGCCGACACCGTCTCAAGGACTTCCCGGATGTCGAGCACCTCTACCAGCTCGCGGCCGAGGACCTTCGCCGTGACTTCCCACCGCCGCGCACTGAGGTCGAGCGCAGCGACAACCTCCCCGTCGCACTGACCTCCTTCGTCGGACGCGAGGCCCAGCTCGTCGACGTCGCCGCCCTGGTCGCTGCCCATCGCCTGGTGACGCTGTTCGGTCCGGGCGGGACGGGCAAGACGCGCATGGCCATCGAGCTGGCTGGGCGGGTCGGCGGTGACCTCGCCGATGGCGTGCGGTTCGTCGAGCTGGCGACAGCCGAGGATGAGGAGCACCTCGAGGCTGCCATGGCCGTCGCGCTGGGCGTCCGCCAAGGCAGCTCTGGCACGGTCGCTCCGTCCGCCGACTGGTCGCCGGACCGCAGCGTGCGTCAGCGACTCGTCGACGCGCTCCGCACCCGCCAGATCCTTATCGTGTTTGACAACTGCGAGCACCTCGTCACGGCCTGCGCGGCGTTGGCCACCGAGCTGCTCATGTCCTGTCCCGGGGTCACGATCGTGGCAACCAGCCAACGACAGCTCGGCGTCCGGGGTGAGGTGACCTACCGCGTCCCCCCGCTATCCGTTCCGCACGAGTCGGCCACCGCCAGCGAGCAGTCGGAGTCTGAGGCGGTCCGGCTCTTCGTGGACCGGGCCACCAAACGCCGGTCCGATCTGCACATCGACGAAGCCGGGATGCGCGCGGTGGCGTCGATCTGCCGCAAGCTGGACGGACTGGCCCACGCGATCGAGCTGGCGGCGGCGCGGAGCTCGGTGTTGTCACCGGGTCAGATCCTGTCGTTCCTCGAGGACCAGCCATCCTTTCTCACCGGCGGCGAGGCCGGTCGACACCAGACGCTGCGCGGGGCCCTGGACTGGAGCTACGGACTGCTCACCGCCGAGGAACAACGCACGTTGCGTCAGCTGGCAGTCTTCACCGGCGACTTCGACCTCGAGGCAGCGCGTTCGGTCGTCGATTCGGACCCTGCCCACGCGTTCGCTGTCCTCGACCAGCTCAGCAGCCTGGCGGACAAGTCTCTGCTCGAGAGCGAGACAGGCGTCGCCGTCGTCCGTTACCGGCTACTGGAAGGCACCAGGCAGTACGCCCTGGAGAAATTGGCGCACGCCCGCGAGGAGATGGACGCGCGAGACCGGCACGCCGACCACTACGTCGCTCTGGCTGAGGCCGTCGAGCCGGACCTGCGCAGGCACGGCATGGTCCAAGCCCTCGACCGGGTCGAGTCTGAGCTGGACAACCTGACGGCTGCCATCGACCACCTGTGCATCGTCGGCACAGGTGACCGAGCCGTTCGGCTGGCCGGCGCCTTGTCGCACTTCTTCGTCGTACGCGGCTATCTGTCACAGGGTCGACAGCACCTTAGCCGGAGTCTGAAGGCCAGTCCTGGGGCCGACCCGGCGACCCTGGCACTGGGGGCCGCCCGGCTCGCCTCGCTCGCCCTTTTCGCGGGGGACTCCGACGACGCCTCCGTCCTGGCGCTGGAGGCGCTGGAGCACGCTGAGGGTCATCAGGCCATCCCGGCCCGCATCTCGGCCCTGCTCACACTCGGGCTCGTCGACGCCAACCGCAACCGGCTGTCCGACGCCGGGCAGCGCCAGCGGGCGGCTCTCCTTCTCAGTCAGGACACGGGAGACGACTGGAGCACTGCGTACGCCGAGAACAACCTGGGCAACCTCGAGCTTGCCGGCGGCGACCTGCGCGGCGCGGCGGACCACTACGAGATCGCACTGACCCTTCGCCGGCGGCTGGGCGACGCGTGGGGAACGACGTGGACGTTGTACCGGCTGGGCGCGCTGGCGACCTTCGCCGGTCAGACCGACGAGGCTAGGAAGGTCCTCGCCGAGGGGTGCGACATCTCGACGTCGATCCGGTTCGACCAGGGCCGGGTGCTGTGCCTGCTGGGTCTCGGCGACGCCGCGTTGGCCGACGGGGACCACGTCGCGTGCGTCGATGCCTACGAGGGAGCGTTGGCCGGAGCAGATGACCTCGAAGATCCCACGGTGGCAGCGATCGCCCAAGGCGGCCTGGTGGTGGCGGCGGTGTACGCCAACGACCCGGCGGAGGCGAGGCGCCGGCTGGCCGATTCACGGCTCGACGTCCCGTTCCCATTCCTTCGCGCCTTCTGGCTCAGGGGGGCTGGGCTCCTGGCCTGGGCCGAGGGGGATCCGGTGAGGGCCCGCACGCTTCTTGCCGAGGGCCTGTCCATCCGAGCTGCTCTCCATGACCAGCGTCGCGTGGCTGAGGCCCTGGACGATCTCGCAGCCGTGGTGGTCGACGACGACCCGGACCGAGCAGCCAGCCTGGCCGCCGCGGCAGCAGCCATCCGCGATCGCGTCGGCGTGACTCTGCCAGCTGGCCGGCGGGCCATGGTGGAGGCCGTGCACGAACGGGTCAGGGACCGTCCGGCCTGGGCCGCCGGGTCAGCTCTACCGATCGACGACGCCGTCGCGTTGGCGTTGGTCGGCTGATGGAGCTGGCCACCCCCCAGCGGGTGGCGGACTCCCAGGGGATCACCCTTCTCGGGCCATGCGGGGGCGGGGAGTTCGGCGCCTTCTACGGGCGCACGCCCGACGGCACGGACGTCGTCCTCAAGGTCCGCGGCATGTGGTGGCTGCCGCTCATGGAGCGCGGGAGCCAGCAATGCGAGCGAGCGCGGGCCAAGGGCTATCCCGCCCCTGGGTCGTTGGGGATCGGTGTGGTCGATGACACCGCCTGGTCCTTGCAAGAGCGGTGCCCCGGCAGTCTCGTCGATGGTTTTGGGACCCGCCACGTCGACCAGATGCTCGAGCTGCTGCCCCTGCAAGAGGGTTCTGGCCTAGCTTCCAGGCCGCTGTGGAATCCCGCTGACGCCGGCGATGTGGCGGTGCAGCTCGAGGCCCTGCGCGCCTTCGGGCCGGTGACCCGGGCCATGGCCGATGAGTGCGAGGAGCTCATGCGGAGCTCCTGCGATCTGCAGGTCCCTGCGGACGGCATCCGGCATGGCGATTTCCACCACCGCAACGTGCTGTTCGACGACGACCAGTTGACCGCGGTGATCGACTGGGAGGGCGCGTCCGCTGGCGACTACCGCTTCGACGCGTTGCTGCTAGCGCTCTCCGCCCCGGAGCCTGCCGCGGACCGGGCACTCGCCGTGGCCCGGAGCCTGCTGAGCGACCAGGAGTTGGCCGGCTATGCCGCGCAGTTCGCCCTAGGCAGGCTCGAGTTCTACCTCCGCGTCTACCCGGGCCAGGCCGACGGGATCGTGGCGGAGTTCGACAGCGGAGTCGCTCGGCACTGGCGGTGATGACGGGGGGCTCGGCGGGCCCAGCCGGCTGAGCGGGTCTAGGTGGTGTGCAAGTTGGCCTTCACCACGTCAACGGTGGTCATGTCTCCTGTCCAGGTCGAGGTGATCGCTGCGGACTTGGTCGAGCCGTGTGGTGCGGTGCTCGACGCCGTGATCTCCACCCGAATCAGCTTGCTCGCTCCGACGGCCAGTGATCCGGTGGAATAGCCGGCGTGGGTGATCGCATAACTGATGTTGGTGGTCGAGGTGCCTGCGAAGTAGGACACGGCGTAGCCGGTCGAGCTGGCAGATCCCTTGACCAGCAGGGTGTTGGGCGCGTTGCCGTCGTTCTGCGCGGTCGCGTAGTAGATCTTCTTCTGGCCGCGTGACGCGTTTTGCGTGACGGTCTGGCTGACGCCGGTGGTGTTGTAGATGTTGTTCCCGACGTTCGTGCCGCCGTTCGGCTTGATCAGACCGTCGACCCGCTGGTCGCTCGGGTTGATCGTGATTGTGGTCGTCGTCGGTGGCACCAGCGTGACGCTCCACGGCCGCGGCCCTGGTGTGCTGAGGGTGACGTTGAAGGTCTCGGCGCCCTCCAAGCGTGTGTCGTTGGTGATCGCCACCGGGATGGTCTGGGTGGCGACACCGGCGGCAAAGGATACGGTTCCGGTCTTGGGGGTGTAGTCCGATCCGGCCAGGGCTGTCCCGTCGCTGGTGGCGTAGTCCATGGTGACCGCGTTCAGGGTGCCCTTGCGGGTGACCACCACCCCGGCCGTCCCTACGTTCTCCCTGACCGTGGAGCCGGCGGTGGCGAAGCGCATCACCGGGCTGCCCGCCCAGCGAGCCAGCTGGAGGTCATAAGCGCCTTCCGCTGACACGTACCCGCCAGCGACGATGGTTCCGTCTGCGGCCACCGCGACACCGAGCGCCACAGTCTGGCCGGCCGACGAGGAGTACAGACGTTCGAGGTTGGCGCCGAAGACCACAATCGATGCCCTGCCCGAGCTGGACCCGGCCAGCACCACACCGCCGTCCTGCTGCAGCGCGATCGCATAGGCAAAGTCGTTATCGTTGGCGAGGTCAGCGGTGGTATATCCGTCAAGCGCACCCAGCGCCGTGAGCTGGCGCAGGGAGAAGTCCCGGTTCGCCCCGACAGAGGCAGCGGAATAGCCGGCCAGCAGGATTCGCCCGTCCGGCCGGGTCGCGACGGCGTTGAACTGCCCGGGACCTCCGGAGTCCCTGAACAGGCCCGAGTCGGCGAAGCTGAGATCAGGTGTTCCGTTCGCGGTCACGCGCACGGCGACTGATTCGAACCCTTCGTTGTACACATAACCGGAGGCGACGAGCTTGCCGTCCGGCTGGACAGCGATTCCGGTGAAACTGGCGTATTCCTGTGGGTTGTGCTGATAGACGCGGGAACCGCTTCCGTTGAAGGTGTTGTCCAGCGATCCGTTGCTGTTGAACCTGGCGAGCAGCGAACTCCCGTTCACGTTCGTCTGCCCCGAGATCGCGATCTTGCCGTCTGTCTGGCGAACCACTCCAGTAGCAAGCTCGTTGCCACCGAAATCCAGCACCGCAATGCCGTCGCCGTCCCAGGTCGGGTCGAGAGCGCCGTCAGGTGTCAGCCGCACGACGGCGGCGTCGTCGTTGCTCCCGCCAGTGCGGCGACCGGCGAGGACGATCTTCCCATCGGGCTGCAGAAGGGCGGCCCTCGCCTCATCTGCCATCCCCCTCCCGGAGGCGTCGACGATGACCAGGCCGTTGTTGCCGAAGGTGTTGTCACGTACGCAGGCAGTCGTGTAGCGGATCACGACCATGTCCCCGTTGTCCCAGGTCCCGTTCGCGTGACCGACCGAGAGGATCTTGCCATCCGGCTGGATCAGGGTCGCGTAGGAGATCTCGAGGTTGGCAGCGAGATTCTCCTGCACCAAGCCGGTGCCGCCGCACGTCGTGTCCAGCGCGTTGGGGTCCGCGGCCTTCGCTGTGCCGATAGTGAACAGCGGCAGCAACGCCATCACCACCAGCGGGACGACGATGCGCAGGGGCCGACGGGACCTGTGGCGTGCTCGCATTACGAGACCTCCGGTAGCTGACGCTGCCGGTGTTCACCGGGCAAAGTGGAACCTAACCCAGCTCTCGACGCTCAGATACGCCCGAATGGCCGCAGAACGACCAAGGCCGACGCCCCAGAGGGGCGCCGGCCTTTCGCCGTACCAGGCTTCTAGATGTCGTAGTACCACTGG
>Ga0136633_1000489_pt1 | contig 30612 bp, 28 predicted proteins | sample AntDrymeUQ832206_2_FD_105494 | JGI IMG/M metagenome (GOLD analysis project Ga0136633, IMG submission 105494) | Polar desert sand microbial communities from Dry Valleys, Antarctica - metaG UQ83 (22.06) | ecosystem: Environmental > Terrestrial > Soil > Desert | place: Antarctica: Dry Valley... | reverse complement strand
GGACCGCGCGGTCGAGGTCCAGCTAACCCTCCCCGGGGCCGCGGCGCGCAAGCAGCCTTCCGATCGCGGTGAGCACGACGAACACGACGACCACACCGATCAGCCCGGCGACGATCGTGGAGGTGCTGCCACTGAGGAATGGCACCTCGTAGCCAGGAACGATCTCGAACGGCGCCGCCTGCTCGCGGCTGATGAAGCCCAGATCCTCCGCCACGCGGCTCAGCCCATCCGGGTCGCCGGACGCCAGCGGGGCGAGGACGATGACCACCAACGCCGCGATGGCCAGCCCGACCAGCCACCACCTGCGTGGCAGCCGCCGGGCCCGAGGAGATTCAGTCTGCATCGGTCGAGCACCTCCGGTCATGTCGCCACCTGCGCATCGCGCAGCTCGAATAGGTCGGCCCGCGTCACGGCGATGAAGCCGAGCGCAGCCGCGGTAATGATCGCCTCACCGATGCCGATCAGGGCATGCACGCCGAGCATGACCGGCATTGTGACCTCGAGGGCGATGAAGCCCGAGATGGCAAGCTCGAGAGCCATCGCCGCCGCGCCGGCCATGACCGCAACCCAGGCAGCGATGGCGGCTGCCGGGATGCGCCCGCGGCGCTCGCCACCGAACACCCCGACCAGGAGGGTATGCAGCGCGTAGCCGCCAAGGGTGCCGATGACGCCCATGTTGAAGATGTTGGCGCCCATCACCAGCAGTCCGCCGTCCTGGAACAGAAGCGCCTGGACGGCCACCACGCAGGCCATCACCAGGGTGCCGGCCCAGGGTCCGAGCAGGACCGCCGCCAGAACGCCGCCCAACAGGTGCCCGCTCGTGCCGCCGACGACCTGGAAGTTGAACATCTGGGCCGCGAAGATGAACGCGGCCATCACGCCCAGCAGCGGCACCGACCGCTCGTCGAGGGTGCGGTTCGTGCGCCGCACGGCAATGACCAGCACGGCGATGGTAGCCACCCACATGGCGAGGGCGACCGGAACGGTCAGAAACCCATCCGGCGCAGCGGCTGGATTCCGATCGATGGGCCGATCAAGGCACCCAACGCATTCCTCCAACTGATTTCTGGGGAGTCTCCGGAATTGTAAGACGCGTCGACTCGCTATTGCAACGTCTTTCAGCAACAGAACTCTATACTCGACGGATGAACGCGGTGCAGCAGGATCCGTGGCCGACGGTGCGCGATCAGCTACGCGCGCGCGGTCAGCGCTGGACGCCACAGCGGCGGACGATCGTCGGTGTACTGGCCCGGACGGAGGGCCACGTCACGGGTGCTGAGCTGCTCGAGCGCTGCCGCGCCCTCGAACCAGCGACGGTGCCCTCAACCGTGTATCGCACACTCGACCTGCTGGAGGAGCTCGGCCTGGTGCGACACGGCCACGACGCGGAAGGGCGTGAGGAATACCACGTTCTGCCCGACACCGAGCATGGCCACCTCCACTGCTCCGGCTGCGGCCAGACATGGGAGATCGCGGACGAGGAGGCAGCCGCGGTCACGATGGCCTTCGCCGATCGCGCATTCGATGTGGATCTCAGCCACGTGACCGTCGTCGGCCGCTGTGGACGCTGTCGCGAGCGCGACGCCGTCGCACTGGTCTGAAGTCGCGCCTGTACTCGTTAGGCGCGCCCGGCGTCGTGCTGGAGGAGCGCCCACTCGGCATCGACGGCGGCCGCCGCACGGGCATCCTTGATCCCGGCAAGCACGCGTCGGGCTTGCGCAGGCGCCCACGGCAGGGCCTCCGTGGCGGACCATAGCCGTACCCATACGTCGGCATCGGTGAGAAAGGCTTCGATCGCGTCGCGGCCGACGGCCGTCAATGCGAGCTGGGCGGTCAGGACGTGCATTTGATCGTGCAGCTGGCCGGCCGCCGAGATGTCGCGCGCCGCACGTGCCTGCCCCCAGCACGCCAGGACCTCTCGGTACTGGCGTGCAATGGCCGGAACCTCCTCGTCCGTCGGCGCAATCGTGCTCGTCCGACTTCCGGCGGCGAGGTGCACCTGCCAGTAGTGATGCACCTTCGCGATGACGGTGATGACGCTCTTCACCTGGTCCGTCAGCTCGAATGACGGATGAGCGGGCACGAACAACGCCCAGCCGTCCGATCGCGCATCGACATTCTCCAGAATGATGGCAGCGCACATCCACGCAGCCATGCGGCGGCTCGCGCACGTGATCGAGAGCCATCCGCCGTCAACCCGCTCGGGCCGGAGACCGGTCGTCTCGAAGATGCCCAACTGGATCTCGGCGACAGCGTCGAAGCCCGGATGCTCAGCCTCGATCAGCGCTGAGGCGAGCACCGGGTCCTGTGGTCCGCGATGGGGCGGCCCGCCGTGCAGCGCGAGCGCGCAGAAGCTCGTCCACATTATCCCCCAGTCGGGGCGGCCCTCAGCGGTGTAAACGAGCGGTGCGGCCGACATCGGCGCGGGCGATGGCGCGCCGGCCTCGATCGACTGCTCGGTCCAGAGCGCTAATTGGGACGAGATGCTCGAGGCCAGCGTCACCAGGGCAGCCTCATCGCCGCTCATCAGGCGCGCAACACCGCGCTCGCCGTCGCTGAGCTGGCGGGCCGCCTGCTTCAGGGTTGCGAGCTCATCCTCGCCCACGGATACATCCACGAGGATGATGGCGCGCAATGCCATTCGATCGACTCCCTGTTGGCTGCCAACGTCGCGCAAACGATCACAGCGTAGGCGATCATGCGACTTCAGAGCGATCGCTCGCCCGGGTCAATGCGGCTCGTGCGGCCCGGCGGTGACCTCGAGCGCGGCCGCCACCTGCGCCAGCTGCTCATCGGTGAGCAGGCTGGTGAAGTGCTCGCGGACGCCGCGCAGGTGGGTGCGGGCCGCGGCCCGCACGCGAACGCGGCCGGCATCGGTCAACGTCGCATGCACGACGCGAGCGTCAGCGGTGCTGCGGTCCCTGGCGACCAGCCTTCGCTCGACCAGCCGGTCGACGACCCGGGTCAGGCTGCTGGGCGAGAGCATCGCGCGCTGCGCGAGCTGCGTCATTCTTAGCCGGCCCCGCGGCGCACGCGCGAGGCGCACCAGGACGTCGTAGTCGCCGAGGCCGATGTCGTGCTCGTCTCGAAGCTCGACGTCGAGGACCTTCATGACCTTCGCGTGCGCGTGCAGCAGCCCCTGCCATGCCCCGAGCTCCAGGTCGCTCAGACGGGTCACAGGCGCACCGCCAGCCGGATCGCGAAGCCAATGAGCACCACGCCCGTGATGCGCGTGAGCGCCGGCGCGAGCCGGTCCCAGCGACGGATGCGCACGCCCGAGGCGACGACGGCGTAGGCGGAGAACCAAACGAGCACGATCGTGACGAACAAGGCGCCGAGCCGCAGCACCTGCAGGGTCGGATCGCCGGCCGGATCGATGAACTGCGGCAGGAGGCTCGTGTAGAACACGACCTGTCCGGGATGGAGCAGGTTGCTGATGAGCCCGGTCCGGAATGGCTCCGTCCAGGACCGGCGCTGCGGCGTGCCACTGTTCGGGTCGGCCATGGTCGCTGACCCTGCCGTGAACAGCGCTCTGAGTCCGATCCAGCCGAGATATCCGGCACCCAGCAACCGGATGATGCCCAGCAGATCTGGCGAGGTGCTGAGGAGCGTCGCCAGGCCGGCGGTCGCTGCCAGGGCCCAGGCTGCGGCGCCAGTCGCGATCCCGAGCGCGGTGACAATGCCAGCCCGGCGTCCACCGCCGAGGATGCTGCGCGTGACGAGCATCAGGTCCGGCCCCGGCGTCAGCACGATGAGTGCGGCCAGGCCGGCGAACGGGAGCAGGCCATCCATCGGCGTCAGGCTCCGGCGGCGGCGACGGCAGATCGCATCGGCGTCACCGTCCCGATCCACTCCTGGAACGCCTCGAGCAGCTGGCCCAGGCGACGTGCGACGGCTGGATCGGTCAGGCGTCCGGCGTCGTCGAATGCACCCTCGGCCTGCGGCAGGAACAGCATCGGCTGCGGCATGACGAGCGCTCCAGCGGCCGTCAGCGCGTGGCGCAGCTCCTTCTGCGCGTAGCGCGTGCCCCACGGACCGGTTGTCGCCCCCATGATCGCGACCGGCTTGCCGTCCAGCACCGCGGCATCGTCGGGCCGCGACAGCCAGTCGACCACGTTCTTCATGACGCCAGGAATCGACTGGTTGTATTCCGGAGTGGCGATCAGCACGCCGTCGGCAGCAATCGCCTGGGCGCGCAGCTCGCGTACCGCGCCAGGCCCGTCCGGCCACGATGCCTCGAGATCCTCGTTGAACAGGGGCACCCCCGCCAGATCATCGAACACGGTAAGCGCGAGCTCGGGCGGAGCCAGGCGGTGTGCGGCCGTGATCAGCCGACGATTGAGCGAGCCCGCCCGCAGGCTGCCGGCAACGGCAACGATTCTTGTGCTCTTATGATTCGCACCGGAATATTTCACATGCGAATCATAGGCGGCGACCATCGGCGAGTCAAGCCGCGGCGCAGCGATATCATCCGGAGGCATGGCGAACGCGAAGGACGATCCCACCCAGCTTCCGCCGAGAGAGGAGTAGCGTGGAGATTCGCGCCATGGTGCAGCGGCTCGCCGACGGCCTGTCCCGCCAGACTGGCAGCCGATGATCGACGTCGAGCTGATCCGGTCGGCCCACGCCGACATTCCATCGGAGTTTCGGGACTCGCCGCAGTTCGTCAGCGAGCGCCTGAGCGAGCTTCTCGGAACGCCGGTCATCGTCAAGGTCGAATCGGTCAATCCGATCGGGAGTTTCAAGGGCCGCGGGACATGGCTCGCCGTGCAGCGCCTGGTTGCCGCCGGCGAGGTGTCCGGTGAGCGCGGCATCATCGTGGCGTCGGCCGGGAACTTCGGCCAGGGCGTTGCCTACGCCGGGCGGGCGCGTGGCGTGCCGGTCACGGTTCACGCGTCGGCCGCGGCGAACCCCACAAAGCTGGACGCAATGAGGCGGCTGGGCGCCGAGGTCCGGCTGGCCGATGGCGACTTCGATTCGGCGCGCGAGGCAGCGGCGGCGGACGCCGTGACCCGGGGCTGGACGCTGTTGGTTGACGGCCAGGATCCGCTGACAGCCGTCGGCGCAGGAACCATCGCGCTGGAGCTGACCGGTGGCGTGAAGGCCGGCGCGCTGCCCGCTTTGGCCGTGGCGGCGATCCCGGTCGGGAACGGAGCGCTGATCGCCGGAATGGGCGCGTGGCTGCGCTCCGCCGCGCCGCATACCCGGATCATCGGCGTCCAGGCCGAGCAGGCGCCGGCGATGACGCGCTCCTGGCGGTCGGGCAGGCCGATCACGACGCCACACGCGACCACCATCGCCGACGGCATCGCCACCCGCGTTCCGGTCCTGGAGGCGCTCGAGATGATGGACGGTGCGGTGGACGAGATGGTGCTGGTCGGCGAGTCGCAGATCGCCGACGCGCAGCGCGAGCTTGCCGCCGCGCTTCCGACCGCCATCGAACCGTCGGCCGCCGCCCCCTGGGCAGCGCTCCGCGCAATGAAGGCTTCCGACGGCGCCGCGGTGATCGTCATCACAGGCGGCAATGTCGCGGCAGTCAGCCTACCCTCGTCCATAGCCCCGTTGACCTGCCGACAGCCAGTCCAATTGACCCGGCCCCTTGGCATGGTTCGAGGCGCTTGTCGGCCAGGCGGTCGAGCGGTCGCATGTTGATGCACGCGCGCTTGTCGTTCGTACAAAGGAAGTGGACAAGACATCGACCGACCATTTCCGAGAGTGGCTCGCCGAACGAGCGCGCATACGAAGCCTCTCACACGCCCAGCTGGCCATGCGGTGCGGCATCGATCGCAGCACGGTGAGTCGCATCATGAAGGGCAACCGGCAACCGACGCTCGACACCGCCATCCGCCTTCTGCGGGTGCTGGAAGATAGAAACACACCTCCCACATTCGCGAGTGTGGCGCGCGCTGCGGATCCGACGTTTCGCCTCGGGCGCGTTCTGCACGATGATCCGCTGCTGAGCGCAGCCCAGTGCGCTGAGCTTCTGCAACGGTATCGCGAGATGCGAAACACCTCATCAGAAACGCCGACCGCGTAGCCCGGGCGAGCTGACCTGAGTCGCTTGGCTACGCCAGCATCGGTCAGGCGGCGGATGCCTCGCCGATGCAGTCGTGCCGCTTCGGCTCTGCGTAGGCCTTCGGGAGCTTGAAGCCCCGCTCCTCCAGGATGGTCCGCAGCCGATCGAGGTAATTCGTGATCAGGCCGTCGACGCCGGCGTCGATCAGCGACTCGATCGTGGCGGGATCGTCGATCGTCCACGGGACGACGGCAATGCCCGCGGAGTGGGCCTCATCGACGAGCTCCGGGGTCGTGTACGGCACATAGTCGGGATCGGTGACCTTTCCGTTCTGCGGGAAGCCGTGCACCGGCGAGATCGCATCGGCTCCGAAGGAGTCCGTGATGGCCACCAGGCTGTCGTCGAAGTCATCGATATCGAGGCCACCGAGCCACGGCGAGGCGCCGTCCTGGTCGACCTGCAGGAAGTCGAAATTGGTGAGCGCCACGATTGGCAGGCGCGGCTCGACGTCACGCATCCGCATGAGCGCGCCCCAGTCGAAGCTCTGGATCGTCACGCGGTTGAGCAGGCCCGCCTCTCGGATCTCCTGCACGACGACCTCGACGAACTGCTCACGCGGTGCCGTCTGCTCGGGCGCGCCTGCCTCGACCTTCGTCTCGATGTTGAACCAGACCCTGTTCGCACGATAGCAATCGACCAGCGCGAACACCTCGCTGAGGAGCGGGATCCGCGCCCCCTCGACGACGTGCTGATCCGGGAAGTCCGGCAACGGATGGCCGCAGTCGAGCGTCCAAACCTGCTCCAGGGTGAGGTCCTTCACGTAGTCGCCGACGTAGGGAAACTCGGGATCGCCCGGGAATGCGGGAGCGGTATCGTCGCACTTCACGTCCGAGATCTGGCGGTCGTGGGTCACCACCGCCTGACCGTCTTCGGTGATCTGAATGTCGAGCTCGATGGTAGTGACGCCAACCTCCAGGGCGTTGGCAAAGGCCTCGAGCGTGCTCTCGGTGACGAGGCCGATCCCGCCGCGGTGCGCCTCGAGGTCGAACTGGCGAGGGCCTGGCGCGGGCAGGTTTCCACCGATCTGGCCCGGCGACCCGGTCGGCGGACCGGCCAGCCCGGGCGAAGCAGTGAGCGCGAGCGCGGCGGCCGCGACGCACGCGGCCAGCCAGCGATGGCGCGGAGCGTGTTGGCGGGGATGCTGCACGGTATCTCCTTCTTCGGTGCGGTAGCCAGCCGATGGTCTTGCTCGCGCACTCATAAGGGCTTCGCGCACATGAGCCAGATGATCAGGAGCAGGGCGATCAGACCGTAGCTGACCGGCATCGTACTGCCGACCGGGCGGTCGAGCGTCGCCGCATGGAGGTAGAATGCATGCAATCCGACGGTCGCCGCAGATGACCGTCACGGCAGTCTGAACAGACCGCGGAAGCCGACTCCGGGCATGAAGCCCGTGACGCGCGGCCGGTCGACTCACATAGCCGACCCCGTTGCCAGGTGGCACGGGCCGGACGCAAGGAGAAGACCGTGGCGACCACCAGCATTCGATCAACGTCGGCACCTCTCGAAGCGACGTACCGCAACCTCTCGACAGCCGATCTGTATGAGCATGCCATCCGCAGTGGCGAGGGGATAATCTCGGCCCACGGCTCGCTCGTCGTTCGCACGGGACAGCACACTGGCCGCTCGCCGAACGACAAGTTCCTCGTCCACGAGCCCTCCAGCGAGGACAAGATCTGGTGGGGTGACGTCAACCGGCCGATCAGTGAGGAGCACTACGATCGCCTCCGCGCCCGGTTGATGGCGTATGTCGCCGATCGGCCGACCTTCAGCCAGGACCTCTACATCGGCGCCCATCCAGACCATCGGCGATCGCTCCGCGTCTACACCGAGACCGCGTGGGCCAGCATCTTCGCGCGCAATCTCTTCCGCCGCCCGCCCGCTGCGGATCTCGATGCCTTCGCGCCGAACTTCACGATCATCGACGTGCCGTCCTTCAAGGCCGATCCCGCCGCCGAGGGCGTGCGCAGCGAAACCGCCATTCTCGTTCATCTCGAGCGAATGGAGATCATCATCGCCGGCACCGAGTACGCGGGCGAGATCAAGAAGTCGGCCTTCACGGTCATGAACTACCTCCTTCCCGCGGAAGGCGCGCTGCCGATGCACTCATCGGTCAACGTCGGCACGAACGACGATCCGGCTGTCTTCTTCGGCCTCTCGGGCACCGGCAAGACCACGCTCTCCGCCGATCCGGAGCGCTCCCTCATCGGCGACGACGAGCACGGCTGGGGCACCGATGGCCTCTTCAACTTCGAGGGTGGCTGTTACGCCAAGACGATCCGTCTGTCGCCGATGTATGAGCCCGACATCTTCGCCACCACGCGGCGATTCGGCACGATCCTCGAGAACGTCGACCTCGACCCAACCACCCGCGAGCTCGACCTCGATTCGGAGCGCTTCACCGAGAACACGCGTGGCGCGTATCCACTCGAGTTCATCGGCAACGCCGATCCGACCGGCGTCACCGGCCATCCGACGAACGTCATCTTCCTCACCGCCGATGCATTCGGCATCCTGCCGCCAATCAGCCGGTTGACGCAGGAGCAGGCGCAGTACCACTTCATCAGCGGCTACACGGCCAAGCTGGCCGGCACCGAGATCGGGGTCACCGAGCCGAAGGCAACCTTCTCCGCCGGGTTCGGCGCACCCTTCCTGCCGCGCCACCCCGGCGAGTACGCCACGATGCTGGCCGAGCGGCTCGAGCAGCACGACGTTCCGGTCTGGCTGGTGAACACCGGCTGGACGGGCGGCCCGTACGGGACCGGCGAGCGGATGGGCATCGACCACACCCGCACGATGGTCCGCGCGGCGCTGAGCGGCGCGCTGGCCGACGTGCCATACGAGATGGATCCCGTGTTCGGGGTCCAGGTTCCCGCCAGGGTGCCGGGCGTGCCGGACGAGATCCTTCGGCCACGAGGCACGTGGCCCGATCCCGAGGCGTACGACGCCAAGGCACGAGAGCTGGCAGTCATGTTCGCCGACAATTTCGAGAGCTACGCCGACGGCGTCACCGAGGCCGTCCGCGCAACTGGCCCGCGCACCGGGGCGTAGCGCCGCGTGGCCGGCATCCGGCTCGTCTACATCGGCGGCGGCAGCACCCGCGCGCCGGGCACCGTCGCGTCCGTCGTCGAGCGCGGTGAGGCGTTTCACGGCTCGGAGGTCGTGCTCGTCGATCTCGATCGGGGACGGCCTTCGTCAGCGTAGTGGTGGACGAGGCGCTCGCACAGGCCGGCGCGACCCGGGCCCAGGTCGGCCGCGCGGTCTTCAGCATGGCGGGCGCCGACTGGCCCGAGGACATCGCCCTCCTCGAAGGGGCGTTTGGGTCGGGAGGGTTTGGGGGGCCTGTCGGCGTCGTGAACGATGCCATTGGTGCGCTTGCGGGCGCCGTTCCGGCGGGGCCGGCGGTCGTCGTCTCGATCGGTACCGGCGCCGCGACCGGCGCCCGCGGGCACGACGGAAGGACCTGGCATTCGAGCTTCTGGCAGTCGCCTCAGGGTGCCGCCGAGCTCGCGGACGGGATGCTCGCCACGGTGGTGCGTTCGGAGCTGGGGATCGGGCCACCCACCGTGCTTCGCGACCGGCTCCTCGAGATCACCGGCGATGCGACGGTCGAGGCCGCGCTCCATCGATTCACGGCACGCGGCCGTCGTCCCCGGCCGGTCGGTCCCTTGGTCCGGGCGCTGCTCGATGCCGCCGATGCGGGGGATGATGTGGCCTCCAGCGTCGTTCGATTCCACGGAACCGGGCTTGGCACCGTCGCAGCGGCCGCCGCCCGGCGAGTGGCGATCGAGCGCGCGCCGTTCGCGCTCTCCTTCTGCGGCGGTCTCGCGCGGGGCGGCGCGACGGCACTCACCGTAGCGGCGATCGAGGCGGTTCACGCGGCTGGGCAGGCGCCGGTGATCGTGGCACCACGCTGGGAGCCGGCGATCGGCGCGCTCGTCATCGGCCTGGCGGCGGGGCTGCCGGGGTCAATGCCGGCCGAGGTGACAGAGCGGCTCGACGCCACCGCGCCTCCCGCATCGTTCTACGACGTCATCGCGGGCTGAGCGGATCAATGCGGCGAGCCGAAGAAAAGGTCGACCCACTGCTCGAGCAGCGGCTTTGGCGGCCGGGCGGCGGCGAGCTCCTCGGGAAGCGGCTCCTCGGCGCCGGGAGGGATGATGAGCACCTCTTCGCCCGGAGCTCCAAGGTTGGCGAGTCGTCGAGCCTCTGAGCTGATGTAGGCCTCGCTCTGGAGGTAGCCCAGCTCGCGTTGGAGCTCGGCGTTGTCCGCTTCGACCGCGGCGATCTGCGCCTCGATGGCAGTTGCGCGCTGGCCGATCTCCCAGTTGGCGTACACCTGGCGACCGAACTGGACCGCCAGCAGCACGCCGATGATGACCACCACCACCATCCACGCCATGCCGCCGCGGGACGCCGGCAGCCGCCATCGCGGTCGCGAGGGCGCCGGCTGAGCAGTGTCGGCGGAGAGATCGATCCCGGTCATCGGTGAAAGAGTCTACTCGAGGCCGTCCACTCGCCAGCGGCCATGACGGCCTCCACCTCCAGATCGTCGCTCAGCACGACGAGATCGGCATCACGGCCGGGCTCCAGCGCCCCGACCTGGTCGCCGATGCCGAGGACGCGCGCCGGCGTCGTCGAGGAGGCCTCGACGGCGGCCGCCATCGGCACACCGAGGTCGCGCACCGCCCGCCGCAACGCGACATCCATCGTGAGCGTGCTGCCGGCCAGGGTCTCGCCGTCCGCGAGCCGGACCGCTCCATCGCGCACGCGCACGACGGATGAACCAAGCCGGAAGTCGCCCTCCCCCACCCCGGCAGCGGCGATTGCGTCGGTGACGAGGGCGATGCGTCCCGGACCCGCCGCCTCGAAGGCCAGGCCCGCAGTCGCGTCGTGGAGGTGGATCCCGTCGTTGACCAGCTCGCACACGACGCTGCCACGAGACAACGCAGCGCCGACCAGGCCGGGCTCCCGGTGGTGCCACGGACGCATGCCGTTGAACAGGTGCGTCACCAGCGTTGCGCCGGCATCGAACGCGGCGGAGGCCTGTGCATAGTCGGCGTCGCTATGGCCCACCGCAACCACGACGCCGGACGCGACTGCATGCCGCACCAGGTCGAGTCCGCCGAGCAGCTCCGGCGCCAGCGTGATCACCCGCAGCGTGCCGCCGGCAGCCTCGAGCATACGGTCGAAGGTGGCCGGATCGGGGCCCAGGAGATGGCGGAGATCGTGCGCGCCCGCGCGATCCGGACTGAGGAACGGCCCCTCGAGATGGCTGCCGACCACGCGCGCCCCAGGCGTGGGCCCCGCGCGGACGACCTCGCGCACCGCGGCAAGTGCAGCGAGCATCTCGTCAAGCGGCGCGCTGACGATGCTGGCGAGGGTGCGCGTCGTGCCGTGGGCGCGATGGAAGGCCGCAGCCGCCAGGACCTCGGCCTGATCAGCGGAGAGCATCACGTGGCCGCCGCCGCCGTGCACGTGCAGGTCGATAAACCCCGGTATGACCCACCGGCCCCCAAGCTCAAGGCGATCGTCCGCGCCAGACGGTGAACCACCCGATCCGACATCTGCGATCCGGCCAGCCTCAATCCGAACCCAGCCGACCTCGAGAACGCCTGCGGGCGTCACGACCCGAGCATTGGTCAAGAGCATCGCCATGCACGAAAGCATACGGTGCCCGCCCTTCGCGACAGCAGAGCTGTCGCGTCGGCTTCCGAGGATTCGAACACATGTGCTACCGTTCGGATGCGAACAGGTGTTCGGTTTGAGCTAAACCGATACGTTGGAGGAGCCGATGCTGACCGCCCCGCCAAGCAATGCCGAGGAGGCGATCGCTGCGCTGCTGGCCGACCCGGCCGTCCAGCCGCTCATCGCCGCTCACCGGGAGCTCGCGCCACGACCACCGCGACACGCACCGTGGCCGGTCGCGCTCGATCCACGGCTGGTCGAGGCGCTGCGCGTTCGGGGCATCGAGGCGCCGTACACGCACCAGGCGGCCGCTTACGCGGCCGCCAGCGCCGGGCGCAACGTCGTCGTGGTCACGCCAACCGCATCGGGCAAGACGCTCTGCTACAACCTGCCGGTCCTCGATGCGGTCGCGAAGGACGACACGGCCCGCGCGCTCTACCTCTTCCCCACCAAGGCGCTGGCGGCGGACCAGCTGGTGGAGCTCCGTGCGCTGGCCGAGGCAGCCGAATTGGGACTCAAGACGCACACCTACGACGGCGACACGCCTGCCAACGTGCGGAGCGTTGTTCGGGCGGCCGGACAGGTCGTCATCACCAACCCCGACATGCTCCATGCCGCCATCCTTCCGCACCACACAAAGTGGTTCAAGCTGTTCGAGAACCTGCGCTACGTCGTCATCGACGAGCTGCACACGTACCGTGGCCTGTTCGGGAGCCACGTCGCGAACGTCATCCGCCGCCTGCGCCGCATCTGCCAGCACTACGGCGCCGACCCGATCTTCATCTGCGCCAGCGCCACCATCGCCAACCCGCGCGAGCTCGCCGAGCGTGTGCTCGAGGCACCGGTCGAGCTCATCGACGACAACGGGGCCCCGTCGGGCCGCAAGCACGTCCTCATCGTCAACCCGCCTGTCGTGAACTCGCAGCTCGGGATCCGGTCCAGCTCCCTCCTCACCGGCCAGCGGATTGCCGAGCGCCTCATTCGTGACGGCGTGCAGACGATCACCTTCGCCCGCTCGCGAACTGCGGTCGAGCTCCTGACCACGTATCTGCGCGAGTCGATCCCGGCGCCGCCCGGCCATCCCTCCCTCATCCAGGGCTACCGTGGCGGATACCTGCCGAACGAGCGCCGCGATATCGAGCGCGGCCTGCGCGACGGGCGGATCCGCGGCGTGGTTGCCACCAACGCGCTGGAGCTCGGAATCGACATCGGCGGGCTGGATGCCGCCATCAGCGTCGGCTACCCCGGCACCATCGCGTCCACCTGGCAGCAGATGGGCCGATCCGGCCGCCGCGCCGGCACGAGCCTGTCAGTCCTGGTTGTCACGTCGGCGCCGATCGACCAATTCCTGGCCACCCATCCGGAGTACTTCTTCGAACGCTCGCCCGAGCATGGCCGCATCAACCCCGACAACCTGCACCTGTTGCTCGACCACCTCAAGGCATCGGCCTTCGAGCTGCCGGTACCGGCGATGGAGCGCTTCGGCCTCGACGAGACACCGATGCTGCTCGACGTCCTCGAGGAGGACGGCTTCCTGCGGCGAGCCGGCGATGATCGGTACTACTGGAGCCATGAGAACTTCCCGGCCTCTGCCTTCAGTCTGCGCTCGGCGGCCCAGGAGAACGTCGTGATCATCGACGAGACCGGCGATCGGCCGCGGGTCATCGGCGAGGTCGACCTGTTCGCCGCACCGATGCTGGTCCACGAGCAGGCGATCTACATCCACGCCGGGCGCCAGTTCCACGTCGACCGTCTCGACTGGGACGAGCGGAAGGCCTACGTCCGCGCCGTCGACGTCGACTACTACACGGATGCGGACCTCGGCGTGACCCTCAAGGTCCTCGTCGCGTTCGATGAGGTCCACGGGACCGATGGCGCGCTGCGCGCGCATGGTGAGGTGATGGTCGCGTGGCATGCGACCCTGTTCAAGAAGATCAAGCTCCACACCCACGAGAACGTCGGCTGGGGGCCGATCACCCTCCCCGAGCAGCAGATGCACACCACCGGCGCGTGGATCGTCCCGCCGACGTCCGTGGTCGAGCGCTTCGACCGCGAGACGCTCGACGGTGCGCTCATCGGCTGGTCGCGATTGGCGCGCTCGGCGGCGGCGCTGCTGCTCATGTGCGACTCGCGTGACATCGGCGTGCTGGCACAGGCGCAGGCGCCGCACACGCTGCGACCCACGCTCTTCCTGTATGACGCGGTGCCCGGCGGGGTGGGGTTGGCCGAACGTCTCCACGAGCTCAGCGCCGAGCTGATCGACGCGTGCGCGCGCATGGTGCGCGATTGCCCATGCATGGACGGCTGCCCGTCGTGCGTCGGGCCGGTTGCCGAAGTGGGCGTCCGTGGGAAGGCGGCCTGCGGCCAGCTGCTCGTCGCGCTCGCTTGACGTCCATGCGCACCATCGCCGACCGCCTCGCCGCTGTCCGCGCCGAGCGCGTCGCTCCCCCGCCGCCGCGGCCAAGCGACGACGCCCGCATCGAGCGCTTGGCCCGCTGGTTCGACGCGCGGACAGACTCCACGGAGGACGGCACGGTCATCGTCGTGGAGCGCAGCGTCGCCGCGTCCGAGGGCACGATGGCTGCCCTTGCGGGGCTGCAGCCCACTGCGTATTTCGACACCGAGACGACCGGCCTCTCGACCGGCGCCGGGACGGTCATCTTCCTCGCCGGCCTGGCCCGCGTGTCCGACGGTCGGGTGCGCGTGCGCCAGTACCTGCTGCCGGACTACCCGTACGAGCCGCCGCTCCTGCGCGCGGTTGCCGCCGACCTGGCATCGTCGCGCCGCATCGTCACCTATAACGGCCGCACCTTCGATCTGCCGATGCTCGCCGCGCGCCTTACCGTCCACGGCCTGTTCCGCGAGCAGGCGACGCTGCCGACAATCCACGACGACCTCCTGCCCGATGCGCGACGCCTCTTCCGACGTCCGCTGGGCGGGGCACGACTCGCAGACGTCGAGGCCGGCGTGCTGGGTGTGCGCCGAACCTCCGACTGCCCGGGCAGCGAGGTACCTACCCGCTACTTCGGCTACCTGCGTGGCGGATCGCCGGACATCCTGGCCGAGGTGCTCGACCACAACTTCCAGGACGTGGTCAGCCTCGTACTGCTCGAGGCCGAGCTCTGCCGCCTGCGTGCGGGCGGCTGGCGAAATGCGCCTGTCCTGGATCCGCGCGGCATGGCGCTCGAGCTCCTTCGCGCCGGCGCGGTCGACGATGCGCTCGAGCTCGTCGAGGCGGGACAGCACGTCGCGACCGATCCGGCGGAGGCGAACGCCCTGCGTCGCGTCGCGTCGCGACTCCTCATCGCGGTGGGGCAGGTGGACCGGGCCGAGCAGCTCTGGACGCTCGGAACGCGCCGGGCGTCCGTCGACGCCGCGACTGCCTGGATCGAGGTGGCCCGCATCCGCGAGCGGCATCGCGGCGACCTCGCCGGAGCCATGGAGGCGGCCGCCTCCGCGTCGCGCGTGCTCGACATCGCGTTCGCCCTCGGTCGTGGGGGATCGATGCACGACGTGGGTCGGACGCGGATCGCGGTCGAGCGGCGCCTGCGGCGCCTGCGGAGCTGGGTTACCGCCGCAGAGCGCCGCGCTGAGCGGGCGGCGCGCACCGCCCGTCGGGTCGCTTGAGCCGGCCGCTCATCAGCTCTTCCCTCCTGAGTGCCAGACGTCGTGCGCCTCCCCGATCACGGTCTCGAAGCGAAGCCCCATGAGCACCACGCCGGCGAACCCCGATTCGCGCGCGCAGTCCGCCGCCTCGCGCGCCAGCCGCCAGCCCTCGGCGCGCGCCGCGTCGGGAGGCATGGAGCCCAGCCGTTCTCGGAGGTCGTCGCCGATGGCCACCGCGCCAACCGACTCCAGCCGATGCACCCACCGAGCCGAGAACGGCGGCGAGATCTCGAGGTAGAGCGGCGGGTCGTCGGCACGCAGCTCGAGGCGCTCCGCCATCTCGGGCACGCTGGCTGGATCCAGGACGGGCCCGGTCGTGAGGAACTGCGCCCCGACGTCGACCCGGCGACGGAACACCCAACTGCGCGAGCGGGTGCTCATGCCGATCTCGAACGCGACCGAGGGCATCGACGCCTGGAGCGCGCGGAGGTACTCCACGATCTCGTAGCTGTTGCTCCAGTGCTCGACCTCGGGGAGCATGTCGCCCTGGACCACGAGGAACGACGTCACCCCGTTGCCGATCGCACCGCGGACCTCAGACTCGATGGCGAGGATGTTGCGGTCGCGCGTCGAACACACGACGGTCGGCCGCACTCGACGAACGTCGTGGGTGATCCGGGCGGCGTAGGCGTAGGGCGAGACCCGGACCTGCTTGAACGGGTTGTCGGTGATGAGCACGTGGTCCCATCGGCCGTTCAGAGCCCGGTGGGTCAAGTCCGGAAGACGGGGCGGATTGACCTCGACCATCTCGACCCAGCCGGCCGGAGCCGAGAGCACGCTACCCCGCTCCGATGCCGGCGCCCACCGCTGATCGCAGCCGGCGCGCGGCATCGACCATGTCGGTGAGCTGGCGCTCGACCTCCGGCCACGACCGTGTCTTCAGGCCGCAGTCGGGATTCACCCACAGATCGGTGGCGTCCATGAATCCCCGGAAGTGCTCCAGCCGGGTGGCCATCGTCTCGGTCCCGGGCGAGTGCGGCGAATGCACGTCGAAGACGCCGGGGCCGATCTGCAGATGCCCGTCGTCGAACAGCTCATAGAACTGATGGATGTAGCTCTCGTCCTTCGAGCGGCTGAACTCGATGGAGGCCACGTCGACCCCGGCATCGGCCCAGAGCGGGACGATGTCGCCGAAGTCGCCGTAGCACATGTGCGTGTGCATCTGGACGCTCGCCGCCTGGTTGAAGACGTGGTTGAGAGCCGCCCGCACGCCGCGCGCATAGATGCCCCGGCGTTCTTCGGCGTCGACGGTGGGTAGCGGCCAGCGTTCGCGGACCGCCGGCTCGTCGATCTGCACGACCCGGGCACCGGCCTGGACCAGGGCCCGCACCTCGGTGGCGATCGGCTGGGCGACGGCCCAGAAGAGCCGGTCGTCCGGTACGCCCGGCGGTCGGAAGCTCCAGTTCACGATCGTGACCGGCCCGGTGAGCATGCCCTTCACCGGGCGGCCGGTGGCAGACTGCGCGACGGTCCACTCGCGGATCGTCATCGGCTCGCGGGCAGATGGCGGCGCGGCCAGGATCGGCGGCCGGGTGCTGCGGCTGCCGTAGCTGAGGACCCAGCCGTTGGTGGTCGTGTGGAAGCCGTCGAGCTTCTCGGCAAAGAACTCCACCATGTCGGTCCGCTCGAACTCGCCGTGGACCAGCACGTCGATCCCGGCCCCCTCCTGCCAGGCGACTGCATCCGTGATCAGGCGGTCGACCTCGCGCTCGTACTTGGCGCGGTCGATCTCTCCGCGGTTGAGCCGGACGCGCAGCTGGCGAACCTCGCTCGTCTGAGGCAGCGAGCCGGTGCTGGTGGTCGGGAAGAGCGGCAGCTTCAGGTCCGTCTGCGCCGCCTTGCGCTCAGCGCGGCCCGTCCTTGGACGGATCTCGCCGATCTCCGGCCAGGCTGCCCGCGGAGGGCGCTGCTCGTCGAGCGCGTCACCACCGGCGACCGCCGCAGACCACGCGGGCAGCGCCGCTGCCTTCTCGCGCGCGAACGCAAAGCCGGGCGGCAGGTCCTCGCCCTGGACGGTGTACGGCAGGAACATCAGGCTGGTCGAGGGCACCAGACGGAGCGGCCGGCCATCATCGGCGATCTTCTCGATCCGCTCGCGCACGTGGGCGAACTCGTCGCTCCACACGCTGCGCCCGTCCATGACCGACACGACGTGCTCCGGCTGCGTGGCCCAGGCACCGCTGTCGATCAGCTCGTCAACGGCCTCGAGCGGGACCTGGACCGCGAGTCCGCGACGGCCGAGCGAGGCCACGGTCTCAGGGGCGGGGCGCCCGAACTGGACGGTGACCAGCGGCGGCTCGGCCAGGCCCAGCTCCGCCGCGTCGGCATAGGCGGCGTCCACCAGGCGAGCGTCGGCATCCGTCATGGCCAGCCCAAGGCACGGCTCGTCGACCTGAAGGCGGAATGCGGGGTTGCTCGTCCGCTGACCGCGGACGAAATCCCAGAGCTCCCGGCCAATGGCACCTGCCAGCTCCATCGGCTCCTGCCCGTCGTCAAGCTTGCTCAGCTTGACCAGGCTGTAGGGCCCGAGGACGACCCAAGCCGAGTCGTCGCCGGCGAGCGGCGTGCGCCACGGCGGGGGTTCCAGGCGCCCTGGCGGGCCGCTGATCTCGGGCACGACATAGTGGTAGTTCGTGTCGAACCACTTCGTCATCTCCCATGCCTCGCGCTCCTCGGACCCTCGCGCCAGCACGGTCAGGACGTCGAACGGGTCGTCGGCGAGCTGCGCCCCGAGGTCGGCGGGAACCAGGCCGAACTGCATCGCGGTCTCGAGCACCTCGTCGTAGACGAAGTAGTCGTCGACGGCCGAGCCGACCAGCCGGCGCTGCTCGTCGAGATGGGCGTCGCGCAACTCGGCGGCCCGCTGACGGAATTCGTCGGACGTGGTTCGCCCGCTCCAGGCGCGCTCCAGAGCCCACTTGAGCTCGCGGGCCGGACCAATGCGCGGATAGCCGATGAGTCTCGCGGTCGGGCTGGGCATGGGGTCATTATGCATGCTGGGAGCCTGCGTTTCCTCAGGGTTGGAACCCGGCCTCGCGCCGGCGCGCCTCCAGCATGGCGATGACGCGATCGGTGGCGAGATTGGCCGCCGCGGGCGAATCGGCGCCGCGCGCCAGGTTGAGCGCGAGGGCGGCACCGAACGTGTCGCCGGCGCCATTGGCCGAGACGGCGGTCACGACCCGGCGTGGCACGCTGGCGATGACACGGTCGGCGACCGGGTCGTCGAGCAGGTAGCCCTCGGCGCCGAGCGTCACCACCACGATCGGACGCGGACCGACGCGCTGGCGAAGCTCGGCCGCCTGGGCGAACGGGTCACCGGGCGATTCGATGAGATCCTGGGTGCTGACGACGATGGCATGAGCCCGGGAGGCCACGTCCGCCTCCTCGGCCGACAGCGCGTCGAGCGGCAGCGGATGTACCTCTTCGCCGACCACCAGGCGCCGGAGCCAGCCCTGGATCAGCAGGACCATCTGGCGCGGTGCGACCTCGTGGACCAGGGATGCGACGAGCGACGCCGGCACCTCGTCGGCGATCGGTGCCACGAGGGCCACCTGGGGTCGATCGATTCCTCGCAGGCCATCGGGGCTGATCGGATCGGCGCGCGCCTCGAGCACGAGCACGCGAACGCCGTCGCGCTCCTCGTGGCGGTAGCCCGTCGTCGAGGCGGCAGGCTGGTGCACCAGCTCACCCAGGGACGCCAGCCGGCCGAGGCCGTCACGCGCGGCGGGCTCGTCCCCGGCCACGGTCAGCAGGGTCAGGGTGGCCCTTTCCGACGCGGCAGCCAGCCCCGAGTGCAGCACGGAGCCGCCCGGGGCCACCGACCCATCGAGGAAGCGGTCGATCGTCAGGCCGCCCACGATCAGCGCCTCGGTCATCCGTCTATCATCGACGCATGCGACTCTTCTTCTACGAGCTCCACGAGGGAGCCACCGACCTGATGACCGATGCGCTCCTCGTCTCCGAGCGCGACCATACCCCAGAGCAGTTCGACTCGATGGTGCGCACGGCGCGCGGCACGATCATCGAGACCTTCGAGGAGGACACCCTGGTCGAGGCGATCGCGCGCGAGCTCGAGCGCGGCCACGGCTTCACGTACCTCAGCGATGAAAAGCTGCGCGCCAGCATGAGCGTCGGGATGGCGGACGAGGACACCTACCTCGTCGAGCCGAGCGACGAGTTCCGCAGCATCGTCGCCGAGCTGGAGCGGTCGTAGCCCGCCGACCTTGCGCCCACCAAACGCCGGCATGACGCCCCGACGGGCCAGGTGGCTACGTCGCTTCGATTCATACGCATGGTGGACGCGGCGAGGTTACCGGGCGACGTTGAAAAGGACCTGAAGCACGTCGCCGTCGCGGACCTCGTAGGCCTTGCCCTCCTGGCGCAGGACGCCACGCTTGCGCCCCTCGACGATCGAGCCGACCTCCATCAGGTCATCGAAGGAGATCACCTCGGCGCGGATGAAGCCGCGCGCCAGGTCGGAGTGGATGGCCCCGGCAGCATCCACCGCGGATGAGCCGATGCGCAGTGTCCAGGCCCGGCACTCGTCCTCGCCGGCGGTGAAGAAGCTGAAGAGACCCAGCAGGGCGTAGGTCAGGCCGATGACGCGGCCACGCGACGGCTCGCCGATGGCGAGGTCATCCATGAAGAGACGGGCGTCCTCGTCGGGCAGCTCGCCGATCTCCGCCTCGATCTTCCCGGCCAGCGCCGCGACGTCGGCGTGCGGCTGCGCGTATCGTTCGCGTCCGGCCGCCTCCAGCGTGGCGACCTCCGGCAGGCGACCGTCGTCGATATTGAGCACCACGAGCACCGGCTTCTGGGTCAGGAACCGATAGCCGCGCAGCAGGAACTCCTCGTCCGCGGTCAGGCCGAACGAGCGGATCGGCTTGCCGTCGGACAGGTGCGGCTCCACGCGAGCCAGCAGCTCTGATTCCCGTTGCGCGAGCTCGCGCTCGGCCTGCGAGCCGTGGCGGCCCTGCGTGGCGAGCTTCTCGATCCGCTTCTCGATCACGGTCAGATCGGCCACGGTGAACTCTAGGTCAAGGTCGTCGACGTCGCGCCATGGGTCGGTAGGGGTCGGGCTGGTCGGATCGTCGAAGGCGCGAGCAACGTGCAGGAGCGCATCGGCGTTCCGGACCTGTGCCAGCGTATCCGGGTTCACCGTTCCCTCCCGGGCGGCGCCGGCCGGGATGGCGACGTCGACGTAGGTGACGTCGGCGTAGGTCATCTTCTTCGGGCTGAAGAGCGCGGACAGGCGATCGACGCGCTCGTCGGGCACCTTCACCACGCTCATGTTCGGGGCGGCCCGCGGACCCGAGAAGCCGCCCGTCTCGGCGTGCCCGCCGGTGAGCGCATTGAAGACGGTCGTCTTGCCGCTGCCGGGGAGCCCGACGATGGTGACCTGCATCGGCGGCTAGTACCCCGCCGCGAGGTCGACCACGTTCCGCATCTGCTCGCCGGCCCGGAAGGCACGCAGATTCTCGATGAACAGGTCGACGGTGCGCTCCGCGACTCGGTCGGACGCCCAGCTGGTGTGTGGGGTGATGAGGATGTTCGGCATGTCGTAGAGGGGCGAGTCGGGATCGAGCGGCTCCTCGCTGAAGACGTCGAGGACGGCCCCGCCGATCCAGCCGGCTGCCAGTGCTCGTCGCAGCGCGATCTCGTCGATGAGGCGGCCGCGAGCGATGTTGATGAGCCAGGCGTCCTCGCGCATCTGCGCCAGCTGCTCGGCGCCGATCAGGCCGGCCGTCTCGTCGGTGAGCGGCGCCGCGACGACGACGATGTCACTGGCGCGCAGCACATCGTCGAGCTGGCCGAGACCGTGCAGCTCGACGTTCGGCGCATCACCGGCTCCACGTTCAGGATGACGGCGGGTGGCGAGGATGCGACATCCGAACGGCGAGAGCAGCCGGCCAAGCTCGACGCCGATGCTGCCGTACCCGATGATCCCGATCGTCATCTCCGACAGCTCCCGGCCGCGCAGCGGCTGCCACGTTCGCTCGCGCTGGAGCTCAAGAAGCTGCGGAAGCCTTCGGGCGATGGCCAGTGACATCATCACCACGTACTCGGCGATCGGCCGGCTGAAGACGCCGCGCGCGTTCGTGACCATGAGGCCGCGGTCGCGCACGACCGGCGTCGTGACCCGATCCACGCCGGCCGCGGCAGAGTGAATCCAGCGCAGGCGCGATGCGCGCGTCACGACGTGGTTGAGCACGGGCGCCGGGACCGTGCCGAGCAGGAGAACCTCTGCGTGATCGAAGGCCGACTCATCGGCGTCGCCGTGGATGTGACCATCTGACGCGATCTGAGCGCAGCGCACGCCGCCCAGCGCCTCGATCCTGCCGACCAGCCCGCGCGAGAGCGGCGCACCGAGGATCGGCGTGGCCAGGACGGTGAGCGCTGACCGGTCGCTCAGGACGCAGCCCCCTCGACGCGGGCGATCCACCGATCCGGCGCACGGATCTCATCGAGCGATGGGAGCAGCTCCGGACCGGTCCAGACGCTGTTGAGGAAGTCGCGCCCGCGCTCCGTGATGACGCGATCCGCGAACCGCTCGCCGGCCGCATACTGCTCCATCTTCAGGTCCAGGCCGGTAAGGCGCATGATCGCGCGCTCGAGCGCCCCGCGCCGCTCGCCGCGACGCTCGAACCGATCATGCAGCTCGGCGAAGCCGGCCAGAATCCGCGCGCCGGCGGCGTTCATGACGTGATTCGAATATCCCTCGAGGAGCGACATCAACGCCTGGGTGCGGTTGAAGGTATCGCGCTGGCCCGGCGTCAGGATCCGCTCGATCCAATGGCCCTCCCCGCCCGCAACGGCCTCCCGCACGCGTCCCATCAGGCCGCCGGACTCCGCCGCCAGCTGCTCGACGGTCTCGGCCACGAGTCCCGCGAAGTACGGACGCAGCCAGGCGTGCGCCTCGAACTCGAAGGCATGGGTCGCCTCGTGGAGGGCGATGAAGGTGCGGAACTCGTCCCGCGGAACCCGCATGGCAGCGGCGGTGGCGATGATGTTCGGCTCCACGAAGTGGAGGCGGCCGCGGGTCGGCCCGGCGGCCAGCAGGCTGACGTCGTACTGGCCGAGCACCTTGCGGGCGAGGAAGGCCAGCATGAAGCCGAGCTGCTGGTTGCCGACCGTGCGGTTGACCCAGCGCGACATGGCGCGTCCCGCCGTATCGGGTCCCTCCTGGCTCGCCAACAACGTGCGCTCGACACGCTCGAATAGCACGCGGAATGTGGCCAGGTTGAGGTCGACCCACTGGAGTCGATCGACGACCGCGGGGGTCTCGAGCGCGGCCGGCAGATCGGAGCCGATCTCTTCCGCCACGATCGGCTCGATTCTCAGGAGCGTCGCCCGGTAGAACGCCTCTGCCTCGGCTCGCTGAGCTGCGGGGATCGGAGCGGCCGCCCCGGCAAGGCGCCGATGCGCGATCTCGCGCACTGCCTCCCAATCGATCAGCCTCGTCCCCGCCCGGCGCATGATCTCGCGCGAGGCGACGCTGGCCCCGAGCGCCAGCAGGCCGCCGACCAGGATGCCTGCCCCGAGTCGGGTGGTATGTCGTGACATGCCGATCAGTCTAGGGGAATGGCGCCTGCGGGCTCGATTCGTACCGCCTCGACCTGCGGCAGGCGCTCGCCGAACAGTCGCGCCGCGACGCCCAGAAACGCCTCGACGTCGCCCGTGGTCGCGACCCGATGCCAGGCCTCGCGTCCCGGATCCGACCGTGCACCGAGTGCGTCGAGCAGGTCCTCGACGGCCAGGGCAGTCGTGAACGCCGAGTCCACGACCGCCACCCCCTCGCCGACGATCTCCTCGATCACGGGGCGCAGCAGCGGATAGTGCGTGCAGCCGAGGAGGAGCGTGTCGATCCGGGGCGTTCCGTCCAGCAACGGCTCGAGATAGGCACGGAGGACCGATTCGGCGCGACGGCCCTCCAGGATGCCGGTTTCGACCATCGGCACCAGCTCCGGGCAGGCAAGCTGGGCCACCCGCGTTCGGGGTGCCGCCTCCACGATCGCTTCAGGGTAGGCATCCGATTCGATTGTGCCGGCCGTCGCGATGACCGCCACGTGCCCGGTGCGCGTCGCCGACGCGGCCGCCACCGCGCCCGGCCGTACGACGCCCAGCACCGGCACCGTGGAGCGAGCGCGCACGGCGGCCAGGGCTCGGGCGGTTGCGGTGTTGCAGGCCAGGACGAGCAGCTTCACATCCTGCTCGAGGAGCCAGTCAACCGCCTCGAGCGTGAAGCGCCGAACCTGCTCGGCAGGCCGCGGACCGTACGGCGCGCGCCCGTTGTCGCCGAGATAGACGGTTGATTCGCGCGGCAGCCGGCCGCGCAGCTCAGAGAGGACGGTGAGGCCGCCGACGCCCGAATCGAAGACCCCGATGGGGCGCGGGTCGAGTCGATCAGCCACCGCGTGGCTCAGCGGTTCACCAGGGCGGGCGACCGCTCGCGGAGATGGGCTGCGAGGGAGTCAGCGATACGTCTCACGCCCTGCGCGATCGGCGATTCCGGGCTGGAGGACACGAAGGCGATGCCCTCGTTGTTGGACTGGAGCACGAGCCGCCCATCGGAGACCACCTCGAAGTCGATCTTGGAGCCCAGCGCCTGCTCGACGTCGTTCTTGTCGAACCCGCCGGAGGCGTCCGCGCGGTTCAGCAGCGTCTTCAGCTTCGACGGCGGATAGCCGATCGCGGCGAACGTCTCCGCGGACATCGCCAGGCTGCGAATCGCCATCGAGTCATAGGTGAGGACCTGGAGGATCAGGTCGGCCGAGTCGAGGAAGACGAGCACGTCGTCGGAGAGCGCGGCGCGCGTGTCGATGATCACGAACTCGTACAGCTGTCGCAGCAGCGAGAGCACCATTTCGATGTCCCGCGTCGTGACCATCTCGGCCATCTCGACCCGCGGCGGGGCGAGGAGGATGTCGATTCCCGAGGGGTCGCGCCAGGCGACGTCGGTCAGGTCAGACTCCTTGATCCGATCGGTCGGCAGGTTGACGATGCTCGGGGCCACCGCTGGCACGCGGAGCAGGCCGCGCAGGTCACTGAACTGGAGCGACCCGTCGACCAGGCAGACGCGGTGGTCCTGGCCGAGCGCGACGGCGAGGTTATAGGCGAGGGTCGTGCGGCCCACCCCGCCCTTCGGACTGAAGAGGCTGACCACCAGGGAGCCGGCTCGCGCCGACTCGACGGCGCGTGTCTCTCCCACCCTGCGGATCAGGGTCGTCAGGTCGAAACCGGTGAACGGCATCTTGAGGACGGCGTCGATCCCGCGCTCTGTGTCCTCGCGCACCGGATTCTGCGGAACAGTGAGCATGATGATCCCCACCTGGGGCTCGGCGCGCCGGATCTGCTCGGCGACCTGGTGGCCGCTCACACGACCCTGGAGGAGCGCGTCGACGATGACGACGTCGGGACGCAGCTCGGTCACGCTCGGGACGGCGCGATCTCCGGCAGTCACGACGTCGAGCATCTTGATCTGCGACTGCGCCTGGAGGAGCGATCGCACGTGCGACGCGACCTGCGGGACGTCCTCCACCACCAGGAGCCTGATCTGTTCGCCTGCCATCCCTCACCCTTTGCCCGGATCAGCCGTCGTCGGTCGTGCGATGACGATGCAGCGCTCACTGTCCTCGTCGAGCGGGTCCAGGTCGTGAGACCCGAACACCGATTCGACCGCCAGCTCCGCCTCCGCAGCGATGGCAACGAGCGCCGCTGGAGATGGATACCAGAGGCGGAAGCTGGCCGGCAGCCGCGCTATCGTACCATCGGCCCGGACAACATCCGTGAGCGTGGCATACGACACGCGAAGGCCCTCCGGCGTCTCCCGGCGTTCCAGCCGGCTGCGGCGCACGACATGCCGGCCGCCTTGGGAGCGTTCCCAATCCAGGCTCAGCGGCAGATCGTGCGCGGGCAATGCCCCCGGACCGAGCGTGTCGATGACGATCACGCCGTCCGGTGCGAGGAGACGTCGCGCGGAGCTGAGGGCACGAAGCGCATCCTCCGGACCGTCGAGATGGGCGACCACGCCGGCCAGGACGGCGAGCGCGAACCGATCGCTACGTCCAACGCGGCGGACGTCGCCCACGGCTATCTCGATCCGGCCCTCGGCCGCTGCTCTGCTCAGGTGCTCGTCCGCCGCGATCCGTGCCTCGGCCCGTTCCAGCAGCGACGGGGACCCATCGATCCCGACCACCCGGCTGGCACCCCCGGCCAGGAGCGGCCCGAAGCAGCGCCCGGAGCCGCAACCGAGGTCGACGGCGGGTCCCGGGTAACGGCGCGCGATCTCGCGATAGAATGCGAGGTCCTCGTCGATCTCGTCGTGCTCGAGGTCGTAGATCTCGGCCAGTAAGGCCGCATCCGTCGGCTGCCCGGCGAGGATATCGCTCAGCCGCCCCTCCTCCCGCCGCCCCCCTGCTCTCGCAGCTCGGCCCACGCTCGGGCGACGAGCTCGGGACGCGACAGCAGCTCGATGGCGGAGGCAGCCAGGACCCGCATCGCCTGCGGCAGCATCTCGTCGCCGTCGGGCCCGCCGGCGTGTGCGGCGAACTCGCGCGAGTGGCCGGGCGTCCCTGATGGCGCGATGGCCATGTACGGGTGGATCGTCGGCAGCTCGTGGCTGACGTTCGCCATATCGGTGCTCCCGGCGTTCGGATCGACCGGCCCGTCCGTCAGCCCGGCATCGGCGAGGTGCCGGCGCCAGACCTCGAGCAGGGTCGGATTATTGAGCATCGTCCGCAGGCGCATTGCGGCGTCCTCGGTGACCTCGACCGAGCATCCGGTCGCCGCGGCGGCCGCATCGGCCATGATGCGAAAGCGATCGATCATCGCCCCGAGGTCGTCGTCGATCGGCGTGCGGAGGTACCAGCGCCCGCTCGTGTCGTCGGGCACGATGTTCGGCGCGGCGCCGCCGTGGGTGATGATCCCGTGCACTCGCTCGCCCGGCTTGAGATGCTGGCGCCACTGGCTGATCATCGTGTAGAGCAGCACGATGGCATCGAGCGCGTTCTTGCCGAGCCACGGATCACCGCTCGCGTGCGCCAGCTTGCCGCGGAACTTCACTCCTACCTCGGTGATGGCGAGGCAGAGCACCTCCGCGCTCGTGTTGTCGGCCGGGTGGATCTGGAGGCAGACGTCGACGTCGTCGAACGCGCCGGCGTTGATCAGGTGAACCTTGCCGTTGCCCGCCTCCTCCGCCGGCGTCCCGATGAAGCGAATCTCGCCGTCGAAGTCGCGGCCGAGGGTCTGCGCCGCGGCGATGGCCGCGCCGGCGCTCGAGGAGCACATCAGATTGTGGCCGCACCCGTGCCCGACCTCCGGCAGTGCGTCGTACTCGCCGGCGAAGGCGATCACGTGCCCGCGCGCGCGCCCCTGCCAGCGACCGACGAACGCCGTCTCGAGCCCGCCCACGTGGCGCGTGATCTCGAAACCATGATGCTCGAGCAGCTCGGCCGTCCACACCGACGCGCGCCGCTCCTCGAAGGCGATCTCGGGGCTGGCGTGCACCTGGTGCGAGAGCTCGATCGCCTCGGGCACGACCTGCGCGACGACCGCCGAGAGCCGATCCGTCGGGGTGGAAGTCGACACCGATGCCTCCGCGCTACTGGTCGCGCCGGGCGGCGAACCACTCGATCACGCCGGCGAGGATGATGACGAAGATCGCGATTGGCACGCTCAGCGCGCCGCCCAGGTGCAGGCCCGCGATCGCGGCGATGACGAGCCCGGTGAGGGTGCCGCGCCGAGCGGCCCGGTACCACGCGCCACGATAGACGATGCGGCGGCGTGCCATCACCTCGCCCAGGAAGGCGAAGGGGGTCACGAGCAGCCCCGCAGTCACCGAGGCGAGTGCCACCACGACCGCGCGGTTGCGCGCCGCGTTGGCGCAGGGCTGCGCATCAGTCTCGACGGGACAGGCGCGGGCGGCGACGGCAACGAGCACGACGGCGGCCAGGATCCCGAGCAGGATGGCGGCCGCCACGGCGAGCCGATGCCTGCCGCTCACCGCGAGGCGTCGGGGCAGATCTCGCGGAACGGGCAGTAGCCGCAGCGCATCGCGCTCGGAGTCGCCTCGTAGTGGCGAGCACGGATCCCGGCTGCCGCCTGCGTGAGCTTCTCCTGCGCCTTCTCGAGGCGCTTCTCGGTCGGCTCGGCGCGACCGACGATGCCCGACTCGAGGAAATGCAACGCCAGCTCGTCGGGGAGCGCGCCGTGCTCGGCCTCGTGCGCGAGCGCGTACATCGACAGCTGCAGCGACTCCTTCGCACGCCGGTTGGCGGTTGCGAGGTCGCGGACGTCGCTCGACTTGTAATCGGTGATGACGACCCGGCCGGCGCCGTCACGATCGACGCGGTCGTAGCGTCCCCGGAGGCGATCGCGGCCGAAGGCAACGGTGAAGTCGCGTTCGACCGCCGTCGGACGGGCCGGATCGCGCTGCTGCTCCTCCCAGAAGCGGCCCAACGCCTCGTGACCCGCTGCCCTGCGCGCCTCCTCGTGCTCTCGCGTCAGGAAGCCGATCGACTCCCAATTGGCGTCTAACGCAGCGCGCAGGTCGTCGATGGTCATCGTGCTGCCGGTCATCTGGCGACGGTGGTACGCCTGCACGGCCGCATGCAGCGCGCGCCCGTAGACCATGGGGTGTGACGCCGGTGTCGGTATGCGCACGACATGCCCGTATCGGTACTTGGCGGGACAGTCGAGGTAGTCGTTGACCTGGCCGTAACTGAGCGTCAGCGGGCGGTCGCCGAGCTGCGGCTTCGGCATTGCCGTCGCGGGCACGGTCGGCGAGGCCTGGTGACGAGCCAGCTGCTCGAGGAGTGCCGGTCGGATCGCCTCGACGGGAGTGGCTGGTGGCAGGTCGAGCGCCTCGGCCACGAAGCGGCTGACGCCACGGGTGCGCCGCCCGCCGTAGTCGTGGGCCGAGCTCAGCACGAGCTCCTCGCGCGCGCGGGTCATGCCCACGTAGAAGAGCCGCCGCTCCTCGGCGACGTGCTGGTCGGCGTCCGGAGCGGGACCGCTGACGAGCGCGTCGGGCAGCTCCAGGGCATCGCGCCGATCACGGCCCGGAAAGCGATCATCCACGAGGCCGACCATGAAGACGGCGTCGAATTCGAGTCCCTTGGCCTTGTGATAGGTCAGGACGTGGACGGCGTCGGCATCGTCCGGATCGACATCCGCGGTCGAGGGATCGTCGCCCGTCTCGATCAGCGTGTCGAGCTGCGCGACGAGGAAGGGGAGACGATCGTCGCGCAGCAGGCTCCCCTGCCGCCGCACGATCTCGAAGAGGCGTGCCACGTTGGCCATCCGCTCGTCGCCGGTCTCGCGCGCCTCGTGCGCGAGGCGGGCCAGCCAGCCGCTGCCCGAGATGAAGTGGTAGAGCAGCTCTCCACTGCTCTTCTCGGTGCTCATGGCCCGATGCGCCTCGAGGCTGCCGAGCAGGCGCTGCACGACGTCGATGGCACGCAGAGCGAACGGCGAACGCTCCGGGTCGGCGACCGCGTCGGCCAACGCGACCGCCAGGCTGCTGCGCCGGCGGCGCGCGTTCGTCAGCGCGAGCGTGACGTCGGAGGCAGACAGGCCAAAGATCTCACTCGTGGCCAGGTCATACAGGCTGACCGAGTCTTCAGGGTCGTTCACCGCGCGCAGGAAGCTGATCAGGACGCGGACCTCCGGCTGACGGTAGAGACCGGCGGTGCCGCTGAAGCGCCAGGGAATGCGCGCCATGTTCAGCGCCCGCAAGTACGGATCGGCGTCGCGGTTGCCGCGAACCAGGATGGCGTGGTCCCCGGGCCGGCGGCCGGCCCGGATCGAGGCGCCGATCCGGTCTGCCATCGCATCGGCCTCATCGGACCCGGTCGCGAAGGCGAGCAGCTGGATCGGTCCTACGGCGGGCTCGGGCCGAACGAAACGCAGCCTTGCGCGCAGGCGCTTGTCGAGCCCTTCGCGCGCCTCGAGCCGATCGGGATCGTTGTGGGCGATGAGCCGATGCGCCGCGTCCAGGATCGGCTGCCGGCTACGGTAGTTGTCGACCAGCACGACGCTCGTCGCCTTGGGGTACGCGCCGCGGAAGCCCAGGATGTTCCCGAGCGCCGCACCGCGGAAGCGGTAGATGCTCTGGTCGTCGTCACCGACCACGGTCACGTTGCCATGCGGCTCGGCGAGGAGGCGAACGATCTCCCATTGGGCGTGGTTCGTGTCCTGGAACTCGTCGACCAGGATATGTCGATAGCGGGCGCGCTCCTCCTCCAGCACGGTTGGGTGATCGCGCAGCAGCCGCAGGGCGAGCCCCACCTGGTCGCCGAAGTCGAGGCGATCGGTCGTACGCATGAGGCGCTCGTACGCCTCGTAGGCGGCTGCGAGCTCGGCGTGGCGGGCGGCCTCCGCGGCAAGCGACTCGTCGTCCGGCGCCTCGTCCGCGCGCTGCCGCAGCTTCCCGGCGGCGGCGAGATAGGCGGTCGGCGTGATGTCCTCGTCACGCAGCCGCCCGATGAGCGTCACCAGGGCGGACAGGAAGCGTGTCGGATCGCCGAGCGGCCGGTATCGGTCCAGTGGCAGCTCGAAGAGGTGCTCGCGCAGCAGGATGATCTGCTCCGCCCGTGACAGGACGGTGGACCGATCCGACAGTCCCGCTTCGAGCGCGTGCTCGCGCAGCAGCCGATCCCCGTAGGCGTGGAAGGTGCTGATCCCCGCGTCGGTCTGGCCGTACGGCACCAGCCGGTCCACGCGCTCCACCATCTCGAGGGCTGCCCGATCCGTGAAGGTGAGAGCCAGGATCTGCGACGGGAGCGCCCGCTTCTCGGCGATCAGCCAGCCGATGCGGCGGGTGATGACGGTCGTCTTGCCGGTCCCGGCGCCGGCGACGATCAGAAGCGGCCCGGCGTCGTGGGTGACCGCTTTGCGCTGTCGGGCGGTGAGATCTGCGAGCAGCGGCGGCTGGATGCGGAGGTGAGGCCGGCGCGCCCGCGCCGGCGCCGTGAGCTCCTCGAAAAACGGGAGCTGATCTGGCGACGGCATGACCGGTGGCATTTCGTCGATGGTAACGGAGGACCGATTCACTCCGCCGTTATCAGCCGCTTACCGGACAGCTCGCCTGTCGCGTTGCGCTGTGGCAATGAGCGTGGGGCGTCGAGCGCTTTCGTCCGAACTGGCGGATCATGGGCGTCGTGTGCGGCCCGCGAGGTCACCCG
>Ga0136633_1000488_pt1 | contig 30636 bp, 27 predicted proteins | sample AntDrymeUQ832206_2_FD_105494 | JGI IMG/M metagenome (GOLD analysis project Ga0136633, IMG submission 105494) | Polar desert sand microbial communities from Dry Valleys, Antarctica - metaG UQ83 (22.06) | ecosystem: Environmental > Terrestrial > Soil > Desert | place: Antarctica: Dry Valley... | reverse complement strand
GGCTGGGATACCTCACTGCGGCGGCTCAACGTCGCGGCGGGAAGTCACGCCGGCGTCACCGGAGTCCACGAGCGCTTCGGCGCCCGGCACATCGAGCGCGAGGACCTGAAGCTGATCCCGATCAAATCGATCCGCGACCTCGCCGCTCACGCCTTCGAGGTCACACCCCCGTGGGAGAAGGCTGTCTGGCATCAGCCCGAGTCCGACTCGACCTGAGTGCCTGGCTCGAAAGCCGCCGCGCCGAAAGATTTCGACAACACGGCGTTGTCTATCGTTCCGCCATCGCGCCCGTCAGCCAGGCCACCGATAAGGGATTGATCGCCGAGCGTCTCGCGGAGGCGCGCGCACGGACCATGCTCCTGATCGAGCCGCTGACCGAGGAGCAGCTCAACACCGTCTACTCACCGATCCTCAGCCCGCTGGCTTGGGATCTCGGCCACATCGGCAACTTCGAGGAGCTTTGGCTGGTCCAGGCGATCGGAGGAAGGGCGCCGCTCAACGGGGCGCTCGGCCGCCTCTACGACGCGATCGAGAACCCGCGCTCGGTCCGCAACGAGTTGCCGCTGTTACGCGGCGATGAGCTGCGCTCCTACATCGCCGAGGTGCGCGCCCGTTCGCTCGAGGTGCTCGAGCGCGTCGAGCTGGACGACAGCGACAATCCACTGCTTCGCGACGGCTTCGCCTACGAGATGCTGATCGCGCACGAGCATCAGCACAACGAGACGATGCTGCAGCTCTTGCAGATGATCGACGGCTACCCGCGCCCGGGTTACGAGCCCGGCCGGCCGGCCGTCGCGGAGTCGGCCAGAGCGATGCTGGCGGTCCCCGGCGGAGCCCACCTCGTCGGGGCAGCCGCCGGCGGCTGCTTCGCCTACGACAACGAGCGGCCCCGCTATGAGGTCGAGCTGGAGCCGTTTCGGATCGATCGAACCCCTGTCTCGAACGGGGAGTTCGCCGAGTTCATCGCCGATACCGGCGCCGAGGCGCCGCTGTACTGGCAGGCCGACGGCAGCGACGGCTGGCTCGATACCCGCTTCGGGCTGCGAGATCCGATTGAGCCAAGCCTGCCCGTCATCCACGTCGACTACGAAGGCGCCGCGTCGTTCGCCCGCTGGGCGGGCAAGCGCCTGCCGAGCGAGCTCGAGTGGGAGGTGGCGGCCGCCGGGGCCGAGCCCGCTGCCGGCAACCTCGACGGCCTCCTCTACGGCTGCTCCCTCCCGGGCATCAACTGCGGCTCCGATTGCGGCGCCCTGCAGATGCTCGGCGACGTCTGGGAGTGGACCGACTCCGCCTTCGACGCTTACGACGGCTTCGAGGCGTTTCCTTACCCGGAGTATTCGGAGGAGTTCTTCGCTCAGGGCTACCGCGTCCTGCGGGGCGGCTCTTGGGCGACGCGGAGGAACGTGATCAGGGTCAGCTTCCGCAACTGGGACTGTGCCGACCGCCGCCAGATCTTCTCCGGATTCCGCTGCGCAGCGGACGGGTAGGGCACCCGCATGGAATCGCTCGCCCCAACCGAAGAGATTCAGATCGAGGTGCGGCTGCCGGCCGACGGCACCCGCGCGGCGCTGATCCACGACGTTCGCGAGGGGCTCTCGAGGGATCTCAAGGAGCTGCCGCCGAAGTACTTCTACGACGAGCTCGGATCCGAGTTGTTCGAGCAGATCACCGAGCTGGCCGAGTACTACCCGACCGCCGCCGAGCGAGCGATCCTTCGCTCGCAGTCGGATTCGATCGTCGCCGCGGCGGACCCCGAATGCCTGATCGAGCTGGGCTCGGGGTCTGCTGCGAAGACCCGCACGCTGCTCGATGCGATGCGTGATCGCGGCTCCCTGCACACCTACGTCCCTGTCGACATCTCCGAGCAGATCACCCGCCGCACCGCCGTCGAGCTGATCGACGAGTACCCGGGAATGAACGTCCACGGTGTGATCTGTGATTTCGAGTCCCAGCTCGAAGCCCTGCCAGGCTGGGGGAGACGGCGGATGTTCGCCTTCCTCGGCGGCACGATCGGCAACTTCCCGCCGGCGCGGAGGACAGAGTTCCTGGCGCGGATCGCCGCCCTGCTCGGGCCCGAGGATTCGCTTCTGCTCGGAACCGACCTGATCAAGGATCGAGCTCGCCTGGAGGCCGCATACGACGACGCGGCCGGGGTGACCGCCAAGTTCAACAAGAACGTGCTGGCGGTGCTCAATCGCGAGCTCGGCGCCGACTTCAACCTCGATCGCTTCGAGCACGTTGCTTTCTATGACGAGCGCAATGAGTGGGTCGACATCCGCCTGCGCTCATTGGTCGAGCAGGAGATCTCGATCGCCAACCTCGAGATGACCGTTCGCTTCTCTGCCGGGGAGGAGATGCGGACCGAGATCTCGGCCAAGTTCTTACCGGACAGCCTCGCTCGGAACTATGCGGAGGCGGGCCTGCGCATGGCCGAGCTCTGGACCGACCCCGAGCACCTCTTCGCGCTCAGCCTCGCCCGTCCGGGCTGAGCCGACTAGCGCCGCTCCTCGACCGAGTAGACGGCGAGGTCCTTGGGAGCGCCCTTGGCGCGGAAGAGCAGCTTGCGGCGGGTCCTGTAGATCTCGGGGTCGAGCTCCTCGCGGACCGTGTGGGAGATCAGCAACTCGTTCGCCTTCGCCGCCTGGGCGACGCGTGCGGCGATGTTTACGTCGACGCCGAGGAAGTCGCGGCCGACCCGCCGCGGCATCCCGGCGTGGGCGCCGGCTCGAAGCTGTGGCCGGACCCCGCCGATCTCGAGCTCGGCGACGGCGGCCTGTGCGGCCAGGGCGCCGCGGACGGCGTCGTCGGGGGCGACGAAGCTGATCATCGCGCCATCGCCGAGGCGCTTGACGATCCGCCCCAGCGAGTTCTCGATGATCGGCGTCACGACCGTGTCGATCTCGCGCAGCATCCCGGTCGCAGCGGTGTCGCCTGCCTCCAGCGCCCAGTCGCTGAAGCCGACCAGGTCGGTGAAGACGATCGTCAGCTCCATCTCGCCGAGCTCGCTCGAGCCGCCCACCGCCAGGGCTTCATAGACCTGCAGGGCTCCGAGGCCGACTTCCCTGAACAGGGTCGGGTGCTCGGCTCCAGCCTCGGCAATGCGCCGACCGAGGACCTGGGAGGGCTCGTCGCCGGCCGTCGAGAGCGGATCCCCAAAGCTGCTGTCTCCCGGCAGCACCCGCCGCATCCGTCGCGCGATCCGGGTCAGCCGATCGGCGGCGGCGTGCTCGCCGGTGTCGATCTCGACGACCTCGACCGCCGTTCGTTCGACCGTCCTGCCCCGCTCGTCCCTCTCGGCCGAATCTCTGCTGTCCTCGCTCATCGTGGCGCCAGCGCGTCGATCAGCGCGATCATCTTCTCCGGCTCGGTGATCGGCGTCAGGATCGGCAGTGTGATCCCGCCCGCCACGTACTGATCGAGACGGGCTCGCATCTCCTCGGGCTCGCCGAGGATGAAGATGTCGGCGATCAGATCCCAAGGCGCGGCTTCGAGCGCCTTGGCGCGATCCTTGGCGTTCCATGCCTCGACCATCTCGTCGATCGCGTCGCCGTGGCCGAGCCAGCGGAAGAAGCGCTCGTAGACGGGTACCGTCGCGTAGGAGGCGAACATGAACCGTGCGATCGGCTCGACCTGCTCGCGTGGGCCCGGGATGCAGAAGAAGCGGCAGAGCAACTCGAAGCCGTCGGGGGCATCGGCGAGCGGCTCGACCACGCTCGCCAGCCCGCTCAGCGGCAGGAAGTTGGTGAAGGCGCCGTCGGCTTTCTCGGCGGCCATCGCGAGCATCTTGCCGCGCAGCGCCGCGACGATGATCGGGACGGGCTCCGAGGGAGCGCGCTGCAGCTTGAAGCCGCCGCCCGCACGCTCACCGGCGAGAGCGGGACGGAGGAAGTCGATCGTCTCCGAAACGCGGCCCAGCGGTCGCTCGAACGGGATTCCGTTCCAGCGCTCGACGATCACGTTCGATGACGATCCGATCCCCAGTGCAAAACGACCGCCGCTGGCTTCCGCGAGCGCGGCCGCCTCCATCGCAAGCAGCGCCGGACCGCGCTGAAAGACGCCGACGATGCCCGTGCCAAGACGCATCCGCTCGGTCCATTGACTGGCCAGCGCCAGCGGCGTGAAGCCGTCCGCCTCCTGCGTCTCGCCCGTCCAGAGATCCGTATAGCCGGCCGCTTCGGCAGCGCGAACGATCGGCTCGAGCTCGGGCAGCGTCAAGCCGGGCAGGGGCAGCGTCAGCCCCCATCTTTGCTCTAGTTCCGCCATCCGTTCGACCCTACCGATTGGCAAGCGCCGCGACACGATCCGACCCGCTTGTGTGATCACCGCCACAGCGCTTCGATTACTCGGATAAGCTCGCGGGCGATGGACGTTTCAAGGATTGCCCGCGGAGAGATCTATGGCGCTGTCGCCTCCGCTGTGCTGGTCGCGAGCTTGCTCTTTTTGGACTGGTTCTCGCTCAGCGCCGTCGACTCTCGCGAAGAGCAGAACATTGGCTGGCTGTGCGGAACCGGCGACTTCGACTGCACCGGCTTCGAGTCTTTTCCGATCCTCCGCTGGCTCCTGATCGCGGCCGCAACCGCACCGCTGATCCTCGCTTGGATCATGGCCCGACAGCACAAGCTCTCCTGGGCGCCGGGAGAGCTGACGATGGTGGTCGGCTTCACCGCGTTCGTGCTGCTCCTCTACAACGGCTTCATCGACAAGCCCGGGGTCGGCGTCGAGTCGATCGGGGTATCGCTCCAGCTCGGATACTGGGTGGCGGTCATCGCGGCGGCCGGGATCTCCCTCTCCGGCATAGCCCGTACGGTCGAGTCGCAGAAGGGCGCTGCCCGCAAGGCGCCCGGGACCGTCTAGGGCTCTCGGCGAGCCCACCGCGAGCGGATGGGGGTCATCTCACAGGATCAGCGCTCGGGCTCGCGCCCTGACCGCAACCTCGCGCTCGAGCTCGTTCGCGTAACCGAGGCGGCGGCGCTCGCGGCGGCCCGCTGGGTCGGCCGCGGTGAGAAGGAGTCTGCCGACGGTGCCGCGGTCGACGCAATGCGAATCATGCTCGACACCGTTCCGATGGACGGGATCGTCGTGATCGGCGAGGGCGAGAAGGACGAGGCGCCGATGCTCTTCAACGGTGAGGAGATCGGCGACGGTAGCCCACCGCGGGTCGACATCGCCGTCGATCCCCTCGAGGGCACGACGCTCTGCGCTCAGGGGCAGCCCTCGGCGCTGGCGGTTATCGCCTTGTCGGAGCGGGGAACGATGTTCGACCCCGGCCCCTGCGTCTACATGGAGAAGCTTGCCGGTGGTCCCGAGATCGTCGACTGCCTCAGCCTCGATGACCCGATCACCGACGTGATCGCGCGCGTTGCCGAGCACCGCGGCGTCTCCAACGGCGAGATCACCGTGGTCATCCTTGACCGGCCCCGCCATGCCGAGGGGATCGCGGCGATCCGCGACGCCGGCGCCAGGATCCGCTTCATAACCGATGGCGACGTCTCGGCGGCGCTGATCGCCGTCAGCGAGAACACCGGCGTCGATCTGCTCTGGGGGATCGGCGGCACGCCGGAGGGGGTGATCTCTGCCGCTGCGATCAAGTGCCTCGGCGGCGAGATGCTTGGCCGGCTCTGGCCTCGAGACGAGACTGAGCGGCAAGCGGCGCTCGACGCCGGCTACGACCTCGAGCGTGTGCTCCGTGTCGATGACCTCGTCAGCGGCGACGACGCCTTCTTCGCGGCTACCGGCGTCACCGACGGCGATCTTCTGCAAGGCGTCCGCTATCAGGGCGTCTCCGCGACCACGGAGTCGCTCGTGATGCGCTCCCGCTCGGGCACAGTTCGTAAGGTCAACGCGCGACACGACCGACCGAAGCTGCGTGAGGTGACCGGTGGCCTCTACGGCTAGCCGGATGCGCCTGACGGCACCCGCCCTCGGTCACGTGCAACCGCGCACGCTCCCTCGCGGCGTGCACCGTCAACCGCACCGGATGCGCCTGACGGCACCCGCCCTCGGTCACGTGCAACCGCGCACGCTCCCTCGCGGCGTGCACCGTCAACCGCACCCGGTGGGTTGATCGCGATCGCCGGCTCGACCGGCTACCTCGGCAGGCTGCTCGCGCTGGAGCTGCGCTCACGGGGAGCGGCGGTGCGGGCTCTGGCGCGGCGCCCCGAATCTGCCGCCGACCTCGCCGCGGCCGGCTGCGAGGTCGTTCGCGCCGACGTTCTCGAGCCCGACTCGCTGAGCGCGGCGCTGAGCGACGTCAAAATCGCGTACTACCTCGTTCACTCGATGGGCCGAGGCTCAGGCGGAGACTTCGCGGAGCTTGACCGCCGCGGCGCCAAGGCCTTCGCGACGACCGCCGCCGACTGCGGCGTCGAGCGGATCATCTACCTCGGCGGCCTTGGCGAGGGTCAGTCCAAGCATCTGCGCTCGCGCCAGGAGACGGCCGAGGCTCTGGCCGCGAGCGGGGTGCCGCTGACGTACTTCCGGGCCGCGATCGTGATCGGTTCCGGCAGCGAGTCGCTGCGCACGATCGTCTATCTGGTCCGGCGGCTGCCGGCGATGATCACGCCACGATGGACGGTCAATCAGACGCAGCCGATCGGCGCCCGTGACATCGTCGCCTACCTTGCCGACGCGATCGAGATCCCCGCCTCGGCGGGGAGGGAGATCGAGATAGGTGGACCCGAGGTCACCACCTACGGCGGCCTCCTCGACATCGCTGCCGACGCCCTGGGGCTGCGCCCGCGGCCGCGGCTTGGGGTTCCGATCCTCTCGCCGAAGCTGAGCTCGCTCTGGGTCGGCCTGGTCACTCCCGTGGACGTGGGCGTGGCCCGGCCGTTGATCGAGGGCCTGGCGACCGAGACGGTTGTTGCCGACCCCTCAGGCATGGAGCTTTTCGCGATCGATGGCACTGCGCTCAAGAAGGCGATGCAGGATGCCGTCGACGGCAAGATCTGAGCGTCGGCGGCTACGCCCGCGGATCGAGGCTGGAGCCGTCGGGCTGGCTCGGCGTGTCTTCGGAGATCTGTTCGCGGAGCGTGCCGATCCGTGATTCGGGTAGCTGGAGGTCGGCCAGCGAGCGCAGGAATCCGTGGGTGACGACCACGTGCGCCCGCAGTTGCGTGGCGTTGTAGAAGCGCGAGCCGAGCCGCGCGAGCCAACCGCTCCCCCGCAACAGCGGGTAGAAGTTCGCGACCTCCGCCGCGACCGCGATGACCGCTGAGCCATCGGCGCTGGGACGCTCGCGAAGACGCCGGACGGTGATCTGGAGGAATCCCTGATCTCGACCCTCCCGCGCGACCAGCAAGCCGCGCTCGATCGGCCACGAGACCTGGCCGAAGCCGGCATCCATCTCGTACTCAGGTCGCCGAAAGCGCAGCAGCGGCAGTCGCTTCGAGAGCAGCACGACAGTCCGGGCATCGGGCTCGTAGACGACCCGCAGGATGCTCAGCGAGATCCGCTCGAGGTAGGCCCAGTAGGCGCCGGCGAGGCGCTCCAGGTACTCAGGCGCCCAAGCATGCTCGATGAACTCGTCGCTGACCTCCAGCTCGGCCGCCTGGACTGAGCGGCAGGGGCCGATCGGGCCCGCCGGCCCCCCTTCGGGATCCGGCAGGACCGTGATCCTCGCCTTCAGGGCGCTAATCCGAGCGCTCCGTATCCATGGTCGGAAAATCGGCGGTCATGCCACGCAGGGTGCCGGTGTCGTGGAGCTCGTAGCGGAGCGCGTTGATGACCGCCCCCGCGAGCAGACCGAGCGCGAGCGCGTAGAACCAGAGCAGCGCCACGAGCACGAAGCTGACCGTGCGACCGAGGTCGCTGATCGTCGAGAGGTTGACCAGATAGAAGGGAAAGAGAACGTTCGCGATGCCGCCGGCGATCGACACGAACAGCGCCCCCGGCCAGACGCCGCGCCAGGGCAGATGCCCTTTCGGCACCGCCCAGTAGATCAGGCAGAGGATCGCAAAGCTGATCACGAGGCCGCCGCCGATCAAGAGCAGGTTGATGATCCAATCGGCATCCGAGAGACCGAACGGCAGATCGTCGGCCCCGGCGATGATCAAGCCCTCGATTGCGGGGATCGAGACGCTGGCAAGCAGGAAGAAGGTGACGACGAGCAGCATGATCAGGGAGAAGCGTTTTTGCTCCCACCAGCCTCTGCACTGGACGTGGTAGATGCGGCAGAACGCCGTGTCCATCGCTCCCCAGAAGGAGGCGCCGATCCAGAGGCCGGCGACGACCGCGACGATGCCGATCTCCGTCGAGCTGCTGCGGACACGGTCCAGCGCATCGGAGAGCACGCCGGACTCGGTCGCCGGGAAGAGCTCCTCGAGGTCGCGGAGGATCGTCGCCTCGACGTCGGCGCTCTGCAGGAACTTGCCGAGAATGAAGAGGACGAGCAGAATAAACGGGAAGACCGCCAGCATCAGGTTGTAGGCGACCATCGCCGCCATCCCTGTCACGTTCTCCTCGTAGGCGCGGCGCCAGAATGCCCCCAGGCCCCTCTTGGCAGCGTCGCCGTGGCCGTTCAGCGGTTGTCTGCCGGTCAACGTCGTTCGATCGCGCCGCGCAGCATCGCGACGGCCTCAGCCGCGATTCGAACCCCGATCGAGGCGACGTCGCCCGCGGCCGAGAATCCGGCCTGGGCGACAGCTTCCAAACCGGGAGCTCGAACTGGACCGCCGGCTGGATCCTGATCCGGCCCAGGGTCGGTCGGCTTCGAGTCCTCGCGAGAGGCGTCGGCCCGGCGCGGGCTGCGCACGGTCGGCCGGCTTCGGGGCAGCTGTCCGAGCACGCTGGCTTCGGGATCGACGGGATCGCTCACAGCTCGAACTATTCCACCGAATCGCTCGGATCGATGCGTGAACTCTGCGTAACCGGGCAAAGGAGAAGGTGTATGCCTCCCTTCAACCCCGCGAAATCGCGCAACTCCCGGCCCGCAACAGGGTTTTGGGGCTTGACTTCACAAAGTGAAGTGGGTAAGGTCAGTAATCCACAAAAGCCCAGGTTGGGCGTAGTACGGCACGAGTCATCCCCGGATCACCGGATCAGAAGATCCCAAACGATCGGCAGGCAGGACTAAACGTCCGTGAGTCCACAGCCGATAACGCCAAGAGATTTGATCGCGGGAGGACCGGCCGGGTCTTGAAAAACAAAGAACGCAGTCAGGAGCACTAGAGGGCTAATGCTTGTCGCCGAGCTTCAGGAACTTGAAGAGGTAAAGAATCTGCTGACCAAGGGTCAGCAGGTCGGCGTGCTCACATTCGGCGAGATCGCGAAGGCGGTTTCCGAGGTGGACGTCGACGAGAGCGATATTGAGGAGCTCTACGGGCACCTCGAGCGCTCGGGGATCGAGCTGGTCGAGGATGTCGACCCGGCGCAGGCGTCGCAGCCTGAGCGCGATGACGGCAAGCGAGGCAAGCGCCGCAGCAAGGCGGCGATCGACCTCAAGCCGGACATGACGACTGACTCCCTGCAGCTGTTCCTCAAAGACATCGGCAAGGTGCGCCTGCTGACCGCCGCCGAAGAGGTCGATCTCGCGAAGCGGATCGAGAAGGGCGACCTCGCCGCCAAGGAGAAGATGGTCGAGTCGAACCTGCGACTGGTCGTCTCGATCGCGAAGAACTACCGCAACCAGGGGTTGCCTTTCCTCGACTTGATTCAGGAGGGCACGCTCGGTCTGGTTCGCGCCGCCGAGAAGTTCGACTACCGCAAGGGATTCAAGTTCTCGACGTATGCGACCTGGTGGATTCGCCAGGCGATCGCCCGTGCGCTCGCCGACAAGGCGCGAACGATCCGGATTCCCGTGCATGTGGTCGAGAAGCTGAACAAGATCGGTCGCGCCGAGCGCAAGCTCGTAACCGAGCTCGGCCGCGAGCCGACGCCGGAGGAGATTGCCGACGTCACCGGGATCGATCCCGAGGAAGTCGATTCGATCAAGCGCTCCGCCCAGGCGCCGGTCTCGCTCGAGAAGCCCGTCGGCGACGAGGAGGAGTCCGAGTTCGGTCAGTTCATCGCCGACGAGAAGGCGGAGTCCCCCTTCGACCGTGCCGCGGACCTTCTTACCAAGGAGGCGCTGCGTGAGGCGCTCGAGAACCTCTCCTACCGCGAGCGCCGTGTGCTCGAGCTCCGCTACGGGCTCGGCGGCGAGCACCCGCGGACCCTGGATGAGGTCGGTCGGACCTTCAACGTCACCCGTGAGCGAATCCGCCAGATCGAGAATCAGTCGCTGAAGAAGCTGCAGACGCTCGCCGAGGCGCAGAAGTTGCGTGAGGTTGCATGAGTAGCGCGACCAAGACAGCTCCGGTCGAGTTCACCTGCGTCCGCTGTGAGGTTACGAGCCGCTGGGCCGAAGGGCTGGGCGCCGCAGTGCCGCCGAACTGGGTTCGCGTCAACGGCCTCCACTATTGCCTCGTTTGCCGTCGCGAGCGAGCGATCGAAGCCGCGATCGAGCTGGCCGGCGACGTCAGCACCGCCGACCGAGCCAAGCTGCGGACCTCGGCCGTGGTTGAGTTCGAGCTCGATCGCAACCCGGATCGGACCGAGGGCGAGATCGCCAAGGCCGCCCGGGCGTCGATCGGCGCCGTTCGTAAGGCGCGCGGCAACCGCCGCCCCGGCTAGCCGAGGCCGCCGAGGCGCCGTTCAGCCGGAGCGGCAGCGTAGGGGGGCCGGCTTGGCCGGGCCCCCGGTTTCGCCGTCTCGACTAAAGCCTTCTCACCACCCGCCGATAGGTGGGTGATGGCTTTCAACGTTGATGACGCGCTGCGCCGATTGGTCGACAGCGAGGGCTCCGACCTTCACCTCAAGGTGGATTCCCCCCCGATGGGGCGGATCCATGGCGAGTTGGCGCCGCTCTCCGGCCATGGCCCCCTGAGCGCTGCCGACACCGAGGCGGCGTTCGAAGCGATGACAAGCCTGGCCCGGATCCGGGAGGAGTTCGCCGCCGACGGCGAGGCCGACTTCTCTTACGAGCTGGCAGGCGTCTGCCGCTTCCGAGTCAACGTCTTCCGCCAGCGCGGTGCGGTCTCGGTGGTCGCCCGTGCGATCCCATTTCAGGTCCGCACGATCGAGGATCTCGGCTTGCCGTCGGCGATCACCAACCTGGCTGAGGAGCAGCGGGGCATCATCCTGCTGACGGGGACGACGGGCTCGGGCAAGTCGACCACGCTTGCGGCGATGATCGACCACATCAACTCCAATCACGCTCGCCACGTGATCACGCTCGAAGATCCAATCGAGTACCTCCACCGCGACAAGCGCTCAATCATCAACCAGCGTGAGGTCGGCTCCGACACCCAAAGCTTTGCGAAGGCGATGCGCCGCGTTCTGCGCCAGGATCCCGACGTCATCCTGATCGGTGAGATGCGCGATGAGGAGACCGTCCGGACTGCCCTCTCCGCCGCCGAGACAGGCCATCTCGTGCTCTCGACCCTGCACACCCTGGACGCGACTGAGACGATCAACCGGATCATCGACTTCTTTCCGCCCCATCATCAGCAGCAGGCCCGGGTGATGCTCGCGGCGACGCTGCGCGGGGCCGTCTCGCAGCGCCTCGTCCCCACGCTCGACGGGCTCGGCCGGATCGCTGCCGCCGAGATCATGATCGTCACCGGTCGGGTCCAGGATCTGATTCTCAATCCCGAGGAGACGGGCAAGATCAGCGGGGTGATCGCCGAGGGCGAGTACTACGGGATGCAGACCTTCGACCAGTCGCTGCTCAAGCAGGTGAGCAGCGGGATCATCGACGAGGCCACGGCGATGGAGTTCGCGACCGCGCCTCACGACTTCAAGCTGATGCTTCAGTCCGCCGGCAAGCGGGCCAGCGATGTCTCGGCGATGTTGGACGCCGACGCAGCGCTCTCGGCAGCGCCTTCCGGTTGACTTCCGGCTCTGGGCTCCTAGCCACTTCAGTTCCTGAAGCCTTGCGGTATCATCGGCTTTAGCCGGGGTTCGAGGAAGGCCATCTTGGCCTTTGGCCCTGATTGGGCCGGCCCCCGGGGAGAGCAACGAATGAGCGATCCCAACTGCCCAGTCTGCGCCTGTGCCGAGATCATCTCCGGTAAATGGACCCTGCTGGTGATTCGCGATCTCGCTTCCGGCAACCAGCGCTTCTGCGCGCTCGAGCGATCCCTGGAGGGGATCAGCCCGCGCACCCTCTCTCTTCGTCTCCGCGCCCTCGAGGAGCAGGGAGTAATCAAGCGGCACACCTATCCGGAGGTGCCGCCGCGCGTCGAATACGCGCTGACCGCCAAGGGTGAGGCGCTCGCACCGTTGATCGACGACATGCGCGAATACGGCCGGCAATGGCTCTGTGCCGATGATGTTGTCGCCGCGGGCGACCGCGAAGCCGTCGGCGCTCGCTAGCCGCACCCGTCGAGCCTGCCCCGGCGACTCATTCCCCTTGAGCAGGTCGGCGTTGTACCCCTCTACGGGGTCAAAGGCAGACCCGCCCTACGCAGGATCATCGTTATCTCCCCGTAGAGCGCCTGTCCGTCCTTCCGGAGTCGGTGGTCGGTCACCACGATCACGGTAAAGCCGAGCGCGCTCAGGTGCGCCCAGCGCGCTCGATCCTTGTCGAACGCGGTTCGCGACCGGTGCGGCTGGAACCCGTCGGTCTCCACGATCAGCTGGGCGTGGGGCCAGAGAAAGTCCACCACGTAGTTATCGACCGGGACGTTGACCCCCGGCATTGGCAACCGGCGCTCGTGACACCATCGGTGGAACCGGATCTCGAGCGGGGATTCCGCGCCCGTGAGCTCCTTGCGGAAAGGCTCGGCAGTGGCGCGAAGTAAGTGTCGTGCCTTCAGATTGGGGTGATCCGCGAGGAGGGAGTCGAGAAGCGGGATCTCCAGCAGGCCGCGGATCTCCGCCTCTTCGAAGGCCTGCCGGAGCGCGCCAGGTCCAAGCCGCCCGGCAGATTGAACGAGGGCGACCGTCGGTGCGACGACGGCGATTCCCTCCTTTTCGACCCACGATAATCCCGAACCCGGCCTCGCCCGGTGGACCACGAGACCCGGCTGAGGGCGCTGTCCTCCGCCGACGCGGATTACATGCACAGGCCCGGACAGGGGGCGAATCAGGCTCCAAAGCTCGAGCGCGCTGGGATGGCTCACGGCCGACGCGCTCAGTGCCAGTGCGGCTGCCTTGAATCGTCCGAAGCACGTTGCGGGCATGGGTCCGACGAGATAGACGCCGCGATGGACCGGAGTCAGCGTCCCGTCTCGCAGCAGCCATTCGATCTCCTTCCTCGTCACCCCGGCTTCGCGGAGTTGAAGTCTCGCCACCATCGCGTGCTGCTTGCGGGCCAGTCGGTGGATTAGCGCCCGGACAGCAGGTCTGCGTTGCGCGCCACATGCGGGGCTAACGCCGACCCGCTTCGTTTGTGTGGGCTGGGTGCTCACTCCGATCAGATAAGCGTTTCCCCTGTCCGGCGTGGGTGCAGTTCGTGGCGACTTTGTGTCGGAGGTGAGGGAATTGATGCCCGTGGGTGCTCCGCCCGGTATTGACAGGCTCACGCCGCGAACCAGGTCGGCGTTGTGCCCCTCTACGGGGTCCAAGGCAGGCCCGCTCCCGGGCTCATCGGCCCTGTCCGGCTATCAATAACGCGCAAGGAATCTTGCAGCGCAGGGGGGCGCCGCGGGGGGGCGAAGGTGGCCTTCGTGCGCGATCTACACCTCCGTCATACGTTGAAGCTGCTGGCCCGCGAAGCATCCGAGAAGCTCGATGAGCTGCTCGGCGACGGACAGGAGATCCCCTACGAGATTGTCGAGGCGAGCGATGGCTCGGCCTTCTGCCAGTTTCGGCCGCTGACTGCCCGCTTCGTCAAGGACAACGCGGCTGAGCTGCGCGGCCTCGAGAGCTTCCGGGAGGCGCTCGCGGCGATGACCGCGGCCGATGCCGCCGGCGACTACCTGCACGCCGCCGGGATCACGCCGCCCTCCGACACCGACGAGCGTTCGGTTCTCGCGATCACCTACTTCCTGGCCCGTCTCTGGGATAGCTGCTCCGACTTCGAGCTCGACGAGGACCGCTTCACTTCGGCGATTGGCGAGATCGAGGAGTGCTCCGAGCCTGAGCCTGGGCAGATCGAGGCGATCGTCCCGCTCGTCGGCTTCCAGATGTCCGTCTCACGAGTCGATCTGAGCGGCGCTGCGATCGTCCGCGCCGATGTCGTCGATGTGCCCGCAGAGGCCGCCCGAAGCGAGCGTCCCAGCGGCGCTGCCTGGGAGCCGACCTTCCTGCTCTCCGCACTCGTTGACCTCGATGAGGACGGCGGCATGAGCGCAGCCGGGGACCGCGTCGCCGCAACTTTCGAGCGCGTGATCACCACGCTTCGCCTCTTCAAGTCCGGCGGCGTCGGCCTCGGACCGCATGGTTGGGTCCGGATCGGGGGGGACCGCTGGCGGCGGATCTCCACGGGCGCCGGTCGTCCCCGTCCGGGTGGCTATCGCCTCGCCGACACCGAGCTCGGCGAGCTCAGCGATCTTTCCCGGTCCGTTGCGGTGCATCCCCGCCGGATGACCCGGCTACGCCGCTCGCTGCTGCGCTTCGAGGCAGGCCTTGACCGCCGTGGCGCCGTCGATGCCCTCAACGACCACCTGCTGGCGCTGCGCTTCTTGCTCGACGGTGACAACGGCCCCTCCGCGGTCGGGATGCCGATTCGCGCCGCAACGCTCGCCGCCGCCGGCGAGGCCCGTGCCGAGGCGAAGGCGACGCTCGAGCGCGCGATCGAGATAGAGCGCTCGCTCTGGAGCGGTGAGCCGGTCGGCCGTGACATCGGGCTCAGCACCAGCGAAGTTGCCGTTGCGGTGGAGGGGGTTCTGCGGACAGTGATCCGTCGCGGGATCAGCGGTGAGCTCGGCTCCGATCTGCGCGTGGCTGCCGACGAGATCTTGCTTGCCGAAGGCCTGGCCGCCGGCGAAGGTGCGATCAGCGAGCGCGGGACCAGCACCGAGTGGGACCTGCCTGCGATCGAGGCCGAGCAGGCCGACGAGGAGATCGTGGTCACGGCGGGAACCGAGTTGATGGTCGATGACGACGCCGAGGAGGCCGAGATGCTTGAAGATGAGACGGGCGGGGACGAACTGACCTGGGCCGACTCCGAGATGGAGAACGAGCCGAGCGGCGAGATCACCGTCCGGCGGGTCGGCGCCGAGATCGAGGAGGAGGGGGTCTTCGACGACGAGGCCGCCGAGGAGATCGTCGAAGCAGAGCCCGCGATACTCGCGAGCGAGCCGCTCCAACCGCGCGGCTGGCTCGACGAGGTTCCCGGCAGCGGTGAGACGATGGACTTTCCCAAGCGCTCGTCAGCTCTCGAGGAACTCTCACGGCCGCCCATGGACCGCGAGGAGGTCAAGGCGCGGGTCGAATACCTCTTCCCGAGAACCGAGACCGACTGGGTTGTCGGCAAGTCGAATCAGCCCCAGCGCGCCTCCGGCCCGGATCAAATGAGCGCCTGACTGCAGGTTCCAGGAGGGCACTTCGGTCGATTTTGCACCGCATGCGGTGCAAAATGCTCCGCGTTGTCAGCCAACGGGTGCTAGAGCGGGGCCGGCGCTAGCCCGCCACCGCCACGGCCTCGTCGGCGTCTGCGAACAGGTGGCCGTTGATCTCCATCAGCCCTTCGAGGTCGTGGACGTCCTCGGCCAGGTAGGGGACCTGGATCACGTTGACGCCGCTCATCTTGGCGCTTAGCTCGACGATGTTGCGGGCGTCGCGCTCGGCGAGCGCACGGTAGTCGTCGAGGTTCTCAGCGACCTTGGCCGCGAGCTGATCATCCAGGCAGGCGCGCAGCTCCTTCGCGACCTGCGCCTCGGACTCCTGGACCCGTCCCTCGGTGTGAACCTTGTTGACGATCACGCCGCCGAACGGCAGGCCCGACTCCTCCAGCTTGTCGTGGAAGAAGACAGCCTCGGCGATCGGCTCGTCCGCCGGACCGCAGACGACGAGGAAGGTGGATTCATCCTGGGCGAGCAGCTCGTTGACCTTCTCGGCCCGTTCCTTGAAGCCGCCGACCATGCCGCTGAAGGCGCTGAAGAACTCCGAGAGGTCCTCGATCAGATCGAGCCCGGTTATCCGCTTAAGGACGCTGAACATCACCCCGGTCCCGCGTCCGAGCACCTTCATCCCGAATCCGGTCGGCTTAATGAACAGCTGCATCGAGCGGCCCTCGATGAACTGCAGAAGCCGTCGCGGTGCCTCGAGGAAGTCGAGCGCGTTGCGGCTCGGCGGCGTATCGAGGACGAGCAGGTCGTAGCGGCCCTCCTCATAGATCTCGTAGAGCTTCTCCATCGCCATGTATTCCTGCGAGCCGGCGAGCGCGTTGGAGATCTGCTGATAGATCCGGTTGTTGAGGATCCGCTCGCGGGACTCATCGTCGGCAGCGTGCTTGCGGACTGTCTCGTCGAAGGTTGCCTTGGCGTCGAGCATCATCGCCCAGAGCTCGCCGTCGCCACAGTCGACTCCCGCCGCCTCGAACAAAGCAGGATCGACCTGGGACTCCGTGTTGCCGAGCTCCGCCAGGCCGAGCGAATCCGCCAGCCGCTTCGCCGGGTCGATCGTCAGCACCGCGACCTTCTTGCCTCGCGCCGCCATCCCGGCTGCGATCGCTGCCGAGGTGGTCGTCTTGCCGACTCCCCCCGAGCCGGCGCAGATGCAGATTCGCTTGCCGTCGAGCATCTCCCAGACGGACTCAGCCATCGAACGCCTCCGACAGCTCCTGGATCTGCGCCGGCCCCAGCTTTGGGGAAAATGCGTAGGGAAGCTCCGAGACTGGGGTCTGGACCAACTCACGAAGACGATCGAGCTGCTCGCGATGGGCAGCGGCCCGACGTGATTGGTCAACCGCAGCGCTCAGCGCCACCTCGGCTGAGCCATCGGCGCCGCCCCGCGCCGCTTCGATCTGCTTGATCTCCTGCTTCGAGAAGCGCTCGGGGAAAACCGCGTTCATGTAGACGGCGTCGACGCAGATGCCGACATCGTCGATCAGGTCACGCTCGAGCTTGGCCGACTCGTTGACCGGCATCTCCTCGGGCAGCGCCACAATCGCCACCCCGGTCTCGTTGGGATCGGTCAGGGTCGCGTCGATCCGCGCGGCCTGCTTGGACATCGGCCCGACACGGGCGATCTCGGCGAAGGTTCGCGGCGTCTGCAGGAAGCCGACTCCGTGCCCGGTGGCGGGCGCGTCGACGATGACGACGTCATAGGGCGTAGCGCGCTTCTTCTTGCGCGTCTCCAGCGCCAGCTCCCAGATCTTTCCGATCGTGACCATCTCGCGAAGGCCGGGTGTGGCGGCGGCGAGATAGTTGAAGACGCGGCTCTTGTAGAGCAGGTCGCTCATCGCCTTGACCGGCAGCTGCAGCTCGAGATACTCGCGCATCGAGTGGTCCGGATCGATCGAGATCGCCCATAGGTTCTTCCTCAGCTCAACCTCGTTGAAGCCGATCGGCGGCCGATCAAAGATCCGGGCCGCGTTCTCCTGGGAGGAAACCTCGCAGACGATCACGCGCTTGCCTGCGCGTGCGGCGGCGAGGCCCAGCGCCAGCGAGACGGTCGTCTTGCCGACGCCGCCCTTGCCGGTGACGACCACTATTCGTTTGTCGAGGAGACCCACGATCCGGGGCATTCTTCCAGCGATCGCAGCTCGAGGCCTGCGGGTGGTTCCGTGCAGGCGCGTGACATCGGGCACGAGCCGTGGAAGGAAACCCGGCGCTCGGGCCGAAATGCCCCCTCGAGATGGGCTTGTTCAATCGCCGAAACATGCACGAGCGTCCGGCTGCGACACCGCGTCCCGCACCGCCGCGAAACCGCGAACACGAGCGCGAGGCCTGGACACCGCCCGCCGACATCGTCGAGCGCTGGGAGGCCGAGATGCCACCGACTGAAAGCACGTCCGAGACCCCACAGACCCCGCAGGCCGCGAAGCAGCCGGAGACGGCCTTCGAGCGTGCGACCAGAGGCGCGGGCCAAGATGCCCCTGCCTCCGAAACCGCGGAGACCCCGGCGAGCTCCGGCGCCGAGATGGCCGCCGAGCTCAAGGAGCTCGAGGCCGCAGCCGAGCCGATCGCGAGCGAGCCGGTTGCTTTTTCCGACAACGACGCCGACAACTCCGAGGGCCTCGAGGCCGGGGCGCTCCGGGCGGCGATGAAGTCGACGCCGGTGAAGCCGGCGGCTGACGACGACGAGGGCCGCCTCTCGGCCGATCAGATCATCGCTCCCAGCCCCGTCCGCAAGCACCCCTTTGCTCCCGCGATGGAGGAGCCGGCTGCGACCGAGCGGCGCATGAAGGTTTACGTGATGGCGAATCAGAAGGGCGGCGTTGCGAAGACGACGACGACGCTGAACCTCGCGGTCGCGTTGGCTGAGTCCGGCCACTCGGTGCTCTGTGTGGATCTCGACCCCCAAGGCAACCTGACGATGAGCCAGGGGATCGATCCGGACGAAGTGACCAAGAGCCTCTACGACGTGCTCGTCAACGACATGCCGATTCGCGAGATCATCCAGAAGCGCGAGATCGACATCGCCGTCTCCTCGATCGACCTGGCCGGGGCCGAGATCGCGATGAGCACGAAGATCGGCCGCGAGCGCTCCCTGCAGAAGGCTCTTGCCCAGGTTCAGGACGAGTACGACTTCGTTTGCATCGACACTCCGCCGAGCCTCGGCCTCTTGACGATCAACGCGCTGACGGCAGCCGACAAGGTGATCGTCCCCGTCCAGTGCGAGTATCTGTCGATGCGCGGGCTGCTTCAGCTGCAGAACACGCTCGAGATGATCCGCGAGAACCTCAACCCGAATGTCGAGATCGAGGGCATCCTGCCGACGATGCTCGACATGCGCACCGTCCACGCCAAGGAGGCGGTCGAGATTCTCGAAGAGAACTTCGGCGACCTGGTCTTCAAGTCGAGGATCAAGAAGGCGATCAAGTTCGCCGAGGCGCCGGTCAAGGGGATCTCGGTCCTCAAGTACGACCCTGACGGCAACGCAGCGCGTTACTATCGAGACCTTGCGGAGGAGGTCTTGACGAATGGCACGGCGTAAACGCGCGAGCATGCGCGAGGGTCCTCTCGCGGATCTCTTTCGGGCAACCGAGGAACCCGCCGACCCGCCCGAGCCGCCAGAACGTCCCGTCTCGCGACGCGAGCGCCAGGATGCCGAGGCTGCCGAGCAGCCGACGGATCTGGTTTCCAGCGCCGATGAGGAGGTCGTCGAGCCGGACCAGGTCGAGCACCCCCCCGCCGTTGACGAAGCTCCCCAGGACTCTCCCTCCCGGCGTGAGTTCGACGCTGCTCGGGGATCCGTGGACCCGGTTCCAGACGACGCCGATGTAAGCGCTTATCGGGTCCAGGACCACGCCTCGCCACCGCGCCGCGAGCCCAAGGACCGGATCCGCGACGTCTTCACCAGCGACCCCGACGATCGCGAGCCCGCTTACGGACGCGGCGAGCCGTCCGTCTACTCGGCGACCGATCCACCCGTCGTCAATGACCCGGTGATCCGCGTCATCGGGGTCGGCGGCGGCGGCGTCAACGCCGTCAACCGAATGGTCGAGGCCGGCATCCCCGGGGTCGAGTTCATGGCCGTCAACACCGATCTTCAATCACTTCAGCAAAGCGGCGCCGACCTGACCGTCCACATCGGCGGCGGCGTCACCCGCGGGCTCGGCTCCGGCTCGGATCCCGAGCTCGGCTTCCGGGCTGCCTTCGAGGAGCAAGACCGAATCAAGCGGATGCTCAAGGGCACCGACATGGTCTTCGTCGCCGCCGGCGCAGGCGGGGGTACCGGTACGGGCGCCGCGCCGGTGATCGCTCGCCTCGCTCGTGACGTCGGCGCGCTGACGGTCGGGATCGTCACCCGTCCCTTCTCGTTCGAGGGAACGCGTCGCCAGAAGCAGGCCGACAAGGGCATCGAGCAGCTTGCCGAGGAGGTCGACACGCTGATCGTCGTCCCCAACGACCGCCTGCTCTCGGTCCTCGAGCGCAACACCTCGATGGTGGAGGCTTTTCGCGTTGCCGACGACGTGCTGCGCCAAGGCGTCCAGGGGATCTCCGACCTGATCACGCTGCCCGCTTTGATCAACCTCGACTTCGCCGACGTCCGCACGACGATGCGCGACGCCGGCCCGGCGCTGCTCGGGATCGGCATGGGCTCCGGCGATACCCGAGCCCAGTTCGCTGCCGAGCGGGCGATTTCCTCGCCGCTGCTCGAGACCTCGGTCGAAGGCGCCCGCTCGATTCTGCTCTCGATCACAGGCGGTCCCGACCTCTCGCTGATCGAGGTCTCCGAGGCCGCGCGGGTGATCCAGGAATCCGCCCACCCTGAGGCACACATCATCTTTGGCGCCAACGTCGACGAGACCCTCGAGGAACAGATCTGGGTGACCGTCGTCGCGACCCGATTCGATGCGCGTGGCCGTCGCGCCGACGGAAGCTCGACCGGGGTCAACCGCCAGACGGCGCGACCGAGCGCACGCCGAGCCGCCGAGCGCAAGGCGGGTAGCGGCTCCAAGGACTTCGAGGCGCGGCCGAGCGAGCTCGGCATCGACGTTCCCGAGTTCATCCCGAACTAGCCGGCGCAGCGGGCGCAATGGCTCAGGGCGCGGTAGCGGCAGGGCATCCCGCTACGGCCGAGGCCGGCGCTTGGGCTCTGCGCAAGGGCGGCAACGCCGTCGATGCTGCCGTCGCGGCGGTCTGCGCTTCCTTTGCGGCCGAGAGCCCGCTGACCGGACTAGGGGCCGGCGGCTACATGCTCGTGCGCCTCCCGGGCGACGAGCCTCTCCTACTCGACTTCTTCGTCGTTGCACCGGGGCTGGGAAGCCTTCGGCGGCGCTCGGAGCTGAAGCCGGTGCTGGTCGACTTCGGCGGTTCCAAGCAGACGTTCAACGTCGGCGCCGCTTCCTGCGGCGTCCCTGGCGTCCCCGCCGGGCTCTGCGAGGCGGTCGGCCGCTGGGGCTCAATGTCGCTCGCCGAGCTCGTCGGCCCCGCCTGCAAGCTCGCGAGCGAGGGCGTCGTGATCAACAACCAGCAGGCGTACCTGATGAAGCTGCTCGAGCCGATTCTCAGCCTCGAGCCGGGCGGGCGAAACATCTATTCGACGCCGACCGGTCGCCTCCACCGCGAGGGCGAACGCTTCCGAGTCCCCGATCTTGGTGTGAGCTTGAAGCTGCTGGCCAGGGAAGGTCCCGAGCCGTTCTACCGAGGAGAGATCGCCGAGCGGATCTGCACAACGGTCGCGGCGGGCGGTGGCGCGCTCGCGCCCGAGGATCTCGCCGCCTACGAGCCGATCGCGCGGGACCCGGTCGGGGCGCGCTTTGCGGGCCGCGAGGTCCTGACCAACCCGCCTCCGGCCTCGGGCGGGATCTTGATCGCGTTCGCGCTGGCGGTGCTCGAGCACGTGGGGGCGAGTTCGACCGAGGCCCTGGTCGCCGCGATGGAGCAGGCCCAGCTCGCCCGGACCGAGGAGTTCCTGACCGGGCTCTACGAGCCTGAGCTCGGCGACCGGTTCCTGGCGCCGGCGGCGATCGCCGAGGCGGCCGGAGCGGTCAAAGCGGCGCTTGGCGCATCGGCGGTCCGCCCCGAGCCGGGCGAGCAGCTCGGCTCGACGACGCATGTGACGGCGGTCGACGCCGAGGGTGGCTGCGCGAGCGTCACCTGCTCGAACGGCGCGGGCTCGGGGATCATCGTCCCCGGAACCGGGATCCACCTCAACGATATGCTCGGCGAGGAGGATCTGAGCCCGTTCGGGTTCCACGCGACCCCGGCCGGGCTGCGGATGCCCTCGATGATGTCGCCGACGATCGTGCTCAGAGACGGCGAGTTCGAGGTCGGCCTCGGAAGCGCCGGCTCGAACCGGATCCGCTCGGCGATTACCCAGACGATCCTGCGGATCGTCGTCGAGGGCATGGACGCCGAAGCGGCGGTCGCGGCGCCGCGACTGCACTTGGAGGCAGGCACCGTCCACGCCGAGCCCGGAATCGACGACGAGGCGCTGGACGCACTCGGTGCCCGCGGCTACGGGATTAACCGCTTCCCGGCACCAAACGTCTTTTTCGGTGGGGTCCAGGCGATCGTCCGCGACCCCGCCAGCGGTGCTCTCAGCGGCGGCGGCGACCCGCGACGGGGTGGAGCGGTGGTGATGGTTTAGACGCCGGCAGCGACGACCGTCAGGTTGCCGCGTTGGAACACGCACCCAGGACCGGTAGCTGTCACATGGTCGGCCGGGCAGGGAGAATGTCCCAGACGATGTCTGAACAGACCGATTTCGAAGCCGAAGGGCTCCTCGCCGGCACCGCCGACCGGGAGCGCGCCGACCGCGAGACCCTGCTCGGCGAGCTGTCTGCGGACGGAGTCTCCATCGAGGAGCTCCGAGCGGCGATCGCGGGGGGGAGGCTGGCGCTGGTCGCGGTGGAGCGTGAGCTCGCCGGGCCGGCCCGCTACAGCTCGGCGGAGATCGCCGAGCTCTCCGGCGTCGATCAGGATCTGCTCGAGCGCAACTGGCAGGCGCTCGGCATGGTCGCCGCTCCCGACGGGGAGCCGTTCCAGACCAAGGACGACCTCGAGGCCGCCCACCGCCTTCGCACCTACCTCGACGCGGGGCTGTCGCCGGAGATGGTCGTCGCGAACGCCCGGGTGATCGCGCTGACGATGTCGCAGTTCGCGGCCGCCAACCGGGAGGGGGTCGCCGCGCTGGCGAGCGACGAAGCCACCGAGCTCGAGCTGTCCGAGCGATTCAAGGCGGTCGCCCAGTCGCTTGTGCCGCTCGTCGGGCCCACGCTCGAGCACGCCTACAAGCTGCACCTGCGCGAGCAGATCCGCCACGCGGTGATCGTGGCGCCCGACGACGCCGAGACCGGCGGCGATCAGATCACGATCGCTTTCGCCGACCTGGTCGGCTTCACCCGCCTCGGTGAGCGGCTTGCACCGGATCAGCTCGGCGCCGTCAGCGGCCGGCTCGCCGAGCTGGGTAGCGAGGTCTCGGGCGGCCCGGTGCGACTCGTCAAGCTGATCGGCGATGCGGTGATGTTCGGCTCCACCGACCCGCGAGCAATGCTCGACGCGGTCCTCGACCTGGTCGATGCGGCTGAAGCGGAGCCCGAGGGCTTCCCACCCCTGCGTGCCGGCGTGGCGCTCGGGCCTGCCGTCTCCAGCGGCGGCGACTACTACGGTCGCGCGGCCAACATCGCCAGCCGGATCACCGCGGTCGCCAGGCCCTCGAGCGTTCTCGTCACCGAGGATGTCCGCGATGCACTCGGGGACGCGTTCCAGTTCCACAGCGCCGGTCACAAGTCGCTGAAAGGGATCGACGGCGCAGTTCATCTGTTTCGGGCTCGTGATCTCGAGGAGAACGGGGACGAGGACGAAGATGACGCCGACGAGCGCGACGACGAGCGCGACGAAGCGCCCGGCGACGAGCCACAGCGAGACGACGCTACAGAGCGTCCAGAGCCTCGCGGGCGGCGCGCTCGCCGGAGGAGACGGCACCGTCCATAAAGCCGGCCCAGCGCGTCGCCGTCTCGGTTCCGGCCCAGTGAACCGCGCCCGCCGGCTCCCTGAACGCGCGGCCGTAGCGGCTCCAGCTCCGGGGCGGGAGGACGAACGTGGGCCCTCCGGCGCTCCAGTCCTCCGCCGACCAATCCTGCTCCAGGTAGTCGATCGGGTCCCGGGCTTGCTCGCCAAAGAGCCGTGCGAAGGTCTCGAGCACCTCGCTGCGCCTCTCGCTGGGTCCCAGCGCTGAGAACGCGACTGCGTCTGGGCCACCGACGAAGCCCAGCAGCAAGCCCGGCGATCCACCCGGGGGCGAGTTGTCGAAGGTTAAGCAGACGGCTCCGGCGTCGCTGATCGCCTCGCCGCTTGCTCCTCGCTGCCGCCAGAAGGGCTCGGAGTAGGCGGCGACGCACTTGATCAGGTGCCCTTGCGGGGCAGCATCCGGAAGCGCCAGATGCGCGGCAGAAAGGGGGATTCCTTCGTAGCGGATTGCGGCTCGCAGTGGCGTCGGCACCGCGACGATCACGCGCCGCCCCGAAACCTCACGGCTGCCGTCGCTGACGACGGTGCGCCCGCCGTCGGCGCGGATCGCGGTGACCGCGAAGTCGAGCAGAATCCGGTCGCCAAGTCGGTCGGCCAGCCCGCGGGTCAAGAGGCCTGATCCGCCGACAATTCGGTCCTGTTGGGCGCCGCCTTCTGTGTCGATCAACGGGTCGAGACCGCCGGCGCCGCGCATATAGATCAGCGCGTGCAGCAGCGACATCTCGTCCAGATCTGCCCCCCAGACGGTCCGCGCCGCGAGTCGCAGCAGCTTGCGGGCGGTTTCGGTTCGCATCTCCCGCGCGACCCAATCGCCGAGCGTGATCGAGTCCAGATCGGCGCTGCGGGCACCCGCCCACGGAGCTTCCAGATCAAGCCGCTTTGCCTTGCGCTCGAGCCGGAAGCGTGCCTGGGCGATGTCGAGCAGGGTCAGCGGTCCAACCTTCGGGATGGTCCCCGAGTAGCGACGAACCTGCCCATCGAGCTCGAGCAGGCTGTGTCCCTCCTCGAAGGTCGGGAATGTCTCCAGAGCGAGCTCCTCGATCAGCGCCAGGACGCGATCCTGGGTCGGGCCGACCCATTGCCCGCCGGCCTCCACCACGGCGCCTGCGATCGGCGCGTTCAAGACGCGACCGCCGACCCGATCACGAGCTTCGACGACGAGCACCGAGGCTCCACCGGTGAGAAGGTCGCGGGCGGCGGCGAGTCCTGCCAAGCCCGCCCCGACGACGACGACGTCTGCATCTCGCTCAGCGTTCACGGCGCGCATTCTCGCCGCTCGGCCAAGCCGCTGCTTAGGGCCTATCGAGATAGGCCCTAAACCCCCGGCAATGGACGCTTGCCAGACTCCCTGCTGTGCTTCTTCTGATCGGGTTCGCGTTTGTCGCCGGCGCGGGCACTGCCCTCTCACCGTGCGTACTTCCCATTCTCCCAGCCGTGATCGGCGCCGGGGTGGCTGGAGGCCGCCGTCGCCCGCTGGGGATCGTCACCGGCTTGGCGCTCTCGTTCACCTTCGCAACCGTGGCGCTGGTCTACATCATCGATGCGCTCGGCCTGCCCAACTCGATCCAGCGGACGATCGCGATCATCGTCCTCGCAAGCTTTGGGATCTCGCTGCTGATACCTCCGCTGTCGGATCGGATCGAGGCAGCGATCTCTCGACTGGTCGGTTCGCCGCGGATGGCCTCGGGCGAGGGCTTCGGCTCCGGGGTCCTGCTCGGCGCCGGCCTCGGCCTCGTCTACGCGCCCTGCGCGGGCCCGATCCTCGCGGGCGTGATCACGGTCTCGGCCGCTCAGGACTTCACGGTCGGCCGGCTCGGCGTTGCGCTTGCCTACGCACTGGGCTCCGCGGCCGTCCTCTACGCGTTGATACTCGGTGGCCGCCGGCTGACCGATCGGCTCAAGGCGATTCGCGGTCGCATCCAGCCCGCCGTCGGCGCGGTCATGCTCGCGGCCGCGATCCTGATTGCGGCGGACCTCGACATCCGCTTCCAGACTGCGATCGCCGATGACCTGCCCGGCTTCCTGGTCAATCCGACCGGGGGGCTCGAGGAGAGCACGGCGCTCGCCTCCGAGCTCGACGAGTTCCGGTTCGCCGCATCACCGCACGGCGGCGCGATCCCCGAGGCGGGCGCTGCAGAGGCCGCGGCGGGGGAGAAGCTGCCGATCCTCGGCCGGGCGCCGGAATTCGAGCAGACCGGGCAGTGGTTCAACACCGACGGCGAGGAGCTCTCGATCGCGGGCTTGGTCGGGCAGGGAGAGGTGACCCTGATCGACTTCTGGACCTATACGTGCATCAACTGCATTCGCACCTTTCCCGAGCTGACCGCATGGGATCAGACCTATGGAGACGACGGCCTGACGATCGTCGGTGTCCACACGCCCGAGTTCGCCTTCGAGCGAGAGACTGACAACGTTGCCGACGCGATCGCGCAGAACGAGATCGGCTACCCGGTCGTCCAAGACAACGAGTTCGGGACTTGGAACGCTTGGGGTAACCAGTACTGGCCGGCCAAGTACCTGATCGATGCAGAGGGTCGCGTTCGCTACGTCCACATCGGCGAGGGCGGCTACGACGTCACCGAGGCAGCGATCCGCTCGCTGCTCGAAGAGGCGGGCCGCGAGCGCCTCGCCGCCGAGACCAGGGTCGAGGCCGAGACGATCGAGAAGGGGCTGGGTACCCCGGAGACCTATCTGGGCTCGGCCCGAGCCCAGGCTTTCGTCAACGGCCAGATCAGCTCGGGGGTCAACGACTACGGCCAGATCGGCAACCGGATCGTCAAGGCCTTGCCGTCGAACGGCTTCGCCTACCAGGGCGCCTGGGAGATCGACGACGACAGCGCCACCGCCGTCCAGAACGCGCGCCTGGACGGGAGCTTCAAGGCGACGAAGGTCTTTCTCGTTCTCGGCTCCCCGGGTGAGGAGCGGGAAATGACCGTGCTCCTCGACGGTGAGCCGATCCCCGACCGCCTCGCCGGCGCCGATGTCGTCGACGGCGTCGCGACGATCGGCGAGGAGCGCCTCTACCGGCTGGTCGACCTCGCCAAGGCCGAGTCCCACGTGATCAGCCTGCTCCCCGAAAAGGGGATCTCCGGCTACGCCTTCACATTCGGGTAGCCCAGACGGGCTCGACCGGCGGGTGGCGGGGAAGTGGGCCCCGACGTCCCCGGCGACGCCGTCGACGGGGTCGTTGGGAGTTCCTTCCCCGACAGGACCCGCCGGCCAGCCGCCGCCCTACGACGGCTTGCGCGCGCTCAGAACCAGGTTGTAGAAGAGCGCCGGAGGCAGGTGCGGCTCCAAGAAGCGGCTATCGAGCTTCTGCAGCGCGATATAGCTGTCGAACGCGAACTGTCGCCAGCGGATCGGAATCTGCTCCGGCTCCGCCGTCGATTCGATCGTTCGCATCACCCAGCCGTGGGCATTGGCGAGCAGCTCCTCGCCCCTGATCCAGCTCGATTCGAAGCCGACGCCGTCGAGGACCTTCTTGAGTAGAGCGGGGTCGAAGGCATGGACATCGACTTCCCCCTCGAGGGCGTGCTCGTCTGCGTCCGGCTCCCCGGCCGCGGCTTCGTGGTCGAGCTTGGCGGCACCGACCATTCGCCGCCAAAGCGGGGCGACTGCAATTGCCGCCCGCTTCGGGAGCGCCGCGAGCCGATCCCCGTAGCGCGAGGGCTCGCCGCAGAAGGCGATCGTGCCGCCCGGCCGCAGGACCCGCATGAACTCGCGCGCGGCTCGGTCCAGATCCGGGATGTGATGGAGCACCGCATGGCCGAAGACGAGATCGAACGATTCGTCGGCGAAGGGGAGGCTCTCGGCCTCGGTCCGGACCGTCCGGACCTCCTGCCCCATCCGCGCAGCGTTGGCATCGAGCGCGCCGAGCATCCCCGGCGAGATGTCGGTCGCGGTAGCCCGGACGATCGCGCCCGAGGCCAAGAGGTTGAGTGAGAAGTAGCCCGTTCCGGCGCCGATCTCGAGCTCGTCTCCGAATGGGGCGAGGAGCGGCCGGCCCAGGGCCTTCGCGAGCTTCGCGCTGACCTGCTCGCGACCGATCTCGCCGAAGTCGATTCCCCATTTCGAATCGTAGGTCTGCGCCGCTACGTCGTGGTAGCGGGTGTTGACGTCCTTGATGTGGTCGGCGGTGGCGTCCGCGGCGGCTGGCATGGCGGCTGAGATTACTGCCCCCGTGTACTAGCTTCCCGCTTCGATGAGCGGCGCCGAAGCACCCGAGACGACCTTCCTCCAATCCGATCAGCCTGACGGCGTGCCGCCGCTCGAGTTGACCGGCGAGCGGACGCTGCCCGATGTTCCCGCCGAGAACTACTGGTACCGGCGCCACCTCGCCGTCTACGAATGGATCGCCGAGCGGACTGCCGGGCAGCGGGTCGTCGACCTGGCCTGCGGCGAGGGCTACGGCACCGACACGCTTGCGGGGAGCGCCGCCGCGGCCGTCGGCATCGACGCCAACCCCGAGGCCTACGAGCATGCCCGGCTCCGCTACAGGCGGCCCAACCTCAGCTTCGAGCGGGATCTCGTCGAGAACGTCAGGGGTCCCTACGACACCGTCGTCTTCCTGCAGACGATCGAGCACATCGAGAAGCCGGATGCGCTGCTCGCGAAGATCTCGGCCGCCGCTCCGGTCGCCTACATCTCAACCCCGAACCGCCTGACCCTTGCGCCCGAAGGAGCTGAGAAGTCCGACAACCCCTGGCATCTGCGCGAGTACACCGAGGCCGAGTACCGCGACCTGCTCGAGTCCGCCTTCAGCGAGGTCGAGATCCTCGGACTCCACCACGCCCGCAAGCTGCGGGTTCATCAGTGGGCGCTCAACGTCGGCTGGGATCGGATCCACAAAGGGCTGCGGATCAGCAAGCCCTTCTACGACCGCTTCACGCCCGCGATCTCTGCCGCCGACTTCGAGCTCCGCCCCGACAACCTTGACGGGGCGCTCGACTTCCTGGCGATCTGCCGACGATGACCCAGACGCCGCTGGGCGACATCGCGATCGTTCTCCACTCGCACATGCCCTACGTGGAGGGCTTCGGCACCTATCCGTTTGGCGAGGAATGGCTGTTCGATGCGGTGATCCGCTCCTACTTGCCGGTGCTGGAGGTCGCACGCGATCTGACGATGACGATCACGCCGGTCCTCGCCGATCAGCTCGAGAGCGCTGCGACCGCCAAGCGGTTGATCGATTTCACGCGCTCTTATCGCGTCGAGTCGATGGAGCTGGATGCTATCGACGTCGAGCCCGACCTTCGGCCGGCCTGCGAAGCGGAGGGCCGCCGCTACTCCGACGGGCTGGCGCGTCTGGAGGCGGTCGGCGGTGATGTGCTCTCGCTCTTCAAGGCGGCTTCGGAGCGGGGCCGGGTCGAGCTGATCACCTCCGCGGCCACCCATGCGGTCCTGCCGCTGTTGGCGAGCCGAGCCGGACTTCGCCTCCAGCTCGAGACCGGGATCCGCTCGCATCGGCGTCGCTTCGGCCACTCCGCCGGTTTCTGGCTTCCCGAATGCGGCTATGCGCCGAATCTCGAGAGCGCTCTGGCCGACGAGGGCATCGAGTACTTCTGCGTCGATCAATCCAAGCACGAGGATCCGCTCGCGGCGCTGCGTCCGATCGCGGCCGGCAACCTGACCGCCTTCCCGATCGACTGGGAGGCGATCAGCTGGCTCTGGGCCTTCGACGGATATCCGTCGCTTGGGATCTACGCCGACTTCCACCGCAAGTCCCTACGAGGAGCCCGGCCGTGGTCGATTGACGGCGGTGCCTACGACCCTCTTCGGGGCGAGGAGGCAGCCCGAAGGCACGCCCGCGAGTTCGCCGACGCGGTGGCCGCCCGGCTGGCAGACCACCGCGAGCGTGCCGGCTTGCCCGGGCTGGTCGTCTTTGCGATCGACACGGAACTGCTCGGACATTGGTGGTGGGAGGGCCCGATTTGGCTGTCCGAGGTGCTCGACGCACTGCCGGCGCGCGGAGTCGCCACGATCAAGCTCGCCGAGGCCGCCGCTCGGCACCCGCCCCAGCGGCGTCCCCTGCACGCGGGCACATGGGGGGACGAGAAGGACTTCCGCAACTGGGATTCACCCCCGGTTGCAGATCTCGCCCGGGGCGTCCGGCGGCTGGAGCTGCGATTGCTCCGCGAGGTCTCCTCGCGCAGGCATTCCCGCGCCGCGCTCGAGCGGGCCGCGCGCGAGCTGCTCGCAGCTCAGGCGAGCGACTGGGCGTTTCTCGACTATCGCCGCCAGGCCGGCGATTACGCGTTCGGGAGGGCTCTGGATCACGCGGGCGCCATGTACGAGGCCTTAGACTCAGGTGGCGCCGTCAATCCGCGGCTGCGTTGTCTCGCGCCCGACATGCGCCTCGCACCACTGCTGGAGCCCTGATCACTCAACGCCGTCACACTCAACGCCGCTACAGCCGATGAGTCGAGTCTTGATCCTTTCCTGGGAGTACCCCCCTCTGATCGAGGGCGGTCTGGCGCGCCACGTTCGCAAGCTTTCGGAGGCGCTTGTCGAGAAGGGCATCGAGGTCCACGTCCTGACCAGGGGCGGAGGCGAGTCTCCCGCCGAAGAGACTGCCAACGGAGTTCGGATCCATCGAGTTCTCGAGCCGACGCGGCCCCGTGACCTCGGCGAGTTCGTCGCCTGGATCGAGCGGATGAACTCGGACATGCTGGCCGCCGGTGTCGAGCTTGGCGATCGCTACGAGTTCGATCTCGTCCACGGCCACGATTGGCTTGTCGCCAACGCCTGCGACCATCTCGCCCGCCGCTTCAACGCGCCGCTGGTGACGACGATTCACGCCACCGAGCACGGCCGCCATCAAGGCTGGGTTGACAAGCATCCCCAGTCCTACATCCACGGCGTCGAACGCTGGATCACCAACCGCTCCGACCGGGTGATCGCCTGCTCCTACTACATGCGCGAGCAGATCACCGACATCTTCGCCGTTGCGGAGCGGCGAATCGCGGTGATCCCGAACGGGATCGATCCTGGTGACCTGTCGGTTCCCGACGACGTGGAGCTGCGTCGGTTGCGCTCGGAGTTCGCCGAGCCCGGCGAGAAGCTGGTCCTCTTGATCGGCCGGCTCGTCTACGAGAAGGGCTTTCAGGTCGCGCTCGAGGCGATGCCG
>Ga0136633_1000485_pt1 | contig 30721 bp, 29 predicted proteins | sample AntDrymeUQ832206_2_FD_105494 | JGI IMG/M metagenome (GOLD analysis project Ga0136633, IMG submission 105494) | Polar desert sand microbial communities from Dry Valleys, Antarctica - metaG UQ83 (22.06) | ecosystem: Environmental > Terrestrial > Soil > Desert | place: Antarctica: Dry Valley... | reverse complement strand
CTAGCGAGGCCCTCGCGTCGCCTTCGTATCGCCGGTCGCGTCTCCGCCTCGGCCTCCCGAGCGGATGACCTCCTGGCGGTACTCCATCTCCTTGAGGGCCCGCTGAATCGTGGCCGCTCGCCGCGGCCCTTACCAAATTGGTCAGAACGCCGCCCCTTACCGGACAGCTCTCCTGTCGCGTTGCGATCGGGGTCGGAATCTCGGGCGATGGGGACGCGTGGTCTGCCCGGCCGCGGCGGAGAGGATTGCCTCGGCATGGCGTCGCGTGGTGTGCAGCTCGTCGCGCAGGCGGGCAATCGTGATCGTGCCTGGCAGACCGCCAACCCGGGCACGTAGCGCAGACCAGACGTCCGCCGGATAATCGATCCCCGGCGCGATCTGCCGCAGCTGGCCGCCGGTCCGCAGCTGGTCGATCACGGTCGGTGGAATGCCGAGCCGGCCGGCGATGCCATCGACGCGTGGCGGCGCGGCGCCGGCGGCGCGAAGGCCTTCGAGCAGCGCCGACACCTTCTCGGCCATCTCCGGGTCGAGGCCGGTCTTCGCGTCGGCCAGTCGAATCCTGCGTCCGTTGCGGACGAGCTTCTCTGCGGTGACGAGATCGTCGATCACCCGTCGCAGCTCTGCCTCGGCAAGGTCGAGCCGAGCGCCGCCGCGATGCCGGCTCGGCGGCCGCCGCGCCGCCAGCTCCGACACGCGGGTGACGAGGGCGTCCATGCGCAGGTCCACCGAGAGCGGCTGCTCGCGATGGAACCGGCGGAGCGCCAGGAGCACGAGGCGCTCCGCCACGTGCCGCTGGTCGGGGTCGATTGCTCCGATGGCCTCGATGGTCACTCCGGACGCGTGCCTTCGACCGCGATGCGAATGGCCTGCGTCTCCTCCTCGGAGAGGTTATGGGCCGATGCCCCTGCCGCCACCGGCTTCGCGAAGAGGCGTGTGTTCGCCCTCCCGTGCAGGCTGCTGACGACGATCCCGTCGCGCTGATCGTCGAGGAGCGCGATCGCGAAGCTCTGGTCCGATCCGGTGTCGTCGAAGGGATTGAACCGGACGAGGCCGACATGCTGAAGGCTGCGCTGCGTGCGTCGGTCGATGACCGCGTGCATTGCCTCTATCTCGTCCATCCGTTCCGCCGCGCGCACCGCCTGCTCGGCGTTGCCGACGAGCCGGTCGTGCAGCGTGCCCCCGTCCTGGTCGCGAACGAGCTCGTGGTAGGTCCGCACAGCCCGCCCCAGCCTCAGGCTCTGGATGAGGAAGCCGATCAACAGGAGCAGCACGATGCCCGCAAGCACGCTGAATGCGATGGCCAGGTTGTCGGTGAGCAGACGGTTCAGTTCGGGCATCGGATCGGCGGTATCATAGCCGTCCCGCGGCCTCGAACCCGGCCGCGGCCTGCCGTTCGATCACGCACGAAACGAGGTACCGATGGCCCGCCGAGTCGGAAAGGCCGCCAGCCGCAAGGCCCGACAGCGCTCCGTCCAGCAGCGTTCGGCTCAGCGCGCGACCCGTCCTGCAACGACCCCGGCCACCCCGGAGGCTGCCGCAACGCCGGTTCCGCCGGTCGGCACGCCGGACGCACGTGAGGCGGTATCGCTCGGCTCCCCGCGTCGCGTGTCGGCTCCCACCGCCGCGAGGACGGGATCGACCCTCACGACGCGCGAGCGCGCGGAATACCATTACGTCGAGCGTGACCTGCGCAACATCGGCATCCTGACTGCCGCAATGGCAGCACTCCTGTTCCTCGCCTGGGTCGCGTTCTCGGCGCTGAACCTCACCGGCTGAGCCTTCGGCCTGCCGCTGACCGGCGCTATTCGCGTACGACGACTCCGAGAGCGTGGCCTTCACCGACGAGCGACACGTCCTCCGTGAATTTCGCCGCCGAGCGGCGCGCACTCCGCGCGACAGGCATCTCACTGTGGCGGAGAACCGTCGGGCTCGCATCCGTTCACTGATAGCGCCGCTCAGCGGCGAACCACTCAGCGGCGCAGCCAACTTGCGGCGCCCGCGCCCAGTACCAGGCCCTTGGACGCGCCGTCCACGAAGGCGGCGAGGCCAGGGCGAAGTCCGAACGCGTTGTCGCCCAAGACCACGACCGCCGCTGCGGTCACGTCACGATTTCCGGTACCTCGAGGCGATTCCAGCATTGGAGAGAGCCGGGCAGCCCACCCAGGTGGGATCCCCGACTCTGGGTTCGTCAGCCTTCGGCCAGCAGGGCCTCGAGGCGGTCCCAGGTCTCGATCGCGCCGCCGACCATGCCGGTCGCCAGGGCGCCTTCGAGCGCCTCTACCGACCCGATGTGCGAGATGGCCGTGACCTTCGTCTTCCCGTCGACGTCGTCAAACGTGAAGGTCTCCGGGCCCCCCTGGGCGCCCACGCCCTCCACGTCGAAGAGGAAGGTCCACCTGAAGCGCTCGGGCGGCTCGATCTCCAGGTACTCCCCATAGAACGACACATCGTTGCGATCGGGTGCACGACTGATGTATCGCCACGTGCCGCCGACCCGGACGTCCATCTCGGCGACGGTGGTCGTCGTGCCCTTGGGACCCCACCACTGTGCGACGCGCTCCGGATCGGTGAAGGCCTTCCAGACTTGCTCGCGCGGTGCGTCGAACGTGCGCTCGAACAGGAGGTCGCCGCCGTCCGAGTAGATGGTGGTCGTCTGGGTGCTACCCCGGTCGATTCTGGTCGCGGTCATCGTCGTTTCCTTTCTCTTGTTCCTGCCTGTCCTGTAGATCGCGGAGATAGGCGTCCAACCGTTCGAAGCTCTCCTCCCAATGTCGGCGGTATTGGCCGACCCAGGCGGCGACGTCCCGCAGCGGGCCCGCCCGCAGCCGACGCGGTCGCCACTGCGCCTGCCGACCCTGCTCGATGAGCCCGGCCCGTTCCAGCACCCGGAGGTGCTTGGAGATGGCGGGCTGGCTCATGTCGAAGGGTGCGGACAGGTCCTTGACCGATGCCTCGCCGTTGGCGAGACGGGCCAGGATCGCCCGCCGCGTCGGGTCGGCGAGGGCGGCGAACGTCGTGCTGAGGAGGTCGGGCTGCTTCGTGTCCATCACTTCTCGGTTATATAACCTGTCAGTAATGTACGCGTCCCAACCGCGATGTCAACCCGATATTTCGCGCAGACGCCATCGGCTTCGGGACGTATCAGCGTCGCTCGTGTCAGCCATCGCGTTGCTGGGCCCGCCGCGCCTCCAGCCGCAGTCGTCGCAATCGTTGAATCCGCTCGCCGATCTTGAGCTCCAGGCCCTCCTCGGATGGCTCGTAGAAGACGCGACCGACGAGCGCATCGGGGAGGTATTCCTGGTCCACGTCGGCATCGGCGTAGTCGTGCGGGTACAGGTAGCCGCGACCATAGCCCTGCTCGCGTGCCAGGCGCCGATGCGCGGATGGACGCAGGTGGAGCGGCACCGGCAGGCGCCCGTGCTCCTGGATCTCGGCCAGCGCCGCGAAGTACGCCGCTCCCGCCCGGTTCGATTTCGGCGCCGATGCCACGTACGCGGCGGCCTGCGCCAGGGCGTACTGCGCTTCGGGCAGGCCGATCATCTCGACCGCCTGCATGGCCGACACCGCGACCTGGAGCGCGCGCGGATCGGCGTTGCCGACGTCCTCCGAGGCGGCGATCACGATGCGCCGCGCGATGAAGGTCGGGTCCTCCCCCGCCGCCACCATGCTGGCGCACCAGTACAGCGCCGCGTCAGGATCGTTGCCGCGCATGCTCTTGATGAAGGCCGACGTCGCCTCGTAGTGCTGGTCGCCGACGCGGTCGTAGGCGAGAAGCCGCTGCTGCGCGGCCTCGGCCACGCCCTCCGGACCGATCTCCGCACCATCGGGAACCACGGCGGCCGCCGACTCCAGGATGTTCAGCGCACTGCGCGCGTCGCCACTGGCCAGGTCGAGCAGCGTCGCACGACCTTCTTCGGTGAGACGGACGCGGCCGGCGAGGCCTCGGTCAGCATCGGTCAGGGCGCGGTCGACGATCTCGCCGAGCGCGGCGGCATCGAGCGGGTCGAGCCGGTAGACGCGCATGCGCGAGAGGAGGGGCGAGTTGATCTCGTAATACGGATTCTCGGTCGTGGCCCCGATCAGCGAGATCGTGCCATCCTCGACGTGGGGCAGCAGCGCGTCCTGCTGGCTCTTGTTGAACCGATGCAGCTCGTCGATGAAGGCGATCGTGGCACCGCCGACGTCACGCAGCGCCTTTGCCTCGGCCACGAGCGCCCGAAGGTCGGCCACGCCGCTCGTCACCGCGCTGAGCTGGCGCCAGGTGCCGCCGGCACGGTCGGCGAGCAGGCGCGCCAAGGTCGTCTTGCCGCTTCCCGGCGGACCCCACAGGATGAGCGACGGTCGGTGGCCCGGCTTGACGACGCGGGTCAGTGCACCCTCATCCCCGACGAGATGCGGCTGTCCGACGAACTCCTCGAGCGTCCGCGGGCGCATCCGCGCCGCGAGCGGCGCATCGGCCGAAACGACCTCGCCGAACAGCTCGGCGGTGGGGTCAGGCGTGCGCGGACGGCGCGGCATGGCTGCTGCTGAGCTTGGCGATGAGGCTCCCACCCGTGACGATTGCCCAGACGCCCTCGAGCAGGAGGAGCTGTCCGGCGACGTACGCCGTCAGGATCAGCAGCGCGCCCACCACCTGGATGATCTGGTCCATCGGCCGATTATGATGCGTGCCATGGAACAGAATCTCCGGACCCCCGGTCCGACACCGATCCCCCCGGCCGTCCGCGAGGCGCAGGCGCAGCAGATGATCGATCATCGCGGCGCCGAGTTCGCGGAGCTGCTCCGCGAGACCTCGGCGGGCCTTGCCGAGCTGATCGCCACAAACGGCGAGATCCTGCTCCTGACCGGGTCGGGGTCGGGGGCCCTCGAGGCTGCCGTGGTCAACACGCTCTCGCCCGGCGACCGCGTCCTCGCCGTCACCATCGGCTCCTTCGGCGATCGGTTCGCCCAGATCGCGTCCGCGTTCGGCGCCGGCGTCGAGCGATTCGAGGTCGAGTGGGGCAGCGCCGCAGATCCCGCCGCCCTCGGCGAGCACCTGGCCGCCAACGAGCCGTACAGCGCGGTTCTGGTCACGCACAACGAGACCTCCACCGGCGTCGCCAACCCGCTGCGCGAGATCGCGGAGGTCGTGCGCGACGCCCCGGGCGAGCCGCTCCTGCTGGTCGACGGTATCAGCGGCCTCGGTGCCATGCCGTTCGAGATGGACGCCTGGGGCGTCGATCTCGTGGTGAGCGCCAGCCAGAAGGCGTGGATGGCGTCGCCCGGCATCGCGATCGCCGCCGTCGGCAAACGCGCACGTGCCGCAGGCAAGGCCGCGCGCATGCCGCGCTTCTACTGGGACTTCGCCGAGGCGCGGGAATGGGCCGAAAAGGGCCAGACGCCATGGACCCCGGCCATTGCCATCCTGTATGGGCTGCGCATCGGCGTGCAACGCCTGTGCGAGGAGGGGCGCCAGCGCACCTGGGCGCGACACGCGGCGATCGCGGCCGGCGTCGTGGCCGGGGTCGAGTCGCTTGGACTGCGGCCTGTGGCGCCGGAAGCGCATCGGTCCGCGACGGTCACCGCCGCATGGCTGCCGGATGGCGTCGAGTGGGGGCCGTTCAACGCCGCCATGCGCGGAAGAGGCCTCGTGATCGCCGGCGGCCAGGGCAAGTGGGCCGGCAAGATCCTGCGGTTCGGCCACATGGGCGACGTCGGGATCGACGAGATGGCCGAGGCGCTCGAGATCATGGGCGGTGTCCTCCCCGAGTTCGGACACGGGGCCGATGGCGTAGTTGCCGCCGGCGTGGCGCGCGCGGCCTACGAGGCGATGACCGCCGGCGTGCGGTGACCACGCGCCGCCTCCTCCTCGTCCGCCACGGCGTGACCGACTGGAACCGTGAAGGACGCTTCCAGGGTCACCTCGATCCACCGCTGGCCGAGGACGGCGTCGCCGAGGCGATCCTCCTTGGAGCGCGCCTCGAGCGCGACGAACGCCTTCGCCCCGCCCGCGTGGTCAGCTCGACGCTGGCCCGGGCACGAGAGACCGCCGAGGTGATCGCTACGAAGGTCGGAATCACCGTCGAGCCGGACCCGCGCCTCATCGAGATCGGCCAGGGCGACTGGGAAGGGCGGACGCATGCCGACCTCGCCGTCAGCGATGCCGACCGGTATGCCGCCTGGCACCGCGACGCCGGCATCCGCCAGCCACCCGGCGGTGAGTCGATCGAGTCCGCGGCCCACCGAGTTGGTGCCCTCCTCGCCGGCCTGGATGGCGCTGTGGGCCGGTGGCCGGTCTGCGTCGTCAGTCACGGCGGGACCCTCCGCATCCTGGCGCGCGTCCTCCTGGACGCCAGCGCAACGGCCTCGTGGAGCCTCGACATCGACAACGCGTCGCTGAGCGTGTGCTCCTCGATCGGTGACCGATGGCGGCTCGACCGCTGGAACGACACGCTTCATCTGCTCGGCACGACAGCGACCCATGTCGACGAGATGGAGGGACGCCCGCTGGCGCTCTGAGCCTAGTCGCGCCGGCGGATGAGCCCGCGCAGCCAGCGGCGCACCGCGAGCCAGACCAGCGGCAGGCGCAGGCGCGCCCAGGCTTCCTCCAGGCGACCGGACGCGGCCTGGGTCATGCGCCGGCCGGAGTAGGCCTGCCAGACCTTCCCGTCGGCCACCGTCCGAATCGGCTCGACGTGCGTCGGCAACTGCTCCTCCAGCCAGCCGGCATACTCGTAGATCGTCTCCGACGGCCGTGGGCCGACTCCGGCACGGTCGGCTGCCAGCGTGAGGCGCTGCCAGGCTCGATCGCCGGCCGGGAGGAGCCGCCATCGGCGCTGCAGATGACGCATGCGCAGCCAGATGAAGGCCGCCGCACCGACGACGAGCACCGCGAGGAGGAGCGCGTTGCCGTTGCGTGCCGACTCGGCCGCCCCGGGGGCATCGGGCTGTGCCGCATCGATGGCGCCGTCGATGAAGTCGACCGACGGCAGCGCATTGATCTTGCGCCGCAGATTCGGGTCGAGCTCGAAGTTGAGAAGTGGGTCGACCCCGGTTCGCGGAGGAGTCACCGTGCTTGGGTCGCCGGTCGGGCGAATGAATCGGGGATTGATCGACTTCGTCGCCTCGAAGACCTGCCAGCCGTAGCCGGGGAAGTAGATCTCGGCCCAGGCGTGCGCGTTCGCCTCGCGGACCAGATACGTGCCGGTCTCGATCAGCTCACCCGGCGCGAAGCCAACCGCGACCCGCGCCGGGAGGTCGAGCGATCGGGCCATCATCACCATCGCGCTCGCGTAGTACTGGCAGTAGCCCTGCCGTCCACCCTCCTCGTCGAACAGAAAGAAATCGACCAGGTCCTCGCCACTCGCGGGAACGGGCGCGACCGTCTCGTACGTGAAGCTGGGATCGCGCTGGAGGAACGCGCCGAGCGCCTTCGCCTGCTCATAGGGATTCGCGGCCTGGGCCGTCACCCGCAGCGCCAGCTCCCGCACCCGATCGGTCACCCTCGAATCATCGAGGTAGAGGTCCTGCACCACGTCGGGGTAGTCGGTCCCGGCCGCGGCCAGCTGAGCCTCGTTCGCCTCGCTCAACGCGACCGAGAGCTGGTATCCCTCGCCGGGGCCGATCGGGTTCGCCGCCTCGACGCCGCCGAGCACCGGGCGCCCGCTGGACTCGTGGATCACGACCGGCGCATAGATCTCGAGCGGCGAGCCGGCGGTGAACAGGTTGCGGCCGAGCGTCTGCTGCATGCTGATCGTGATCGTCTCGATCTCGTAGGCCTCGCTGGGGCGCTCGGGCGTCGGACCGCTGAAGAGAGCCTCTCCCGGCGCGACCTGGCGCTTCGTGCCGTCGCTGCGCTCCCAGCCGCGCCCGTTGTACACGTCGTACGTCGCGGTCCGCAGGTAGAGCGGACGGGGGGCCGCGACCGTGAGCGCTTCCTCGTCGTTGCTGACCCACTCGCCCTGGACGGTGAAGCTGGCGCCAAAGGTGCTCCCGGTGATCCGCGACTGCGGGTTGGTGAGCGTCCCGAAGACTCCTTCGAACTGGTCGCGCACGCCGGTCCAGACACCGTCGAAGCTGCGCCACGCGCTCGTCAGCGGCGCGGCCACCGCCACGCTGGTCAGAACCCAGGCGAGGAGCATGCTGGCGCCGGCGAAGACGATCCCCGACCGCATGATGGCGGCGGGCACCTCGAGGTTCTCGTTCACGCGCCGCCGCTGCCAGCCGTCCTGGCGATCCACGAGCGCGGAGCGCAGCCAGAGCAGCAGAGCCGCGATGACGAACAGGAGCAGATGGCCGAACAGGTCGGTGAAGGTGGCCGACAGGTTGACGATCATGGCCGCGCCGAGCAGCACGATCGCATCGATCACGCGGTTGTGGCGATAGACGGCGTAGGCCGCCATGAACGCGGTCGTCCAGAGGAGCACGCCGAGGCCGATGGCGTACGGCGAGAGCTGCGACGGGTATCCGGTGCGAAGAACCGTGATCGTCCATCCCACGACGTCGTCGCGCAGCGCCTCCACGCGCCCTACCTGGCCGAGCACGGCGTGATACTCGCCACCGATCGTCCAGAGCACGACAGCGCCTCCGACCAATGCGCTCAGCGGCAGGGTGACCACCACGCTCAGGGGCAGGACGCCGAGGAGCGCGCCGACGATGATCGCCCAGAAGGCGACGGGCGGCAGGAATTCGAGCTGATCGAGCCAGTTGGCGCCCTGCACGGCCCACGAGAGGGCGAGCGCCATGACCATGAGCAGGCCCAGGCTGAGCCATCCGGCCCGCGGGTAGAGGAGGCGCTCGCGCAGGTCAGGCACGGGTTCGCTGCCGACCACCGATCGCATCGGCGATGTCGTCCCCGCGGCGCACGAGCCGATGCTCGATGTCGTACTCCGCGAGCGCGTGGCGGACCGCCGCCAGCTCGGCGCGTGCGTGATCGTCGGACTCCACGCCGATATACGACGACCGGTCGAGCAGAATCACGAGCGCCGCGACCCCCCGACGCCGCAGGGCGGACAGTCCGCGCACCCACGCCCGATCGGTCGACCCGGTGATGATGCAGAGGGTCATCCCGCGCCGCAGCTGGGGCAGCGTGGCCGTGATCACCTCGGCGAGCGGGTTGGAGCCATCCGCCTGCACGTTGGCGAGCAGGTGCAGGAGCTTCTGCTCGACCCGCGGACCCCGGTCCGGCTGGTGCGTCTGGATTCGCCGCGCCGAAGCGGTCATGGCGACCGACCGGTTGTCCGCGAGCGTGCGAAGGGCGACCGATGCGGCAACCGTCACGGCCGTCTCCACCGATGCATCGGTCCCGATCCCGGCGTGCACCCCCCGATCGAGGTCGAGGACGATCCACAGGTCGGCCGCCTGCTCGAGGTCGAACTCCTTGACGTGCAGCTCCCCGTGACGGACGCTCGAGAGCCAGTGGATGCGGTTGATCGCATCGCCGTGGACGTAGGGGCGCACCCCGCTCACCAGGGGCGTGGCGGCCTCGTAGCGACGGCGCATCGGGGTCGTCCCGTCGATCGGTGAGGGTGGCAGGCGCCAGTGCGGGAGCGCGACGACCTCGGGGAAGACGACGACGCTGGTTGGGGCGCCGACCGTCATCTCGCTGCGGAAGAGGCCGAACGGGTCGCCGGTGCGGACGGTCAGGGCGCCGAGGCGGAAGCTGCCACGCCGGGTCAGCGTCACCTTGGCCAGCCACTGGCGCGTGCTGCGCGACGGGATCCCGACCACCCGCCCGGGGAGGCTGGCTGGGAGCGTCGACTCGTTCCAGCATTCGATCCACGGCTTCCCCCAGCGATCGTGATTCTCGACCCGGTAGATCGCCTGGAGCACCTCGCCGACGTGCGTGCGCGGGTTGAGGACGCGGTAGTCGGCGCGCACGTCCTTCAGGCCACGGCGGGCGTAGAGCCATGAGCCGATGCCGATGGCGGCCATCAGATAGGTGAGGAAGAAGAGGAAGTCGATCCCCGTGCTGAAGGCGGCGACGACCAGCGCCGTCCCGAGGAAGAGGAGGCGGAGGTGGCGACCCAGGAGCCCCATGACGCGATCAGGAGATCCGGCTGCGTCCGGTCTCCGCCGCCGCGGCCGCATCGGCCACCGGCACCGAGGCCAGGATCTCACGCACGATCTGCTCCGGGTCGACCTCGCGCAGGGACGCCTGGCTCTTGACGATGAGCCGATGGGCCAGGATCGCGACCGCCAGCTGCTTCACGTCGTCCGGAATGACGTAGTCCCGCCCGTTCAGGGCGGCATGGGCCTGGGTCGAGCGGTACAGGTTGATCGAGCCGCGCGGCGAAGCGCCCAGGTACACGTCCGGATGCTCGCGCGTTGCATGGACCAGCCGCACGATGTACTCGGCCACTGCCTGGTCGACGTAGACCTCCTTGATGGCGGTCTGCATCCCGCGCAGCTCCTCGAGCCCAAGCACCTGCTCCACGTCGGCCAGCGGATGGCGTCGCTTCTGCTCGTCCAGGATGACGAGCTCCTCCATCGCCTTGGGGTAGCCGAGGCGCAGGCGAAGCATGAAGCGGTCGAGCTGTGCCTCTGGCAGCGCGAAGGTGCCCTCGTACTCGATCGGATTCTGGGTGGCGATGACGAGGAACGGCGACGGCATCGGATAGGTGATCCCGTCGATCGTCGCCTGACGCTCCTCCATGCACTCGAGGAGCGCGCTCTGCGTCTTCGGGGTAGCGCGGTTGATCTCATCGGCGAGCACCACCTGGGCCATGATCGGTCCGGGGCGAAACTCGAACTCGGTCGTCTTCTGGTTGAAGATCGAGAGGCCGGTGACGTCCGAGGGCAGTAGATCGGGCGTGAACTGGATGCGCCGGAACGAGCAGCCGATGCTCTGGCTGAGCGCCTTGGCGAGCATCGTCTTGCCGACGCCCGGCACGTCCTCGATGAGGATGTGGCCCTGGCAGAGCAACGCCACGAGCGCCAGGCGCACCTCGACGTGCTTGCCGATGATCACGCGCTCGACGCTGGCGACCACGCGCTCGGCCGGACCTTGGACGTTCTTCACGGTCTGCTGCTCTCCCCTATCCGGGCCAGGGGCGCCGCCGCTCGGGGCCCGTTCTGTGAAAGACAATACCCCAGCGCGTTACGAACGGGTTCACGCGTGCCCGACCGGGCTCCTGCTGCAGCGTGGCCGACTCGCTTCACGCTCACGGCGGATGCCGCAAGCGGCAGAAGTAGCCTAACCAGTCACCTCACGCATATCTGACACCATCAGCGCTGAGATTCCCCGATCATCAGCCGCTGTCATCGCCCGCTGAAATGCGGAGCCACTCGGCCATCACCCGACCGGCGATCGGTGCGGCACCGGCCGACCCGGAGCCTCCCCGTTCCACGAGCACGGCGACCGCGATCTGCGGGGTCGCGTCGTCCTGGGCGGGCGCGAACCCGATGAACCAGGAGTGCGGCGCCTGCTCGCCGCCGAGCTGCGCGGTGCCCGTCTTTCCGGCCGAACGGGCGTTGCTGATGCCGTAGAGTGTGATGTCGCCCTGGCCCGCGTAGAGGCGTCCGAGCTCGCCGTTGACCGCATCCACCATGGCCGCGCGTGTCGCAGCGGCAGCTTCCGCACTCACGACTCGCGTCCCGCCAGCGGAGCCGAAGCTGTCGAGGATCTCATCGCTCGGCTCGTCGCCCTCGGCGTGGGCGCGAACGTCGCGCACGACGTACGGAGCCGGCATGACCCCATCGCCGGCGATCGCCGCGGCGACGAGCGCCATCTGGAACGGCGTGGCCGCCGTCCGCGCCTGGCCGAACGAGGCGCTGGCCAGCTCGACATCGTCGCCGAACGGCCCGCAGTCGCCGTCGACCGAGCCGGTGACGAAGCTGGGATCGACGGACAGGGCACGGTCGGACGCACCGATCCGGATCGGCTCACAGAAGCCGAAACGGCGCGCGTACTCCAGGAACGCCTCCGCCCCGAGCTCCAGCCCGACGTGCGCAAAGAAGACGTTGCTCGACACCTGGAGCGCCTCGGAGAGCGGCCAGAGGCTCGGCTGGATGCCGCCGAGGTCGTGCTCGCGGATGGTGAAGCCATCGACAACGAACCCCTCGAGCTCCTCGCGCGGCTGGGATTCGAACGTGGTCTCCGGCGTGATGACGCCGGCGTCCAGCGCTGCCGCCGCCGTGAACACCTTCATGATCGAGCCCGGAACGTACAGACCCTGGCGCGCGCGGGCGAGCAGCGGCTCGGCCGGGTCATTGCGGAGGGCATCCATCGGCTCCTGTGCCCCCTCGGGATCGCCGGAGATGAGGGTCGCGTCAAAGGTCGGCGTCGAGACCAGTGCCAGGACCGCGCCGGTCTGCGGATCGAGCGCGACCACCGCCCCAACATCGGCGCCGAGCTGCTCGGCCGCGAAGTCCTGGAGCCGTCGGTCGATCGTGAGCGTCAGGTCGCGTGGCTGCGGCTTCCGCGCCAGGACGTCGCCGATGAGGTCGCGGATCGGGTTCGGATCGGTCTGCCCGACCAGGATGTCCTCGAAGGCGCGTTCCAGGCCGGTGCTCCCGAAGCGCAGGCTCGAATAGCCGATGACGTGGGTAAATGCCGGATCGGCATAGGTGCGGCGGCTGAGCCCGTCGATCACCTCGGAGGAGGCCAGGACCTGGCCATCGGCGTCGAAGATCGTGCCGCGTGGCAGGCTGCGTCGCGCCGCGATCACCTCCGGGTTGTCGGTGCGTGTCGAGAGGCTCTGCGCCTCGACGACCTGCCACCAGGCGATGCTGCCCGACACGACGGCGAAGGCCAGCATGAGGTAGAGGCCGAGGCGCCTGATGTTGGTGGCGATCATGAGCCGGACGCCCGATCCGCCGTCCCGCTCCGATGGCTGACCGCCAGGAGCAGTCCAATCATGATGAAGCTGGCCAGGACGCTCGAACCGCCGTAGCTGACGAACGGGAGCGTAATCCCGGTGAGCGGGATCAGCTTCGTGTTGCCACCGATGATGATGAGGGTCTGAAGGCCCAGGCTGGCGGTGAGACCCACCGCCAGCAGCGCCCCGAAGTCGTCGCGCGCCAGGGCTGCGATCCGCAGGCCCCGGAAGACGAGGACCATCGCGAAGCCGAGGAGGGCGAAGGCGCCGAGCAGGCCAAGCTCCTCGGCGACGGCGGTGAAGATGAAGTCGGTGTGCACGAACGGGATCGTCAGGTTGCCGCCGAGGGTGACAAGCCCCTGCCCGAGCCCTTCCCCGAAGATCCCCCCACGACCGAGGGCGTAGAGCGCACGCACCGGCTGAAAGCCGGCTCCGAGCGGATCCGCGAACGGGTCGAGCCAGACGTCGACACGGGCCTGGACGTGGCCAAACAGCTGATAGGCGACGTAGAAACCGGCGACGAACAGGACGAGGCCAATGAGGACGTAGCTTCGCCGCCCGGTCGCCACGAAGAGCATGGTGAGGAAGATCCCGAAGAACAGGAGCGCCGTGCCCAGGTCGTTCAGGCGTACGACGATCAACATGACGGCGCCGAACAGCACGAGCATGGGCAGGAAGTACGGCAGCGGCGGGATGCTGATGAAGCCGATGCGGACGCTGGCGCTGGTGAGCAGCGTGCGCGTCTCCGCCAGGTAGCCGGCGATGAAGATGACCAGCACGATCTTGAGCAGCTCGCCCGGCTGCACGCTCACCGGTCCGAGATCAATCCAGAGCCGTGCGCCGTTGACCTCGTAGCCGATCAGGAGGGTCGCGGCCAGCAGAGCGATCCCGATCGCCGCCCACGAGTACTTGTAATGGCGCAGGATCCCATCGTCGCGAAGGCCGACCGCGATCGCCAGCATGGCGATGATCCCGACGCCGAACCAGAGGAGCTGGGTCGCCGCCATGCCGAGCTCGAGGCCGAACGCGCTCGTCCCGGCAAGGTCCTGCGGCAGGCGGTTGAGCATGATCATGCCGACCCCGCCCATCGCGCCAACTGCGGGCAGGATCAGCTGATCACCGCGATGGCCGAACGCCACGAGCAGCAGGTGAGCCCCTACGAAGAGGGCGACGTAGCCCAGCGCAAGCGTCAGATCCCCCGTCTCGAACGTCCCGGCCAGCGCGATGTTGGTGACCAGGAAGCCGAAGGGCACGAGCAGGAGGATCGGGAGGAGGAGGCGAAACTCCGCGCCGCGCCAGGCGATCCTCATCGGTGACGGGTCACCGGTCGAGCCGCATGCGCACGCGCCCGATCGTCAGCTCGTCGCCGAAGCTCAGCGCGACCGGCCGATCGATGCGGTGCCCGTTCACGTAGGTGCCGTTCGTGCTTCCCTGGTCCTCGACGAACCAGCTGCGCCCGCGAAAGGTGAGCATGGCGTGGGTGGCGCTGACGAAGTCGTCCTCGACGAAGATCGTGTTGTTCACGTTGCGCCCGATCGAATTGATTGGCCCGAGGGCGATGGTGTTGCCGGCGGGCGGCTCGTCCGCCGGCGACTCGAGGACGGAGAGCCGTCCGATGCCTGACCGCGAGCTGATCTGTGCCTCCTCCGCACTGCGGAGATCGCGCAGGAGGGAGCCGGCAAAACGCATGAGGACCAGGTAGAGCAGGGCGACGAACCCGAGCTGCAGGATGAGGAGGAGGACGCGCAGGATCTCGCCCGTCATACGCGGACCTGGAACTCGATCTCGGTGTCGCCGATCCGAATGATGTCGCCCGGACCGAGCGCGATCTGGCTGACGGTCTGGCCGTTGACGGTGGACCCATTCCGGCTGCCGAGGTCAGCGAAGCTGTAGGCGCCATGCTGGAGCTTCAGCTGGCAGTGATGGCGGCTGACCATCGGGTCATCGACGATCACGTCGTTGTCGCTGGCCCGCCCCACCCCGATCATCGGGCCGCCCAGGTCGAACTGCACCGGCCGGCTGCCGCGCGTGCTCACGAGCAGGTAGGCACGTCGCGCGGAATCGGGAGCGTCGCCGGCGTCGGGCCGATTGAAGACCATCGTGTCTGAGTTGACGGGCATCGGCATCGCCTCCGGTACCCGCTCGCCACGCTCGTCGATCACGTTGGCCGCCACCCGAATCTCGCCGCGCCGCGTCTCCTCATCCGAGATGATCTCGACGCGCGGGCGGGCGACGAGCGTGTAGCGTTCGTGCCGGGCCCGAGCAAGGATGCCGTGCGCGAGATCGTCCTCCAGCGAGCTACGGTACGACGCGAACGCCGCGAAGTCAGATGGGTTCAGGTGAAGGTCGTACTGGTTCGGGACGATGACGCCCGAATCGCGATAGGTCTTGTTCGTATCCATCGCGCGCTCGATGCGCTTCGCAAGGCTCACCGGCTGGATCGACGCACCGAGCCGCCCGGCCGGGGCTTCAAGGAAGCGCTCGAGGAAGGACTCGACGCGCGAGAGGATGCCCATCGCGGCCGATCCTAGCACGCGGGGTACGAACGGCCAGTCGCTCGGTACGAATGCACCGATAGGGCTCCGGAAGGCCCCGTGCCTATACTCGGGGGCCTGATCGCTGCTGTGCCCGGGAGAGAACACATCACCGTTGGCTGAGACCCTTACCGAATCCTTCTGCGAACGCTGCGGCACGCGCTACGAATTCCAGGCGCCGACGCGGCTGAACCCGCTGCTCAAGACCCGGGGGTTCATCGGCGGGCTGCGCAACTATCTGACCAGCCAGGACGCCCTGTCAGACGCAATGGGCGATGCGATGCGGTCGGAAGAGGGCAACCTCGCCTCCGCCCAGCTCGAGGCGTTCCACGAGTCGTTCAACTTCTGCATCGACTGCCGTCAGTACACCTGCCTCAATTGCTGGAACGACGACGCCGGACGGTGCCGCAACTGCGCGCCGATCCCCGGCACCGATGACCTGGCAGAGCGCCTGGCCGCATCGGCCGTGGCCGCCCCGCCAGCGCCCGAAGCAGAGCCGGCGCTCGCCGAGGTGGAGACCCAGCGTCGACCAGGTCTGGACGCATGGCCGAGCTCGGACCTGCCAACGGATGCCGCCGTTGCATCCAGCGCCGACCCGGCCGAGCCATGGCCGGCCGGCCAGGCATTCCCTGCCGGTCCGGATCGGGAGCCCGAACGGGTCTTCGCCGAGACCGATATCGACCCTCTACCCGAGCCGGTCGCCGCGAGCTGGGAGCCGCACATCGAGCCCGAGCTGGTCGTCGCCGAGGCCGAGCAGGAGGCGATCGTCGCCGAGCACGAGCCCGAACCGGACATCCCCCTCGTGGAGCCCGTAGCCGCCGAGGTCGAGCCCGAGCCCGAGCCCGAGCCCGTGGTCGCGGACGCCGAAACCGAGCCTGAGCCGGAGCAGATCCTCCCGCCGCTCCGGGTCGTGGCGTGGGATGACGACCGCGCGTATCTGGTCGAGCCCGAGCCGATCGTCGCAGCCGAGCCGGAAGCCGTCGCCGCCGACACTGCGCCTGAGCCCGTGGCTGACGAGATCGCGGCCGAGCCGGTCGCGGCCGAGATGCCGACGGAGGTCGAGCCGGAGCCGGTCGCGACCGAAGCTGAACCCGAGCCGGTCATTGCAGTGGTCGGGCCGGAGCGCGATCAGCCGGCGCCACGAATGGCGCCGATCTCAGATACGATCCTGCACTTTCCGGCCCGTCCGGCTCCGCGCACCCCGGCGGCCGAAGACGACCGTGCTTCTGCCGCGGCCGACAGTCTGGAGCTGGCCGCCCGCCGCGCCCAGCTGGACCTGCTCGGGCTCGGCGATCCCGACGAGGGCCCGCTCGCGCCGGATCGATCGCAGCCGCAGCCGTATCGGTCACGCGGAGCGGCCGCCACCCAGGCGGAGGTGGCCCGCCAGGCCGCGCTGGGAGGCTCGTTCTGGGAAGCATCGGCCCGCGAGGTCGCTGGGGCCGTCGGCCAGGTGGGCGTCCAGAGCTGCGGTCAGTGCGGACTCTCGCTGTCTGCCAACGCTCGCTTCTGTCGCCGATGCGGGACGCTCCAGGCCCAGTCGGCCTAGTTCGAGCTCGACTCCGTCGGGGTCTGCTTAGACCCTGACGAGCCTTCTGCGGGGGTCGTGGACCCAGAGGTCGTCTCGGATCCGGTTGCCGCGGACTTCTCGGAGCGTCCGTCCTTCTCCGATCCGCTGCCGGAGCTCGAGCTGCTCGCGCGCGAGTCGTTCCGGTAGAAGCCGGACCCCTTGAAGATGATGCCGGTCGGGTAGAGCACGCGCCGCAGTGCGCCACCACAGAGCTCGCACACGGAAGGCCCGTCGTCGAGCATCGAGTGGATCACTTCGGTCACGGTGCCACAGGCGCGGCACTGATAGTCATACGTCGGCACGGCGCCCGCATCATGGCAAACGATCGGGGTCCGCGCAATGCTGGACCCCGCGGTTGATCGCGCTGAACGCCTCAGGCGTGCGAGGTTCGCGTGCCGATGCGGGCCCACCAGCGTCGCGTGCTCTCCGCGGTGGGCGCCGTCGCGGCATCCGGGGCAGAGATCAGCCGCGCGACACGGTGCAGATCGTCCGCGATCCTCTCCTTGGGAAACTTGATCACCAGCGGATGACCTTCATTCGACGCGATGACGGCCTTGGGTCCGTTGCTGACCACGGTTGCGGCGATCGGCAGACCGAGCGAGGAGGCCATGTCCTCGACGCGAATCCCGTGGTTCGCGCGATTCACGATGACCCGGATGACATTGCCCAGCCCCAGCTCGCGCGCCAGCTCCAGAAACTGTGCGCTGTTGCGAAGCGCGCCGACCTCGGGGGTCACGACGAGGAAGATCTCATTGCTCACCGCCAGCATCGCCATCGTGCGATCGTCGTAGCCAGGATGGTTGTCGACGATCACGTACGAGTGATGGTTGCGCGCCCAGCGAAATGCGGCCAGCAGCAGGTCGACCGAGACGCGCTCTGACTCAGCCGGGTCGGTTCCCCACGTGAGGACGCGGACGCCGCTGAGGGCATGGGTGCTGACGCATTGCTCGAAGGCCGCATCGGTCCATTCGTCTTGCGGGCTATCCGCAAGGTCGGCCAGGCCCAGCCGGTACGGGACGTCGAGCACGGAGGTGACATTGCCGACCCCGACGTCTGCGTCGAGCAGCAGGACCTCGGAGCGCGTCTGCTGGCGCAGCGCGACCGCAATGTTGACGGCGATCGTCGTCTTGCCGACGCCGCCCTTCGGCGCGAAGACGCTCACCGCGTGCCCTTCGCCGGCAATCGGAGCCGTCGAGAGGCCACCCGACGACGCCCATTCGCCCGACTCGGTCGGGAGGTGGCGACCACTGCGGATGAGGAGAGCCTGGAGGCGATAGACGAGGGCGTCGGGAGGCAGCGGCTTCAACGCCAGCTCATCGGCCTTGGCGCCGAGGCCGGCGGGGACCTCCATGCCGGGGCCGAGGATGAGCAGTACGGGGAAATTCCCCCGCTCATGGAGCGTGGCGTACACACCCGCTGCGACCTCTCCCCCGAGGTCGCAGTCGATGACGGCCAGATCGAACGATCCAGATGTCTGGGCGCCATCGGTCACCTGAGTCGGGGCGAAGCCGGCGCGCTCGAGCGCCTCGAGATAGGATTCGGCCTCGCCGTCGACGGCGAGCAGGACGGTGGGTCGCTCCATTGCCCTTCCTTACGCGGTGGAGTACGTTTTGGTGCGGTGACGGATGGCACCAGTCTCCGCGACGGGCCGGCCACGGGCAATGGGACTCGCACGGGTGGGCGCAGCCCGAAGTACCGGTCCCGAAGGGCTAGGTGTCTCGAACCATGCGCATGCCGCACTTCGGGCAGTAGAAGGCGGTCGCGCTTCCCGCCTGGAAGCCGCAGTGGGCGCAGGTCAGGCCGGAACCGCTACCGATCGATGGCAGCCGCGCCTGCTCTGCCTCGCCGAGGCTGTACCCGGACGCCACGACCTGCTGGTACAGCGAGCTGAGGAGCTTCTGCCCGATGCGCTCCGTGTCTCCGCGCATGCCCTTGCCGCCCCAGCCGATGACGGCGCGCACGATCAGCTCGCCGGACAGCTCGTCCCAGTGCGAGGCGAGCCCGCCGATGATCGCGTTGTATTCGGGATAGCCGCTCGTATCGGGGTCGCCATGCAGGAGCCCGCAGAAGAAGGTGTCGACGGTCATGTCGAGCGCGTCGGTGAGCTCGAGCACGTAGAGCCCATGGCGGCCGATCGGGCTCACGTCGCGTCGGGCGAGCACCCATTGCTGCATCTCGTTGAACCGCTCGATGGCCGGTGACGCGTCCGAGTACTCGAGGGGCAGGGGCTCGATGGTCTCGACCGGCGTCTGGCTGAGCGGTTCCAGGATGCCCGGGATCGCCATCGCCACCGTCGGGTCCGCGCGCAGCCGCAGGCCGTCGCTGCTTCGCGCGACGTAGGCGAGGCGCAGCAGGTACTCCTGCGCCGTCACCTCCTCATGCACCGCCATCGGCGGTGGCGGCGGATCTGGCTCCCGCTTCTTGCGCTTCAGGAACGACATCTGGTGGCTGGCCCCTTTCTGGCGTGGCGGCGCGGCCGATTCTAGCAGTCCGCCCCGGACGGCCCGCTATGGCCCGATCGGCTCAGACTGGCGCCCATAGGTCGCCGATCGGCCAGTCTCCCTGACGTTCCATGGTGCAGAGGAGATCGCGGTCCGGAATTGCTGCCGGATACCGACCACCGTCGGCCTAGGCGGGCTCCGAGCTCAGTCAGCCGGATGCACCACTGGCGTCCACGCTCAGCTCGGACGGTGCAGGGCCATCACCGTCCGACGAGCTCGTCTCAGGCGCTCCTGATTGGTACCAGGCGGTCGATTGGAGCGCACTGCCGCCGGACAGGCTCGACCGTGTCTCATGTGCAGTGGGGAAACCTCCAGTTACCGCTTGGGGTAACCAACGGCGATCGAGGGTCGTGTCGATGGTGCTCGGCTACCGACAGAGGCACATCCCGACCCGATTCGAGCCCGTACCTCCGCCTCGATGTCCGTTAGCTACCGCCACGGACAAATTGCGTGTTGGTGGTGATCACCACCAGGTGCTGCTGGCTCATACCTCCCGGCGGAGGATCAGTAATCTGCGGCGAGCTGCCGGAGCTCCTCCTCGAGACCGGCAAGGCGCTCCTGCTCACGAGCCACGACCGCCGCGGGCGCTTTGGTAGTGAACGCGTCGTTGGAGAGCAGGGTACGCAGCCGTTCGATGTTGCGCTCGAGATCGGCCATCTGCGCTCGGCGCCGCTCGGCGCCCGCCTCCTCCGTGGCCGAGTCGACCCCCAGCCATGCGGCGCCCAGCGGGCTGGCGGCAACCACGGGCGGCCGTTCGCCGTCGGTTCGAACCTCGATCGGGCGGACGCGTGCCAGCGTCTGGAGATATGCCGCCCCCGCGTCCAGGGCTTCGCGAGCCTCGGGTCCGTTCGGCTCGACGAGAAGCGGGACCCACGAGCCCGCCGGCGTGCCGGCCTCCGTGCGCAGACTGCGGACCCCCCGCACGAGCGCCGAGAGGTCGTCGAAGGATGTCTCTGCCGCAATGTCCCGTATCGCTGGCGATGGCCAGGTCGCCCGGATGAGCAGCGGCTCGGTCGCCGCCTCCGGCGCCGCCTCGCGGAGGGCCTGCCAGATCTCTTCGGTCACGAACGGCATGAGCGGATGCAGCAGGCGCAAGAGCGCCGCGAGCCCCTCGGCCGCCGCGGCCCACGTTGCAGCCCGCTCGGGGTCATCGGCATCGGGGCGACGCAGGTCGACCTTGGCCATCTCCAGGAACCAGTCGCAATAGTCGCTCCAGACCACGTCATACACGGTCGCCGCGTAGCCGCCGAGGTCGATGGAGTCGAGCTGCCGCGTCGCACGCGCGGTCGCATCGGCGAGGCGAGACGTGATCCAGCGCGCGGCCAGGCTTCGATCACCGCCCGCGTCCGTCTTCGAGTCCGGCCGATTGGCCAGCACGAAGCGCGCCGCATTCCAGAGCTTGTTCGTGAAGTTGCGGCCACCGTCCAACTTGGCCTGGGTGAGGCGCATGTCGCTGCCGGGCGCCGAGCCGGTGACGAGCGCAAAGCGGAGCGCATCGGCGCCGATCTCGTCGACCATGCCGAGCGGGTCGACGCTGTTGCCCCTCGTCTTGCTCATCTTCACGCCGCCTTCGGCGCGGATCATCCCATGGAGGTAGACGGTGTGGAACGGCTCGGTATCAGTGCAGAAGAGGCCCAGCATCATCATCCGCGCGACCCAGAAGAAGAGGATGTCGTATCCGGTCTCCATGACGCTGGTCGGATAGAAGCGCGCCATGTCGGGGGTCGCGTCCGGCCAGCCGAGGGTCGAGAACGGCCACAGGCCGGAGCTGAACCAGGTGTCGAAGATGTCGGTCTCCTGCGTGAGCTCGGCTGCCGGACGGCCGCACTCGGCGCAGGCGTCCGGGCCTTCCTCCGCATCCGTCACGGTGGGGTGGCCGTCCGGGCAGAACCACGCGGGGATGCGGTGCCCCCACCACAGCTGCCGGCCGACCGCCCAGTCGTGAATATTCTCCATCCAGTGGGCGTACACCTTCTCGAAGTGTGCCGGCAGAATCTTCGTCCGCCCTGCTCGGACCGATGCGAGGGCGCGCTCCGCAAGCGGCTGGACGCGGATGAACCACTGCACCGACAGCCGCGGCTCGACCACGGTGCCGCAGCGCTCGCAGTGGCCGACCACCATCTGGTGCGGTTGCTCCCCTTCCAGGTCGCCCATGTCTCGGAGCCGATCGAGGATCGCCTCGCGCGCCTCGTAGCGATCGCGCCCGAAGAAGTCGCCGCCGGCGCTGTTGATGCGCGCGTCGGGGTCGAGCACGCTGACCGACGGCAGCCCGTGGCGCTTGGCCAGCTCGTAGTCGTCCTGGTCGTGAGCCGGGGTGATCTTGACCGCCCCCGTGCCGAACGTCCGCTCGACGTGCTCGTCAGCCACGATCGGCAGTCGACGGCCGAGGAACGGCAGGATCGCGTGGCGCCCGACGAGGTCGCGGTAGCGCTCGTCGTCGGGGTGGACGGCCACCGCCGTATCACCCAGAAGCGTCTCAGGACGCGTGGTGGCCACGCTGATCCACCTCTCCGGGTCGGGTGTGCCGTCCTCGCGCTCGAGGTGATATCGAATCGTCCAGATGGTGCCCGTCTCGTCGCGATGGACGTTCTCGAGATCGCTGATCGTGGTCAGGCAACGCGGGCACCAGTTCACGAGCGCCTCCCCGCGGTAGACGAGCCCGGCGTCCCAGAGCCGCTTGAAGGCCGCGCGAACGGCGCGGGCGCTTCCATCGTCCATGGTGAAGCGCTCACGGCCCCAGTCGACGCTGGCCCCGAGCCGGCGATGCTGCTCGCCGATGATCGGGCGGGTATCGTTCATGAACTGCCACATGCGCCCGAGGTACTGCTCGCGACCCAGCGACGCCCGGCTCTCCCCGTCGGCGGCGATGATCTTGTCGAGAACGAACTGGGCGCCGATGCTGGCGTGATCGACGCCCGGCAGCCAGAGCGTGTCGTCGCCCCGCATGCGGTGATAGCGAACCATGACGTCCTCGACCGTCGCCGTCAGGGCGTGTCCGATATGGAGCGCTCCGGTGACGTTTGGCGGTGGCTGAATGATCACGAACCGCTCGGCATCCGTCGGAGGCTCATCGGCTGGACGGAAGGCGTCGGCCCCCATCCAGCGCTCGTAGATCGCGGGCTCGACGGACGCCGCGTCGTAGCGCGGCGCCAGCTCGCGTCTCGGCGTCGTCATCGGTCTGCCTCCTATATCGGCCAACAGGAAACCCGCTCGTCGAAGGACGAACGGGTCGTGGTACCACCTTCGTTCGAGCCCCGGGCCTGCCAGCCCAACGACTCCTCGTGCGCCGCGCTATCGGGCGGACCCGTCCGGCTCGCGTGCGACCTTCACCCTCTCGTTCCGCGGCGGGCTTCCAGCCCGTGGCTCCGCCTCTCTGGTGCGTCCGATGGAGGGCTACTCCTCACGGTCGTCGCCGTGGTCAGCGAGTCTAGCACTCACTGACCGCGGGATCAGCGCGCGCGGTCGAGCGTGACCTTGAGCGCGCCGTCGGGCTGCGCCTCGACGTTCGCCGCCTCGCCCTCGAGCTTCACGATGGCGGCCGTGATGTCAAAGCCGGCCTGATGGATCGCCCGGAAGACGAACTCGCCGGTCGGTCCGAGGCTCAGGCTCACGCCCTCGACGCCTTCGACCGCCGCGAGCGCCTGGCGGAAGCCGGTGATGGCGCCAAAGCTGCCGAGTCCCTTGACCAGGATCTCGGTCGAGGTCGGCTCCGCGGAGACGGCCGATGGGGCGGTAGCGCCGGTTGGCGCGGACCCAGCCGCGTCGGCGGCGGATGGCTCGAGGGTGGCGTCGAGCTCCGCCAGGCGCGATGCAAGGACCTCTTCCTCGGCCGGATGGACGGACGGAAGCGATGCGGTGCCATTGGTGCTCGGCGCGGACGGCTCGCCCCGGATCGACAACGCTTCCGTGGCGCCGGCGAGCCGCGGAGGCGAGGGCATGCGCTTGGCGGCGGCCGCGAAGGCTGCCGGATCGGCGATGTCGCTCAACTGGGCGTGGTAGGCGTCGAGCTCCCGCTCGTAGTCGGCGACCCGATCGCGGAGTGCCGTCGTCTCAGCCTCGGAACGCGCCGTCTCGGCGGCGAGCTGCTGGTCGAGCTGCGCGCGGCGGGCGACGACGCGCTGCTCGGCCTCCTGTGTGATGCGTTCGGACTCGGTGCGCGCCCATTCTCCGACCCCGGCCACGTTCGTCTCGGCGTGCGCCTTCAGCTCCTCGCAGCGACGCTCCGCACCAGCCTCGAGCGTTCGCACCTGCTCTTCGGCCTTCGTGCGCAGGTCGGAGAGGCCGGACTGGCGGGTCTCTTCCGCAACGCGGCGCATGGCTGCCACGAGATCGCGCATGAACCCGGCCGACGACTCGGTCTGGCCGGCGCTCGCGGGAACGGCCTTCGCCGCCGGAGGGGCCAGTGGTGCCGGGGCTTCAGCGGCCAGTGCCCGCATGGGCTCGGGGACATCGGCCGTTGCGGCGCCTATCGGCTCGTCGCCCTTCGGCTCGTCGCCCGAGGGCGCCGCGGTGTCTGGCGTGAGCTCGCCAGCGGCGGGTCTCGTCGCCGACTCAGCGGCATCGGCCACCTTGGCAGTCGCTGCCTCGGCCTCGGCCCCCTCGGACTCCGAGGCCCACGGCAGCCGGAAGCCCGGTCGACGCTGATTTGAGGTCATGTGCGCTTGTGCTCCTTGCCCTGTGGCCGCCTGCCCGCGGCAGGTGGTGCGTCCGGTCCACATCCTAGCGCCGGGGTGCACGATCTCCGCAGCGCACGGAAGTACTGCCGCGGCGCCGACGACGGTACCCCGTCGGGGGTTGCTACCATGCCGGCCATGCTCGAGCTGCCGGAACTCCCCGCCTCGGTGACCCTCACGCTGCAGCTGCTGCTGATCGGTGTTGCGGCGCTCGTGGCATTCGTGGTGCTGCGCACTACGGTCAACATCAGCGTGCGGCACCTGCTCGAGCGGCGGATCGAGGAGGCCAGCGCCGGTGTCCTGCCGCCGGCCGAGCTCGAGCGCCGCGTTCAGACCATCGGCCGCCTGGTTATTCGTATCGCCGGCGGCGTCATCGTGATCATCGGCGTGCTCATGGCGCTCCGCCTGTTCGGCATCGACATCGGACCGGCGGTGGCCGGGCTCGGCGTGGTGGGGATCGCGGTTGGCCTCGGCGCGCAGACGCTCGTGCGCGACTGGCTCGCTGGCATCTTCATCGTGCTCGAGAACCAGTACAGCCAGGGTGATGTGATCCGGATCGCGGGCGTCGAGGGCGTGGTCGAGGACTTCAGTCTGCGCCGCACGACCCTGCGCGACCTCGACGGGACCGTCCACACGGTCCCGAACGGGCAGATCATCGTGGCCTCGAACATGACTCGCCTGTGGGCACGGGTCAACCTCGACATCACCGTGGCCTCTGACGCCGATCTCGACCGGGCGAGCGGGCTGATCGATCGCGTCGGCGTGGACCTCCGGGCCGATCCCGACTGGGGTGCCCGGCTGCTCGAGCCGCCGAAGGTCGTGCGGATCGAGGCGCTGGCGGACTCGTCGGTCACGCTGAAGGTGCTGGGCCAGGTCCGTGCGGCCGAGCAGTGGGCTGTCGGCGGCGAGCTGCGCAAGCGGATCCTGGCCGCGTTCACGGGCGAGGGAATCACGATCCCGTTCCCGCATCGGGTGGTGGTCAGCCAGGGCGGCGGCGCAGCCACCGATGCCGCCAAGGGAACCGAGGGCGCGGAGGAATCCGAGGGTGCCGCCGCACGGGATTGAATGACTGGAGCTGTCGCGTGTGCCCGCGACTCCTCTCTGGCGCCCTCCACTCCCAAATATCGTAGAGACGACGCCTGAGTCACCCTCCAGGCGTCATTCCTGCGATGGGTCGCAGCGGCGAAGGGCGCAAGGCCTAAGCGGACTCTTCCTGGCGATCCTCGGAGCGGGCGACGCGCGAGCGGCGGCGGCGCGGCTCGGCGTCCTCGCTCTCGGTGAGCAGCATGGGGGGCTTGCCGTGGTCGATCGTCTCGCCGGTGATGACGACCTTCTTCACGTCGGTCCGTTCCGGAATGTCGTACATCACCTCGAGCAGCGCCTCCTCCACGATCGTGCGCAGGGCGCGCGCTCCGGTCTTGCGCTCGAGCGCCAGGCGGGCCGTGGCCTCCAGCGCCTCGGGCGTGAAGACGAGCTCGACCCTGTCGAGGCTGAGGAACTTGGTGAACTGTCGGGTGACCGCGTTCTTCGGCTCGGTGAGGACCTTGACGAGGTCCTCCTGCCCCAGTGCCGCCAGGCTGACGACGACGGCCAGGCGGCCGACGAACTCGGGGATGAGCCCGTACTTGAGCAGGTCCTCCGGCATGAGCTTGTCGACGAGGGCCTGACGCCGCTGCTCCTTCGACTGCTGCGACTGCGAGCCGAAGCCGATGCCCCGCTTGCCAACGCGCTCCTCGACGATCTTCTCGAGGCCCTCGAACGCCCCGCCGCAGATGAAAAGGATGTTCGTGGTGTCGATCTGGATGAAGTCCTGGTGTGGATGCTTGCGGCCACCCTGCGGCGGCACATTGGCGACCGTGCCCTCCAGGATCTTCAGGAGCGCCTGCTGCACGCCCTCGCCCGACACGTCCCGAGTGATCGATGGGTTATCGGTCTTGCGCGCGATCTTGTCGATCTCGTCGATGTAGATGATGCCGCGCTGGGCGCGCTGCACGTCGAAATCGGCGGCCTGGATGAGGCGCAGGAGGATGTTCTCGACGTCCTCGCCGACGTATCCCGCCTCCGTCAGGGAGGTCGCATCCGCGATGCAGAAGGGAACGTCCAGGACCTTGGCCAGGGTCTGCGCCAGCAGCGTCTTACCGGAACCGGTCGGACCGACCAGCAGGACGTTCGACTTGCCGAGCTCGACGTCGTCGACGCTGTGGCCGGCGTTGACGCGCTTGTAGTGGTTGTAGACCGCAACGGAAAGGACCTTCTTCGCCTGGTCCTGGCTGATGACGTAGGCGTCGAGCTGGTCCTTGATGCGCCGCGGGCTCGGCAGCGGAGCCGCCTGCGCCTTGCCGCCGGCGCGCGGCGTCTCGAGCATCTCCTCTTCGATGATCTCCTGGCAGAGGTTGATGCATTCGTCGCAGATGTACACGCCCTGCCCGGCAATGAGCTTGCGGACCTGTTCCTGGCTCTTGCCGCAGAACGAGCAGCGGTACGGGACCTTCGACTTTGTCGTCATCGGACGCCGATGGTAGCACGGGCCTGCGAATGCTCCGCCATGCCGCATTGGTCGTAGGATGCACCGATGCCGCCGCTGCGCTTCGCACGCGTCGAGACCTCGATTGGCCCGATGCTGGTCGCCGAGACCGATGTCGGCATCGCCGCCGTCAGCCGCACGGCCTCGCTCCAGCCATTCCTGGCCCCGCTTCGGCGCCGTTTTCCCGCCCTCGAGCTGCTGCCGGCCGACCTGGATCGGACCTGGCTGCCCGATGCGCTCTCGGGCGGACCCCTGCCGTCGGTCGACCTGCGAGGACTGTCCTCATTCGATGCTCACGTCTACGAGGCGGTGCGTGCGGTGCCGGCGGGCGAGACGGTGACCTACGGCGAGGTGGCGGCGCTCATCAGCTTACCGGGAGCCGCTCGTGCGGTCGGAGGGGCCATGGCGCGCTGCCCCCTCTTCCCTGCCGTGCCGTGCCACCGCGTCGTGCGCGCCGTCGACGGCTGGTCCGGCTGGGGCGGCGACGTCGCCCTGAAGCGCCGGCTCCTTCGGCTCGAGGACACCGCGCGGACGTCGCCCGTGGTGCGGGGCTAATGGCGAAGGAGCCACCGGAACGGCAGAGCTGCGTGGCGATCTGACCCGTGGTGCGGGATACCGGCCACAGAGTTGCGGCTGCTTGGCCGCCAGCCCCGCGGGGCGGGTCAACGGTCCGGCCACGTGCCTACTTCTTGGCCTTGTCGGCCAGCGCCGCCTCGTCGGCGGTGGGAACTTCACCGCCGGCTGCCTTCGCCATGCTGATCAGCGACTCGTTGACGCCGTGGAAGACCTCGTCGATGAGACCGTACTCCTTCGCCTCCTCGGGGCTCATGAAGTAGTCGCGCTCCGAGTCGTTCTTGATCTTCTCGACCGTCTGGTTCGCGTGCTCGGCCAGGATCTCGAGCAGGCGGTTGACGAGGTGCAGGTTCTCGCGCATCTGGATCTCGACGTCCGGGGTGTTGCCACGGAAGCCGCTCGAGCCCTGGTGGATCATGATGCGGCTGTTGGGCAGCGCGTAGCGCTTGCCGGTGGCGCCAGCGGCCAACAGCACGGCACCCATCGAGGCAGCCTGGCCGATGCAGATGGTGCTGACCGGCGCGCGCAGGTACTGCATCGTGTCGTAGATGGCGAGCCCGCTCGTCACCACGCCACCGGGGGAGTTGATGTAGAGCTGGATGTCCTTCTCCGGATCCTCGCTCTCCAAGAAGAGGAGCTGGGCGATGATCAGGTTGGCGACGTTGTCCTCGACCGCGTCACCCAGAAAGATGATGCGGTCCTTGAGCAGGCGGCTGTAGATGTCGAACGCGCGCTCGCCGCGGGCGGTCGACTCGATGACCATCGGGACGAGCATCGGTTATTCGGACTCCTTGGGCTGCTCGGTGGGCTCGGATTCGGCATTCGGCTCGGGCGCGGGCTCGGGCTCGGGTTCGGGCGTAACCTCGGCGGCGACCGCATCGGTCCCGAGGGCGCGCTCGATGAGCGTGTCCACCAGTGTACGGTTGCGCAGCGTCATGCGCAGGTAGCCGCGGCCACGCCGCGAGCCCAGGTACTCGCGCAGCTTTGCATCCTCGCCATATCGGGCCAGCTGCTCCGCGATCTCGCCATCGATCTCGGCGTCCGACGCGTCGACCCCCTCCTGCTCGGCGATGGCCGACAGGACGAGCAGCGTCTTCACGCGCCGCGTCGCAGGCTCCCGCAGCTCGGTCGCCAGCTCCTCGGGCGTCTGCTTCGACAGGGACAGGTACTGCTCCATGCCGATGCGCTGCTGGGCAAGCCGAGTGGCCAGCTCGTCGCGCATGATCTCGATCTCGTTGGAGATCATCACCTCGGGCAGCTCGAGGCTCGCGTTGGTGGTGGCGAAATCGATGATCCGGTCGCCGAACGCGTGCCGCGCCTCGGCCTCTGCCCGCTTCGCCATCGCGTCGCGGATCTCGGTCCGCAGCTGGTCAACGCTCTCGACATCGCCAACGCTCCTGGCGAACTCGTCGGTCACCTCGGGCAGAAGCTTCTCGCGCAGGTCGAGCACCTCGATCTCGAAGTGTGCCTCCTTGCCGTGCAGCTCCACGACCCGGTAGTCATCGGGGAACGTGATGTCGAAACCCTTCGTCGCGCCGATCATCGTGCCGACCAGGTTGTCCTCCCAACCGGGGATCATGCGATCCTCGCCGATGACGAGCGGCATCCGATCGGCTGATCCGCCGTCGAACGGCTCGCCGTCGATGGTGCCGACGAACTTGACGCTGGCGATGTCGCCGAGCTGCGCCTGCCGGTCGTCGATCGGGCGGAGCGTCGCCTGCTGCTCGCGGAGCTCGCCGATCACCTGCTCGACCTGCTCATCGCTGACATCCGGCTTCTCGAGCTCGAAGGGATAGCCGATGTAGGAGCCGAGCTCGACGTCGGGCCGCACCGGGACGGTGGCTGTGAAGGTGACCGCCTGTCCCTCGGCGACGGCGGATGGGTCGATATCGACCTCCGGCTGATCGATCGGGATCACCTTGGACTCGTCGAGCGCGCGATCGTAGGAATCGCTGACGAGATGGTCGATCGCCTCCGCGAGGACGCTGCCGCGACCGACGAAGCGGTCGATCACCTGGCGCGGCGCCTTGCCCGGCCGGAACCCGGGCACCTTCGTGCGCTCTGCGACGTGGCGGTAGGCGGTGGCGAAGTGCCGGTCGACCTCGTCCGAGGGGACCTCGATATCGAAGACTATCTTCGAGCCCGGTTCGGGTCGCGTCGATACGGTGACCAAGTCAGCTCCTGTGCAGCGTGGTGGGCGAGGCGAGATTCGAACTCGCACGTCTTGCGACACCGGCTCCTAAGGCCGGCGCGTCTGCCGTTCCGCCACTCGCCCGAATCGGTTCATGAAGGACTGTTGGCGGTCGGCGCTGAGTCTACCGCGAGCTCATGCCGGAATAGTCGTCGCGGCCCTCCGCCGCGGCCGCCTGCGCGCGCTCAGCCGACGGCTTGGTCACATCGTTCTTGGCATGCTTCGGATCGGGCTCGGCGGCCCCACCCACCGTCCCGATCGCGTCCAGGGTGGGATGTCCGGACGGCGGCTCACCCGACAGGAATCGCTCGACGGCCTTGCGCGCCAGTGCCGCGGTGAGGATGGCGGCGGCGGCCTCGAATGCATTCCACGCCGCTCGGCTCGGACCAGGCGGCCCCTCGGCGGCCTGCTTCGCCAGCTTCTTGGCGACCTTGCCATGCCGCTTCGGGTCGTGACGCCAGCGGAGGAGCTCCTCGGAGAGCGATGCGCGGGCCTCGGCCGTGCGCGGGCCAATCGTGCCGGCCATCGAGTCGACCCAGCCCTGCATCGGCCTGGGAAGCGCGTCGTAGGCCTTCTCGGGCTCGGAACGGAAGAGCCGGCGGCGGACGAGCCTGGCCGCGCGGACCGGACCACCGGCGAGCAGGAAGACGGCACCGGCGCCAAGCCCCACCACGAGCGCCGGATTTTCCTTGACGCGCTTCTTCAGGTTGAGCACGTCGCGCAGCTGGTCGGCCGCGCGCTCGAGCTCGGTGCGCTGGGCGCTGATGGCTAGCCGCGTCTCAGCAAGCGGTTCTTCGCCCACTCCACGTCCTCCTTGACCGCTGCAATCGTCTCTTCCGGGGTGTATTTCGTGCTCGTCACGCGCTTGAACCCGCTCCAGGCCAGCAGCCCGGCCACAATGAGGAGCAGCACGAGCAGGATCAGCGCCACCCACCATAGACCGATGACCACGAGCACCGCCATGGAGAAGGCCACGAGGCCGATGAGGAAGACGAGACCCAATGCCGCGGCGAACGCGAGCCGCAGAATCCCGCCCTTCAGCTGACCGAGATTGCGCGCCATCTCCTGGCGACCGCGCTGAACCTCCAGCCTGGCCAGGGTCACGCCGCCCGACACGAGGCGCTTCACGAGGGTGAAGGCATGCTCGCGACGGCGGGACGTGTCGCCTGTGGTCATGGCACCTCCGGTGGGACGGATCGAAGACACACACCGGGGCCCGGCGCGCGCGATGAACGATTCTACCAACGAGCAATACAGGTGCCACGGCGCGTCATCGGCTCGTCCGCTATCCTTCGCGGCCATATGGCCAAGCGACGTACTTCCGGGATCCAGCGCCGCGAGCGCGCCACGAACGCGGCGCT
>Ga0136633_1000484_pt1 | contig 30726 bp, 29 predicted proteins | sample AntDrymeUQ832206_2_FD_105494 | JGI IMG/M metagenome (GOLD analysis project Ga0136633, IMG submission 105494) | Polar desert sand microbial communities from Dry Valleys, Antarctica - metaG UQ83 (22.06) | ecosystem: Environmental > Terrestrial > Soil > Desert | place: Antarctica: Dry Valley... | reverse complement strand
GGGAGCTTGCGGCGGACGGCGAGGGTGCCGTCGGGCCGGGCCTCGGCCACGTCGAACTGGCAGCAGCGCGAGAGGGCCCGCATGAACGGCGAGTGACGGCCACCCTTGGAGCCGAGGCCGAGGTGTGGGATTTCACGCGGACATCGCTTCCTGATCGCGCCCGGACATTGCCCGAAATGGGGCTCAGATTTCACCCTGACATTCGGTCCGGCACTCGCCGTCTCAGATTTCACGTGGACATTCCTGCACTGCGGCTGGAGGTTCGTGGGATTTCGCCCGGACATTCTTCCGGTCGTGCCCATCGCCGCCTCGGCCGACCCCGCTGACCAGCGGCGACGGGTGACCGGAGGCCCCAGCGTTCGCGCAGGCTGGCTCCCCGTCCGTGGGCGATCATCGATGTGTGGGGCGGGCGGCCCGGCGGGAGGCTGAGCAACAGAATCCGAAGCGCCGCGACAAGGCCGATCCCGACATCCAGCGTGCCCCACCCTCGGCATAGTTGGACGCAGTGGAGGCGAGCAGCCCGTGCGGCGGGACGCCTTGCGGCAGGAGCTGACCGAACTGGAAACCTAGCGCCGGGCCGCCGAGCGCGAGGCGGCCACGATCCCTTCGGGGCCGTGTTGGTGGTGCCTGTCAGATTGCACCGTTGCATTGCCTTCTGCGTTGCGTCGTTGCATTGGTCCCAAGCGGCCCAAATTCAGCCGTTGCATTCCCGGGACCATCTCAGCGTCCAGATTTCACCGGTGCATTCCGAATTTGCAACCGTTGCATTCCTTGGGCACGCCTCTCCACGGCACCGGGCTCGGCCCTCGGTCATGATCTGCGCCATGGGTGGCCGGTCGATCTACCTTCACTAATTCCAGATACCCATTACAAAAAGCGGGTCGGCCGGGGCGCGGGGGCTCGGATAGCCCGTGGCGCTAGAGACCGCAAGACTCACGTTGAGCCGGACCTCGGCGGCCGAAAGGTCCAAGCTCCTGCGAGCGACCGTCCTCGGGCCGACTGCTCCTCAAAGGCCGCCGCTCGACGCCACTGAAGATGGTCCAGATCTCCAGAGCGGCGTTCGGGGCAGCCGGACCGATCAGTCGGGAGCCGACCGTCCATCGCCCAGTAGCACGGCAACGAGGCGGGCGAGAACCAGCGTGCCCACAACCGCAAACACCACCGCCAGCAGGATCTGCCATGTCGGGCCCAGGACGCTGGCGGCAAGGAGCGAGTTGAAGAGCGCATGGAAAGCGAGGGACGGGTACAGCGAGCCCGTCCAGTGATAAAGGAGGCAGAGTCCGAACCCGAACACGGCGACAGGAACAAAAGCGCCGATGGGCAGCCAGCCGACATGGAAGGCGGCGAAGCCCAGGCCGGTCAAGGCAGCAGCCGGCAACGTTCCCCGCCAGTTGCTCAGGGCCCGGAAGACATAGCCCCGGAAGATGAACTCCTCACCCAGCGGGGTGGCAACGGCCACCAGGAAGAGGACGAGCAGAGCCTGGGACGTGCTCTCGTCGGCTACCAGCCGGTCGCTGATGCTCGGAGCGTCGTCGCCGAGCCCGAGCGCTTGGGCCCACGCGGCGCTGAAAACGAACAGGCCCACCCCAATCGCGATCGTCAGCCCCGCAGCGCGCGGAAGGAGGCGGGGGCGCCGTAACCCGAAGTCCGCGTCCCGGACCTTGCCATGAGCGGCGGCGACGAGCACTGCCAGTCCAACGCCAAGCAGGTTCAGCATTATCAGCCCGATCACGACACCGGGCCTCGGATCACCGCCGTCGCGGACCAGTGCGCGCCCGGCGAGGATCGTTGCGAAGGTGGCGGCCATGGCGGGCCATACCGTCCACGGCTTCCATCGGGCGGCGCCGTCGAGCGCGACCTCCTGCGCCACCGTCGCACCCCCGTCAGTCGTCGGCGACTGGCCTGGCTGGGGATGAGAAGCAACAGCACCCCTCCGTCACATCGGTCAAGAGTACGCGACCCTCGTCAGGCGCGCCGTGTGAACGGTGGCGTCAGCCCAGCGGTTATCTCCGGACCGAGGGCGCGGTACCCGTCGGGCGTTCCTCGATGGTCCAGCCCGCCACGGTTCGCATGGAGTGGCCGCTCGCCAGGGCAAGAGTCCGGAGCCTCTCCAGCGCCCCGGCGTCAGTTGGAAGCTCGGTAGTCGAAAGGATCTCGATGGCCTGGGCGATCACGGCCTGGTCCTCCAACGACTCGACCAATCCTTCAACCATGTCGAGTGAATAGGCGTAGAGAGCCGATGTGGCGATGATCTCCGCCGCATAGTCCGCTAGGGGTTGCGCCACCTGCTCGGCGCGAGCAGCGAACGCGTTCGGGAGCCGGGAGTACAGGTTCACGCACCCGACCACACGGGCCCCGGCCCGTAGGGGTAAGGAGAGCACGCTGTTGATGTCCATGGCGAGTGCTCCCGGGGCGAACCGGGAGAAACGGCTGTCCCGGTCCAGCACGTCGATCCTGATCATCTTTCCGCTGCTGATGGCGGTCAGACACGGCCCCTCGCCGGTTTCGTATTGGACCAGATCGATCTCAACGGCAAGGCGGTCGCTGGCGGCGCCGGTTGTCGGCTCACCATCGATGTTCAAGGTCAGCCCTGCGGCATCACAATTTGGAACCGTCCGTTTGGCGATGGCGACCACGCTCTGGAGCTTCGCCTGCAGGGTTCGCTCGGTGCCGAGGAGCCGTTCCACGCGAGCGAGCCTCTCCCCTGATTCCTCGGGCAGGTCGGGCAAGTGCATGCTCCTGGCTCGGCTTGGGATTGAGGCTCGATGGCGAAGCCGCTCAGCCATCGACGCTCTACCCTCGACTCCTGCCTGCCGACACACCGGGGTGGGCGGCCTACTCATCGTTCTGAGGTTCGACTGGGCAGATCGCATTTGCGGACCTGGCTGCGGTGGGTACCTGGTGTATTGCCGGAGGGGGTTGGGCTGGCTCGACACTCATAGGGCAATCGCCTTCAGCGACGGCGAGCCGGATTCGCGACCCGTGCTGACGACCACCACGTTGGCCGTAGTCGCCACCACCTTCGCCGTGGTGCCCAAGCCAACGGTGGACACCGGGAGCGGAGTTGCCGCCTTTCCGGTTGCGCCATCGATGGCGATCAACTCACTGCTGGTGTTGCGGACCCACGCTGCGCCGTTGGCGAACGACACGTTGTCGAAAATTCCGCGGTCAGCCAAGGTCAGCGGCTGTTCCCACCGCCGGGAGCCATCGGGATTGAGAGCGGAGACGCTGCCGACCCGCCCAGTAGAGTCGGAATTCTTCTGGACGACTCCCCCGGAGGCGAACCCCAGAAAGGTCCCGCTCGCCTTCCCGTTCGGTGTTCCATCAGCGCGAAAGATCGTGAAACCGTTGTCACCCTGGTTCCCCTCACCAAATGCGACTGCGAGATCGGAGCCCGGGTCGGATTCCGCCACGATCGTAGAGTTTGGGACCTTGTACGGCAGGATCGACCCATCGCCGAGGGAGAACCGCTGGCCACATCCGGCGACTGAGTCCTTCAAGATCATGACTTTGTCGAACTTGGAGCATTGCGCTTTGTCAACGCTTGGGCGAAAGCGCTGCCGGCCGGACTTCGTGTCGTACGCAGCCAGGGAAGCTTCAACGACAACACGCGCGTCGGTTCCGCGCTGAAGGACGACCGTCACATCGGCAGTCGTTGCGAACTGCGGCTCTGGTGAGAACGGTGGGTACAGGTCGGTCGCCCAGACCCGTTTGCCGTCGGCGACGGCGACGACCTGCACGCCTTCTTTCGCAGGGGTGAGGCCCGAAGCCGGCACCATGACACTGACAACCGCAACCGCCACCTCTCCACCCAGCCTGACGCTGTTGATCTTCGTCCAGGTCGGGTCGTTGACGGTCCATCGAGCTTTGCCGGAGGCCTGGTCCAACCGGCTCACGCTTCCGGGGCAGGCAACAGCCAAAAAGTCCTTCCCGTCGCCTACGGCCTTGGTGCAGTTCGCCGCAATGTCGAACGCCAGCGTCCCGCGTGCCGGACGCCCCTTCGCCTGAGCAGGTGCAGCCGTGGTCGCTGTGGCACCAGGCTTGGCTGTCGCACCAGGCTTGGTAGTCGCTTCCTCGCCGCCGCAACCGACCAAGACCAGGGCGCACACCGCCCCGAGTGTCTGAATTTTGACCGCGCGCGTCCACCGTCCAGCCATGCCTGTCATACCCAGCCCTCCCGCTGTGAGAATGACAATGTTACCCCGATTGCGTCGACCCCGATCGATCGAAGCCGTTTGATGGCCGGGTGGCCGGAACCGGGAAGGGACCGACTCCTCGCCAGCGGCTGTTCGGCGATCGAGTCAGGTCTGAGCGCCAGAAGCAGGGCGTTTCGCAAGAGGCGCTCGCTCACCGGTCCGGCATCGCCCGCGCCTACATCGGAACGTTGGAGTCGGGGGAGCGGAATCCGAGCCTGGACACCATTGCCCGGCTGGCTGCGGCGCTCGACGTCGACGCCGGCGAGCTGGTTCGGGGCGTGCAGGATGTGGCTGGCCGAAGCTGAGGCGGGATGACGAGGAATGGCCGCCGTGAGCACGAGTGGCTCGATCCGACCGAGGCCGCCCGCAACCTCCGAATTCCGCTCGGGACGCTGTACCGCCTCATCCATGAGGGCAAGCTCTCCGCGAGCGGAGACCCGCTCCGAGTCCGTCGCTCCGACCTGGGCATCTGCATTGAGCAATGCCGGATCCGACCCGGCCAGCTCGCGCACCTCGATCCGAATGCCAACGTGCGCCCGAGGCCGGAGGCTCCTGTGCCGCTTACGGCCTCCGGGAGGCCGGACCGGCGATACCGTCGGCTCCGCCACCGTTGACGCCCAGGGCCCGCTCACTGCTCGACCCGTAGGAAGGTCCCTGTCGGCCTGAGCTGCGTTCCGACCGCCCACTGGCGAAGAGATGCATCCACCTGATGTCTCATGGGCTCGCCGGCGTCGTCGTCCATGCCTGCGGGGACGAGGAGGTCGACATGCCATTGGTCTAGGAGCACCATCGGGGCCTCGCCCTCACCGGTCGGCATCGGAATTCCCCAGCCATTCAGCCGGCTTCACCCGGTCTGGGCATGCGCCAGACAGCGGGCAGTAGCCACAGCGCCATCCGGGCTGGCGCGTCGGCTCCCGACCGTTTCTCAGTTCAACCAACCGCTTGGTGGCGTCGACAAGGCGTACCGCAGCAACGAAAAGGAGGTCGAAGGTGATGTCGTCGGCCACCCACGTGGCATCCGAGGTGTAGAACGTCGCCGCCCGGAACGGAGCTACCCCGACCCGCAACAGCTCAAGCAGGGCGTAGGCCAGGTGTTCGGCTCTGTGCTCGTGCCGGACGCGGCCCGTCTTAGTCTCAATCAGGATGCGACGCCGCGTGATTGAGCCGTCTGGCGCCCGCCGAGGTGACCCAATTGCGAGGTCCACCCGCCCCGACACGCGCACCTTCCCGTGCGCCACGGTTGTCGCCAGGGGGTATTCGGCAGCCACATTCGATGCCGTCCCCAGCGGCGGAAACGACCCCAGGAAGGCAGCAATCTCCACAACCGACTCGGTCACGAGCGTCGTCCTCTCCTGCGTGGAGAGGTTGCCCAGCCACGCCCCGAGCGCGCCTCCGCTTGCTGCCTCATCGAAGGCTGCATCCGCCAAGTCATGCGCATCGGCGTGGGAGCCACCCACGGCGAGGGCGATGGCGGCGTGGACGATGACACCCTTGGCCGCTCCCGTCGCCCAACGGAAGTTGTCCTTCGCCGCGTAGCGAGCCTCGCAGCCCAAGACCCCCGCAACGCCGCTCTTCGTGACCCAGAGCTGCTTCGGCCCGATCCGACCGGCGTGCTCACGCAGCTCTTCATCGAGCCAGGTGGCGAGATCAGTGGCCCAGGACAGATCGGCGACAGGCCGCTCTTGGCCGACTGCCAGCAGCTCCTCCGCCACTCGAAGCTGCATAGGGTTCAGGCCTTCGAAGCCGGTCGAAGCCTGGTACTTGATCGGCTGCTCGGCCATCCGCACCGGGCTTGCGTCGCTCACCGGTTCGTAGGCTCCGCGAACTGCCGGCTCGTCGTAGTGCATGAAGCTCCTCTCGCCGCCGGACCGTCCGGGCGGCGACCCGCTTAGGGTCGGCAGCGGTGGGAGTTCTGCTGGTTCATGTTCACGGCCACACGGTACGCCGAGGGTGTGACAATCCGCGGCTCGGGCGGGCGGCGGGTCCTATTCGACCGCTACCGGAACACCAGCTCGAACACCCCTCGAAACAGCGCACCGAGCGCCGCCATCAGCAGCACCGCCGCCATCGTCCCCCAGACCCCCCGCCGCACGATGGGGTTCAGGCCCGCTTACTGCGACTTCGGCTGATGATCGTCCGCGCCGCCGAGGCGCCCATGCGCCAACGAGCCAGCTCGATGCTGACGCCGAATCGCTCTGCGACTCCTGCGTCTGCGATCCCCCTGCGGGCCATGTCGATGCATGCCTCTTGGGGCAACAGAAGGATGGCGGCCAGCAGGGACGCCTCATCCTCGATGACTTGATCCCATAAGCGGTTTCCTCGGTCGTCCACGGCCGGCGTCGGCTGGTGCAGCAGCAGCCCGTGGGACAGCTCGTGGGTGATGTTGTTCGTCTGTCGACCCGGATTATGGGCGTCGTTATGGACGATCACTCGCCGCAGCCCTAGGAACACTGTCACCGCCGAGAAGACCTCAGGCTCCACCACTTGCAGGTGCCGGACGGCTGCCGGGTCGCAACCCGCCAGGCCGCTGAGAGGCAACACCGGGATGGCCAGGTGTTCGGCCAGGGCGCAGGGGTCGAGGGGCTCGATCATTCGGATCCCGAGTTCTGCTCGAACCTCGCGTGCCGTGGACGCCGCCTCTGTCTTGAATCCGCGGCGCACCTCCCCCATGGTCCCTACGGCTTCCGCAATGTCTCGTACGTGGCCTTGATCACCTGCTCCATCGCCACGACCGCCTCCGGGCTGAGGTTGCGGTCGCTCCGGAGGTACGTCGAAATCATGGCCAAGGGCTCACCCTCGGGCTTCTCGGCGTTATCGGATCGGACGAAGTCGTCTGCGTCCACACCCGACCACGACACCAGGGCGGCCAGGCTGTCCACGTCGGGGCGCTTCCCCTGGGCCATGCGTGTCAAGGTCGAGGCGCTCACACCAGACTCCCCGGCCACCTGCTTCCAATTCAACCGCCGGACAACTCGGACTGCGTCGAGGGCCGCGTAGAACGCGTCTGCATCGAACCACCCTTTCTTGGGCAAGTTCCGGCCTCCTTGATGGATTGCATACTTGCAATCGGATTTGATATGCGCGATTCTAGGTTAGCAATCGCAAGTCGAGATAGCAACTACCCAGGAGGTACCCGTGGCCCAGGCCGCAGAGCAGGTGCAGCAGGCAAAGCCCGTCCGGACTGTCGAGATCACCGTCAACAGAAAGCCGGTCAAGGTCCCGGCCCCCAAGCAGACCGGGCTCCAGATCAAGCAGGCGGCCATCGACCAGGGCGTCCAGATCGAGTTGGGCTTCCAGCTCTCGGAGCAGCGCGGGAATCACCAGACCACGATCATCGGTGACGACGACGAGGTCACGGTGCACAAGGGCTCGGAGTTCTTCGCCGTGGCCGGGGACGACAACTCCTGAGCCATGGCCCTGACCGCCGAGGTCGCCGAGGCGATCGACGAGATCCGCTCCTCCTTCCCGGACTCGAAGCTGGACTTTCACGAGGACGGGGAGGGTGGAGCGTTCGTGTTCGTTGATCCGGTGGACCCCGGACCGCCGTACCAGCAGCGAGAGACGTGGATTGGATTCCGGGTCACCTTCCAGTACCCCTACGCAGACGTGTATCCCCACTTCGTCAGGGCTGATCTGGCCCGCGCCGATGGCGCACCGTTGGGCGAGGGGACCGCAGCGAGCACATTCGACGGCCGGCCTGCCGTGCAGCTCTCGCGACGGTCGAACCGCCTCAATCCCGAGACCGACACCGCCGCCATCAAGCTTCACAAGGTGCTCACGTGGCTGAGGAGCCGATGATGGAGGACTGGTCGCTGTCCATGTCGGGGGCCATGTGGGAGGAACTTCGGCGCCATCTCTTCCCAGGAGACCGTGACGAGCATGGCGCTGTCATCGGTGCTGGCATTGTGCGGACCGACCGCGGCGTGCGCCTATTGGCTCGGACGCTGCACTGTGCAGTGGACGGTGTCGAGTATGTACCGGGGGAGCGCGGTTACCGGATGCTCACCCCGTCCTTCGTCCGTGACCGCATCCTGGAGTGCAGCGCCAACGGCCTGGCGTACCTCGCCATCCACTGTCACGGTGGCACCGACGAGGTGTCGTTCTCGCCTGATGACATGGCCTCTCACGAACGTGGTTACCCCGCTCTCCTCGACATCTCCGGCGAACATGTCGTCGGCGGCCTGGTCTTCGCCCGCAACGCCGTGGCCGGCGATCTCTGGTGGCCCGGCGGCCATCGTGTCGAGCTGACGCAGGCGCAAGTTGTGGGTCGGCCGGTTCGGGCGCTGTATCCGGCTCCCCGGAAAGCGGGCCTGGCCGTGGCTGCACCGGCCTTCGACCGCCAAGCGCGCATCTTCGGCGACCGAGGCCAGGAGATCCTGCACGACCAGAAGGTCGGCGTCATCGGTGCCGGTGGCGGTGGGTCGCTCATCGTCGAGTACCTCGCCCGTCTGGGTGTGGGCCATCTCGTGGTAATCGATCCCGACCACGTTGACCTGACCAACCTGCCCAGGATCGTGGGCGCCACCCGCCGAGACGCCCGGGCTTGGCTCACTGACCCTCGCCGGCCAGCGTTCCTCAGGCGTCTCGGACGCCGGCTGGCCACGCCCAAAGTGGAGGTGGCCCGCCGAGTGGCTCGCGTGGCGAACCCGGACATCCGCTTCGACGCCATTCGGGGGAACATCGTGGACGACTCGGTGGCCCGCCTGCTGGTCGATTGCGACTACCTCTTCCTGGCCGCCGACTCCATGCAGGCCAGGCTGGTGTTCAACGCCATCGTCCACCAGTACCTCATCCCCGGCGTCCAGGTCGGGGCCAAGGTCTCCCTCGACAAGACGAGCGGCGAGATCCTCGACATCTTCAGCGTGGTTCGGCCGATGACGCCGGACCTGGGTTGCCTGTGGTGCAACGGGTTGGTATCCGTCGCCGGCCTACAGGAAGAGGCGATCAGCCAAGAGGAGCGGGAACGACAGCGCTACGTGGACGATCCGACTGTGACGGCGCCCAGCGTGATCACCCTAAATGCGGTGGCCGCGGCTCATGCCGTGGACGACTACCTGTTCTCCGTGACCGGCTTGCTCGACGTTGCGGCCCCGCACCAGTGGCTCCGCTTCACCCCGCGTGAGGCTGACGTGAAGTTCGAAACCCCCCGAAAGGACGACGCCTGCCCCGAGTGCGGCGCAGGACCAAAGGGTCGCCTCGGTCGCGGCGACGACCGGCGGCTGCCGACGCGATGAGACGCGTGCGTCAGCCGATGCGGGATCCCTTTCTGCTCACCACCAGCCGAAGGGCCTGACCGTTGCCTTTCCCGTGCTGTCGATCCCCGGTCTGATCGTTATCGCATGGTTGTTGCGGAAGCACAACCATTCGATCGAGGTGGGATTCCGGCAAGCGCGTTGCTGGATGTATCGGGCACGCTGCGGCCTTGGTGATCGGCTCGATGGCCCAGTATCGACCCGAGGATTTCGCCAAGGTGACCACATGGGCGCTGCAGCGCGCCATGGAGGAGGCTCATGACCGACGACCTGGTGAAAGTATGAGTCGGAGCGTCCTCGCCTACGACGCCGTCGTGACGGCAGGCGAGCCCCTTTTCAGCAGGGCGGGGCCGGCCGCAGGCGGAGGCCCGCTACCGGTCCGTCAGGCATAGCCCTGGGTCAGTACCGGCAGCGCCAGTCGCTCCAGCTCTGGCCGACCGAGTAGGCCGATGCGCCGCCGCCGTACTGCCAACGACACACAGCATTCACGTCGATCTCGTACTCCCGGTTGTAGCTGACGGCCCGACATCCAGAGCACCGAAACCCCGGAATCGCCGGGCCGAAACTCGCCGGGTTCGACAGCAGCGGCACTATGGATGTCGTTTTGCACCGCCATGTAACCAGGGTCCACGCGCCCGTCCAGGCGTGAGTCGCCCTGCCCCCGTAGTGGCTCCTGCAGTAACCGGCGAAATCCACGTCGCCAGTCGCGCCGCTGGCGGCTGGCGGTGGCGGTGGCGGTGGCGGTGGCGGTGGCGGTGGCGGTGGCGGTGGCGGTGGCGGTGGCGGTGGCGGTGGCGGTGGCGGGTTAGACGCCGCCCCCCATTGGACGTGATTTGACTCGATCCCGTTGGCACGGACCCAGTGGTCAGGGCCGTCGGCCGAGTAGCATTGATTCTGAACGAAGGCGTTCCCAGCAACGCTTGTCACCATCGTGAAGGTATAGAACCCGCCCGGATCGACGCTGTCATGGCAAGTGACTCTCACCGCCGTCCGGGGTGGAAACGACATCAGCGTGACGGCATACCGGTAGCCCCTAGGCGCGACTGGCCCGCGTGCCAACGCAACGACGGGGCCCGGAGGAGGAGGCGGCGGAGGCGGAGGCGGAGGCGGAGGCGGCGTACTGCCACAGTCAGGTACGGCGAAGTCAGTATAGTGGGTGAAGGGTCCGTTGAGGGGATCGCCGTTACGGAACGTGTTAGCTGGCGCGTAGAAGTTGTTGTTCCATGGAGCTGACGCAATCCGATACCAATACCCATCGGGGTTGACTGACGCAATGGTTGGGTCGTAGACCTTGCATGACACTTCGACAAACTCAAGCGGATTAATCCGTCGTGGACCGAACCCGGAGGCGTTGTGGTAGTTGCTGAAGGTATTTGAGCCGCGCCGGCCTTGCTGCTGTGTGTAGGTGCGGGCAGCCGGCGGCACTGTTGTCACGGTCGTGGTGACGACCAGCGTGGTCGTGGTCGTGGTGACGACCGGCGTGGTCGTGGTCGTGGTGACGACCGGCGTGGTCGTGGTCGTGGTGACGACCGGCGTGGTCGTGGTCGAAGATGGCCGGGCGTTGTTCAGGAACACTGCGACTGTCCCAGAAGGTGAAGTTCCGTATGCCAGGTCTAGCAACCCGTCCCGATCGAAGTCGGCGGCAACCCCAGCATAGAAATCACCGGGGGCAAGCCGGACTGGCTGTGAAAATCCGCCAGTCCCGTCGCCATAGAGGACCGAAAGATAACGGGAACTCGCTGAGATGAAATGCGACGTCTCGACTGCCAGATCCATATAGCCGTCACCATCGAAATCACCGATAACTATTCCGCTAGCAGGCGCCGTATCACTTATCGTCCGGCTGAAACCTCCCGTACCGTCCCCAAGGAGGACGGAAATCGACGAGCCAACGACCACTAGGTCGACCTTTCGGTCGCCGTTGAAATCTCCCACGGACACAGATCCCGGGCTCGACGGGACTGGAAAGGTCGTAGGCTGCCCGAAGCCTCCCTTCCCATCATTGAGAAGAGTCGAGACCGTGCCCGAGATTGGACCGGCAGCGCTCGTGATGGCCAGGTCAGCCTTTCCATCGGCATTAAGGTCAGCCGCGACTACATCAGTCGAGTTGATGGTGCTGACCGTCGACGGCTGTCCGAACCCCCCAAGGCCGTCGCCAAGCATCACCGATGTGCCGGTTTCACCGTGATGGAATACCGCATCGAGCTTGCCATCGCCATTGAAGTCGGCAAGAGATCCGAGAGCTGCGTAATCAAATGCTCGCGATTCGATGGGACTGCTGAATCCGCCCGATCCATCCCCAAGCAAGACGGTCACGATATAGCTGTTGTATACAGTTGTCGGCCTTTGGCCTGATACCACCAGGTCTACGAATTTATCGTTGTTCAGGTCGGCTGCCGCCAAATAGTATTGGGTGGCGCTCGTTGGAAAGCTGGCGATCGGACCGAACCCTCCGCTTCCATCTCCCAAGCGGAGGAAGACCCTATCTGGATCGGTAATCCCGGCCAGATCGGGATTACCATCGCCATTGAAGTCAGCTGAAGTCAGGGCTCTGACGTGACCGCCGACAGTAATGCTGATAGGGCTGGCGAACTCCCTGTCCAGCGGCGCCTGTTGGCTCATGGCAGGTGCAACGAATACCAATGATGCCGTGACGATTAGCGTTGCAAGCCCTGTCGAAAGAAGCCTATTCGTACCACTACACGGGGCATTGCTGCGCACGGGTGCTCCTTACGGGGGGAACCGGTCAAGATGAGCTGAGGGGGCAAATGGGCAGCTCACCTGGGACGCGCCCACGCGAAGTCAGCCCCATTGCGACGAAGGTTCTTGTGTCCTATACGCTTAGTGGAACGTAATGCCGTTAATCAAAAAGCGTCTGCTCCCCGCAAGCACGCTCCGCTAGTGGCAAGACTTCTGCTCTCATTGGGAACCAAGCTACCGCCCACGCCATCGGCTTAGGCTTCCATGCCGTACGGTGCGTGTCAAGCGTCGTTGCCTCGGTTCGCTGCTCGGAGCAGGTGCTCGTTGGTCAGACCTGCCCCGGGCACCCACCCGAAACCCGGGCCTCCCTCACCGACAAGATGGTGGAAAACGAGGCGACCTCATCCTCGTTGCCGGCTATGTGGACATTTGCCGGAGCGACGACCGAGGTCGGCGACATGCGGGTGTCCAAGGCGAGGATAGGGTCCCCCCACTGCGGACCACCCGGCCAACAGGGTGTCGGGGGCGAGGGCGGCGATGGCGGCTGTGCAGGGTCGAGTTCGCGAAGGCGTACGGAACTCGGTGACGGTTCATCGAGGCCCACCAAGGGATTCGTACGGGAATCGATGAGGTCGGTGCGGGCCGTCGCCGAGAAGCCGGTGGCAATTGGCATTTGGGAGTCGATCGCCCCGACGACCACAATTACGACGAAGCCCATCGGGTTGCCGGCGGCTGCACTGGGCCATTGGGCGGCCTGCCTCCTCGGCAACGAGGATGAAACGATTCGAGAGATTGGGAGTCGTACCCACGACCCCAGCCCCGTGATCAGTGCGCTCGCCGTACGACGCCTAGCCCAAGTGTTGGCCCTTACCGCAAAGGTCTAGGCCCGCAATGCGTCGTACACCCGCCTGAGATATATCTCCCGCAGCGAGTCGGCAAAGCCCGGGTCGTCGTTGATCATCTTGAAGATTGCCTCGTTGGCGTCCATCCGCTTGAAGATCGTGTCGAAGAACTTCTTGTCGAATACCAACGCAAAGTTCTCCAGGGAGTTCGCCCGTGCTTGCGCCGCCAGTTCGGCATCCTGAGTCCAGTCACCCTCGTACTGAGCGAACAAAAACGCATCGGTCAGGCTGAGGGTGAGCCCGTGGCGCTCGTTGATGCGGGCGATGATCTCCGAGAGGTGCTCGGTCTCCGGGTCACTCAGCGGCCCCCTACCTCCACCCGGATGGCCGATCAGCGGTTCCGCCACGGGATCGTCGCCCGCAAGGGTCGCGTTGACCTCGGCCTCCTTCTCGATACGCAGATGCGTCAGTTCCACATGGGAGCCGAGGTCGACGCTGCCATCGGGCCTGGGAGGCAGGCAGGAGCGGAGTCCCTTGGTGAAGACGTACAGCTTCTCCAGGTCCGGGTCAGTGAACGTCACCACCTGGGAGAGGAAGGAGTAGAGCCGGACGAAGGCGTCGAGAGCGTCCCGGAACTCCTCGGCGTTCTCGTCATCGAGCGCATCGAACCGAGCTAGAGGAACGGCCAGTGCGGCGTTGAGCGCAGCGTTGCCTTTCTCGCCAGGTGGCAGGGCGGCGAACGCTCGCCAGTAGGTCTCCAAGTCGTCATCGTGGATTACGTCAGGCGCCCGCACGGCTCGCTCGGCGTCGTAGAGGAGGTTGGGGTCGGTGGGCACCGCTTCGGTCACGTCGTAGAAGGGCCGGAATGCCTCCCGAATCTCCTCGGCATCGTTGCGGAAGTCGAGGACGAAGGTGTCCTCCTTGCCGGCCATCGTGCGATTGAGCCGGGAGAGCGTCTGGACGGCCGCCACCCCGGTCAGCACTTTGTCGACGTACATCGTGTGCAGCGCCGGCGCGTCGAAGCCGGTCTGGAACTTCTCCGCCACGATCATCACCTGGTATTCGCCCGGGTCGTGCGGCGTGTCACCGCGGAATCTCGCTGCGGTCTCGGACTCCGGAAACTTGTTCATGCCGGGCTCAGTGAAGGGCTCGGTGTAGTCCGGGTCGTCCACCTTGCCAGAGAAGGCGACCATGGCCCTCACATCCGAGATGTGTTTCTCGGCCAGGTATTTGTCGATGGCCAACTTGTAGCGCACCGCGTGGAGGCGGCTGGAGGTGACGACCATCGCTTTGGCTCGACCACCGATCTTGTGGGCGGTGTGGGCCCGGAAGTGATCGACGATGATCTGCGCCTTCTGGCCAAGGTTGTGCGGGTGTAGCGACACGAACTTGGCGATGGCTGCGGAGGCGTGGCGCTTCTCCACCTCGGGGTCGTCGCTGCCCGCGTTGTCGATCCGGTAGAAGGTCTCGTAGGTCGTGTAGTTGGCCAGCACGTCGAGGATGAAGCGCTCCTCGATGGCCTGGCGCATGGAGTACTCGTGGAAAGCGCGCTTGAGCCCCGTTGCCGGATCGAGCGTCCCGAACTGCTCGATGGTCCGGGCCTTCGGGGTGGCCGTGAAGGCGAAGAAGGACATATTCCGCTGCCGCTGCCGGGCGGTCGCCGCCGCCTGGGCCAGGAGGTCCTGCGCGTCTGGCGAGTCCTGCTCGACGGCCTCGGCTGCCGCGAGCTGGGCTTCTTCGGACGCCGCCCCAAGAGTCGCCTTCAGGTCCTTGGCCGCCTCGCCAGTCTGGGAGGAGTGGGCCTCGTCCACGACCACTGCGTACCGACGCTGCCCCAGCCCCTCGACGCCCTTGTTGAAGAGGTGCGAGAAGCTCTGGAGCGTGCAGATGACGATGCGAGCCGTCTCTCCCATGAGCGCGTCGGCCAGGTGCTGCGACTTCGACCCGTGCCCTGTCTCGATCTTCTCGACCAGCCCGTGCCGATGCTCGAAGCCGTAGATGGTGTCCTGCAACTGGCGGTCGAGGACGATGCGGTCGGTGATGACGATCACTTTGTCGAAGACCTTGGTATCGGTGGCGTCGTGCAACTCCGACAGCCGGTAGGCCAGCCAGGCGATGGAGTTCGACTTGCCCGAGCCGGCCGAATGCTGGCCGAGGAGGACCTGTCCCGGGCCGTGGGTGCGGGCGTGAGCTTCCATCTTCAGCACGCAGTCCCACTGGTGGTACCGGGGGAAGAGGATGTTGCGGTCGGTTGGCGTCTTGATCCGAGTGAGGTTGTCGTCCACGAACCGCCGCAGGATGTCGAGCCAGGCGTCCCGCTGCCACACCTGCTCCCAGAGGTAGGCCGTGGGGTGCTTACCCGGAGAGGGCACCGGATTGCCCTTGCGTCCGTTGACGCCTTGGTTGAACGGCAGGAAGTACGTGTCCGGGCCCGCGAGGAGGGTCGTCATGTAGACGAGGAAGGGGTCCACCGCGAAGTGGACGACCGCACGCCGGGACAGGAAAGGATCTTTGGGGTCGCGGTCCTTCCGGTACTGGTCCATGGCGTGCTGAACCGACTGGTTCGTGAGCGGGTTCTTCAGCTCGACCGTGGCGACCGCCAGCCCGTTGACCCACAGACAGAGGTCGATGGTGTTCGTGTGCTGGCCGTTGTACCGCTGCTGGCGGGTGACGGTGAGCCGGGTCGCCTGGTACTTCGCTTCCAGCTCAGGGGTGAGACCGTGTGCCGGCTTGAAGTAGCAGAGGTCGAACTTGACCCCTCGATCCTTGACCCCCTGACGGAGCATGTCGACGGTGCCGCGAGCGTCGGTCTCGCGGGCTACTCGTCGGAGGATCTCCGCTTGTGCCTTGCTAGCGTCGCCGCCGAACTGGACGAGGTAGCGGTCCCACTTGTCGGGCTGTGTCGCCCGGACGAACGCCAGAAGGTCGCTCGGGTTGATGCCGGTGGTGAGGTCGATGCCTCCAGCGGTGCCTAGGAGCCATCCGCCGGCCTCGACCAGCGAGGCGATGACCTCGTCCTCGAAGTTGCGTTCTTTCGTCGCCGCGGGCATCAGGCGACCTTCAACTCGCCATTCACGGCGGCGGTGATCAGTGCCTGGCGGTGCTCCCGTAGAAGGGCGACTTGACGGAAGAGGCGTCCTTCAAGCTCTTCGAGACGCAGCCGGTGTGCGTCAAGTTCGGCAACGATCCGCTCTTGTTCCTCCAGCGGCGGAAGAGCAATCAGAAGGTCCCCGTATCGCGATGGGTTGAGGTTTGCTTGACCAATGCTCGGCAGGGCAGCGCTCCGTGCGAGTCCGAGCACTTCGTTCGTGTTGAGGGCGTAGTTGAGGTACTCACTGCGGACGAAGGGCGCCACCCTGAAGCGGACAAGGTACGAGGCGAACGTCGTCAACTCGGGGAGTTCTCGAACGAGACCGACCTTGCCGACTTTCGCGAGACTGTTGGTCCTGTTGAAGAGGAGATCACCCGATCGCAAGAGCATTTCTGGGGCGACTGACTCGACGTAGCCGCCAGCCTTCCCTGTCACACGTCCAGCGTCATCGACGTTACCCATGCCGAGCACTGAAACCCGCCCCGTCGGTTGTGATGCCTCGCCAATGCCGTAGTCGACCTGGGCTAGACACCTACGAATCCGTGGGGTCCGCCACCCATCGGGAACCGTAGCGCCGCCGCCGTTGAGACCAACGGTGATGCCAGCCAACGTCATGTCGGCGGCTCGCGTCTCAAGTCTCGAACGAAGTAGCCCTAGGAGCGACATCTTCTTTGCGAGCAGAGCATCGATACGAGTCGTCTCGGCGTCGAGGCCGTCGGCAATCCGGTGCTGCTCCGACAGTTCAGGGAGCGAGATCGTTGTGCCGCTGATGCTGTCTGAGCGAAGTCCGTATCGCGTGACGCCAGTCGCCGCTACGGTCAGTTGTTCCCGCACTGCAGTCGAAGCCATCGACCAGAACAGGAATCGCCCATCGAGCACACTCTTCGCCGGGCGAACGATAGCGAGGTGGTAGCCGCAAACGAGGTCAGCGTCACTCATCTCAACGTACGCGGGAACCCCGATGTCCCCGGCAGTCTCCGAATCCTTGGTGATGACCACGTCACCGGCGCGTAGCTGGAAGGCCCGTATCTGCTCTCCGGTGGCCGTTGCCTCCATGAAATGCTGATCTGGTCGAATTACATCGCGGTAATAGACGTCGGTGTAGTTGCACAGCCGCACCGGCATATCGCCTTCTACGGACTTCTTGTCCACGTTGCTGACCCGAATGGAGGCAACCCGCTTTAGAGGCACGGTTACGAGCGTCACTCTGTGACCTGCTGCAGCAAGGCCTGAATCTCGGCTTCGAGTTGCTTGATCTCGGCGTCGATCTCCTCCAGTAGCCGGGGTGGGACGTAGTGATAGAAATGCCGGGTCAGGGGGATCTCGTATCCGATCTTCGTCTTCGCATGATCCACCCAGGCGTCGGGAACGTACGGTTTGACCTCTCGTTGAAGATGCTCCTCGACGGCGGTCCGGTACTCAATCGTCGCCAGACGTCTTCCGCAGTCGGCTTCGAACTCGACAGCGATCGTAGGTAGGCGCACATTCTCTTGGTCGCGGAGTTCAGGGTCCGGCTCGGGCTCGCCCTTCCGGTTCGTGATCACCGGAGCGTCGGGATCACGCACCGCCAAGGCTGACCACAGTGCTTTCGCCTGAGCGGTGTTCAGCGCCGCTGCCTTCACGATGGGGTCAACCGTCCTGGCCGCCACTTTCCGGTCAGTGGTCGACATGCCCTCGTGTTCCGCCAGAGCAGTGCCGAGTGCATCGGCAAGCTCCGGACGGAGTTTCAGCAGCTTCGGTTCGGCCCGCACCGCGGCAGGGGTCTCCTCGCTGATCTCCCACCGCAGCCGCAGGGGCCGCTCTACTGTGATCCGCATGAACCCGAACGCCTCGTTCGGGAAGGTCTTCACCCGGTCACCGTCGGCGAAGTCTCCATAGAGGCGAGTGATCTCGCCAATCTGCTCGGGGTTGATGATTCGTCTCTTGTTGCCGAGGCTCTTGCGCATCTTCTCGTACAGGTCTCGGGCGTCGACCATCTGGACCTTGCCGCGACGGTGGGGGGCCTTCCTGTTCGTCACCACCCAGAAGTACGTAGAGATGCCGGTGTTGTAGAAGAGCTGCTCCGGGAGGGCGACGACCGCCTCCAGCCAGTCATTCTCGATGATCCAGCGGCGAATCTCGGACTCCCCTGAACCAGCGCCTCCGGTGAAGAGAGGGGAGCCGTTGAAGACGATGGCCAAGCGAGACCCGCCTTCCTCGACCGGCTTCATCTTCGAGATCATGTGTTGGAGGAAGAGGAGGCTGCCGTCGTTAATGCGCGGTAATCCCGCCCCGAAGCGCCCGGCGAAACCAAGCTGCTTATGCTCGCCCTCGACGAAGTCCTGGACCCGCTTCCACTCCACTCCGAAGGGGGGGTTGGCCAGCATGTAGTCGAAGGTCCGACCGCCGAACCGGTCCTGCGAGAAGCTGTTGCCCGCTCGGATATTCGAAGCGTCGTGCGCCTTGAGCATCATGTCGGAGCGGCAGATCGCGTAGGACTCGTCGTTCAGCTCCTGCCCGAAGACCTCCAAGGCCGCACTTTCGTTCAGTTCCCGGAGGTACTCCTCTGCCACGGCGAGCATGCCTCCCGTCCCGCAGGCGGGGTCGAACAGCGTGGCCACCCGTCCAGGGGTGCGCAGGAGGTCGTCATCCTCGATGAAGAGCAAGTTGACCATGAGGCGGATCACCTCACGCGGAGTGAAGTGCTCACCTGCCGTCTCGTTCGACTGCTCTGAGAAGCGGCGGATCAGCTCCTCGTAGATGTAGCCCATCTCCGTGCTGTCCACGACGCTCGGGTGGAGGTCGATCGATGCGAACTTCGAGAGCACGAGGTACAGCAGATCGGCCTCATCCAAGCGGGTGATGTGTTCGTCGAACCGGAACTTGGCGATCACGTCCCGTGCGCCTGGTGAGAATCCGCCGATGTAGGTGCGCAGATGGGCGGCGATGTTGGCCGAATCCGCCGTGAGCCTGGCAAAGTCCAACGGCGAGGTGTTGAAGAACTGCTGGCCGGCGACAGCACAGAGGGCCTTCTCGGGATTGTCTACCCGACCCTCCAGTTGCTTGGCCCGCGCCAAGACGGCTTCTCGCGTATCCGCCAACACGCAGTCCAGACGGCGGAGCACCACGAGCGGGAGAATGACCTTGCCGTACTCAGATGGCCGGTAGTCACCGCGGAGAAGGTCGGCGACCGACCAGATGAAGTTGACCTTGTCGCCGAAGGAGCCGCCGGTGGTAAGCGTCATGCCCAGCAGCCCTGGATTGAGTGGTTCCTCGTCGCCATGCTCGTCATGCTTGGACCTCGGGCCGTCGGGGGAGCGCTGTCGACTCACACCATGCCGCATGGCAGAGAGCCGCTCGCGCAACCGTAGGGCACCTTCCGATCCGGACCTTCCCACCGTGCCGCTCGACTGAGCGGTGCTTCGGGACCGACACATTGGACGCTGGGTAGCCCGGATGACCCGGTCCGCGCTGTCACGCACCGGGTGCGGCATTGCTGCCCGGAGGGAGTCGGCAGGAGCTGCCGGCTCGATGGGGATATCGCAACCGCTCCTGCCGCTGCCAGACGGCCTGGCGACCGACCCGTTGGGCTCGGGAGCGGTGGGGGTGCTGCCTCGTCACGCTCACGGCCACACGGTGGCTGGGGGGGCGACAGCCATTTGCAAGGTGACGCCGGAGGTTCTGGGGTGCAGCATTCGCCTTACCGACGTCCGCCTCGCCTCGGCTCCGGGCCGATGTGGCGACCGCCAACGCAAATCAGCACAAGGCACAACGGTTACACCGCCCTATGTCAAGTAGGGTCTTGCGCCTGACCACGGACGGACCCTGCGAATAGCGGTAGGAAAGGTCATCTACGCGTGCCTGAGACGGAAGTTGAACGACAGCCCGAGTTGTATTTCTGCATGGTTCGGGCAATCGGCACAGATCTGGAGACGGTCGAGAATAGCCTCACACGCAAGCTTCTTGAAGCGAACTTCGTACCAAAGAAGATCAAGCTCAGCGCGGAGATTGGCAAGCAAGCTCTAATCCAAGAACTGGTGCAAGGCCAGTCGAATGAGTACGAGCGATATGACGGACTTATGACGGCGGGCGACCTCCTGCGCTCCTGCAGTGGCCGTCCCGACGCCGCCGCAATTCTTGCGATGGAAGCCATTCGTGTTGAGCGTCCAAAGCTTCGGGCAGTCTTGGTTGAACGGAAGTGTCGGGGGATCGCCTTCATATTGAGTTCTTTGATGCACCCGGCCGAGGTACGCGCACTACGCGATGCTTACGGCTCCCGAGTGTTCGTCATATCCGCCTACTCGCATACCGAATCGCGTCGCAGGAGGCTACGAGATTCGCTGACGCCGGCCGCAGTCGACCTCAACCGAGATTTGAACGAACTGGTCGACAACCTCATGGCGCGAGACAGAGGCCGAGGGTATGACTCCGACGCGCTTCTCAGTAGGGTAATCGATATCGCTGAACATAAGATCCTGAGCATTGACAAGACGTTTGACTTGGCTGACTACTTTGTTGACGCCGATTCTCCGCCCGAGCAAATCGACTCAGATGCGGAGCGCCTCCTGTCTCTTGTCCTGAGCAGTCCTCAGCACACCCCCACAAAGGTAGAGATGGGGATGGCTCATGCGTATAGCGCTCGGCTGCGCTCGTCCGATCTGTCGAGGCAGGTCGGAGCGGCCATCTGCGACAATGAGGGCAACGTTTTGGTGACGGGAACCAACGAGGTGCCGAAGTGGGGAGGTGGGCAGTATTGGGTTGACGACGATCTGCCCGTCACGAGAGACATTGAGCTGCGCTATGACACGAGCGACCGCATGCGTCGTCAGATTTTCGCCGATCTAGTTGGCCGGATGTTTTCGGACCCGTCGTGGCTTCTCGACGCCGTAGACGCCGGCACAACGGCCGACTCCAATGAATCTGAGGGTGTGACCGCCGACGTCAACCCGGATAGCGAAGCGGCAGAGTCACCGCGTCGATCGGGAAGAGAGCAAATTGAGGAACTGCTTTCACGCGCCGATCTCGAAGTGGCGATCGACGGTGCATTGTCCACAACGACCGTCCGTGGCGCTCAACTTTTCGACGTTGTTGAGTACGGTCGGGCTGCTCATGCCGAGATGGCGGCAATCTGCTCTGCCGCCCTGCGAGGCGTTTCGATCAAGGACTCGACCCTCTACTGCACTACGTTCCCGTGCCACGTCTGTGCAGCTCTTATCGTGGCGGCCGGGGTTGTAAGGGTTGTGTACATTGAGCCGTACCCCAAGAGCCGAGCCCCAGAAATGTTTCCCGACTCAATCGCGCTTGCTCATCAGGAAGAGTCGACGGATGGCCGCGTAGTATTTGCTCCGTTTATGGGCGTGGCGCCACCTCGCCATGCTGACTTGTTTTCCTGGTCCCCGAAGAAGCTAGACGACCTCCAGCCAAAGGTCGAGAAAGTACTGACGGGTGACATCCAGGAGTGGAGCCTAAAGAGCGGTGCGGTTCGTCACACGCTCCGCATGGGCCGAGGGGATTTGGCCGATGATCAGCAAGCGGCTGTGGAGAACCACGAGAAGTTCCTAATCGACGACTTCTCCGAGCAACTCTCGTCGGTTGAGGATCGCTATATAAGTCGTATCCGTCAATATCGCCGGACCACAGGCTAGAACCCTACTGACTGCCGGCAGGGGCTTCCTCAGCGAGCGGCTTAGCTGCACGGTCGAATATTTCTTCGGCGGTACCGTTGCGCCAAGTGTGAGCGTTGCGGTCGTAGTTTGTGAACTCCCGAGGGATGGCGAATCGGCGTCCATTTGGCGACGACGACGGGGTTGTTCCGTTGGACTCTTCCGCAGAGTTAGGGTCAGACGGATCGGCTGATTCAGCCTTGCCATTCAGACCCATAATCCGATCCCCCTCCATCGATGTCAGCACTTGTGTCCTCCCTGTTCTTACTACCGGTCCGCTCCGGAGGCAACCGGTGACACGAGGTTCTCTGTTGATACACAGAGAATTGTTTCTTTCCACATTTTGCTAACCGCCTTGTCCACCTGATTTCCCTACCCCTGCCGGCTCAGCGGTCCCTGACTCGGTACGTGAACCGCATGCTGCCGGTGCAGGCCCAGTGAGACCAGAGGCCAGGTCGTCTAAACTTCATGAACTGCTAGTTTACGTGGCGCTAGCGTAGCACTAGCGATTAACTAGTTTGGAATCCTCCTCCTTCACTCTCGACGCTGACGCACTGGTGCAGGACTGTCCTGACACCCAGGTGGGCGCGCGCTGGCCGTGGCCTGTTCACCAGCGGCTTGAAGGCTTGTACGAGATGGCCATGCGAGCCGGGGCCAAGCCGAGCCGAGCGGAACTCCTTGCTGCCATCGTCTGCGCATTCGAGGCGGACGAGACCGCTCTGAGTGAGGTCCTACGCGCCTACCGAACCAACACGGTCCAGGAGGTCGCCCTGCGGCAGCCTGAGCAGGGAAACGTGGTTCGCATGGATCGTCGTCGTCCAGGACGAAGGAAGGTCGCCGAGGGCCCGTAGATAGGCGGGCCCGTCCGTCTGATCGTTGAAGCGAACATCTGTTCGGATTCTGCCATCCTTGCTACAGCGGGTCAATAGGGCCCGCACGAACTGAGGAACCGGCCGCTGTCACACCCCCTCGTCATGATGGGGACGTGAACATGACATCCGAGCGCCGCCGCTCCTGGACCTTCCGACGAAGCCGATCGGAAGGAGATCGCCTTGTCGAGACGCTTGGACGCCGAGGTAGGCGTCAAGGTTCACCAACTCATCGGCCAGTTCGCACAGCAGGGCCGGCACCCGGACGCCGAGGAGGTGTTGGCCGCGGCTGGAGCGCTTGTGAGAGCGCAGCCGTTTTCCGAGACGTACCGCGCTGGACCGCAACGGGTCACCTGCCTGACAATCATCGGGCTCGCCTTCGCCCCTCCCCTGGAGTGGACGTTCCTCGGCAGTGAGCTGCCCGCTGGCGAGGGGAAGCTTGACCTGGCGTGGTCGGCTCCTGCCGGTCCGGAGGGAGCCAAGTCTGGCCCTGTCCTCATCGATGAGATCAAGGTCGCCGGCTACGCCGGACAGCTAGAGGACAACCGGACCCTCGACCAGGTTCGTCGGTACCTGGACTTCGGGGTCGAGACCTACGGCACCCTCTTCGTGGGTGTCCGGCTGCTGGCCCTCTCGGCTCCGCGCCGGTCCGTGCTCTGGCGTCCGGGCCTTCCGGGCGCTGCGGGCTCCCGGCAACTCCTCGAAGCCACCCCGTTCTGGTTCGGGCCTCGCACCCAGGCGGTCGGCTGATGGCCGGGCGTACCGGATTCGCTGAGCTGACAAAGCCGGAGTGGGAGATCCGGAAGAAGGAGCAGCTCTCTCGGCTGGCCGAAATCCGGGCTAACCACCCCCGCCGGATCATCCCGGATCACGAGCTGGAGGTGGCTGCCGCTGAGCTAGATCGCTCGCCCAGGCAAGTGCGCCGCCTGCTCGACGCATGGGATCCGCCGCCGCCCAGGCCGCCACTCTGGGTGTTCGCCGAGTGGCTGATACCGCTCTACTACGCGCACGGATGGCTGAAGTCGCTCCACGAGGAGCTGATGACAACACATAGCGAGCTGGTGGCAGCGGGCCAGACCGTCCCGGCCGAGCTGAGCGTCATCCCGAACGACTACGTGACGTTCTGGCGGGCCTTCGACCGGCTGCCCAAGCGCACGAAAGAGTTCGGTCGCCGCGGCGCACCCGGGCTCCGTCGCCGGTTCGTCTACCTGATGTGGCAGGCACGCGAGCGCAACGAGATCTGGCAGGCCGACTGCTGCAAGCTCGACATCTGGATCCTGCCCAAGGGCGCCAAGAAGCCGGTTCGGCCCTGGCTCATCATCTTCCTCGACGACTGCACCCGGATGGTCATGGGGGCCATGCTCTGCTTGCAACAGCCCACCGCAGAGGAGGTCGGTGCCGCCTGTGTGCGCGCAATGCGGCGCAAGCCCACCCCGATCCCCGGCGTGTGGTTCGGCGGCCGTCCCGGCCGCATCCTGTGGGACAACGGCCCCGAGTTCATCGCCACCCTGATCACGCTCCTTGCGGCCCGGCTCGGCTTCATTGGCCACGCCGTCGCCCGCCATACACCGACAGCGAAGGGCAAGATCGAGCGCTTCTTCGGCACGTTCCAGCGCTGGGTGCTGTGGAGGCTCCCTGGCTACAGCAAGGGCCCGCGCTCGTACACGAACCGGGACGTCTTCAAGGGCAAGCTCTCCGAGCTGCTGGACGAGGACCAGCTCTGGGCCCACATCAGCGAGCGCATCGACTTCTACAACTTCGAGCGGCCTCACACGGCCCACGGGAAGCGGTCTCCGCTGTGGAAATGGAGCGCCGACACCACGCCGCTCGACGAGGTGCCGATGACGGACATGCGCTTCGCCCTGCTCCTGGCCAAGGTGGCCAAACGGGCGCACCCGAACGGCATCGAGCACAGGGGCACCTTCTACGTCAGCCTGGATGGGACCTACGACGACCTGGTGGGTGAGTGGGTCCAGATCGCCACCCTGCCGCATGACCGCTCCTTCATCGAAGTCTTCGATGCCGACGGCACTTGGGTCTGTACCGCCTACCCGCAGGGCACCTTCAGCCCCGAGCAGGTCTATGAGCTGGAGGCCCGCAGGCGTCGCCAGTACCGCCCTCTGATCGAGGCGGCAGACAACGCCCACGGCCTCCACGTCGCCCGTGCCGAGGCCATGGACGCCTCCACCGGGGTCATGCCAGGGCTGGTGGCCACAGCCCTCTCGCGTCGGGCCGATCCCGTCAGCGGGAAGGCGAAGCCCAAGGCCGGTCCGACCAAGGAGGTCGTGCCTGACGACGACTGGCTGGGGGCCTCCCACCGGGCGACTGAGCTGGCCCGCTCGGCATCTGCGCCGGCTAGCGAGCCGGAGGCGGCTTCGTGATCGGAGACCACCTGCGCGGCACGGAGGGAGCCTCAACTGTGGCCACCTCTCATCACCGCACGGCCGAGGCCATGGTCGCCCAGGCCGCGGCCTTCGCCGGGATCTTCGTGGTCACCAGCGACGTGGCCGGGGTGGGCAAGTCGCTGTCCACTCGGGCGGCGGCGGTCGCCACCGGGCTGGAGGTCCACATCTGTCAGTTCGTCCCTGATGCCAGCATCGCCACGGTCAACGCCGTCCTGCTCGACGCCCTCGGGGTGCGGGTCGGGCGGTCTGACGCCGTGCCGGAAACTACGGCCGAGCTACAGCGGCTCCTGGGCCAGCGTCCACGGATCATCCTGGCTGAGTCGGCACAGGATCTGACCGGCCACGCGTTGGCGCACCTGCGCATCCTCCACAGTTCAGCCGAGTTCACGCTCGGGTTCGTCGGCCATAGGCGCTTCCTGGGCCGAGCAGGGAACCAGCCCGAGCTGTTCGACACCGCCGATCGGTGGATTCGCTTCGCGCCCCTGCCAGGCGAGGAGATGCTCTCCTACTTGCCGGAGTACCACCCGGCCTTCGCCACCGCAGATCCTCAGCGGCTGGCGGACATCGAGAAGGCTCACGCCCGGGGTCGTTGGAAGAGGTGGGCGCAGTTCCTACGGACGGCGTTGCTGTACGCAGCCACCGAAGGCGAAGGCGAACTGACCCCTCGGGTGATCGACCACACCCTCCTGGCCCTCGACTGGGCTCGTCCTGGGCCTCGGGGGGCGAACGGCCGGTGAGCGGACTCGTGCCCATTCGCACCGTCATTTGCCGCAGGGTTCCGGCCACCAGCCGGAAGCTTCGGGCTCAGAATGCCCCCGAACGCAGCGTCCTGGTGCTGACGGGGACTCCGGCCAACGAGGGGTTGGCCCCGATCACACGGGCTCTGCTCGAAGCCATGGGCAAAGACCCGCAGCTCACCGGTGGGGCCACGTGTTCAGCTCGCTACGGGTGGCCATTGTTGGCGCCATGGCTCCTCGCGCTGGGGGTCAGGGAGGTCGTGGTCGATGAGGCGCAAATGCTCCCGGCCAAGGTCTTGGAGGAGATGATCGTGCTGGTGGTCGGCCTCGGCATCCGCCTCTGGCTTGTCGCTCACCGTCCTCTTGGCGACACCTATCCGGCGGTGCTCGCGGCATGGCCCACCGAGGAGGCGAGCACGGAGGACCTTGATCGGGTCTTCGTCCGTGCTGATGATGCGCCCGTCAGTGGGACGACCGAGCCGGAAACGTTCAGCTATCCCGCCGTCCCGTCCTCCGAGTTCCTCCTCTTTAGGGCGCGCTCCCGGGACCTCTTGTCACCGGACGACTTCGCCTTCGTGGACGATCGATACCTCCGGGCGGCAGCCGAGACACGGGAGTGGTTGGACACTGCGAGCCGCCCCATCCACGCCGAAGCAGTGGCCAGGGAGCTGCGGACCGTGCTGCTTGACTTTGGCAGCCCGGAGGAGATGCTCACGGTCCTTCGGGCGGCGGCTGCCGTCCTGTTCTTGGCCGACATCCTGCTGACATGCGACGCCTCAGGATTCAAGGCCTCGGTGGTGGACCAGGACTGGTATCTCGTACGCCGCCATCCCGACTGGCGCACTCTTGGTGGCTACCGGCAGCCCTACCGGGCAGCGGTGTGCGCTATGGCTGCCGCAGGGCTCTCGCTGGAGCAGGTTGCGAGTCTGACGTGCTCGAACGTGGACGCCGCCGGGATCTGGGCGACCCCAGGGGACGGCCGGACGATCACCGTCCCGGCTGGTGGGGTGGCCTATGTCCGGGCACAGCTCCTGAGCCGGAAGGCCCAGGGTGCGGAGGCCACTGATCTTCTGTTCCTGACGGCCGAGGGAGCGCCTGCCTCGGTGCGCTACCTGCGGGAAGCTCTGACCGAGCCCACGGTCGAGGCCGGGGTGGAGCTGTCGTCCGGTCGGGTCTCACGGCGCCGGCCCACGCCCATGCAGTGGGCTTCGCGCCTGGGTATCCGAATCCAGAGCCTCGCGTGACCGCCCAGGCTCCCGCACCAGCCCGCCAAGCCGTGCTGCTCGATGCCGAGCTAATCCGTCGAAAGCGCATCGCGCTGCGCATGACCGAGCGCCAGCTCGGGCGGCTGGTCGGCAAGAGCGGTCAGTTGGTCCGCCGCATCGAAGCCGGCCTGAGCCACGAAGGAATCACCGTGCGGACGGCGCACCGCATTGCGGACGCGCTCGGGCTGTCGCTGGCGGCGCTGTTCATTTCGGGATCGCCGGGTACTCCCATGACTCCGCTGGCCGAGGATTCGGGCCGGGACGACCGCGCCGGATCAGACGCGGACGATGAGACGGATGTCGCCAAGCTCGGTGCCCTCTTGGTCGAAGTCGGTGAGCGGGCGTCAAAGGAGCTGGTCGCGGAGACCCTCGCTCTGTCGGCCAATCGGCTGGAGACAGTGCTCACCGACATGGATTCGCGGCTGCGCCCGCTCGGCTTGGCGCTCGAAGTCTCCGGCGCAGGCGTCGCAATCGTCGCAGAGCGAGGGGGCCTCGCTTCCTTAGACGTCCAACACGCACGTCAAGCAAGTCGGGCACAGCAGCCGCTCGGAGCCCAAGAGGCGAAGATGTTGCTGCGGGTCCTGCGGGGAGACGTCTGCGCCACTGCGACTCTCGATCGGCCCGCCGGCATGATCATGGCGAAGCTTTTCAAGGCCGGAGCCATTGAGCTGCCAGCCGGCCAATGGACGGGCGCAAATCCTCCTCGCCTGACTCCGGAGGCCCGCTACGGCCTCATGCTGGGCGCCGTAGCGGGCCTCGATGCACCGACGGACGGGATCTCTGCGGTTCGTCCCACAATGGGAACGACCTAACCAGACAGCCATCGCTCAATCGTGTCAAGTAGCTACTTGACAATGACTGATGCTGGCCCGGTTGCTACCCCTGGAGATCAGTCTGCGGGCAATCAGTCTATGAGCTTGTCGAGGAATCGATCGTGCCGAGCGACGACCTAAGTACATTGGTGTTTACCGGGCCACCGAAAGGGTGCCCGGCTGACGCCGTCGACATCCCATAAGAGAAAGGCAACTCCGAAAACCGAAGAGGACTCGTCGGCCTCAATTCGAATTTCAGATCCGGGTGTCTGGCTGGGCCCCCAAGCTTCGAGGCAAAGGACCCAACCAGCACCCCTCAACAATGGGAGGTACCCATGTCGTGGGTTTACTCTAGCGCGTCCACAGTTCCTGGTTCCGGGATTCCCCGGGCCGGCGAGCCCGGGTTCTTCATCCTGCGGGGGTACGCCGTTCTGGCCGTCCGTCCGTGGGCGAGTCCGACTATCCAGCGCACAACCACGGTTGTGCGCTCGGTCGTTCTCATCACGCCGAGGCTGCGATTCACAGGTCGCAGAGCAGCCGTCCGGGTGGGCATCGCCTACGCGGTCTGCAGCGCGGGAGGTGAGCGCTGATGGCCGCGGTGATCATGGAAGCGCCGCCGTCATTCGACCGCGAGTCCGGCCAGTTCGTTCACCAGCTCCTCGGCGTTTACGCGGCCAAGGGCGAACGGCCGCCGAACACCGTGGTGTATGACGACGTGGTTGCCTTGCTGCGTGCTTTCCCCTACTCGGGAAGGCGGAGGCCCGGACCACAGCGGGTTGCGTCCTTGACCAAAATCGGACTCAGCCTCATGCCGCCCATCGAGTGGACGAGCCTCGGCGGCGAGACCGCCACCGACCCGGGTCGGCTCGACATGCTCTGGCAGGCACCTCGCAACTTCGCTCCGGCTCCCTTGGGAGTCGTGATCGATGAGTGGAAGGCCGGGGCCATGCCCAGCCTGCTGGGACGCGACGAGGTGACGGATCAGATCCGTCGCTACGTCGGCTTCGGTGTCCGGACATTCGGTGACCGCTTCAAGGGCGTGCGACTCGTGGCGCTCAGCAGCCCGAGCAGCTCGGTCTTCTACATGCCCGATGGCGTCGGTGTCGTCGGGCAGCCTCTGCTCGACACGGACTTCTGGTTCGGACCGCGCCCCGGGGAGGTCATCTGATGGCTCGTCGGAAGCCAGGATCGGCCACGCTGACGCCGGAGGCGTGGCAGGAGGAGAAGGACGAGCAGGTAGCCAGGCTCCGCCAGCTCCGCAAGGAGAACCAGGGAAAAATCCCTGGTCTGGAGTTGTGGCGCAGCGCCGCAGTGCTCGACCGCACCGAGCGGCAGGTTCGTCGCTACGTCGACGAGGGGGATCCGGACCCGCCTCCCTTGCGCGTCCTTTTTGAGTTCACCGAGCGCCTCATCGTGCTCGCCTACGGGTACCGACGGCGGCTCAAGCAGCTCCACGAGGACCTTCTGGCCGAGGGAGTCCCCTCGATCCCGGTGTCCTACGTGACGTTCTGGAGGTCATGGAACCGCTTGTCCAAGGAAGTCAAGGCCTACGCCATGGAGGGGATTGACGCCCATCGCAGGCTTTGCCTCTATGTGAGCTGGCAGGCCAAGGCCCGGAACCGGGTGTGGCAGGCCGACGTATGCAAGCTCGACATCTGGGTCCTCCCCAAGGGCTGGACCAAGCCCGTTCGTCCTTACCTCATCGCCTTCATCGATGACCGCAGCCGGCTGATCGTGGGGTGGATGATCACCCTGACACAGCCAACCGCGGAGCAGGTCGCCAGCGTCCTCGCTGCGGCCATGCTCAGGAAGGATCGGGGAGGGCATTGGTACGGCGGCAAGCCAGACGTGGTCAGGTGGGACAACGGCATGGAGTTTCTGGCCAAAGTCGTGACTCTCCTGGCCATGGCGCTCTGTATTGACGCCTACGCGGTGGCTCCGTACCACCCGATGGCAAAGGGCAAGATCGAGCGGTTCTTCCGGACTCTCCAGTGGGCCATGCTCGTCCGGCTGCCCGGGTACAGCAAAGGCCCACGCACGATGGACAAAACCGATGTGTTCTACGACGACGTCAAGAAGTTGCTATCGGACGAGCAGCTCATCATGCATATTCGGGAGAGGATTGACTTCTACAACTTCGAGCGGCCACATCGGCGTCTCGACTGGCGTACCCCTTACGAGGTGTGGTGTGACGATCCTACGGTCCTGACCGAAGTTTCCCGTGCCACTGTCCGTGAGTACCTGCTGCCGGCATTCCCGGGCACGAGGCAGTTCGGGACGCTTGGTGTGCAGTTCAGGAACAAGCACTACACCTGCCTCGACCTTCCGGAGGGCGTCCACGAGTCGGACCTAATCGGCGAGCCTGTCAGGCTGCGGGGCGTCCCCCATGACGCTTCGGCATACGAGGTCTTCGACACCAGGGGCAAGTGGCTCTGCACGGTCCGCCCGGTGTCCAGCTTCAGCACCGAAGACCGGGCGCGGCACAGCATGCGGCGTGACGCCGACCGCCGGACGGCCGACCAGCGGCTGAAGTCAGCCGGCGCGCTCCGTGCCACCGCTGGGGTCCAGGTGGACCCGGAGACGGGCGAGATCCCGACGATTGTGGCCATCGCTCTCGCTCAAGATGCGGCTCCGGCCGAGGAGCAGCCGCAGGAGCACATGGGCCAGCTCTTCGTGCTCCCGGCGGCGAGGGAACGGACTCCTGAGGAGGTCATCAACGCCGACCGGTTGACGCGGCCGCAGCCTGCGACTCCTCGGTTCCCCGGGCGGATACTGGAGGGCATGCCCCTCGATGAGTATTCCGGCGTTTCCGTACACCCAGTCCGGAGTTTTCGTACACCCCGACTCGCATCGGGTGGTGGAGGCCTGTAGCGGCCGGCGTGTGAGCCCTGATTTACCTCCTTGTCGGTGGGTGG
>Ga0136633_1000483_pt1 | contig 30732 bp, 26 predicted proteins | sample AntDrymeUQ832206_2_FD_105494 | JGI IMG/M metagenome (GOLD analysis project Ga0136633, IMG submission 105494) | Polar desert sand microbial communities from Dry Valleys, Antarctica - metaG UQ83 (22.06) | ecosystem: Environmental > Terrestrial > Soil > Desert | place: Antarctica: Dry Valley... | reverse complement strand
TCTTTGGAGCCCTCGGAAGAGCCGGGTGAAGCAGTGTCGTCATGGCCCTCTAGGGGCAACCACTCGTGGCCTTCATCCCGGCCCTCACCGATTAGTGGGAGGGTAGCCCAGTGACCACTCGGCCCGCTCAGTCGTCGCCACAGGGCGTCTCAGCTTGATCCCCGTCCTGCTGGCAGGTGTCCCGACCATCCGTCGCCACCATCTCGTCCACCCCGGGGCCTCCGATGAGCCGGTCGTCGCCCTGGTCCCGTGCCACCGCCTGGCGGATGCAGCCTTCGTCGCAGATGGTGTCGTGCCCCATGCCGCCCATCATCACGTCGGACCCGGTCCCATCCTCGAACTGCGCGCTGGGCGAGTTGCCGCCGCCGATGAGATCGCTTCCCTTGCCGCCGTGGATACGGTCGTGACCCGGTCCTCCGAACAGGCCGCGCAGGTCATCCCCAAGGGTGGGAGAGTCGTCGCCCCGTCCTCCGCAGATGACGTCGTCTCCTTCGTAACTCTCGATCACATCGTCGCCCGAGAGCCCGTGGATGACATCGGTTCCGCTGGTGCCCTCGAGGTAGTCGTCGCCGTCCGTTCCGATAATCGTCGCCTTGCGACCTCCGCAACTCACGGCCGCGGCCTGTGCGACGCTCGGCGTCCGCTTACCGTCTGAAACCGCATCACCGGCGAAGGTTTGAGATGCTGCAGGGGCTCCATGACAAGTAACCGGTCCGCCGCTATCGAGAACTGTCCCGGAGAGGTTCACGAACTCCCAGGAATAGCTGTCGGCGGAGAGCTCGAGCTTCAGCATCCCGAAGCTACGGACTCCGAACTCGTAACCAGGGTCCTTGGCCGACAACAGCCCGGTGAGGTTCTTGCCTCCGCCTCCCGAGATCAGCTCCCTGATTCCCGAGGGCGACTGCACACCGTCGGGCGTAAGTGGAGCGTAGCGCTGATAGTTGTGCTCGTGACCGTTCACGATGAGGTCCGCACCGGCCGCATAGAGGTCTTCCCAGAACGCCCGCACCGGGGTGGTGTCGTTATTACCGTTGGAGCCGCCGGAATTGAACAGGGGATGATGCCAGTAGGCGAGGACGCAGGAGGACTGAGGCACCGCAGCGAGGTCCTGCTCGAGCCAGTCGTTTTGAGGCGAACCCTCGGCGCACGAGGGCCCGAGCTCACAAGGCACCTCATTGGCGCCGTCGCTCGTATTGAGCGAGATCAGGTGCCACGCTCCGAGATCGAAGCTGTAGTAACCGGCTCCGGCGCCCCCTGTGGGCCGGCCTTTGGACGCCCAGTAGTCGAAGTAGCCCTGTGCCCCACCCGCCCCGTCCTGGTACTCGTGATTGCCGGGGGCCGGGTAAGTCCTGCTAGCGGCCGCCTGGCCCCAGCTGGGATCGTAGGAGGCGTTGAACTTTGCCAGCGACCCATTGGAGTACTGAAGGTCTCCCAGGGCCAGAACCGCATCGCTGCCCGCGAGGAGGTCGTCTGTGAGGCGATGCTGACACTGAGCGGGATTGCTGCCGTCGAAGTAGGTGCTGTTGGGATCGCAGGCGATGTCTCCTGCGGCCGCCACCGACACTCCGCCCGCGGCCGGATCGGTTTCGTCGTCGTCCTGAGCGTCCGTGCAGCCGGGGTCGCCGGGAAAGTCGGTGATGCCGTCCCCGTCGTTATCCAGCCCGTCCGAGCACTGAGGCGGCGTCGTTCCGGCAGTAGTGACCACGAGTTGGGGCCTGTTGGACGAAGCCTCGTCGCTGTTGAATCGGGTCGGCACAGAATCCGTCGTGCAAGCCGGCATCTCGAGGTACAAGCCGACGGTGCCGTTGGCCGCCAGCGCGCCGGTCACGTCCAGCTCGAGATAGGAGTTGGCGGCGAAGCCGTCGGCACTCCCCAGAAGGGCCCCGGACTTGCCCGGAGCGTTGTTGAAGGTGATGCCGGACTCTGTCCAGCTATCCGAGGCGGCCCGATAGGCGTCCACTCCGGCGCCGGCGGTCCCACAGGCGTCGCCCGTGCTCGAGAAGAGACGCAGCTTCGCCGAGCTCACGGACTCCCCTGAGGGTATCCCGGCGACGTCGAATCGCAAATACGATTGGATCCGCCCATCTCTCACCCTCAGAGTGGGTGCGGTCCCGAAGTTCGTGCCGGGTGTGGGCTTGGCGACGTAGGCGTCGGCGACAGGGGCGAAGGTCAGGGTCGTTGCCCCGGCTGGGGACGCCACCAGAGCCGAAGCAACCAATACCAGCAGGGCGCCGGTGAGCCACAGGGGCCGACGTGAATGAGCCATTGCGCAAGTCCTCCTCGCCCGTTGGCCCCCAACCGCTTGCAGTTCTCCGCTTCAGATGCTACCAAAACCGTCAAATCGGGCAAATTGCCCTGGCCGCAACTCGAAACGCGCCCGCGCGGTGTCGAGCGGTGGTCACGCCACCCCGAGCTGTGCCTCCAGGTCGGAATCGGCACCAAGACGCACAAGTTGAGCCATCGACTGGCAGATTTCGAAGGTTCGGAAACCCGCCTACTCGGTGACGGACCTGCGCGCTGGTGAGATGTCGGCGCGAGACGGGTCGGGTCGAGGCGCGGCTTACTTGACCGAGCCTGCCAAGAGGCCCTGGACAAAGTAGCGCTGGAAAGCGAAGAACACCAGCAGAGGTACGACCATGGACAAGAAAGCTCCCGGAGCGATGATGTCGATGCTGGTTCCGTACTGGCGCATCTGGCTTCGAATAAATACGGTCAACGGCGCCGATTGCGCCTGGCTGGCGAAGGTCAGAGCAACCAAAAGGTCGTTCCAGGTCCACAAGAACTGGAAGATCAGGAGCGAAGCGATCGCCGGCATGCCCAGCGGAAGCATGAGTCTCGTGAAAATCTGCACCTCGGACGCTCCGTCGATGCGGGCCGCTTCTAGAAGATCGGCTGGAATACCGATAAAGAAATTGCGCAGCAAAAAGATGGCGAACGGCAGTCCAAAGGCGATGTGAAAAAGGATTGCAGCCCACACGGTCCCGAAGATGCCGATCGGGTTGAACAATCGAGCTACCGGGATCAGAGCCATCTGCAGGGGCACAACAAGCAGCGCGACGACGGTGAGAAACGCATAGTCACGCCCCCTGAAGTCGATCCAGGCAAAAGCGTAGGCGGCCATGGCCGCCACGAGCACCACCAGGATCGAGGCCGGAACGCTGATCTTGACGGTGTTGAAAGCTGCGGTCACGAACGCCTCGTTTGCAAGGATCTCCTGATAGGGCTCCAGGGAGAGGGCTCGAGGGTAGGAAAAAACCGTCCACCAACCGGACTCGGCATAGTCGGCCACCGACCTGAAGCTCGAGACGAACAGCCCTACCGCCGGCGTCAGCCAGAACAGCCCAAGTAGAATCAGGAAGACATGCAGGGGCCCACCAGAGAGAGCCCGGGCGAGACGCTGAGCAGCCGACTTCGGCGGAGCTTCGACGATACCTTCGGCGCGGAGCACCCTCATCCCTGCTCCCGCTTGAAACGCCTGAGGTTGAAGATCATCGCCGGAATGACCAACACGAACAGCAGCACGGCCACCGCGCTACCTACGCCGTAGCGGCGGGCGGTGAAGGATGTCTGGAACATCTCGAGGGCGATCACGTTCGCCTCGTCCTGGACGCTGTTGGGTGCGGTGACGTAAACGAGGTCGAAGATCTTGAGGACCCCGATGAGCTGCGATACGAACACCACCGTAAGCACCGGCATCATCAATGGGAACGTTATGCGTCGGAACACCTGCCATTCGTTGGCTCCGTCGACGCGAGCCGCCTCTAGTAGGTCGCGCGGCAGCGCTGCGAGTCCTGCCCCGATGACCACGACCCCGAAGCCCAACACGGTCCAGAAGAAAGCGAAGATCAAACCCGCCGTGACCAGCGCAGGACCCAGCCAATCGACTCCTTGAAAACCCTCCGAGAAGGTCTGAGCACCGACACGTACCCGGTAGGGGCCCCCACCAACGTCCTGGAAGGCGACATTGCCGCCGCCATCTGTCGTCTGTGTACCAACCACCCCGCCCGAACCATCCAGGAGCTCAACCATTGCTCCGGGAAGTCCGACCTCGCCGCTCTCGACTACGCCCGCCTTTCCACCTCCGGGTTTGAAGTCACGCCACACGAGCACCGCGATCTCTCCCGGGACAACTTGCGGCTGCTCAGCCTCCCTCGCCCCCGGCGGGACGTCTCCCTCGAGAATTGCTGTCAGCCCCACCGTCGCCGAATCGCCCGCCTCGAGCGCCCGATCGAGGGTCACGCCTCGGTCCGATTGAACAAGGGGCTGCTGAGCACCCGGAGTCGCGCCCGGATAAGGGCCTGGGCCTTTGAACACGTCGTAGGCGCTCCCCACGAGCGCATTGACCAACCCTCGATTGGGGTCGACCTCGTACATGATCCGCCAGATGACTCCTGTGGACAGAGCTGAGATCGCAAGCGGCATGAACAGCACCACCTTTAGAGCAGTTCCATAGGAGACCTTCTCGGTCAGCACCGCCACGATGAGCCCAGTGCCGGTGACCAGAGCCGGGACGATCACAACCCACAAGAAGGTGTTCTTGACCGCGGTCTTGATACGGTCGTTCTCGGCTATTTCCTGATAGTTGTCGAGCCCGACAAAAGCCGTGCGGTCGTCGTTCTGGAAGCTCTGAACGACGGTGTCCAGCATCGGGTAGACGACAATCGAACCGAGTGCCAGAAGCGCGGGAAGGAGGAAGCCCAGCGCCGCCCAGGTCTTGACTCCTCCGGGAGGGGTTTGCCTCTTGGTCGCCCGACGCGCGGGGGCCCGAGCCCCGAGCTCTGCGGTCCCTACCGCCACCTAGTTGCCTTGCTCTGCTTCGAGGAGTCGCCCAATCTATTTGAAGGCTTTCTTGGCGTCCTGCTCCAGTCGCTGGGCGACGCCTTCGGCATCGTCTGGGTCCTCCACGAACTCCTGCATCCGAAGCCACATGCCTCGTCCAGCGGTGGCGCCGAACTCGGCCGGCTGAAGGTCGGATAGGTCGAAGCGAAACGCGCCCGACTCGGCAGCTCCCACGACCCCTTCGGCGATTCGCCGACTGATCTCATCTGGGTATGCCGACATGTCGAGGCTGATGTTCGGAGAAATGAAACCTCCCTTGGACGCCCACACCTCTGCCGCCTCCGGCGTGGCGAGGAACGCGAGCAGCTGCTGCGCGCCCTCGCTATCTGTCAACGCCACCCCGGCATCTCCCCCGCCCACTACCGCGCCGGCCGCTCCGACGTCGGGGAAAGGAAAGAAGTCTGCCTCGGACCCCACCTTGGCCTCGGTCTCACCGCTGATGACTCCGGCCACGAAGTCGCCCTCGTAAACGCTGGCCGACTCGGGGGGCTCGGTGAAGGTTTGTGTTACAGAGGTTACGAAATCCGTCTTGAGCGCGCCCTGCAACCCGTCGGGAAAGTTGGCCGGGTCGGCAAAAAGCTCACCCATCGTGTTGAGGGCCTCTATTACGCTGGGGTCGGTCCAGGGAATCTTGTGATCGGCGAGCTGGTCGTACTTCTCGGGCCCCGCAGTCTGTAAGTAGATGTTCTCGAAGAGGTCGGTCAGTGGCCATGCTTCGGCGCCTCCGATCGAGGCGAAGGCGACTCCCGATTGATTGACGGTGCCGGCCGCGTCGAGCAGCTCGTCCCAGGTAGCGGGAGGCTGAACCCCTGCCTGCTGGAAGGCCGCTGTGTTGTACCACCACGTAGCCTTGCTCGCGGTCTTGAAGTAGACCGCGTACAGCTTGGCGTCGACGGTCCCCAGCTCTCTCCAGATAGGGGCATAGTTCTCGTCGAGGGCGGAGGAGGCTTCGTCGCTTACCTCGATAAGCGAGCCGCCCCCGGCCAAGTCCCGGATCAGCCCCGGTTGAGGGATCATTGCGACGTCGGGAGGACTGCCGCCCTCGAGCTGAGTGCCCAAGAAGGTCCCTAGATCGGCCGAGGACTGGTAGGAGGTCTCGACCCCGGTTTTCTCTGTGAATGCATCGAGCACAGCCTCGAAGCTCGCCTGTTCGGCACCCGTCCATACGGCCGCGACCGAAATTTCTTCAGCGGCACCGCCGCCGCCCGAATCATCCCCTCCTCCCCCGCCGCCAACATCGCCAGAGGCGCAGGCTGCCAACACAAGGGCTAGTGAAACTGGAAACGCAAGCAATCCGGCTCGAAGCCTCATCTCAAATCCCCCTTCGGGTCGTTATCTCGCGAAAACTTTACCTCAGTCACAAGGTTCCGATAAATCCACGAGCTTGGCATCATCGGAAGATCGCGGATCAATGTGACCGCAGTGGTCCTGCGTGGCCCAAGATGACGTCGTGACCATCCTTTGCTACCACGCGGTCGACCCCTGCTGGCAGTCTCCTTTGTCCCTGCCCCCCAGCGCCTTTCGCCGCCATTGCCAGTGGTTGGCCCGCCATCGGACAATCGTCGATCTGGAGGAGGCCGCCGAAAAGGTGGATGCTCGGGGGCGGCTGCCGTCCGGTGTCTGTGCCATTACCTTCGACGATGGTCTCCGCTCCGTGTTCGAACATGCCCTGACCGCCCTGTTGGACCATGGGCTGACGGCCACCGTGTTCCTCGTGGCGGCAGCTCTGGGCCCAGTGGAACAGGAAGTCGACTGGATCGACGACCTACCGGCAGGTGCCCTCGACACTCTGACGCTCGAGCAGATACAGGAGATGGCGGCCCAAGGCGTGCGCTTCGGCTCCCACAGCTACTCTCATCGCGACCTGACGTCGTTGAGCGAAGACGAGTGCCTAAAGGACCTGAACGGCAGCAAACAGCTCCTCGAAGACATCTTGGGCTGGCCGGTTCCCCTCCTCGCCTACCCGCGCGGCCTTCACAACGAGGCGATCCGCAGAGCGGCCCGGCGCGCCGGCTTCACCCATGCGTTCGGGACCGCACGACGCCGCCCCTCACCCAGTCGCTGGGGCATTCCTCGCATGGGCATCTACTCGGACGACCGGGAGTTCAAGCTGCGGATCAAGTCATCGCGACCTTACGCGTCTTCGAGGACAAGCGGGGCCTACAACGCCCTGCGCCGGCTCGCCCGTCGTTGACTCCATGCTATCTCGGTTCACCTTTACCCGATCGAACCGCCGGGATGTGTCGCGGACTTGGGACGAGGCCACGACCTGCCCGATTGCGCCACATACCGAAGCCTGGCCAGCGTGGGACCGGGGTCGGTGATCGAATCAGGGCCGTGGGAAACTCTGCGCCGAGGACACAACACCCCCGCTGCCTGTACAAAGGTCATCTCCCTGGAGGCGAGAGCGTCGAGGACGTGTCTGACCTCTCCCTCGATCCACCGGTAAATGTAGCCGGGGGTGGCCCTCAGTGGTGCGTTCGGGGCCTCCGCGCCCCGGAGCAAGTCGCAATACAGGGAGGGGAGATTTAGGCCCGCACGAGTGGCCAGCGGCAGAGATCCATAGGGCCGCGGGTTCAGGTCGAGCAGGTAGTCACCCGAAAACTGCGCATGGAAGATGCCCTCGAATCCTTGCAGCAGCTTGGCTAGGCCCGCCTCCAAGTGGGGAACGGGATCTGTGGTCACGGCCGCGCAAGCCCCTCCGCACCCTCTGGGCCAGGTCCGCAAATACACCTGATGGACGACCGCCACCAGGCGGTCACGCCACATCACACCCGCTGCCGAACGCAACCGTTCGCTCAGGAAAGGCTGTACCAACAGGGGGCCAGGTTGCACGCTTGCCTTCCCTAGCGCGGGCGCATCCTCGAACCGCTGCGCGGGGGCGCCGGAGAACACCGTCTTGACGACGATGGGATAAAGGAGACGAGCCATAGCTGCTTGTAGTTGGGCACCGGTCTCGAAAAGCTCGGTCGGGGGCGTTTTCAACCCGGCGCCCTCGACCAAATTCGCCAGAGAAGTCTTGTCCACCAGGTGCTTCACCGGCGCGCCCAGAGTCAGGAGAGCGGCGTCTGCCGTTACCAGCGTTGCCAGATAGTCGCCGCCCGCGAGCTCTCTTTCGATGGCGTCCCTGAATCCTTCGTGCGCAACAGAGGGAATGCGGATTATCCCGGCGCAGTGTCGAGATGCAGCGACCACAGACCGCATCCCGGGTACAGCAACCACCGGCCGATACTTGGAGGCCGCCAGCGCGCGCACCGTAGCGAGGGTGGAGCGCGCCTGGCCCTTTCCGGCCTCCACCACCAGAACTCGAGAGCTCGAGGGATCAAGGCGCGTCCAGCTTCGTAAACCGGGAGAACTCATCCCAGCATGCACGCGTCAGGGTAGTTGCCACACACGATCGTCACAGGGTATCGCCAGAGGGGACGATACCGAAAACAGGGAGCCGCAGCCGCCGCCCTCCTGATTGCAAGCGCGCCGGCCTCAGCGGCTCCCGTAGCTTTACCTTGAATCCTGTGGATGTGGGTTAGATTCTAGGAGTGAGCGACGAACTCATCAGCATCATCATCCCCGCACGCAACGAAGAGCTCTCCATAGCAGGGTGCCTGGAATCGATCCTTGCCCAGAACGTGACCAACTTGCAGGTAATCGTGGTGGACGGAGCGTCCAGTGATCGAACTCCCTACATCGTGACCGAGTACGTCGAGCGGGACCGGAGAATCGAACTACTACACAATCCAACCGGGTCGATTCCCAGATCGCTCAATCTTGCCCTGGAGGCCGCATGCGGGCGCTACCTGGTGCGCGTGGACGCACATTCCACCATTCCTCAGGGCTATGTGCGAAAAGCGGTTGAGCACCTGAAGACGGGCCGGTGGGGAGGCGTGGGCGGACGCAAGGATGCAGTTGGAAGAACTCTCGCAGGCAAGGCGATCGCCGTTGCGCTGGGATCTCCATTCGGAGTGGGCGGTTCCGTCTATCACCACGGAACCAGGAAAAGAGAGGTAGACCACATCCCGTTTGGTGCTTATCACACCGAACTGGTCCGAAAGCTCGAGGGATGGAACGAGCGTGTGCTTGCCAACGAGGACTACGAGTTCGATTACAGACTGCGACAACTGGGCTACCGATTGCTCTTCGATCCTGAGTTACGAATCGAGTGGCTCGGCCGGCAGTCGATTCCAGACCTGTTCCGTCAGTACCGCCGCTACGGACGCGGCAAGGCGTCGGTGGTGCGGCTTCACCCAACGTCCGTTCGCATCCGTCATGCTCTACCTCCCGCTTTGGTGCTCGCACTCCTGGGGGCCACTATGCTTGCTCCCAAACGCCCCATTGTCCTGGGCGGGGTTCTTGCCTCATATGCTTCGGTGCTGTTGACGGGGACGGCTGCCGCCGGGAGGGACCTGGAGGACAGGGATGCGCTCCCCTATCTGCCTGTCGCGCTCACTGCTATGCACGTGGCCTGGGGCGTTGGCTTCTGGCAGGGGATGTTGAGCCTGGCCGCAGAGTCGCTGGGCAAGCAAGAGCAGAACTAGGCGATCCGCTCGCCCCCGAGTCTCGACCGGCTGGGGCACCCTTGGTTGACCTTGTAAGATCCTCGGCTAGCGGAGACCTAGCCGGTGGTTTCCACCGTAGCGTTCGCGTAGCGTTCGTCGGAAGGAATTCATTGACACTGCTCTTCATAGTCGGGACCGGCAGGTGTGGATCGACCATGGTGCAAGAAGTCCTCGCCCGCCACCCGGATGTGGGGTTCGTTTCCAACGTCGATTCCCGTTTTCCTCGACTAAAGTCGAAGGGCCGTTTCAACAACTCCCTCTATCAGCTCACCCCCCTCAAGTACACCCAGCGAGACCGAAGGCGTCTGTTGGGGCGAGGAGAGCCGGGAGAAACTCACTTCGGTCCCTCCGAGGCGTACCGGATCCTGGAGCGAGAGGTGTCCCCCATCATGTCGGCTCGCTACCGCGATTTGACCGGCGACGACCTGACGCCTTGGCTCGAACGCCGACTGCGTCGCTTCTTTGAGAAGCGGATCGAAGCCCAGAAGAAAGCAGTATTCCTCCACAAGTTCACGGGCTGGCCACGCGCCGGTTTCCTGCACGAAGCTTTTCCCCAAGCAAAGTTCCTTCACGTGGTCAGAGACGGCCGGGCGGTGGCAAACTCCCTGGTTCAACGGTGGTGGTGGCTGGGATATTCGGGCCCGCCCAACTGGGGGTTCGGGCATCTATCGGAGATCGACGAGAAGCTGTGGGAGAGGAGTGGCCGCGACTTTATTGTGCTGGCGGGCTTGGAATGGAAGCTTTTGATGGAAGCCTTCGAAACCGCTCGAACAGCGATCCCCAGCGACTTGTGGATGCAGGTCCGCTACGAGGACTTCGTCGGAGCTCCCCGAGAGAACATCGAAAGAATATTGAATTTCATCGGGCTTCCCTGGTCGGACGAGTACGAAGTCAAATTCGACCAGTTCGCTTTCACCAAGGCGAAGAGAGACCGGCATCACCGCGACTTGACGGAAGACCAAATCGTTTGGCTCGACAAGGTGTTGAGCAACAGCCTCCGCAAACTCGGTTATGAGGTCGACACCACCACCGGAGTGACGAGATAGCTGCTGTGAGCTCTCGGGGGAGTAGTCACGCTCGTCTTGCCGTTGCAGGCCTCGATGGCGCCACCTTCCGACTTCTGGACCCGCTTCTCGCCCAAGGTGCGATGCCCCACCTGAAGAAGGTCATCGATCGCGGCGTACGGGCCGTCCTAAAGTCGACGGTGCCCACCTACACCCCACCCGCATGGGTATCGATGATCACCGGAGTCAACCCCGGGCGGCACGGCGTCTTTGGCTTCCTGGATACCACCCCACAAGAACCCCCCCAGCTCGCCCACTCCGGACTCATTGATGCAGCTCCAATGTGGCTTCACCTGGGACCGGCAGGGATACGTTCTGGAATCTTCAACGTGCCCATCTCCTATCCCCCAATGCCGGTCGAAGGCTTCATGATCTCGGGTGGTTTGGCTGCGGGATGGGCAGACACCGAGATGCCTAATTTTGCCTCGGATGTCGATCTGGGCCGCTTGGTGACCCAGCTAGCCGGGGGCTCCTATCCGCTTGATACCCCGGTCTCCTACGAGAATGATTGGGCATCGCCTACGGTCGCCACAAGAATCGAAGGTGTCCAGCGAATGCGGCACCGTGTCCTTACCTCTCTCTTGGAGCACAACGAAGTGGACTTTGTGTTTGCCGTCTTCGAGGGCCCTGATCGTCTTCAGCATCTCCACTACCAGTACCTCGTGGAGGGCTCCTCGTGGTACGAGCGCCCCGAGGCCGGCGCACACCGAGATCGCGCATCCTCATTCTTCGCTGAGGTAGATCGGGCGATTGGAAGCCTAATCGAGTGGGCCGGCCCTGACGGACACGTCATTGTGGTTTCAGACCATGGCTTCGGACCGTGGGAGAAGACCCTCAACGTCAACTTGCTCTTAGAGCAGTGGGGCTATCTGCGCCTGCCTTCGATCAGCCGCGTCACGCGGCTTCGCTCGGTTGCCGGGACCGGACAGAGAATCGTCCGGCGCGTGATGCCTCGGCGCCTGCTGCAGACGCTCAAATCGCGGGTTGGACGGGGCATCTCCTGGGAACAAAGCCGGGCGTTTTCGTCCCATGTCGCCGAGCAAGGCATACATATCAACGTGCGCGGGGAGCTCCCGCGCGGTTGTGTCGATGCGGGGGAAGCAGAAAGCATCGGGACCGAATTGAAGGAGCGCCTGCTCGAGTTCCGCGATCCCGCCGACGGCGACTTGGTGGTTGACCGGGTTGTTACCAGAGAGGAGGCGGTCCGGGGACCTCACTCCAAGCGCGCACCGAATCTGTTTCCCTTCTGTCGCGACCAACGCTACGAGCTCAGCGATACGTTGGCCGCATCCTCGGTACTCACCGATCACAGGGACCGGCCGTGGGGGTACCACCACGAGGACGGAATATTCATCGGGTCGGGACCCGGCCTTCTCAGAGGAACCTTCGACTTCGGTCTCGATATAGTCGACGTGATGCCGATCGCGCTTCATCTGTTGGGCCAGGCCATCCCTGATGATCTCGACGGCAGGGTACCGGTAGACATTCTCTCTGGCGAGGCGAAAGCCAGACCGATCACGACATCCGGAGCCAGTCCGGAGCACCAGCGCCGGGAGGCGAACCCCTACTCCGCCGAGGAAGAAGCCTCCATTGAGGAGTCCTTACGTGGTCTTGGCTACATCGAGTGAGCCGAGTCCGATACGCTCTCGGTTTCGACAACGGTCAGAGCCGAATAGATCTCGTAGATCTCCCGGATATTCCTCGTGAGGCTGAAGCTCTCGAGCACCCGGCGTCGGGCCGCTCGCGCAAGATCGGCCCTTTGTTCTGGCTGCTCGATTAGCGCGCCGATGGCTTTCGCTAACTCCTTTGTATCCTGCGTAGGTACGAGCCTTCCTGCGGCCCCATCGTCGAGGATGCGGGGGACATCCCCTACCGCCGTAGCCACGATACCGGTCTCCGCCGCCATGGCTTCGAGCAGAGAGATCGGAAAGGCTTCCCAGTGTGAGGGGAGGCAGAAGATGCTGGAGCGTGCCAGAAGACTCGCTACCTCCGGTCGCTCCAGCCGTCCCAGGAACTCGACGCCATCGAGACCGGCAGCCGAGAACGCCTCCCGCATTCGTTCGAAGACATTTGGACCCTCCTGCCGCGCGTCGCCGACGATCACCACCTTGAACGGTAGCAGGCCCTTGAAATCCTCCCGCACAATCTCCAGGGCTCGAAGCAGGTTCAGCAGCCCCTTCCGCTCGCACACCGTGCCCACGAAGGACAGCAGCGGGGGATCCTCATCCTTGGGTCCGGTGGGAGCTTGCTCCGCGGCAATTCCGTTGTCGAGGCGCACTACGCTATCCAGGTGACTCATGGCACGACCGGCCTCTGCCGAAACGACGATCATGATATCTACCACCTGGAGGAGGACTCGCATCAACATCCTATAGACCGGTCTCAGCATGCACCCTGCAACTCGTCCTGAATGAGCGTGCAAAACTACTCTCGCCCCCGAACCTCTTACGATTAAGCTGAGGACTATCGCTCTGCACAGGGGGGCCAGGGGCGCCGGGGCCAGATTGAGGTGGACAATGTCGGCGCTACGGCTCCTTGAGAACAGTGCCACGGCGTCCGCAAGGAGTTGGCGAACGTTCCCAATGTCGAACTTGCCCGGTCGCTTGATCCAGCGAGGGGTGGTGTTCAGATAGTCGATGTCCACCTTCGAACGCAGCCATTCATCGGCCACCAGAGACGTGACGAAGGAAGGTATGCCTCCCGCGGCGGGTGGTCCCTGGCCGACCACGAGCACGCTCAGGCGATGATGGGCGGCGTTCTTCATTCGTATCCAAGCTCGTTGAGCAAAGGACCGCACGCTCGCCTGACTGCAAGCTGAGTCTCGCTGGGCCACCTCGAGTACCTGCCGCTGTTCGGCTCGATCTTGCGCCTACGTTTGACGTCAGGGTCACCAAAGCCAGCATGATGAGTAAAGCTGGAGTAGTCGATGACGTTCGGCTCCCATTCCTCTTCCAGGAACGCGAATAGGGGCCTGAGCGCCTCCTCTGGACGGGCGGTAAGCACCTCATAGCGAATCTCGAAACTAGAATCCGCATGCAGGCGTCTGAACTCTACGATTCTTCTTGTCTTGTCGGCCCAGAAGAGCCCGGCTGCAACGCATTCGTCACCGCCGGCCTCTTCGAGATAGGGATCTATGGCGGGATAGTGCCGGTTCGGGTCAGCTAACGATGCGGCCACATCAAGCCCATGCCTCACTATCAAGACAAATCGAGCTCCGGCCACTCCGAACAGCTCCCACAGCTCGGGCAGGCAGTCGACATAGTTCGGAGTTTTCTCGGCCCAGCGCGCTTTGCCCTGAGCCTTCGCATAGCCGTCGAGAAAGCTGCGACCCAAGGCGGCCAAGGCGGCCGCCACTTGTGCCCTGTCGTAACCGAGTGAATCCAAACCTGCCAGAGCTTTGGGGTCTCGCAGGATCTGGGTGAGCGGATAGAGGTACTTGGTTTCCGGAGGGCTAGCGATGTGCGAGTGCGAGTCCAATATCCTCCGAAGCAGGGAGGTTCCGCTTCTCTGAGCCCCGATGATGAATATAGGGGCTTCCCGCTCTTCGGGAGCATCGCTCGTGGAAAGGCCTATTCGTGGGGCTCGCTCATCCTCACGTTCTCGCAAACGTCCGACAACGCGAGCACGCAGGCTTCTGGTCATCTTTGGAATGAGACCCTCAAAATTGCTCGAGGAGACTATTCAATGTAGCCGAGGTCGCGCAGATGGTCGGTAATCTGTTGCTGCTCTTCGTTCGTCAACTCAGACTGACGACGGGAGTCGCTGATCGCGCTCACGGTAACCTCGTGTCCGCTTGATCCGCTTATCTCCTCGATTGGACTTCCGGCCGAGGAAGGGGCCCGCAGCCCGTGGAACGCTAAAGCAGTTGGTGCTATGTCGCGCAGATGGCGGACACCTAGATCACCGGGAGCAACGTGGGGGCCGTGAGCCACAATGATGCCTGCGCGCCGGTGCCGGCCCGTGGGCCACCGCGTGTAGGACGAAAGGCCGTCGCTCTGCGAGCTCGAAGACATTCCCCACAGCTCGCCGGCCTTGACGAAAAGATCGGGCGCGAGGTGCAGAAAGGGTCCTTCGTAAAGAGACTCCCGGACGAAAGTCTCTGCGATGGGTCTCTCCCCGCTCTCCGGATCGACGTACTCCAACAGAGCGGCCGAGAGCTCTGACCTGACCTCTTCATAGTCGTGCGGCTCGACAATGCCGTGAGGCTCACGGCCCTTCAGGTTCAGCGAGAGGCCCCCTCCGGTCGTCGCCTTGTAAGCGCGCGTTCTCGACCAGTCGAAAGTTGAGGGCATCTTTACCTTGCGCCGTAACGGAGCCGCTACCTTCGTCCTCTTCAATAGCCTTGCGGCCGATGATCGACGAAGAGCGGTGGTGGCCGTGGCGCTGCGCGCTCCCGAGGCGAACCCTAGATGCTTCAAGAGCCGGTTGAGGTCCAGCTGTCGCGTGATCGGGCGGAAACCGTGGTCCGACATCAAGATGACCGCTGTTTCGGGGCCGGCCGCCCGCACCAGGCGCTCGGTGCACGCATCGAGAAGACGGTAGACATCCCGTAAAGACTCGCCAAGCTTCGAGGCCGCAAGTTTCTCGTGATCGGGATGGCTGGGCAGCAGGTAAGCGCCGAAAGCGTGCTGCAGCCGGTCCGGCTCCACGTAGATGCACGCGGCCGTATCCCAGTTGCCCTCCAACAACACCTCGAAGGAGGCAGTGCGCTGCTCGATCAGCTGGCGAGCCTCCTCGAGTAACGATTCGGGATCGTGCTCGTAATTCATCCACTCCAGCCCGTTCACGGGGAACGGCGCACGACGCTCCAGCTCCTGACCCCAGTCCCGGGGATGAACGAACTCCCCCCCCGGAGGCACGGCCACTCCCGAGATCATTCTTCCGTTCACCGGGATCGGCGGGTAAGCCACCGGGACGTTGCCCACCCTGACCTCGCGCCCGGCTTCGGAGAGATACTCAAGGAAAGTCGGTGCCTTAATCGAGGCCGAAGTTACAGGCAAACGCTTTCCGGGCCGAGCGGGATCACGCTCAACGAAATCGAAAACGCCGTGACCGGGCGGATCCTCTCCGGTGAGAAAGGTCGGCCACGCCGCCCACGAGTGCGAGGGGATCACCGATTGGAGAACCCCGCGCGCCCCTGCGTCGACCAGAGAGCTCACATTGGGGAGGCAACCCCGTGCCATGAGATCGTCGAGGATGTCCCAGTCCGCTCCATCCCAGCCAACGATGAGCAGACGACTATCCTTGTCGGTCGCCTTGAATTCCGCCGCATCAGATTCCGCCATGACTCAATTCTATCAGTGCTTGCCGATGCCTCATTAGAAGGCCCACGAGCGCCATGACCTCAGCTCTCTCGGAAGTGAGAGCGGGGCCTATAATCGTCGACGTGAGTGACACTCGAGCTGACGCTACCCGGCCGTGTCATTCCTGATCGCGGCCGCCCTCTTGATTGGCGGCCTGCTGGGCGCTCTAGGCTTCATTTGGTGCGTTAAGAGCCCAGCCAGAACGATAGTTCCTCTCTACGCAGCTCTTCTTCCGATTGCAGGCGCCGTCGATGTGTCTGTGCCTTTGCCGGATCCCTTCAACTCGCTCAGCTCAGTGCTGGGCGCCCTTGCTATCGCCGCCGGTCTCCTCCACGCAACCGTTTACCGCAGAGCGCGTGTTCCTTCGGTTGCAATCGGCTGTTGGCTTCTGTTTCTGACGTGGATCTGCGTCACCGCATTCTGGGCGCTCGATAAGGGAGCAGCCTTACGAACCATCGCGATCGCTTTGCCCCTTGTCCTGCTAATGGCCGTGATCGGCATGCTGCGCACGGATGAGACCGACTTCGAGGTCCTCCGCATCGCGGTAATGCTGAGCGGCATCATCGTCGGCTTGTACGCGGTTGGGCTCCAGGTCTCGGGAGCACCACTACCCACGCACGGCTTTGGTCAACGCTTCTCCATCTCAACCGACCCCGAGCAGACCAATCCGAATATCCTCGCCGCCAGCTTGCTTTTCCCTCTCGCCCTCGCGACCGAGAGAACTATCTTCGGTGGTGCCAGGTGGCTCGGAAGCCGTGGCTGGCGCATTGTCGGAGCGGGCGGAGTATTGCTCACGGGAGCGGCGATATTCCTCACCGCGTCCAGGGGCGGCATTCTGTCGGCCGGCGGAGTAATACTGGCCACGCTCCTCTTTTCAACGAAGGTCCCGGGGGGAGGCAAACAGGTGTTGCGAACGCTGGCTCTAGCGCTTGCCCTCGCAATCAGCGTCACGACCTTGATCCTCCTGGTAAGTCCCTTCACTCCTCCCGCGCTCACCAACCGAATCAAGGCACGCTTGGTCCTCGCTCCACTTGATAGAATCCAGCGAGTACAGACTGATGACTCTGGCCGGTTCGACATTTGGCGAGTTGGATACCTGGCTTGCCGTACCCACTGCTTCTTGGGTGTAGGTCCGGGAAACTTCGGAACTATCTACAATGATCTCTTTCCCTTTGCCGGCATCGAGAACAACACCGGCCCTCGCCGAGTTGCTCACAATGTCTATCTTTCCCTGGCAGTGGAGACGGGACTCGTGGGGCTCACAATACTGGGCATCGCACTCGTCGTGGAATGGGTGTTCTTGTCCAGCCTCCCCGCAGAGACTTCGATTCCCTCTCTCAAGGCAGGCGTAGTCGGGCTGTTAATGGCGAACGTGTTCCTCGGGGCTATTTGGTTCAAGTATTTCTGGTTGGTCTTTTCTGTGAACCGCGCGGCTGAGAGTGTCCTGCCTCGCCAGGAGATCCCGTCAGAGGAAACCGGCATGTCACACCTTCACTGGAGCGCTTACGCCGACACTCGAGGACGTACTGCTGATGGAGAGACAGTGAACCAAGTACACGCCAAGCCGTAATCGAATCGACTCCCTGGGAGTGGACCCTTACAGCGAGTCCCAAGGTCCCCAGATCGCGAACGTCACTCCATCCTCCTTAGCTGAGCCCTGCTGGTTGACGAACAAGGTAACTCGCGCGGGGTCGAAGCAGGCCCCGCAGAACTCGGACGAGTTTGTAACCGGTTCGGCGAAGGTCGAAATCCTCCCCTCGGCAGCTAGCCGGCGGATATGCACAATGGAATCGTTGTCCTCGCACAAGAACAGATCTTTTTTCCGGCCCACGACGATGTTATCGGGGTGATCGAGTTGGTGCGAGCCGGGCGACTCGTACACAAGGGTAAGAGCCTGGAAGGCAGGATCGAACTCCCACACCTGGCCCATCCCGGCGCGACCACCCTCGGTGCAGCTGGAATAGACGTTTGACTTTCCCACCCAGGCTCCCTCCGGCCGATTGAAGATGGCTGCACCTCGATCTCTAGCCTCTTTGCGCAGCGAGTCGTCCGTGGGTTCGGGGTCGGCGAGATCGACCCAGTCAACGACAAAGGGCTCTCCCACCGGCCAATCATCGCTTGTCCTCGCCTGCGGGTCCGCCCTCACCCGCAGCGCCTGCAGCCGTCCACGTGCAGCAGCCAAGTCACCTGGTCGCTTGGGCGAGTCGTCGAACAGCACACGATAGAAGGCGCCGTTCGGTCGATCCTCGGTTTCATAGAGGACCCCGTCGAGCCACGCAACCGCTTCGTGGCGCAAGCGTCCGGCGGCCCTTATCGGAAGCGGCACAGCTGCTTCCGTCGAGTTTGCGTCGACCTCGAAGGCGTAGCCGTGCGGCCGGTCTCCATCGTCGAACGTCTCTTCGCAACTGATCCAGCTTCCCCAGGGGGTCTGTCCCCCGGCGCAATTCATCGTTGTGCCGCCCAAGACGGCGTAGCTGTCGATGAGGCGCCGGTTGGCGTCGACGACGAGCTTCGTGCAGCCACCCGTCATGAACGGGTGGGGGTCGTACCTCTTCTCGGGAGGAACCACCACGGGCGTCCGGCTGCCGGCACGGTTCTCGTGGTTGCGGATCAGAATCGTCCCGCCGTGCGGCCCCTGGACAGCCGCCATACCGTCGAAGTTACTCGGAGTGAGATGTCCGTCGCTCATCATCTCGTCCTGCCGGGACAGCACCCTGTAGTGGAAGCCTTCGGGAAGCATGAGATCACCCATATCGACCAGTGATCGATCCGCGACGAAGTCTTCTGGCCCATCCGAGCAGGCGGCCATGGCGAGAAGCGGAGCACAGACCGAAAGACCCCCCGCCGCTGCAATCCCGCGCCGTAAAAAAGCCCGCCGGTCTATACCTCCCACCGCCCTTCCTCCCCGAAGCTGATATGGGAAAGTCTACCGGTTATCGGCTATTTCTGGAAAAGCCTCGTTTTGGTCCGCGGGGGTCCTCCGCCCGAGCTCGCCCAACCCCTCAAGCGCGGGCGGGTCGTCACGGACGGCTCGTCACACCTGCTAACGCGTCCAAACCAAGCCGAGGCGGTCGCGTCGGTCGCTTTCACCGAGCGCGAGCCTAGACCGGAGTATCTCCCGTTCTTCGGTCCCGGGCCGCGCGACGATGACCAAGGTATCTCTTGCCGTCGCGCCCATCCCAGCCTCGGGTCTACTCTCTGGATCCTCCACAACTCGAGCTGACTCGGTCATGGTTGCCGTGGGCAGCACTTCGGCCTTTCGATCCCCTCCGAGCACACCGACGGCAGCTTGCGATTGCGCCAACCACGACAGCCGGATCTCGTTAGCAGCCACCCCGCGGCCGGCGAACTGGTCGCGGAGGTAGCCAAGCCAGGACCATCCCCTGCGGTCGACAATCGCTAGCTGCGCCGCGCCACTCAGAGCGAGAGCACGGGCGAGGGTCAGCACCGGGCGTTTCCATCGATAGTGGAACACCGCATACGAGAGTCCCAGCCAGAATCCGGCGATCGCCCCCACGAGCACGGCCACCGCCGGCGAAAGTCCATGAGGCAAGAATGAAGGCTGGGGCCCACTGAAAACCAGAAATTCCTCTCCATCAACCTGCTGGTTCAGCGCGTCCACGAGGGCGGTCGCAGTCGTCTTGGAGATGAGATTTGCATCAGACCGCCTGGCAGCACGCCCCAGAACGATGATGGTCGGCGCGTCGGGAACCGGGATGATCTCGGCCCATCCATCGAGCGGCGCAGAAGCCCTGGGCAGATGCAGCTGCTCCGCCACGGACCCGGACACAGCCTCTGAGCGGAACACTGTCTCGGCAACAGGCCCGAGCTGCCGCGTGGTTATGCTTTCGCCCCGTTGAACCACCACGGTGGATGCAGCAACTCGCTCCGGAGACAGCATGACGAACAAGACTCCGCCTAGCGATCCCAAGACAATGAAGAGGAGGAGGCAGCTCGCGTAGTACCGCATCCAGGTGAAGAGCGCGTCGTCACTGTTCATTCCTGAAGTACCTACTTCACCACAAGCTGCCCGGTTTGGCCCTGGAACTCATGAATCGAGCAGACGAACATCAGGTCGTCCTCCGGTGCTTCGAACTCGACCTGCCCCGATTCACCGGGGGCCACCGTTCCTGTGTCCACCTCCAGGTCCCGAATCGTGAAGGTGTGGGGCAAATCCCCTTTGTTCTGCAGCGTCACGGAAACCAGAGCGTCCGGAGCCACCGAGATGACGTCGGGCTCGAATATGTTGTCCTTGGCGACAAGCGAAACGCTCACCTCCTTCGGTTGGGCCCCCGAGTCTGCGCTCCCTTTCTCCTTGCCGGGAGCAAGAGGAGTCTCGCTCGAGGCGCACGATCCAGAGGCCAGCATCGCGACCGTGATCAGAAAACTTCCAACCAAAGCCCTGCGGGCTGATCCCAACCTCGAGCGACTACTGACCAATGGTTCCATGTCCCCCCGCCTCACAGGTCAAGAGCCTGCCGTGCCAGGCTCGTAGACGATCAGACCATCTGCGATGGTTGCAACGAAGAGAAACCTGTCGGCAAACACAGGTTGTGCAAACGTGGGGCTGTCCAACGTCTCCACTGTAGCAAGAAGCGTGCCCTCGGATGCATCAATCAAGAACACTCCCCGCGTTGCGTCCGGTTCTGTGTCAAAGCTCGGAACCGCAAGTATATCGGCGCCGTTCATCGAGTAGTTACCCCAGACCACTCCCAGAAGCCCTAGCTCCCATATCGGAGCTCCGGTTGCTGGATCCAGTCGTCGAACAGACCCTCGAAAAGGCTGTCCTTCAATAGTCGTCTGGGCCCCGGCAACGAAAAGCCGCTGACCTGTCTCGTCCCATACCGCTCCCCCCAGGCAGTTCCCCTCGTCCGGCCACTTACCGGACACAACCAGCTCCCAAACTGGCCCCTCGCTGAGGGCATCCTGCTGGAGCGCATAGTAGTGGCCGTTCTTGTTGCAGGCACCGACCATGGGCGTAGAAGAACCTTCGATCTCGGCTGAGAACAGCGTCGGAGAGCCGCCGAAATCAAGGTCGGTGCCGGCGAGGGGAGCCGTCCAGATATCTTTTTTTTGCAGACTATCCCTATCCAACCGGACAATGGAATACGAGTCGCCTGCCGGCTGCTCTGGAGCACCGTTCCCGGTCGAGACGAAAACATCTGCCCCATCTGGAGGAGCCGCTATCGCGCTCCATACGCTTCCTCCGACAATGCCTTCGGGGACCGTCCAGTAAGAGGCCAACAGCTCGCCTGTTGCCTGCTCGAACAACTTCACCCCGCCGCGGATCACACTCTTACAGTGTCCCGCCACTCCTATGTAGACACTTCCATCCACTATGCTTGGGGAGGACCAGACATGACCGTCATCCCCCTCTTCGATTACTCGCGCCTTCCACAGAATCGATCCGTCCGCTGCGTCCAACGCATATAGATGACCGTCCCCTCCACCCACATAGACAACCGGCCTGCCCGTGTTCGGGTCCTCTGCCACCGCCGCGGTCGACGCAATCCCTCGGCGTCCGCAATCTCCCTCCCCTATCCAGCCGAGGAATTGCTTCCATAAGACTTCACCCGTCGCCTGGTCCAGCGCATAGAAATCGCCGGTGTTGGCCCCGATGAAGACCACGCCACCGGAGACAGTGGGACTAGAGAACAGCTGTGCCGGAGGTTGCCCTTCTTCCGTCGGTGGATCCGGTTCCCATCGCCAGACCTCGGTCAAATCAGCGGCGTTGTCCTTGGTGATCGCAGTGGCCTCCTCATTCACCGAAGAGTGGCCGAGGTCCATAAGGAAGGAACTCCAATCGGCTTGGAACTGTTCCTTTTTTGGCGCATCCGGCAGGTTTACGTCGGGGTTACGGGTGGCCTCCAGGGGCTGTGATCCCGGCCCACACGAGGCCAGTACCAGGATCAACCCAACGTAGTACGAGCGTTTCTTTGGACTGGTGTGCGTATCGGTCATAACCTTCCCAGCGGCTCGAGTTCCAAGGGTTTGGAAGCAGGTCGACGGCACATCGCCCTCACCTAACGGGCAACGGGTCCGACCGGCCTGTTCGGATCAGAGTTTCGCCCATATTCTGTTGGGCTTAGAGACCCGGCATGAGTTCACTACAGCGGCGTACGTGAAAGCCTCCCCCGAAGCGACACCAAACGACGGAGCAAACCGCTTCGGGCGGGCGCACTTTTCGTTGAGCGCCTACGTCGTCGTCGCTTCACAAATACAAGTATCCAAGACGTTGGCGAATAGGACAACAGCATTGCCTCCTCGGCCACTTCCCGCAAAGGTCCTCGGCGGCATCCCTCTGAAACCATCAGAAGTACCGTACTGGCTTGCTCCAGCGCCTCCAATGGAGCGCCGTCCTCCGGCGTCAACCAATATCGAGTGATTTCCCCCTCGGGAACCCATCGATGGAGGATGTTCATCTTTACCAGGAGGTGGCGAACCGCAGGGTCTCCCCGTCTCCCCTTCTCGAACAGCAGGCAGCAAACCGAACGCCCATGTTCTCCACCTTCGAGGTCAGCATCTCGAACCAATGCCGTCTCGATCCCCACCGGAAACGCGATCGCTTCGGATCCAAAGTGCCTCTTCCCGCTCGATCCGGGGCGCACGCTGACCCCGTAAGCCTTCTCTGCGGGGAACTCAGCCAGCGCGTCCTCTTGGCTGACGATCGGTTGTCGAATCAGGAATCTGGCTGCCAGGAGCCCGAGCCCGAAGAGGCCCCCCACGGTCGCCCCTGCAGCTGCGTCGAGCAGGGGGACGCTCCTGTCGATCACCGATGCGCTCCGGGCGGGTAGCACCGCAAACGATCCCAGGCCCTTCTCGTCTAGCGTAGTGGCAAAGCTCTCGGCGGCGAGATTGGCTAGGTCTACGGCCGCCTCCGGCTTCGTGGACCGACCCGTTATTTCGAGACCTCCTCCCGATATCCACTCTGCCTCCAAGGTCCTCGTTGCGAGAATCTGTTGGGTCGAGGCATCGATCCCCAGGCCGTTGGCCACGGGGGCGAGCACCTCGTCCGTCGCGAACAGGGTGAGTGCGATTTCGAAGTTCTCCACTGGTATCTGGGTGCTAACGGCCGTAACGACTGATCTGGATGCATAGAGCGTCGGTCCACGGCTTTTGGCCACCCCTGCCGCAATCCCCGTAAGTAGAGCCAACACAACGACGACCCACCAAGCTCTACCGGCAACCCTCAGCACCGATCGAAGATCGCGGCGTTGGACAGTTGTAGAAGCTAGCGGTTCAGCCGCCATGTTTTCCTTTCCGTGCGGAGCCGACGTGCAGATCAGGGGAGCTGCCTGATCGTGCTGACGGAAACCTTACAACAGGCGATTCACTACTCTCCCCGCCTCTAAGAACGATCAGCCCCGAACGGGTCCGTAGCTCTGTGCTTCCACCTGTCAGCAGTGCTGCGGTGCAGGGTGTGCCCTCCGGCCTGGGTCGCTCTGCTATCATGTCCAGACAAGCAAGTGCGGAGTCTTCGGAGAGTCCCATTGCCTCCCTGGGCCGCGGCCTATTCGAAAGCGTCGATAGGCTGCCCTCGCACGACAGACGCAAGGTCGCTCTGCTCTCACTTACCGGTTGGGAGCGGGGCTCTGAGCTTGATGAACCTCGAGTGTCCGCCGTAGTTCGAAGGTGAGGAGTGGGCGAACGGGTCGGAAAGTGGCGCGGCACGCTACGCGCTGACTTGGCTTTCAGACAAGGTGTGGTGTCGGTGTGGGAGTGATGCAGTGGGCAGCTCGGACAGGGTCTAGAGGGCTCGGTACCCGAGTTGCACGATCTCGAAGTACCGGAGAGGAATCGACTCGAGAGAGTCTGGAGTCAGCACACCGTTCCACAGCCAGCCCCTTCCCTCCATCACTGTGTTCTCGACCTTGAGGCTCGCGGATCTACCTGAGGAATCACCTATCACCGCCCCGTAGCGCTGCAACGCAGTCGCAATCACTAGGGCTGGACGAGAGAGATCGAACCTAGAGAGATCGACTGAGGGTCTGATCCGAATACGCGCGCCTTGAGGTGGCGCATCTGGATCCAGGGAATCCCCGTCAGACTTCCACATCGGCCAAACGTGAGAGGTGCTGGGTGTGTTGATCGCGATTTTCAGGGCGTGGTCGATCCTCCCCGCCGCGATCTCGTCCCATCGAACCGCGTGAACGCCGGGAGGCACTCCGCGGTGACCCTGATTGCGCAGATCGTCAGCACCGTCAACCCTGCCTGCCAATCCGTTCGAGGCGATATAGTAGTAGGCTCCTCCCCCCGCACTCCACGTGCCCTTGGATGCGTTGTAGATGGCATGGTGAAGCTTGTAGACGGCGCCCGCCTCCCTATCGAAGAGCGTCATCTGGGAATCACGGGTGCCGGCGGGGCGCGCTCCGGCCGGGATACGAATGGACTTGAACTCCGGAGGCAACTCGTACTGTGTCTCATTCACATCGTAGATGGGATCCGTCGGCTTGACCCAATAGATGGGCTCTCCCCACCCTCCGTCGGAGGTTGCGCCAGACAGGTGGAGGTAGGGAACACGGCTGTCGGCTTGGATGTACTCGATCATTGCTGTCGAATTGGGATCAGGCGGCGCGGTCAACGGCAAAGGAGTGTTCCAGTAGCTCCGTGTGTTGAAAGCTCGGAACGGAGACGTCTCCGTCTGGTGATGAGGTCCGGACGTTTCTTACGACCACATACACTGCCAGACTTGCCAAAACCAAGACGCAAGCTGCCATGAGTCGCGCAAGAGACCGTCGCACTTCGCCTCCCAGGTAGTCCGGCTGTAATGGCCTCTGCCAGTCGGGGCTAGCGGTAAGGTAGCGGACCATCCGACACCAGATCGGCCGACACCAGATCGGCCGACGCTAGATCAACTTGGTTTAGACCCTACTCTGAAATCCAACTTGGTCTGTACCTTTACCGAGTGCTCTCCTCGGTTTTCGTCTCTCTCGAAGCCCAAACGGATGCCCCTCCGGCGGGCCGCGTCGCCATAGGCGTGGCCGAGCTGGTGTCGGTTCGCCCTGAAGAGCTCGGTCTGAGTCCTCGGGCGGGTTGTACGGCCTTGCTTCTCTGTACACTGACGCGAGCTGTGCGTGCATCCCAACGCGCTCATGGTCTTGACTAAGTGTCAACGCCGGTCGAAAACTGACCCCTTTTCGCCGGCTGAGAACTGACCCCCCCCGCCCGGCGATGCGATCACGCTGCGTCGTCGTTAGGCACCCTCCCCAGGTCTCTGTCCTTGAGGCGATAGCTATCTCCCTTGAGGCTGACGACCTCCGCGTGATGCACGAGGCGGTCGATCATCGCGGCGGCAACCGTCGCATCCCCGAAAACCTCGCCCCAGCGCCCGAAAGGCTTGTTCGAGGTCACGATCACGCTGGCTCGTTCGTAGCGCGACGACACCAGCTGGAAGAACAGGTTGGCGGCCTCCGCTTCGAACGGGATGTAGCCCACCTCGTCGATGATCAGCAGCGGCGTCCGCCCGAGTCGGACGAGCTCATCGTGCAAGAGCCCCTTGTGGTGCGCCTCGCCCAAGCGATCGACCCACTGCGCCGCGGTCGCGAACGCGACCCGGTGGCCCGCCTGACAAGCTCGGATCCCCAGCGCGATGGCAAGGTGCGACTTTCCCGTCCCCGGAGGGCCGAGGAAGATGACGTTGGCCTTGCCCTCGACGAAGTCGAGGGCGCCAAGATGGACGACCACTTCCTTGCGGACCGAGCGCTGATAGGAGAAGTCGAAGTCCTCGAGTGTCTTGTGCTGGGGAAAGCGCGCCGCCTTGATGCGATTGTCGCCTCCGTGGGTCTGACGCGCCGACAGTTCCCGCTCCAGGCATGCTGCTAGGAACTCCTCGTGGCTCCAGCTCTCTTCACGCGCCCTCTTGGAGAGACGATCGATCGACGCCAGCAACGACGGGGTCTTCAGCGCACGGCACAGATGGGTGAGGTCCTTGCGCGCGGTGGTGGCCATCTATGCGACTCCGAGGGCGTTGTCATAGGTGACGAGATCACGTACCTCGACATCGATCTCGGTCGGCGATGGCTGGTCGTGAGAGACCGTTTCCTTGAGCGCGCGCCGGGCCCGGGAGTGCGCCGGATCGGTGATCGTGCGATGCGGAGCGAGGCTTCGTCGGTGGCGGGCGATCTCGTCACCTGTCACGGTCACCACGACCCAATCGAGATCGACCTTCAGCTCGGCGCGTCGCCCGATGGCTCTGGGATGAACCGAATAATCGCAGGTGCCGAAGCGGACGTAGTGGTCGCGGCCGACGCGCAGCGAACTCCGATGACAGACGTCCGGAAGCACCGGGGGCAGCGCCAACATTGAACCGAGATCCTCCCGGATGCGCTCGCTCGGCCGGCATCGGATGGTGCCGTGAACCCTGGAGTTCGCCTTGATCAGCCACCCGGTGAGCTGATCGTTGAAGTCATCGAGCGAAGAGAACCGCCGGCCCGGCAAGAACGACGTCTCGAGGTAGCCGTTGACGCGCTCGACCAAACCCTTGCCCTCGGGGAAGCCGCCCTTGAGGATGACCGCGCCCATTCCGAGCGTGCCCTTGAAGGCCAGGAAGTCTTGGGTGAAGTGCATCTCGCCCTTGCGGTTTCGCCCGATCGCTCCTTCGTTGTCGTAGACGCCTTTGCGCGGCACGCCGCCGAGGTCGATGAGACAGGCGAGGTGGCCTGCGAGCAGGTCACAGGTCTCCTTGGTGGGGATCATGCGTGCGACCGTGAAGCGCGAATAGCCGGACACGCCAACGATGACCTGGAAGCGAGAAGCGTGTCCGTAGCCGATGGGGATTTCGACCGGCGGCTCCCACAGATCCCACTGGGCGAGCTCCCCGGGTCGATAGTCGGTGCGCTGATAGGGGTCTTGCGGCAGATAGAGAGGGCGCAGCTCGGCGACGCGCTCTTTGAGGATTGTGATGCCGCGCCGCCATCCGATCCGTTCGGCGATGACGGTCGCCGGCATCGTGGGACAGTCCTTCAGCAACCCCCGGATCTGATCCTCGAAGGGGTCGACGGCGGAGGGTCTTCTCGGCCGTCGATATGCGGGCGGGTGCCCTGATCGCACCGCGATGCGCACGGTGTTCCTCGCGACGCCCAGGCGCTTGGCGATGGTCTTGATCCCCAGTCCCTCGGCGTAATGCAGACGACGGATCTCTGCCCAGTCCTCCACTGACAGCACGTCTCCCCTCCCTGAGCGACCGGCATGGTCGACTCAGACTCGGCCAAAATCACTCTCCGTCACGGATTCCGGTCGAGGGGGGTCAGAATTCAACCGGCGTTAGGGGGTCAGTCTTGCACCGGCGGCGACACTAAGCAACAAGCAGTCCAGGGTCCCCCGAGGGAAGGACGCATTATGTCAAGACGCACAGAATAAGCAATCTCCCTCAGTAGTCGACAGGAGTGGATCCGGTCGCGGCCCAGACGGAAGGAGGGAGCTCTCGCTCTCCGCGAGGCTCCCTCCAACAGGCAGTACCCTTTACTGAATGGCCTCTTCAGACCTAGTTGGTGGAAACCACCAGCTGGGGTGCCCGGGTCGGATCGCTCGCCTCTTTCGACGCTGCCACCGCCCAGGCCCTGCTCGTCACGGCGAGGCTGTAGGTTCCCGCCCCTCGAACGGCAGAGGTCACGTCGAGCTCTATCCACCCTAGGGCCGGAACGGGTGAGGAAACGGCGACGGGGCTGCCCACAGCGGGAGCCGTGTTCCATGTGACCGTTCTCTCGGACCATGCACTCGTCGAAGCCAGCCGGACGTCGAACACCGAGTTCTCTCGAACCGCGTGGAGGCGCAAAACCGCTTTGCTCACGTTCCCCGATAGGACCGGGACGTTGAACCTCAAGAGGCCGATGGTGGTCGGACTCGCGGCTGCACGCACACGCTCGCGCGACCCAAAGTTGTCGACCGGCCGGTCAGAACGAACGAAGGCGTCGGCCGCCGCCGAGACCTTGATCTGCCCCGTGGTCGGTCCTGGCGAAGGTGCGGGCTCAGGAGCGGGAGTGGGCGTGGGAGCAGGAGTGGGCGTGGGCGTGGGAGCAGTAGTGAGCGTGGGGTCTGGCACCGGCGAGCCCAGCGACGGCTTGTAACCGAGCTTCATGACTTCAAAGGAGCCGAGCGGGATCGCCTTCAAAGAGTCTTCTGCGAGCACGCCGTTCCACAGCCAACCGCGACCCTCCATCACGGTGTTCTCGACCTTGAGGCTCGTCGGTCCGCCTGAGGAGTCACCCACGAGGGCACCGTAGCGTTGCAGAGCAGTCGCGATGGTCCGGGCCGCCGGAGACAAATTGAGCGAGGCGAGGTCGACCGAAGGCTTGATGCGCAGTCGAGCGCCCTGCGGTATGGCATTTGGATCCGTCGAGTCGCCATCTGAGCCCAGCATGGGCCAGACATTCGACGTGCTGGGCGTGTTTAAAGCGATCTTGAGTGCGTGGTCAATCCTTCCGGCCACGATCTCATCCCATCGCACCGAGTGCACCGAAGGTGGTACTCCACGATGGCCCCGGTTGCGACGATCGTTCGACTCGGCGAGCTTTCCGTCCAATCCGTTGGACGCCAGGTAATAGAACGCGCCCCCTCCGGCACTCCACGTGTTGTTGGACGAGTTGTAGGAAGCGTGATGAAGTTTGTAGACGCCTCCTGCCTCGAGGTCGTAGATGGTCATCTGCGAGTCGTTTGTGTTGGCCGCGCGCGCGCCCGCAGGGATTCGTATGGACTTGAACTCGGGTGGAAGCGAGTACTGAGTGGAAACCACGCTGTAGACGGGATCGCTTGGCTTGGCCCAGTAAATTGGCTCTCCCCATCCGCCATCCGATGTCGTGCCGGACAGGTGCAGATAGGGAGAGTTGCTGTCCGCCTGGAGATAGTCAATCATGCCGTTGGAGTTCGGATCCAGCGGGGCATTCGTCACCGGCGTGTTCCAGTAGCTCTGAACATCGAACGACCGGTAAACGGATGTGGTCGCGGCACCCGGAGGGGTGCGAGCCTCCTTGAGGGCGGCATATGCACCCAAACTTGCAACAAGGAGCGTAGAACCTAATAGAACACGAGTTAATGAGTTCCGCATCTTGCACCTCCCGAATGGGCTGGCAATGTTGCTCGTACGGAGCGAATCTCGCTTTAGCTTCGCCCTTTTAGGCGGAGATCCCGCACACTAAGTTCACTCGGCGTTTCCAGTCCGAATTTTAGAAACTCGGTTAAGGAATTTTACGCCCTCTCTCCTACGAGCAGCCCGCTGCTCACTTCCGACCAATTGCGCGACCTGCTGCACAGCACAGTTGAAGAAGTGCAGATTGTTGCGTACTGCGCGCAGGTTCCTCAAAGCCATTTCTCACCTTTGTGTAACCAAACTCGCGCCTTCTCGATCCGCTGCCATCTAGCGATGGGGAAGTTTGCGTGGTTACTTGACTACATTGAGCGACGCAGCGACACTTCAGTCAACGCAAACGAGATTGCAAGGCCGGGTGCTTGGTTGGACTAGATATCGCTGCTTGTGAGTGCGCCCCCACATCGCGTGAGAAGGGCCGTCCCAATATAAACCGCGAAGAAAGACGCGTAGAAGTCGGCGCTCCTCCACAGGATACGCGCATTAGACGATTGAAGTGAGGCCTCTCATCCACTAGACTGACCAAAGTGGACGAGCGAGAGAGCAGATCGCTCGGGGGAACATCTGTCTTCTTGGGGGTTTGGAGAGTATGGCCTTACGGCTTCTGCGCGAGCGATCTGAGCCCGCGTCGCAAAACACGAGTGCTGCCCTCACGCCCACACTTACGCCATCTCGTCTCCAGTATCCGAGTCTCTACCAGCGATACGGAAAGCGCGTGCTCGATCTTCTTGTGATCCTTCTGCTTTCGCCCTTGTGGGTACTGGTTTATCTCACCATCGTGGCTTTCATCCTGATAGCGGACGGGCGGCCCATCCACTACCGGTCCACTCGGATCGGTCGCAACGGGAACGAAATTCCCGTTCTCAAGTTCCGCACCATGGAGGTCAATGCCGACACGAAGCTTGGGGCGCTCCTGGTGGCCGACCCCGCCCTCGAAGATGAGTTCAATGCCGCTGTCAAGCTTCGCGACGATCCTCGCATCACAGGCTCGGGTCGGTGGCTGCGGCGCACCAGCCTCGATGAGCTTCCTCAGCTAGTAAACGTTTGTGTGGGAGACATGTCCCTTGTTGGACCGCGACCAGTCCTGCAGTCCGAGCTCGAAGATTTCTATGGCGAGCACGCCGCCGAAGTTATTAGCCACCGCCCCGGAATGACTGGACTGTGGCAGGTGTCTGGTCGTTCGTTACTCTCCTACGAGGAGCGAGTTGCGCTCGATGTGAAGTACGCACGCAGCTGTGCTCTTCCGGAAGATCTGATCCTCTTGGCCAAGACTATCCCGAGCGTCATTAAGGCGCGCGGGGCTTATTGAGCTTTGCGGGTTATTCATCCTCCAGCTCTATCGCTTAGAGTAAGCACACGATGACGATGGGTCCTCCGAAGTCCGCGGCCGAACGCCTGTATGAGCTGTCACTCACTCTTGCGCGAGAGCTTTCCGAGCAATTCGTTGCGCTCGAACACCGCAACGCAGCACGGCTCGAAGAAGAATCCCGGCGCTGTGAAGGGGACAAGACACAGACCCTAAGGCAGGCCCGAGAGATTTGTGAGAATGCCCTAGAGGGACCCCTCGCAGGTGATGCGCAGGCCGTGCTGGGTCATCGACTCTTGCAGCTTGCGATTGCCCTCTGAGCTGAACCGGCAAGTCTGGATCGGTCCTTCAGGCGAAAGAAACACCTTCGTCTTGGCGACGTTTAGGCATCTATATCAGCTCGTAACGCATGGCGAAGGTCGCGGCCTCCAGCCGGTCGCGCGCATCGAGCTTCGCGAGGATTTTACCGATGTGGGCTCTGACCGTGTGAGGGGAGATTCCGAGCCGGGCTCCGATCTCGCGATTGCTCTCCCCCTCGGTGAGCTGGGCCAGCACCTGCCACTCACGCTCGGTCAGGTCCTTTGCC
>Ga0136633_1000482_pt1 | contig 30753 bp, 33 predicted proteins | sample AntDrymeUQ832206_2_FD_105494 | JGI IMG/M metagenome (GOLD analysis project Ga0136633, IMG submission 105494) | Polar desert sand microbial communities from Dry Valleys, Antarctica - metaG UQ83 (22.06) | ecosystem: Environmental > Terrestrial > Soil > Desert | place: Antarctica: Dry Valley... | reverse complement strand
AGATGACCCGGGCGGTGTGCGACGCCACCGGAATTCCGGTCATCGCCAGTGGGGGAGTGGGCACCCTCGACCACCTGGCCGACGGCGCGCTGGCGGGTGGCGCCGACGCCGTGCTGGCTGCGTCGATCTTCCACTTCGGCGAGCACACAATCCGTGAGGCCAAAGAACACCTGGCCGCCAGAGGAGTGCCGGTTCGACCCGCTTGACGGGGGAATTACTCTCGGCATGGTGATGGTAGAACCCCGGGTCCTTTCGATCGTGCTCGCCGGTGGCGAGGGTAAGCGGCTGTTCCCGCTCACCGCCGACCGGGCCAAGCCGGCCGTGCCCTTCGCCGGCCACTACCGGCTGATCGACTTCGCCCTTTCCAACCTGGCCAACGCCGGCTACCACCGGATCGTCGTCCTGACGCAGTACAAGAGCCACAGCCTGGGCCAGCACCTGTCCCGCACGTGGCGGATGTCGACCCTCCTCGACACCTACGTCACCATGGTCCCGGCCCAGATGCGCCACGGGCCGCACTGGTTCGCCGGGTCGGCTGACGCCATCTTCCAGAACCTCAACCTCATCAACGACGACCGTCCGGACTACATCTGTGTCTTCGGGGCCGACCACATCTACCGGATGGACCCGAAGCAGATGGTGGAGGCGCACATCGCGTCCGGAGCGGGCGTCACCGTGGCGGGCATCCGTGCCCCGCGCGCCGAGGCCTCGTCCTTCGGCGTGATCGACCCGGGCATCGGGACCAAGATCGAGGCCTTCCTCGAGAAGCCGGAGGATCCTCCCGGTCTGCCCGATTCGCCCGAGGAGGTGTTCGCCTCCATGGGCAACTACGTCTTCACCAGCAAGACCCTGGTCGAGGCGGTCACCGACGACTCGAAGGACGACGATTCCCGCCACGACATCGGCGGCGACATCATCCCGGCCATGGTCAAGGCCGGGGAAGCCCACGTCTATGACTTCAATACCAACGAGGTGCCCGGCGCCACCGATCGCGACCGGGCGTACTGGCGTGACGTGGGGACGCTCGACTCCTACTACGACGCCCACCGTGACCTGGTCTCGGTCTATCCGGTGTTCAACCTCTACAACCGGAAGTGGCCGTTCTACACGTCGGTGCCCCAGATGCCCCCGGCGAAGTTCGTCCTCGAGGAGACCGGGCGGACGGGCCAGGCGTTCAACTCCCTCGTGAGCACGGGGTGCATCATCTCGGGCGCGACGGTGCGGAACTCGGTGCTGTCGCCGGGGGTCGTCGTGGACTCCCATGCGCTCGTCGAGGACTCGGTCCTGATGCACGACGTCGTGGTCGGGGCGGGCGCCGTCGTGCGCCGGGCCATCCTCGACAAGCACGTGGTGGTGCCTCCGGGGGCGCGTATCGGGTGCGACCCCGAGGCCGACAGTCGCCGCTTCACGCTTTCGCCCAACGGGATCACGGTCCTCGGCAAGGGTCAGACGGTCACCGACCCTTGAGGGTCGCGGTCCTCACCCGGGAGTACCCGCCCGAGGTCTACGGCGGGGCGGGCGTCCACGTCACCCACCTGGTCGAGGAGCTGACCAAGCTGGTCGACGTCGAGGTGCAGTGCTTCGGGGCGCCACGCGACGCTCCGGGCGTCCGGGCCTACCAGCCTTGGCCGGCCGCCGAGGAGGCCGCGCTGCAGGCGATCTCCGTCGACCTGCCCATGGCCGCCGGCTGCCGGGGGGCCGACGTGGTTCACACCCACACCTGGTACGCCAACCTCGGCGGTCACCTGGCCAAGCTGCTCCACGGCATCCCCCACGTCATGACCGCCCACAGCCTGGAGCCGTTGCGCCCGTGGAAACAGGAGCAGCTGGGCGGGGGCTACGCCGTGTCGCTGTTTTGCGAGCGGACGGCGATGGAGGCGGCCGACGCCATCGTCGCCGTGTCGGCCGGCATGCGCGACGACATCCTGGCCACGTACCCCTCGGTCGACCCCGACCGTGTGGTCGTCATCCACAACGGCATCGACACCGACGCCTGGCGGCCCCACCCGGACACCGGGGCGCTGGAGCGGTACGGCATCGACCCGGGCCGGCCGTCGGTGGTGTTCGTGGGCCGGATCACCAGGCAGAAGGGCGTCGAGCACGCCCTCGGGGCGGCGCAGTCGATCATCGGAGACGCCCAGGTGGTCCTGTGCGCCGGGGCGCCCGACACACCGGAGATCGGCGCCGAGATGCGCGAGCGCGCCGCGGCCCTGGCCGCCCGCCGGGGCGGTGTGGTCTGGATCGAGGAGATGCTCTCCCGCGCCGACCTGGCCCAGATCCTCACCGCGGCCACCGTGTTCCTCTGCCCCTCGGTTTACGAGCCGTTCGGCCTCACCAATCTCGAGGCCATGGCGTGTGAGACGGCGGTGGTGGCCAGCGCGGTGGGGGGCATCCCCGAGATCGTCGTCGAGGACGTGACCGGCCACCTCGTGCCCTACGTCGACGATCCCGCCGAGTTCGCCGCCGCCCTCGCCGGCCGGGTCAACGCCCTGCTCGACGATCCCGACCGGGCCGCGGCCATGGGCCGAGCCGGGCGACGGCGGGCCATGGAGCACTTCGGCTGGCCGGTGGTCGCGGCCCGTACGGTCGGCCTCTATGAGAAGGTGCTCGCGGGATGACCAAGCAGCCGATCACCATGCTGAGCGACCGGCTCCTCGTCCAGATCCCCCAGACGGAGGGGGAGCGGGCCAGCCGGGGCGGAATCCTCATCCCGGCCACGGCCCAGGTGTCGAAGCGGCTGGCGTGGGCCGAGGTGGTGGCCATCGGGCCCCAGGTCCGCAACATCGAACCGGGCGACAGCGTGCTCTTCAACCCCGAGGACCGCTACGAGGTCGAGGTGCGCGGCGAGGACTACATCATCCTCCGGGAGCGTGACATCCACGCGGTGGCGTCGGAACGTATCGAAGGCGGAACAGGGCTGTACTTGTAGGCTGGGCGCGTGCCGGTTGCCACTCCCATCTCCGCCCGCGACTCCGATCTCGCCAACGTCACCTTCAACGCCGAGGGCCTGGTTCCCGCCATCGTGCAGGAGCAGGGCACCGGCCAGGTACTGATGATGGCGTGGATGAACGAGGCCTCCCTGCGCCGCACACTCGAGACGGGGCGCACCTGGTTCTGGAGCCGCTCCCGCCAGGAGTACTGGTGCAAGGGGGAGACCTCGGGCGACCGGCAGTTCGTCCGCGAGGCGTTCTACGACTGCGACGGCGACACCCTCCTGCTCGTGGTCGAGCAGGAGGGGCGGGGCGCGTGTCACACGGGCGAGCGGAGCTGCTTCTACCGGGCCTTTGGCGACTCCCAGTAGGGCCGACTTCCACGCCCTCGCGGCCGGCCACACCGTCGTGCCGGTGTGGCGGGACGTCGTCGCCGACCTGGAGACACCGGTATCGGCCTTCCTGAAGCTGGTCGGTCCCACGGGCAGCGGGTTCCTGCTGGAGTCGGTCGAGAACGGTGACACCTGGGGCCGGTTCTCCTTCGTCGGTCGCAATCCGTCCCTCGTGCTGGTGGCCCGGAACGGATTGATCGCGGTCGACGGCCGGCTGCCTGCGGGCGTTCCGCTCGACCGAGGGGTGCTGACTGCGCTGCAGGGCCTGCTCGACGTGTACCGCTCGCCGGTGCTGCCCGACCTGCCGCCCTTGCACGGCGGGGTGGTCGGCTTCCTCGGGTACGACGTGGTGCGCGAGGTGGAGCGCCTACCCGACCCGCCGCCCGACGACCTCGGCCTTCCGGACGCCGTTCTTTCGGTCATCGGCCACCTCGCCGCCTTCGACCACTGGCGCCAGCGGGTCTGCCTCATCGAGAACGTGCTGGTCGAACCGGGCGCCAGGCCCTCCGAGCTCGACCTGGCGTACGACTCGGCGGTCGCCCGCCTCGACGTGTCGGCCGCGGACCTCGGCCGACCGCTCCCGTACCTGCCCGCAGCGCCGCCCAACCCCTCCGACCCGTTGCCGGAGGTGCGCTCGACGGTCGGCCCCCGGGCCTACCGCGAGGCGGTCGAGGTGGCCAAGGAGCACATTCTCGCCGGCGACGTCTTCCAGGTCGTCCTCTCCCAGCGCTTCGACCTCGACCTCGACGCCGACCCCTTCGACGTCTACCGGGTGCTGCGCCAGGTCAACCCGAGCCCGTACATGTACTTCCTGCGCCACCCGGAGGTGACGGTGGTCGGGTCGTCGCCCGAGCCCATGGTGCAGCTCCGCGACAACAAGGTGGTGTCCCGCCCCATCGCCGGCACCCGGCGGCGGGGCCGCACGCCGGAGGAGGACCGTCGGCTGGCGGGTGAGCTGGTCGAGCACCCCAAGGAGGTGGCCGAGCACATCATGCTCGTCGACCTGGCCCGCAACGACGTGGGAAGGGTGGTGCGGTTCGGAACCGAGACTGTCGACGAGCTGATGACGCTCGAGCGCTACAGCCACGTGATGCACCTGACGTCGCAGGTCTCCGGCGAGCTCAAGCCTGGGAAGGGCCCCATCGACGTGCTGCGAGCCACCCTCCCTGCCGGCACCGTGTCGGGTGCGCCGAAGGTTCGGGCCATGGAGATCATCGACGCCCTGGAGCCCACCAAGCGGGGCCCCTACGCCGGTGTCGTCGGGTATCTCGACTTCTCCGGCAACCTCGATACTGCCATCGCCATCCGCACGATGCTGGTGGCGGCCGACGGTCGCGCCTCGGTGCAGGCCGGCGCCGGTATCGTGGCCGACAGCGATCCCGCCGCCGAGGACGAGGAATGCCGCAACAAGGCCGCCGCCCTCCTCGCCGCCGTCCCCGCCGCCCGCCGTATGCGGGTCCGACCTACAGAGGAGCCGGCTCCTGCCCCCTGACCTGACCACCGAGTACCAGGCCTTTCGTGAGTCCGCGGGCGCCGTCGACCTGCCCCGTGACTTCGTGCGGGCCGCGGGGCCCGACGTCACCACCTTCCTCCAGGGCCAGCTCTCCCAGGACGTGACCGGCCTGGCCGTCGGCGCGTCCACCTGGGCGCTGCTCCTCCAGCCCCAGGGCAAGGTTGTGGCCCTCCTCCGTGTACTGCGAGTCGGTGAGGAGGAGGTCGTGCTGGAGACCGACGCCGGGTTCGGGGCTGCGGTCATCGAGCGCCTCAACCGGTTCAGGCTCCGCGTGAAGTGCGACCTCGACCCGCTGGCGTGGACGTGTCTGGCCGTGCGGGGGCCGAAAGCCCACGACCTTGTGGAGGGCGGGGTGGTGGCCGACTGGCCGGGGTTGCCGGGCGCCGACCTGGTCGGAGAGTCGCCTATCGCTCCGGACGGCGTACTGCGATGCTCCCTCGAGGCCTACGAGGCGGTGCGCATCGAGGCCGGCATCCCGGTGATGGGTCGCGAGCTCGACGAGGGAACGATTCCGGCGGAGGCGGGGGTGGTCGATCGGTCGGTGAGCTTCACCAAGGGCTGCTACACGGGCCAGGAGCTCGTGGCCCGCATCGACTCCCGGGGGGGCAACGTCCCCCGCCGGCTGCGCGGTGTGATCCTCGGCGACGGCGCCTCGCCGCCGGTGGGCGCCGCCGTCACCGCGGACGGCAAGGAGGTCGGGCGGCTGACGAGCGTGGCGTTCTCGCCCAGGCTGGGCGGCAGCGTCGCCCTGGCGTATGTCCGCCGCGCCGTCGAGCCGCCTGCCGAGGTCATGGTCGATTCGTCGCCGGCGCGGGTCGAGGCCCTGCCGTTGGTGCCGTGAGGGCGCGTCTCCTGCTCGGGGTGGTGGCCCTCATGGCTGCCGCGTGCAGCGACTCCGGCTCCTCCGCCACGCCCGCCACCACGACCGCGCCGGAGACCACCGTTCGGGTCACGAGCACCACCGTCCGCGCCACCACCACCTCGACCACCCTCCGGCCGACCACCACCGTCACCACCCTCCTGCAGTTGGGGCCCGGTGACGCCAGCATCGGCGGCACGGTCATCGGTCCTGGCGGGCCGGTGGACGGGGCGACGGTGCGCATCGAGCGCCTCGTTGGGAAGCTCATCGCGCCCGCCGATGTCACCACCACCGGCGGTGGCTCGTGGCAGATGCCGTCGATCCTCGGCGGTTCCTATCGCGTCCGGGCGTTCAAGGCGCCGGATCTCGGGACGTCGCCGGTCGAAAACTTCTTCCTGGCCGCCAACGAGCGCAAGACGCTCAGCCTGCGGCTTCCGCTCGTCGGCGGTGAGCGGATCGTCGCGGTGGTGAACCCCAACCCGCCGCGCGTCGACCAGGCGGCGACGGTGACGATCCAGGTCGGCACCGGTCGGGTCGACGACCAGGGCCGGCCGGTGATCACGCCCCGACCGGGCGTACCCCTGACCCTGGCACCCGGGCCGGGCATCCTGCTGGAGTCCGTGCCGCTGGTCGTGAGCGACGGCAGCGGTTCGGCGGCGTGGCGGATCCGGTGCGCCGTCGAGGGGGCGAGCGCCGTGTCGCTCACCGTCGGCAACGGCGTGACACAGGTCAGGCTCCCCGGCTGCGGGCCGGCCCCGGCGCCCGCCCCGGCGGCAACCACCACGACCCGCCGCTAGCCGGCGCCGGCTGCGGCCATGTGCCACGGCCGGAGGGCCACCACCATCCTCGTCCCGCCTGAGGCGAGCGGCTCGGCCCGCACCGTCCCGCCCATGGCCGTCACCAGCTCGGCCACGATCGCCAGTCCGAGCCCGGTCCCGACTTCCCGGGCCGGAGAGCGCGACGATCGCCAGAAGGGCTCGAACACCTGCGCCAGGTCGTCGGCCGGGATGCCCGGGCCGTCGTCCTCCACCCATACGTCGACGCTCTGCCCCGCCCGCCCGCTGCCGACGGTGATCGACCCGCCGGCGAACTTGAGGGCGTTCTCGATCAGGTTGGCCAGGACCTGCGCCAGCCTGTCGGGGTCGGCGGCCGCGGTAAGGCCCTCCGCAGGGGCGACAGTGAGGACGACGCCCGCCGAGTCGGCCGCCGGGCGGAACCCCTCGGCCGTGTCGGCCACGACCTCGGCCACGTCCGTGCCGCGGACGTCGAGGGAGAAGCGGCGGGCGTCGAGCTTGGCCAGTTCGAGCAGGTCACCGACCAAGCGCTCGAGGCGGCGGGCCTCGGCGCTGATGATGCCGGCGGCGTGGGCGGGATCGGGTGCCTTGCCCTCGGACAGCGCCTCGGCGAACCCGCGGATCGACGTGAGCGGTGTCCGCAGGTCGTGCGACACCGACAGGAGGAACTGTCGCTCGAGCCGGCGCGACCGTTCCAGGCCCTCGGCCATGGCGTTGATCGACCGGGCCAGGCCGCCGAGCTCCTCGCCGTCGGAGGAGTTCTCGGGCACACGTGCGGCAAGGTCGCCCGAGGCGATCCGACTGGTGGCGAGCTGGGCCTCGCGCAACGGTCGGGTGAGCCGCCGGCCCAGGTTGGCCGCCACCGCAGCGGCGACGAGCAGTGTCAGTAGCACCATGACGAAGTACCAGGGCCCGACCACGCCCGGCGGCGTGGTGACCCGCCGGGTCAGGACCACCGCGATCAGGTTGTCGCCGCGGTCGGAAGGGGCGGCGGAGAAGGCCAGGTCGCCCCGGGTGCCGGTGACCACCCGGCCACTGCGAAGTCGCTCGATGTCGAGGTCCGCTGTTGTCAGACCGGCCGGAATGTCGGCCTGTCGGGCCGGGCAGGTCGGGCCGAGGCAGACGACTGCGCCCTCCTCCAGCCGCAGCGCGACCTGCACCGCGGTGAGACCGACCCGTTGCACCGTCTCGATCCGCCGGGCCAGTCGCTCGGCCTGCACGCCGAGGTCCTCGCGGACCTGGTTGCGGGCCTGGATGCGGGTGACCAGCAGTGTGGCCAGCGTGGCCACGACCAGGGCGCCGGTGACCACCGCCACCATCGTGAGGGTCAGCCGGCGGGTCATCAGCCGAGGCGGTAGCCCACGCCCCACACCGTGGCCAGGGGGAGGCCGGGACCCAGCTTCTTGCGCAGCTGGCGCACGTGGACGTCGACCGTCCGCTCGTCGCCGAACCAGCCGTGGCCCCACACGCCATCGAGCAGCTGCTGCCTGGTGAGCGCCAGGCCGGTGTTCTCGGCGAGGTAGCGGAGCAGGTCGAATTCCCTGGTGGCGAGGGGCACGACCTCGCCGGCCATGCGGACCTCCCGCCGCTTCACGTCGACCTCCGCATCTCCGGCGAGGAGCACGCTGGCCTCCCGGGCGCTTCCGTCCGTCCGGCGGAGGATGGCCCGTACCCGGGCCACCAGTTCCCGGGGGGCGAACGGCTTGGTGACGTAGTCGTCGGCGCCCAGCTCCAGCCCCAGCACCCGGTCGATCTCGCCGTCGCGGGCGGTGAGCATGAGGATGGGGACGTCGGTGTCGGCCCGCAGTCGCCGGCACACCTCGAGGCCGTCCATGCCGCCGGGCAGGCCCACGTCGAGGATCACCATGCGGGGCCGCTGGTCCCGCACCGCCTCCAGCCCCCGCTCCCCGGTGGGCGCCTGCACCACTCGGAACCCCTCCTGCCGCAGGTACAGCTCCACCAGATCCGCGATGTTCCCGTCGTCCTCCACCACGACGATCGTCGCCTCACTCATCCGCAGCCATCGTCCCACGCCGCCCGCCGGCGAAGTGGGCACGCTTTACCCCGCATAGCGAGGATTTTGGCGCAAACCTCGCGCGATCACGAGCAGCAGCCCGGCCGAATCCGACACCAGGTCGTCCCACGTGACTGGAAGGATGCGCCAGCCCACCGCGGTCAGCAGCCGGTTCCGGGTGTGGTCCCGCCCCCAGTCGATCCGGCTCGAGTGGTGCCGGTAGCTGTCGGCCTCGAGGCCGAGCTTGACCTCGGGGTAGGCGAAGTCCAGGAATGCCCTGCGACCGCCGGGGAGCGCAACCTCGTACTGGGTCTGGGGCACGGGTAGGCCGCCGCGCTTCAGGGCCGCGAGCAGGCGGCGCTCGAACTCGCTCTGGCTTCGCGGCTGGGCTCCGGTCCGGTCCTCGAGGAGACTCGCGAGCGTTCCGGCGCCGGTTCGTCCCTGCCGTCCCACGGTGTCGATTCGGCGTTGGAGGTACGCCACGCTCGTCAGCCGCCGACTGAGGCAGTCGTCGAGTGCCACTTCCAGCGCCGCCGGCGCAAGCACCCCGGCAAGGTCGATGATCGTGCGAGCCAGCCGGGTGCACGGAATGCCTGTCGCCGCCGCGAGGTCGGCCGCATCGAGGTGCGTCACGCGATGGACGAGCACGTCAAGTGTCCGCGGTGACCGTTGCCTGCCGACGCTCACCTCGGCACGGGGGGCAATACCGGGTAGGCCATGGAGGAACGCCGCGCCACGATGGGAAACTGCCGCACCCGGGCCGACGGCGAGCGCAGCTGCCATGAGCGTCTGGTGCCAGGACCGGGGGTGACCGTTGGGCCGGTTACGCCGGCGTGCATCCGCACCAGACGCCCGCCGACCAGACGACGGTCGAGCTCGCCTCGGGACACGCCTCGTCCCAGGAGCTGGGCTCGCGTGACCACGCTGTGTTGGGCGGAGGCGATGTCCGCGATGATCCGGTCGGCGTCCATGGGCAACAAGCCAACCAGGCGGGTGCGACAACTACGATCCCCGACAATGGGAACCGTGCTCGACCGCATCGTCGCCGCCCACCGGGAGGCGGCGGCAGCCGACGGCCGGGATCTCAACGAGCTCAGGGAGCAGGCGATGGCGGCTCCGCCCGCCCGGAAGTTCCGCAAGGGCCTGGGCCACTACGGGATCACGGTGATCGCCGAGATCAAGCGGCGGTCGCCGTCAAAGGGCGACCTGGCACCCGACCTCGACCCGGCCGCCCTGGCCAAGGCGTACGAGGACGCGGGGGCATCGGCCATCTCCGTTCTGACAGAGAACGAGTTCTTCGGCGGGTCGACCGACGACCTGGTCGCCGCTCGAGCGGCCGTGAGCATCCCTGTCCTGCGGAAGGACTTCACCGTGGACGCGCGCGACGTCTGCGACGCCCGGATCATGGGCGCCGACGCCGTCCTGCTCATCGTGGCCGCCCTCACCGACGACGAGCTCAGGCAATTCCACACTCTGGCCGCCGAGCTCGGCATGGCTGCGCTGGTCGAGATCCACGACGAGGCGGAGCTCGGGCGGGCAGTGCTGATCCACGCCGACCTGATGGGCGTCAACCAGCGTGACCTCAACACCTTTGAGGTCGACCGCACGCGGGCGGTGCGGCTGGCCCGCACCATCCCGAGTGGCGTGGTGAAGGTGGCGGAGTCGGGCATCGACACCGCAGAGGATCTGGTGAAGCTGCGAGACGCCGGCTATGCGGCGGCGCTGGTGGGCGAGCACCTGGTGACGGCCCCGGAACCCGGGGACGCGTTACGGCGGCTGAGAGGAGTGACATGACCGTGCAGATCCCCGAGGCCTGGTTCAACGTCGTCCCCCACCTGCCGACACCACTGCAGCCACCGCTGCACCCGGCCACCCGGGAGCCGGTCGGCCCCGACGACCTCGCCCCGCTCTTCCCGATGGCGCTCATCGGCCAAGAGGTGACCGCCGAGCCCTGGGTCGACGTGCCGGGTGAGGTGCTCGACATCCTGCGCACCTGGCGCCCGACCCCGCTGGTGCGGGCCCGTCGCCTGGAGCAGGCCCTGGGCACACCGGCGAGGATCTACTTCAAGGACGAGTCGGTGTCGCCGGCCGGGTCCCACAAGCCCAACACCGCGGTGGCGCAGGCGTTCTACAACAAGAAGGAGGGCGTGGCCCGCCTGGCCACCGAGACCGGCGCCGGGCAGTGGGGGAGCGCGCTCTCACTGGCGTGCGCCCTCTTCGACCTCGAGTGCAAGGTCTACATGGTCCGCTCGTCGTACGAGCAGAAGCCGTACCGGCGGGTGATGATCGAGACGTGGGGCGGCACCGTGGTGCCCTCGCCCGTGGACGACCCCACCCACACCGGCTCGCTCGGCAACGCCATCAGCGATGCGGTCAAGGACGCAGCCGGCCGACCCGACACCCACTACGCCCTGGGCTCTGTCCTCAACCACGTCATGCTCCACCAGACGGTCATCGGCATCGAGGCCAAGGAGCAGCTCGCACTGGCCGGCGAGGACCTGCCCGACGTGGTCATAGGCAGCTGCGGTGGCGGGTCGAACCTGGCTGGCATCGCCCTGCCGTTCGTGCCCGACGCCGGCGTGCGACTGATGGCGGTGGAACCGTCGTCGTGCCCCACGCTGACCTCGGGACGGTTCGAGTACGACTTCGGCGACACGGCGGGCATGACGCCCTTGCTGGCCATGTACACCCTCGGCCACGACTTCGTGCCGCCGCCCATCCACGCCGGTGGGCTCCGCTATCACGGCGACTCCCCGATCGTCTCCAACCTCGTCCAGTCCGGACGCATGGAGGCGGTCGCGTACCCGCAGGGCAAGGTGTTCGAGGCCGCCGTCCAGTTCGCCCGCACCCATGGCACCATCCCCGCGCCCGAGACGGCCCACGCCATCCGGGCTGCGGTCGACGAGGCCCTGCTGGCCAAGGAGGAGGGCGTGGAGCGGGTGATCCTCTTCTCCTACTCCGGCCACGGCCTGCTCGACCTCGCCGCCTACGACGACTACCTGAACGACCGCCTCGACGGTTAGGGCAGTTGCAAAAGGCCCGGCAGCCGAAAGGCCAGCCACGGGCGCCGGCCCCACGGGACGACCTGGCCTTTGAGGACCGGACCGGTCAGGCCGACGCGGTGCCAGGCCAGCAGCATGATGGCCCTCGGGTCGGCCGACAGGTGGCAGTCGACCGGGCGATTGCTGGGGTCCTCGATGGTCACGCCGCCGTCGGCGAAGACGAAGTACACCCGGCTGCCGCCTCGCACCCGGATGTCGTAGACGGCCCGCACGCCGGCGGCCTGCTCCTGGTTGACGGCGAACGCGGGCCGGCCGAGCGACCGGTACATCGGGCAGATGAAACCCTCGAAGGCCAGGCGGGCGTGCTCCGCCTCGATCGCCCACCGTCGGCCGACAGCCCGCGCCAGGTCGAGCCCGTGAAGCATCGACTCGTTCACCAGGTGGCACGCGAGCGCCGACGCCGTCACTTGCACCCCGCCCACCCACATGCGGGGAGCGGTGCCGTCGAGGCCGGCGGCCGAGGCCAGGAACTCGGCCGCCGCCGCGTCCACCCGGTCGGCCAGCACGAGCGGGTCGCCGACCTCCTCGTCGGTGACCTTCTGCCGGGTGAGCTCGCCCAGGTCGGCGAGGTCGGCGATCGGCGACGGGACCTCGTGCAGCAGGTCTCGGTCGATCTCGAATACATGGGTGAGATGGGCGGCCAGCTGGCCGGCGTCCCACACCCCGAGCGCAGGCGCGGCCGGGTCGGGGATCGAGCGGATCAGATCAGAGATGCGGCTGGCCATTGACGCTACCGCCGCGAGCGAACCGGCCCAGCCGACCGAAGTCGGGGGCATGTCCCGGAATATACGTTCAACCCGGTACCGTCGTCGGGTGTTCGTCAAGATCTGTGGCACGACCAGCGAGGCCGACGCCTTGCTCGCCGTGGCCATGGGAGCGGATGCCATCGGGTTCATCTTCGCCCCGTCTCAGAGGCAGATCGCGCCCGGCGTGGCGTCCGATATCGCCAAGCGGCTGCCGTCGGAGGTTCTGACCGTGGGCGTCTTCCGCAACGAGGCCCCGGCCCGGGTGGTGGAGATCGTCAACACCGTCGGACTGCGGGCCGCGCAGCTCCACGGCCACGAGACGGCCGACCAGGCCCGGTGGGTGCGGGAGCGGGTGCCGTTCGTCATCAAGGCGTTCCCGGCCGGCGCCCCTGCGGTGACCAAGGCCGGCGACTACGGCGCCGACGTGATCATGCTCGACGCCCCCCGTCCGGGCTCCGGCCAGATCTTCGACTGGACGCTGGCCGAGGTGCCCGACGGGCTCCGCCTGATGCTGGCCGGCGGCCTCACGCCCGGCAACGTCACCGACGCCATCGCCCGCGTCCACCCCTGGGCGGTCGACGTGGTCAGCGGCGTGGAACGGTCGCCGGGGGTAAAGGATCCGGTGAAGGTCAGGGCCTTCGTCGCCGCGGCCAAGAGCACCGAGGCCCCCGAGTACGAGCCCACTGCCAGGGCCCCCTTCGACCAGGACGACTAGATGCCCTCCTCACTGATGGACCAGCCGAGCGCCGACGGCCGCTTCGGGGAGTTCGGCGGGCGCTTCCTGCCCGAGTCGCTGATCCCCGCGTGTGCCGAGCTGGAGACCGCCTTCACCGAGGCGTGGGCCGACCCCGCGTTCCACGAGGAGTACGAGTCGGTCCTGCGCGACTACGGCGGTCGCCCGACGCCGGTCACCGAGTGCCGCAACCTCTCGGCCCGGCTCGGCGTGCGGGTGCTGCTCAAGCGCGAGGACCTGGCCCACACCGGTTCGCACAAGATCAACAACGTCATCGGCCAGGCCCTGCTGGCCCGGCGCATGGGCAAGACCCGCCTCATCGCCGAGACCGGCGCGGGCCAACACGGCGTGGCCACCGCCACCGCAGCCGCCCTGCTCGGGTTCGAGTGCCGGATCTACATGGGGGAGGTCGACGTGGTCCGCCAGGCTCTCAACGTCTTCCGCATGGAACTGCTGGGCGCCGAGGTGGTGCCGGTGTCGTCGGGCAGCCGGACCCTGAAGGACGCCATCAACGAGACCTTGCGGGAGTGGGTGGCCACCGTCGGCGCCACCCACTACTGCCTCGGATCGGTCATGGGCCCTCACCCGTACCCGTGGATGGTGCGGGAGTTCCAGCGCATCGTCGGTACCGAGGCGCAGGCCCAGTGCCGGCAGGTGCTGGGCGGAGCCGACCCCGACGTCGTCGTGGCGTGCGTGGGCGGCGGTTCCAACGCCGCAGGCACGTTCGCCGGCTTCGTCGACACCGGCGCCCGGCTCGTTGGCGTCGAGCCGGCCGGGGGGGCGGCGATCGGCCGGGGCATCCCCGGCGTAGTGCACGGCAGCAAGTCGTACCTGCTCCAGGACGAGCACGGACAGGTCCTCGAGGCCCACTCGCTGTCGACCGGGCTCGATTACCCGGGCGTGGGGCCCGAGCACGCCCATCTGGCCGCCACCGGGCGGGTGGCATACCACGCCGCCGGCGACGAGGAGGTGCTCGATGCGTTCAGCCTCCTGGCCCGCACGGAGGGCATCATCCCCGCCCTCGAGCCGGCCCACGCGCTGGCTTGGGTGATCAGGGCCGCCGGCACCGATGACCTGCCGGCGGGGTGCACGGTGATGGTCACTCTCTCGGGCAGGGGCGACAAGGACGTCGCCCAGGTGGCCGCCTTGTTCAGCGAACGGCGGATGTTGTCTCCGAGCTAATTGCAGAGCTACTGTATGCCCGGAACATACAGCGGCAGAAGTGGAGCTCGGCGGTGGCACACGATTTCGAAAGCGACGTAGCTCATCCCAGGGCCCTCCTCGCGCCCTGCCTGCTGCTGCTCCTGGCCGAGGCGCCGGGCCACGGCTACGAGCTGATGGAGCGGCTCAAGCCCCTGGGCTTCGACTGGGGCGGCCCCGGCCCCATCTACCGCGAGCTGCGGTCGTTGGAGACCAACGGGCTGGTGGCGTCGGCGTGGTCGGCCCCCCGGGCCGGTCCGGTGCCCCGCGTCTATGAGCTCACCGACGAGGGCCGCAAGGCGCTCGACCGCTGCGCCACCAACGTCGTCGAGCTCTCCGGGCTGCTCAACCAGTTCCTGGGACGTCATCGGGCCCTCTGATCGGCAACAGTGGGGGCGTGTCAGTCGAGGAGCACCTGCGCGCCCGGCGGGGCGCAGGGCGCAAGCTCCTGGTTCCCTATGTCACCGGCGGACTCACCGACGACTGGGTGCGGGTGGTCGAAGCGGTGGCGGCAGCCGGGGCCGATGCCATCGAGATCGGCATTCCCTTCAGCGATCCGGTGATGGACGGCCCGGTCATCCAGGAGGCTTCGCAACGGGCGCTGGCCGCCGGTGCCACCCCGGGGTCGATCCTGGCCGACCTGAACCGTGTCGATGTCGACATTCCGTTGATCTTCATGACGTACTACAATATCGTGTTCCGGGCCGGGCATCGCCGCTTCGCCCGGTCCGTGGCCGAGCAGGGGATTTCGGGGGTGATCGTGCCCGACCTGCCGCTGGTCGAGCTCGACGAATGGGGGCGGGCGGCCGTCGACGCCGGCGTGGAGACCATCCTCTTGGTGGCTCCGAACACGCCGGACGGAACCCTTTCTGAAATCTGTCGTCGGAGCCATGGCTTCGTGTACGGGGTGGCGGTGATGGGGGTCACAGGGGAACGGTCGGTCCTGGCGTCCTCCGCCGCCGTGCTCGGACGGCGCCTCAAGGCCGCCACCGACAAGCCGGTTCTCCTCGGCGTCGGCGTGAGCACCCCGGAGCAGGCGGTGGAGGCCACGGCCGACGCCGACGGCGTGATCGTCGGTTCTGCGCTGGTTCGGCGACTGCTGGAAGGCGCCGGACCCGACGGTGCCGCCGACTTCGTGGGCTCCCTTCGCAAGGGTCTCGACCACATGTAACGGAGTCGGATCGCGGGTGGTCATAAAACCGGTGGCCATCGCGATCCTCTTCCCCGGGCAGGGGACGCAGACCCCGCGCATGGGCGAGCCCTGGCGCGGATCTCCCGTGTGGGAGGTCGTGGAAAGGGCTGAGGCCGCGCTCGGTCAGCCCCTTGCCCATCTCCTGCTGGAGGCTACGGCCGAGGAGCTGAGCCGCACCCGTGAGGCACAGCTGTCGGTGCTGCTCGCCTCGTTGCTCGCCTGGGAGGCCATACGCGACCAGGTCGGGGCGCCGGTGGCGTTCGCCGGCCACTCCCTCGGCCAGATCACCGCCCTGATTGCGTCGGGCGCGTTGACCCTTGCCGACGGCGTCGCCCTCGCCGTGGCGCGGGCCGACTGCACCCAGGCCGCGGCCGACGCCTCGCCCGGCCGCATGGCCGCGCTGATCGGGGCCGACGTCGACGTGGCCGAGAAGGCCTGCGACGGCTTCGAGGCCTGGGTCGCCAACGACAACGCGCCCGGCCAGGTCGTCATCGGCGGCAGCGTGGAGGGCCTGGAAGCCGCCACCGAACGGGCCGCCGACCTCGGCATCCGCCGGATCATGAAGCTCAACGTCGGCGCCGCCTTCCATACGCCGCGCATGCAGGCCGCCGCCGATGCACTTGCACCCTTTCTGGCCACCACGCCGTTCAGCGCGCCGTCCGCCCCCGTTGTGTCCAACGCCGACGCGCAGCCGTACCCCGGCGCCGACGGCTGGCCGCGGCGGCTGGCCGACCACCTGATTTCGCCCGTGCGCTGGCGCTCCTCGATGGAGACGCTGGTGCGCCTGGGCGCCGAGGAGTTCTACGAGGTCGGGCCGGGCAACGTCCTGACCGGCCTCTCCAAGCGCACCGTCGGCCCATCCGTGAAACTGCGGAGTGTGACCGTGCCCACCGATGCCCTTCTGGAGGTCGCATAGATGGAAACCGGAACGATTCACGGCGAGACGCTGGCCGTCCCCGAGCGGGTGATCGTCGCCCCGGCCCAGGGAACCTTCCGCCCGGTCGAGGCCGGCGACATCGCGCCCGAGGCGCCGGTCGTCGCCGAGCAGGTGATCGGCTTCGTCGAGGGCAAGGGCCACTCCACGCCGGTCCGGTCGCCGTTCGGTGGCAAGCTGATGGGCATGCTCGCCCACGCCGGTGAACGGGTCCGCGAGGGTCAGCCCGTCGCCTGGCTCCGCTGCGCCCAGATTTGAGCGGCCTCAACGTCGCCATAACCGGGTGGGGCATGGCGGTCCCGGAGCGGCGCGTCACCAACTTCGACCTGGCGAAGACGGTCGACACCAGCGACGAGTGGATCACCGAGCGCACCGGCATCAAGGAGCGACGGGTCGCAGGAGAGGGTGAGACCACGGCCAGCCTGGCCATCGAGGCCGGCCTGGCCGCCATCAAGGATGCCGGCATCGACCCGGGCGACATCGGGCTGTGCATCGTCGCCACGTGCACGTCGGAGCAGCCCATCCCGCCCACCAGCTCGTTCGTGCAGGAGGGCCTGGGCCTGCGCTGCGGCGCCTTCGACATCGACGCCGCCTGCTCGGGTTTCGTCTACGCCCTCGTGGTCGGCGCCTCCATGGTGGCCTCCGGGGCCATGGGGTCGGTGCTCGTCATCGGGTCGGAGACGCTCACCCGCGTCGTCGACCCCACCGACCGCTCCACCGTCATCCTCTTCGGCGACGGCGCCGGCGCGGTGGTGCTCACGCCGAGCGACGAGGTCGGCCTGCTGGCCTGGGACCTCGGCTGCGACGGCTCCCTCACCGGGCTGCTCGGCATCCCCGCCGGCGGCAGCCGCCTGCCGACGTCGGCCGACACGGTCGCCGGGGGCGACCACTGGCTGAAGATGGACGGCAGGGAGGTCTTCCGGCGCGCGGTCCGGGTGATCGTGGACTCGGCCCGTCTCACCCTCGACGCAGCCGGCTTAACCGCCGACGACATCGCGCTTTTCATACCACATCAAGCCAATTCACGCATTATCGATTCGGCGGCCGCCAAGCTCGGCCTGCCGCCCGAGCGCACGTTCGTGAACATCGACCGGTACGGCAACACCTCGGCTGCATCGGTGCCGATAGCCCTGGCCGAAGCGGCCGACGCCGGGCGCCTCGAGCGGGGCGACATCGTGCTGCTGTCGGGGTTCGGCGCCGGCATGTCCTGGGCCAGCGCCCTCGTGCGCTGGGAGAGATGATGTTTCGGTCTCACTCCCTCGTTTCGCGCCCTCCGCGGACCCGGCGCTGATGGGGGGGCGCATCGCCCTGGTGACCGGTGGCTCGAGCGGGATCGGGCGCGCCGTCGCCCTGGCCCTTGCCGCGTCCGGCCACCGGGTGGCGGTGGGCTGCTCCTCCAACCGTGAGGGCGCAGATGATACCTGCGCCGCCATCGAGGCCCTCGGTTCGGAGGCGCTGGCCTTCCAGGCCGACGTGGCCGACCCCGCCGCCCTCGACACCGCATTCACCGACGTCGAGGCGGCCTGGGGCAAGGTCGAGGTGCTGGTAGCCAACGCAGGGGTGACCGGTGATGGCTTGGCCCTGCGCATGACCGACGACCAGTGGAACCGCGTCCTGCGCACAAATTTGGACGGCGCTTTCTTCGCCATGCGCCGGGCCATGCCCGGCATGGTCCGGGCCCGGTGGGGCCGGATGATCGCCATCGGCTCGGTCGTCGCCCTTACCGGCGCCGCGGGCCAGGCTAACTACGCGGCGGCCAAGGCGGGCCTGGTGGGGCTGACCCGCGCCCTGGCCCGCGAGCTGGGCGGACGGGGCGTGACCGCCAACGTGGTGGCTCCCGGGCCCATCATGACGGCCATGACCGACGCCCTGACCGAGGCCCGCCGAGCCGAGATGACGGCCATGGTGCCCCTCGGCCGGTTCGGCACGCCCGAGGAGGTGGCCGCCGTTGTGGCGTTCCTCGCCTCCGACGCGGCAGGCTATGTGACTGGCTCTGTGATCCCCGTCGATGGCGGACTGGGGATGGGGCACTGATTCTGATGACCCGGAACGAGACGTAGGAGGCCTTTGCCCATGGACCGCGACCAGATCCTCGAGCTCCTGACCGATGCTGCGGTCGAGGTGATGGACGTCGATCGCTCAATCGTCACCGCCGACGCCAGGTTCGTGGAGGACCTGAACGGCGACAGTCTGAGCGTGCTGGAGATCCTCGAAATCCTCCAGGAGAAGCTCGACGTCGACCTGCCCACCGAGTCCTTCGACGGCGTCGGCACGGTGGGCCAGGCCGCCGACGTGATCGCAAAGATCGTTTCGGAACGAGCCGAGAGCCCCACCACGTGAGTCGCATTCGCGTCGCCATCACCGGTATGGGGGTCAAGACGCCCGCCGGTTCCGACCTGCCGACCTTCTGGGCGACGTTGCTGGCCGGTCGGTCCACCGCCACGCCGATCCGCCGGATCGACCCCGCGGCGCTGCCCGTGCGCTTCGCCTGCGAGGTCACCGACTTCGACCCGGCCACCTACTTCGACACCAAGGAGACTCGGCGCACCGACCGGGTGGCCCAGTTGGCGTTCGGCGCGGCCGCCGACGCGCTGGCCGACGCCGGTGAGCTGGGGGCAGACCCCGCCCGTTGCGGCGTGGTGGCCGCCGCCGGTGTGGGCGGGCTGATCACCCAGGAGGAGCAGGAGTACAACCTGTTCTCCCGTGGCCCGGCACGGGTCTCCCCGATGCTGGTCCCGATGATGATGCCCAACGCCGCCGCCGCCCTGATCGGAATGAAGCTGGGCTGGACAGGACCGAACTTCTGCATCGCCACCGCGTGCGCCGGCGGCACCAACGCCATCGGCGAGGCGGGCCGGCTGATCCGTGAGGGCTCGTCCGACGTCGTCCTGGCCGGCGGCTCCGAGGCGTGCGTCACCCCGATCGCCATCGCCGCCTTCGCCCGCATGGGCGCCCTCAGCAACCGCAACGACGAGCCCACCCTGGCCTCCCGTCCCTTCGACGTCGACCGTGACGGCTTCGTGATGGGGGAGGGCGCGGGGTTCGTCGTCCTCGAGTCGTGGGACCGGGCCGAGGCTCGGGGCGCCCACATCTACGGTGAACTGGCCGGGTACGGCCGGAACTCCGACGCCTATCACGTCACCGCTCCGTCTCCCGGCGGCGCCGGTGCCGCCGACTGCATGCGCCTGGCCCTGGCCGACGCCGGCCTGGAGGCGTCGGACATCGGCCACGTGAACGCCCACGGCACGTCCACCGAGCTGAACGACGCGGCCGAGGCGGAGGCGGTCATCAAGGTCTTCGGCGAGCACTCGCTGCCCGTCACCTCGGCCAAAGGTGTCATCGGGCACCTGATTGCCGCCGCCGGCGCAGTCGAGGCGGTTGCCTCCATGCTCGCCATGCGGGACGGCGTCGTGCCGCCGACCTGCAACCACGAGCGCACCGAGCTGGCCATCGACGTGGTCACGGGCGAGCCGCGTACGCTTGGCGCCGCCCCGGTGGTGTCGAACTCGTTCGGCTTCGGCGGCCACAACGCCAGCCTCGTGCTCATACCCGGCCGCTGTTGACGGCCGCCGCCCCGGTTGCGGCCCGGCGGGGAGGGGCGGCCACCGCCGCCCTCACCGAGATCGACGGCCGGCGGGTGGCCTGGTTCCGCCTCGACGGCGGCAAGCACCGCGGCGCCATCGGCCCGACCGAGGGCCAGGTCATCGAACGCACCATCAGGCTGGCCCTCGACGCAGGCGTGCCGGTCGTGGGCGAGATAGCCACCTCGGGCGCCGACGTCGGCGAGGGCCTGGCGTCACTGGTGGCCTGGGGTCGGGTGGCCAGGGCCCTGGCCGACGCGTCCGGCACCGTGCCCATCATCCTGACCGTCACGGGCCCCTGCGTCGGGGGCCCGGCGCTGCTGCTCGGCCTCGCCGACCACGTCGTGATGACGGCCGAGGCCTACGCCTACGTGAACGGCCCCCGGGCCGCAGCGTCGTTCACGGGCGTGAATACCTCACACACCGACCTGGGCGGCGCCGACATGCACGCCAGCCGGAGCGGCGTGGCATCGCTGGTGGTGCTCGATGAGGCGGGGGCGGCCGGCGCAGTGGCCGACCTGCTGTCCTACTTGCCGTCGAACCACCTCGACGAGCCCCCCTACTGGCCCACCGACGACCCCCACGACCGGCCCTCGAAGGTGGCGGCGGGGGTGGTGCCCGAGCGGCCTACCGCCTCCTACGACGTCCGCGCCGTGATCGGCGACGTGTGCGACCTCGACACCTTTCTCGAGGTCCGGGCCGCGCTGGCCACCAATGTGGTCACGGGGTACTCCCGCCTCGGCGGCATGCCCGTCGGCGTCATCGCCAACCAGCCCAAGAGCGCGGCCGGCACCCTCGACATCGAGTCGTCCCGCAAGGCGGCCCGTTTCGTGCAGTGCTGCGACGCATTCGGCCTGCCCCTGCTCACCTTCGTCGACTGCGGGGGGTTCCGCCCCGGGCGCGACCTCGAGTGGCGAGGGATGATCCGACACGGCGCCGAGCTGGTCCACGCCTATGCCAACGCCACCGTGCCCCGGCTCTGCGTCGTACTGCGCAAGGCCTACGGCGGCGCATATATCGCCATGGACTCCCGCGGCCTGGGCAACGACCTGTGCCTGGCCTGGCCGACGGCCGAGATCGCCGTCATGGGCGCACCCGGTGCAGTGGCCGTGCTCCAGCGCAAGAAGCTCGGCGCCATCACCGACCCCGACGAGCGGGCGCGGGTCCAGGCCGAGCTGGAAGCCGACTACACCGAGCGCCTGTGCTCGCCGGCCGTGGCGGCCGAGCGGGGCTACGTCGACGACGTGATCGAGCCCAACGACACCCGCCGCCTGCTCACCGCCGGCCTCGCCGCCCTGCGCACCAAGCGGGCCACGCCCCGATCGCGGGCCAAGCACTCGAACACGCCGCTATGAGCGGAGCACGCCGGCCGGGCTTGCCGGCACCGCGACCAGGAGGGCTGTGACTTTGCTCGAAGGCAAGAAGCTGCTGGTCACGGGAGTCCTCAACGACGACTCCATCGCCTTCGGCGTGGCCAAGCTGGCCCAGGACGAGGGGGCGGAGATCGTCCTGACCTCCTTCGCCAGGGCCATGAGCCTCACCCGGCGCACCGCCCGCCGCCTGTCGCCCGAGCCCGACGTCCTGGAGCTCGACGTCACCAACCCCGAGCACCTGGAGGCGCTCACCGCCGACCTCACCGCCCGTTGGGGCAGGGTCGACGGGGTGCTGCATGCGGTGGCCTTCGCCCCGGGCCGGGCCCTCGGAGGCAACTTCCTGCACACCGAGTGGGACGACGTCGCCCTCACCGTGAACACCTCGGCCTTCTCCCTCAAGGCTCTGGCCGTGGCCACCCTGCCGCTGATGCAGGCCGCAGGCGGCGGCGCCATCGTGGGCCTCGACTTCGACGCCTCCCAGGCCTGGCCGGCCTACGACTGGATGGGTGTGGCCAAGGCCGCGCTCGAGTCGACCTCGCGGTACCTCGCACGGGACCTCGGCCAGCACCGGATCCGGGTCAATCTCGTTTCCGCCGGCCCCCTCCGCTCCGTCGCCGCCCGGGGCATCCCCGGCTTCGACCAGATGGAGGGCGCGTGGGCGGGGCGGTCGCCCCTGGGCTGGGACACCCGCGACACCTCGCCGGTGGCCAAAGCCTGTGTGGCCCTGTTGTCGGACTGGTTCCCGGCCACCACCGGGGAGATCGTCCACGTCGACGGCGGCTTCCACGCCATCGCCGCCCCCAGCGCCGCACCACCCCCCGGGTAGCCTGGGCGGCATGCCCGAACTGCATTCCGGCGACGACGCCCCCGCCTTCACCCTTCTCGACCAGTCCGGCGAGCCAGTGTCGCTTTCGGACTTCAAGGGCCGCAAGGTCCTCCTGTACTTCTACCCGAAGGCCGATACGTCGGGCTGCATCGCCCAGTCCTGCGCCCTCCGAGACGTGTCGGGGAAAGTGGCCGACACCGCCATCCTCGGAGTCAGTCCCGACAAGCCGGCGAAGCAAGCCAAGTTCGACACCAAGTACGGACTGGGCTTTCCGCTGCTGGCCGACGAGGACCATGCGGTCGCCGAGGCCTACGCCGTGTGGGTCGAGAAGAGCATGTACGGCAAGAAGTACATGGGCATCCTGCGCTCCGCCTTCCTCGTCGACGAGGACGGTCGGATCGCGAACGCCTGGTACAAGGTGTCGCCGATGGACACCGCCACCAATCTCGTGGCGGCGCTGTAACCGCGAGAAGGCGGACGCCGAAGAGGCGACGCGAAAAGAGCGGGTCCGGCCGGTAGGCCGAACCCGCTCTTCGGTACTGCGGAATTCCTAGTAGTCGACGGTGCGACGACCGACGGGGCCGTCGTCGACGTAGGTGTCGGTCACGACGCCGCGGCGACCGCGACCGAAGATTGCCATGGTCGTCACCAAGCCGATAGCTCCGACGACCATCAGGATGACGCCGATAGTGGCGAGGTCGAGCCCCGACACGGTGACGTCGACTGCGAAGGCGAGGATGGCGCCGACTGCCAGCAGGAAGACACTGACTCCGATACCCATTGGGAAACCTCCAGATCGATGATGCGGTACTGGACTCATACCCATTGGTGTCACCGGTTACTCACCCTGCGTGGCTAGTCGTTCCCTCGCAGGATCGAAAGCAGGCGCAGGATCTCGATGTACAGCCACACGAGGGTGACCAGGATGCCGAAGGCGGCGAACCACCCGAACTTGGTGGGCAGGCCCTGGCGGGCGCCCTTCTCGACCATGTCGAAGTCGAGGATCAGGTTCATGGAAGCCAGGCCGATGGCGAAGATTCCGAAGACGATGCCGAGGGGCCCTTCCCGCAGACCGAGGCCTCCGTCCATGAAGAAGCCGGCGACCATGTTCACCACGATGAGGACGAAGAAGCCGATCGTCGCCCCGACGACCATCTTGGTGAACTGGGGCGTGACCTTGATCCGGCCGCTCTTGTAGAGGGCGAGCACGCCGCCGGTCACGGCTGCGGTCCCGACCACGGCCTGGATCACGATGCCGGGGTACCTGGCGTCGAAGAACTGGCTTATGCCCCCGAGGAACACCCCCTCGATCGCGGCGTAGGCCATGATCACGCCGGGGTTCATCACCTGCTTGAAGATGATGACCATCCCGAGGATGAGGCCGACGATGGCGGCCGGGAAGGCCAGGGCGCCCAGGTCGAGGGCCCAGGTGACGGCGCCGGTGCCGACGGCGATGGCCAGGAGCAGGGCTGTGCGGTTGACGACGTCGTCGACGGTCATCCGCCCGGTGTCCCGAGACGTGGCGCTCGGGCCGCGGTAGGCGTCCTCGAGCGGGTCGACTGTGCCCAGTCCACGACCGGTCAACGCCGGGCTCCGGGTGAATGCCGGGTTGTTGCTCGCACGCACGGTGAGGTCCTCCTCGAAGACACGGGCACGATGCCCGTCACTCATGTTTACAACGCCGGGGCCGCGAAAAACGTTTCCCTGCTCAGAAGATCGGGTCGCTGTCGTCCTCGATGCCGTCGGCCGCCTGCCGCCGGGGAGGCCGGGTGGCGATGTCACGCCGTTCCTGCCCGGGCCGCTTGACGATGCCCGACGCCGCTCCTACCGTGCCTTGGGTGCGGGTCGTGCTTGTGGGCAAGGGCGGGTCGGGGAAGTCGAGCCTCGCCGGGCTGCTCAGCGCGGAGCTGAGCCACCGGCGCCAGCGGGTGGTGGCCATGGACGCCGATACGGTGCCCGGCCTGGCTCAGGTGCTCGGCCTGGCGCCCACCGACGACTGGTTCCTGGCCGGCGCCGCCACCCGCGACAACGGGGGATGGAAGCTGGAAGGCACCCCGGCGGAGATCGTCGACCGCTGCGCTCGGACCGGCCCGGGCGGGGTCCGGTTCCTGCAGATCGGCAACGCCGACGCCACCGTGAAGGACTTCGAGTTCCGGCGGGAGACCTTTCTCGACCGCTGGTCGGGCACCGTCGCGTTCAACACGGTCTCCCGTCAGTTCGACGACGAGGGCGGCTGGGTGATCGTCGACCTGCAGGGGGGGACGCTCCAGGTGGCGGGAGGCATGATGGGGACCACGGGGATCGCCGCCGTCGTCGTCGAGCCGTTCGCAAAGTCGGTGCTGACCGCCCGCCGTTTCGTGGGCATGGGCGACTGGCCGCCCGCCATGCGTCTCGTCGGCGTGGCCAACAAGGTGGAGTCGCCCGAGGACGAGACCTACGTCAAGACCGCGCTCGACGAGCTGGGGGTCCCCCTGTGGGCGACGGTACCGCTCGACCCCGCGGTGAAGCAGGCCGAGCGCAACGATCAGCCGCTGGTGACCATCGACCGGGCCACGCCCGCCCGCCAGGCCGTGGCCCGCCTCGCCGACCGCCTGCAGGAAGCCGCAGTTCCCGCCGAAGTAGGAGGACAGCCGTGACCAAGATCGCCGTCGCAGGGAAGGGCGGATCGGGCAAGACCACCGTCGCCGGGGTGCTGGCCCGACTGATGGCCGAGGGTGGGCAGGAGGTCCTCACCGTCGATGCCGACGAGAACCCCAACCTCGGGATCTCCCTGGGGCTCGGCGTGGAGGGCACCTACGGGCTCATCGGGGCCCGGGAGACGTTGCTTCTCGACGGCCCCGCGATAGCCGACTCGATGGAGGACATCGTCGACCGGTTCGCGGCCGAGGCCGGCGAGAACCTGCGGATCGTGCAGGTGCGCAAGTTCGACCAGTTCCGCCCCGGCTGAGGCGGGCTCTCGGCCGGGCAGTTGCTCGCCGCATTGGAGGACAGGCCGGGTCGTGTGGTCGTCGTTGACCTCGGTGGAGGCGTCATGACCGTGGCGAGGGGCGACGACAGCCAGATCGACGCGCTCGTCGTGGTCGTCGAGCCCTATCCCCGCTCGGCCGAGGTGGGCCGTCGCCTGCTCGAGATGGCCGAGGCCAAGGGGATCACCCGCCGGGTGGTGGTGGCCAACAAGGTCACCGGCGACGACGATCTGGTCGCCATCCGCGGGTGGCTCGGGGTCGACCCCGACATCGTCATCCCCGAGGACCGGGCCGTGTCTTCCGCCGACAAGGCGGGTGCCTCACCGATGGACCACGCCCCCGACTCCAACGCGGTCGGTGCGCTACGGGAACTGGCCACGTCGCTCCTGGTCTGAGCGCGGGCGGCGGGCCTTCATCCGCGGCCTGAGGAGGGAACTGCGGCACGGCCTCCCGACGGTTCACCGCGCCATACCGGGTCGACTGCTACTGGACGGAGCTGCTCACTGGTACGCCCGGGCCTGAATCCCGTACAGCTCGCAGTACAGGCCGCCCGCCGCCATGAGCGACGCGTGGTCGCCCTCCTCGACCACGCGTCCCCCGGCCAGCACGACAATGTGGTCCGCCATCCGCACCGTCGAGAAGCGGTGCGACACGAACAGGGCGATGGCGCCGTTGCGCCGTGCGGTGTCCGCGGCGACGCCGGCGAACAGCTCGAAGAGCGCGTGCTCGGCATGGGGGTCGAGGCCGGAGGTCGGTTCGTCGAGTAGGAGGAGCAGCGGTTCCCGTCGCATCATGGCCCGGGCCATCGCCACCTTCTGCCACTGCCCCTCAGACAGGTCCACGCCCCGTATCCACTGCTGGCCGAGCTGCTGCTCGAGGCCGACAGGGAGATCGGCGCCCACCATGGCGAGGGCGTCCCGCACCGCCCCTTCGTCGTCGACAGAGGCGACGTTTCCGATGGCCACCGACTCCCGGAGGCGGAGCTCGAACCGGGCGAAGTCCTGGACCCCCGCCGACAGCCGTCCCCGCCACTCGGCCGAATCGAAGGACCGGAGGTCGACGCCGTCGGCGGAGATCGAGCCTGCGGTCGGCTGGTAGAAGCCGCACAGCAGCTTGACCAGGCTGGTCTTGCCGGCGCCGTTCTCGCCGACGACGGCCACCGTGGAGCCGGCCCCGAGGCGGACGGTCACATCGGTAAGCACGTCGTCTCCGCCGCCACCGGGGTAACGGAAGGACACGCCCCGCACGTCGATGCCATCGGTCAGGATGGCAGGCACGGGGACCGGGTCGGCCGGGGTCGAGCGGGCGACAGCCTCGGCGGCGTAGTCCCGCAGCCACAGGTAGCGACGGACGACCCGGACGCCGGCGGCAGAGCGGTTGGCGATGTTCAGGAGCTGGGCGACCTGCCCGTTCACCTGCCCGGCCAGCACCATGACCAGCAGCACGTCGCCCGGCGTGGCCTCGTCGCGCCCGGCCCGGGCCAGCACGAGGGCGACAGCGGCCAGGTAGCCGGCGGCGAAGGGGAGCCATCCACTTGTGCGGAGGAGGCCGGCCCGGAGCTGGGCCCGGGCGACGGTCTCGGTCACCTCGGCCCATGCCCGACGCTGCCGCGCCACGATCTCGGGCCCCAGCCCGAAGATCCGCACCTCCTTGGCCGGCGACGAGGTGGTGGCCAGGCCGAACAGGTGCTCGTCGAGGCGGCCCTGCTCGGCGGTGGCCTCGTTCGCCGCGTTCACCACCTGCTCCGCTCGGGCTCCCGCCCAGATCGAGGGCAGGGCGAGGATCGGCAGGAGGAGCAGCCCAGGGTGCACGCCGGCCAGGAGGACGGCGGTGATCCCGACCCTCCCCGCCAGCGCCACGCCCTCGCTCAGGACAGGAAGGAACCCGGACACATAGTTCGTCTGCGATTTGAGCAGGGCGATCCGGTCGGCGAACTCGGGCCGCTCGAAGTGCTCGATGCCCGGTGGCTCGGCACTCGCCCGCATGATGTCGCACACGAGCTGCATGCCGCAGGCGAACTGGAGCTCGGCCAGGTACAGCCCGGAGATGCTGGACGCCGCCGCCTGCACCGTGACCGTGGCCCCCAGGACCACGGCGAGGACCGTCACCCGCCCGGGGTCGCCGTCAGAGGCCCCGTCGAGTATGAGCTTGAGCCAGAGGCTCACCGAGACGGCTGCCGCGCCCGCAACCAGAGAGGTGCCGACGGCCAGGACGGTCCGGCGCAGGCCCACCCGGCGGGCGAAGTCGACAAGCACACCGGCGATGCGGCGGGCGTCAGTCACGGAAGCGCTCGGCCTGCAGGAGGAACATCTCGGCGTACCGGCCGCCCGCGGCCACGAGGTCGTCGTGGCTCCCGTCCTCGACCACCCGGCCGCCGTCGAGCACACAGATGCGGTCGGCGTGCCGCACCGTCGAGAAGCGGTGGGAGATCAGGATGGTCGTCAGCCCCCGGGTGAGGTCGAGGAAGTCCTCGAACAGAGCGGCCTCGGCCCGGACGTCGAGGTTGGCGGTCGGCTCGTCGAGCACGAGGACCCCGGCTCCCGCCTCGACCGCGAACAGAGCCCGGGCCAGGGCGATGCGCTGCCACTCGCCGCCGGAAAGATCAGCGCCGCCCACGAACTGACGGCTGAGCGGCGTGGCCCAGCCCGAGGGGAGACGGTGGACGACTCCGAGCGCGCCGGCCCGGGCCGCGGCCCCGTCGAGGGCCTCCAGGTCGCCCCTCCGGGAGATGCCGCCGAATCCCACGTTGTCCGAGGCCGGCAGCTCGTAGCGGACGAAGTCCTGGAAGATCACCGCCAGCCGTCTGCGCCACGAGACGGGGTCGAGCTCCTCGACCGGTACGCCGTCGACGAGGATGCGCCCGGCCTGCGGCTCCTGCAGGCGGGCCAGCAGCTTTACGAGCGTCGTCTTGCCCGCCCCGTTCCCCCCGACGATGGCCAGCGAGGTCCCGGCCGAGATGGTGAGGTCGAGCCCGGCGAACACCTCCCGACCGTCGCCCGGATAGGCGAAATGGACCCCGTCGAAGCGAATGAGCTCCCGCGGGAGCTCCGCGGCGTCAGCGGTGCCATCGACGCCCGGGCTGTCGATGGTGTCCCGGAGGACCCGGAGCGTGTCGAGCGCTTCGAGCCCGAACTCGAGCTGGTAGGCATCGTCCTGGCGGTGGTCGAAAAGGAGAGAGAAGAGGACGATCGCCGCCTGCAACGCAACGGCCAGCGAGCGGGCATCGACCTCGTCCTCCACGCCGGTGCGGGCCACGACGACGAAAGCGAGGGCGACCACCGGGGTCAGGGCGACGAGGAGGGCAGTGACGCGTGTCGATGCCCACCGCCACGGGCCGAGCCGGGTCCCGCTCACCTCGGCCCACTGGTCCCGGAAACGGTGCTCGAGCCAGTCCAGGACGCCGAACAGCCGCACCTCCTTCGCCGGTCCCGGCGTGTTGGCCAGGCCCGACGTGTAGCGCGACGACCGACCGGCGGCGTGGTTCCCACGGATGGCGAGCAGTCGCCGGCGGTTCCACCGCAGGGACCGGTGGTGGGTGAGCAGCACGACCGCGGTCAGACCGCACGCGACGGGCACCGACAGCCGGGCCAGGAGCGCGGCTGCGCCGGCGACCTGGAGGTACCGGCCGCCGAGGGCGATGACGGCCACCGCTGCGCCTCCGGGTGACGCGCCCCAGAAGGGGTCGATGGTGCCGCCGGCCAGCTCCAGCCGGTCGAGCGTGGTCGGGTCCTCGAGCGGGGCGAGGCCCAGCGACCGGTTGGCCAGCTCCATCACCTGCGCCCGCACGAACCCGTCGACGCGACGGGTGATCCGGTAGGCCACCGCGGCCCGGAACGGACCGATCGCCTGCTGGAGGAAGAGGAGCAGGCTCAACCCGGCGAGTGGCCAGGCTATGGCGGCGTCGCCCGCAACCCGTCCGACGAGGATGCCGATCACGCCGATGACCGCGAGCGGCAGGACCGCGGCAGCCAGCTCGAGCAGCACGAGCCGGGTGATCAGGGACGGCCCGGCGTGTCCCAACAGCCTCGCCGCGTCGCCAGCCCTCCGCACGCCCGGAGCGTGGCACACCGGCGCCTTCGGCGTCCCGGGAATTTGGGGGCTACCCCCGCGGAGACTATGTCCTCGGAGGACTATGTCCTCGGAGACTATGTCCTCGGAGGTTCGGGCTCCCGCTGGCGTTCCGGCTCGGGCGCCCCAGACTCGACCCGCTCGCCGTCGCGCTGGGCCTTTTCCCGCTCGGACTCGCCGAGCCACGGGCTCGTCACGTCGGCGCCGGTGATCGGGTAGAACGAGCAGCCGGCCTGGGCGGCCAGCACCTTGGCGATCGTGGTCTTGCCCGTGCCCGGGGGGCCGGTGAGCAGCAGTCCGGTGGGCGGGTCGACGCCGAGGCTCCGGGCCAGGGCGGGGTTCTTCACCATGGCGACAACCTGCTGCAGCTCGGCCTTGGTGGCGGCGGGGAGGACGAGCTGGTCCCACGTCCAGTCCTCCACCATCGGACGGTCGGTGCCGCCCCGCTGCTCGAGGGCGGCCCGCAGGTGGGCGTAGGTGAGCTCGACGACCTTGCCGGAGCCGGTCGACTCCTTGAACGCAGCGAGCGACGCCGCTTCCACGGCGCGGGTGATCGCCGCCGGCGTGAGGCCCTCGGCGCTGACGGCCAGCTGGGCCATGTCGACGTCGGCCGCGAACGGACGGCCTTTGAGGGCAGCGCCGAAGATGGCGGCCCGGGCCGGCGCGTCGGGCAGGTCGACGCGGATGTGGCGGTCGAACCGGCCGGGGCGGATGACCGCCGGGTCGAGGGAGTCGAGTGAGTTGGTGGCCGCCATCACGATCAGCTCCGGCACCCGCCGCCACTGCTCGACCTCGCGCAGCAACTCGTTCACCGTGCGCCTGGCCTCCTGGTTCTGGAAGTCGTCCCGGCGCTGGGCGATGGAGTCGAACTCGTCGAAGAACAGGATGCAGGGGATGCGCTCGGAGGCAAAGGTGAAGGCCCGTCGGAGGTTCCTGGCCGCCTCGCCTGCGTACGACGACACCACGTCGGCCGTGGTGATGTGGATGAGGTTGAGCCCGAACTCACCGGCCGCAGCCCGGGCGATGAACGACTTGCCCACGCCCGGCGGGCCGTGGAGCAGTAGGCCGTTCCACCGCAGCTTGTACTCCCGCGCCTCGCCGGCGAAGGCCAGCATGAGTCCGAACGTGTCCTTGAGCTCGGACTTGAGGGCCTGCATGCCACCCACGTCGGCGAAGGTCGGCAGCTCGGCCGGGCCCTGGATGGCGAAGGGAGGCGGCTCCGGGGGCGAGGGTTGCGAAACCGGCGTGCTCGCCTGCCGAGTCTGCTGTGGCGGCAGGGGCTGCGGTGGCGCAACCGCTTGTGTGACCGCCTGTGTGGCCGGCCGCAGCGTCCGGCTGACGATCACGGCCACTGCCAGTCCGGCGGCCAGTAGTCCGTTCACCACCAGCCCCCATGTGTCGCCCTTTGTGGCGCTGTCGCTAAGCCCGAATCCACCGATTGTCCTCGGCCGGCCGACGAGAAGGCCGGGAAGTGGATCCAGGTGGACAACGAGAGCCAACGGGGGGTCGAAAGGGTCTGCGGGCCGCTGAGGGGGCGCTGGGGACCAAGGCTTCGGGCTGGTCTGGTGGT
>Ga0136633_1000481_pt1 | contig 30766 bp, 32 predicted proteins | sample AntDrymeUQ832206_2_FD_105494 | JGI IMG/M metagenome (GOLD analysis project Ga0136633, IMG submission 105494) | Polar desert sand microbial communities from Dry Valleys, Antarctica - metaG UQ83 (22.06) | ecosystem: Environmental > Terrestrial > Soil > Desert | place: Antarctica: Dry Valley... | reverse complement strand
GCTGGGCAAGGTCATCCTGCGCCTCATCCCGCCCACCGCCGGCCGGGTCAACTTCGAGGGCAAGTCCCTGTTCGATCTGTCCTCCCGCGAGCTGAAGGCCGCGCGGCGCGACATCCAGGTCGTATTCCAGGATCCCTACGCCAGCCTCAACCCACGCATGAGCGTGGGCGAGATCGTGGGCGAGGGCCTGTACGTGCACGGCATGACCAACAAGAAGGAGCGCGAGGCTGCGGTTCGGGACCTGCTCAAGCGGGTCGGGCTCAACCAGGCCCACATCCATCGCTACCCGCACGAGTTCAGTGGTGGCCAGCGCCAGCGCATCGGCATCGCCCGCGCGCTGGCCCTGCGGCCCAAGTTCATCGTGTGCGACGAGCCGGTCTCGGCCCTCGACGTCAGCATCCAGTCGCAGGTGCTCAACCTGCTGAGCGACCTCCAGGACGAGTTCCAGCTGACGTACCTGTTCATCGCCCACAACCTGGCCGTGGTGAAGCACCTCTCGACGCGGGTCGGCGTGATGTACCTGGGCAAGCTGGTCGAGCTGTCCGACGCCGATGAGCTGTATCGCAGCCCGGCGCACCCCTATACCAAGGCCCTGCTCTCGGCCATTCCGGTGCCCGATCCGACCGTGCGCCGCGAGCGCATCGTGCTCAAGGGCGACCTTCCGTCACCGGCCAACCCGCCCTCGGGCTGCCGCTTCCACACCCGCTGCCCGATGGCGCAGGAGATCTGCAAGACGGAGGAGCCACCGCTGCGCGACGTTGGAGGCGGGCACATGAGCGCCTGCCACTTCGCCGAAGAGGTGACCCCGCTCGAGATTCGGCGCCCGGTCGGCGTCCCGGCCTAACCCTCGGCTCCGCTCGGACGCGGGTCTTCCTCGCCGGGGCGCTCGGTAATCCGCAGCTCGACCTGCTCGCTGCCGTCGGACCTCCGCGTCCGCGTCACGCGGATGTGGGGATGCGTCTCGTCGCCGACCTGCTCCTTGTTCACGCTGACCATGACGTGCTCGTCGACGTCGGACAGGCGCTCGGCCTCCGGCAGGGCCGCGTTCGGGACGGTCCGGAACAGGGCGTAGCTCACGAAGACCCACAGGACGGCGATGACCGGGATGCCGAACAGGGCGCCCCACACGCCGGCCACCTGGGCGCCCAGGAGCAGGCCCACCAGGACCAGGATCGGGTGCAGGCCGAGCGCGCCGCGCATCAGTCGTGGCTGGAGCCAGTTGACGAGCACGGTCTGGACGACCAGGAGGATGACGGTCACCGGGATCGCCGCGCTGCCGCCGAACAGGACGGCGCCGATGATCGGCGGCACGAGCGCCAGGGGCGGCCCGAAGAACGGAATGAGCATCGCCAGCGCGCTGAGCGTGCCCCACAGGAACAGGTAGGGGATTCCGAAGATGCCGCCGACGATGGCGACGAGCAGGGCCTGCATGCCGGCCAGGATGAGCTGCGCCCGCAGGAAGCCGCCGAAGGCGCGCACGATGCTGCGCTCGAACAGGTCCGCCTCGTCGACATAGCGGCGCGGCACGGCGGCGCGCAGCCGGCCGAGGATGCGCCGCGAGTCCATCAGCATGTAGAGCGACAGGACGATGATGAGGAGGAGCGAGCCGAGCGCCGCGATCGTGACCCCGGCGATGTCGCGCACCCGCTCGACGATCGCGCTGCCGATCTGCTCGAGCCCGTCGACGGCCCCGGCATACAGGTCGGTCAGGTCGATCTGGAGCCGCCCGAAGACCAGGCCGCGCTCCCAGTCGGCCAGCACGGCAAGGATGTCGCGCTCCGTCTGCGGGTAGTTGCGCGCCAGCTCGGCAACCTGCTGCGTGAGCGCAGCTCCCGTGTAGAAGAGCACGAAGCCGAGCACGACCAGGGCGACGAGGTAGGTGCCGACGACGATGGCCGAGCGCGGCAGATCCAGGCGCTCCTCGAGCCAGGCGATGACCGGCGACATGACGAACGAGAGCAGCCAGGCAAGGAACAGGATGAGCAGGATCGTCCCGAAGCCGCCGAGCACGGCCAGCAGCCGCTCGGCGAGGAGCGACGCGAAGTAGGCGCTGCCGAGCGCCAGGAAGACGATCAGCCACCGGCGCTCGCGCGGACCGATGCCGGAGGCAGGTCCGAGCACGCCTACCGCTCCCGCCGTGGGCCGATGCCGACCGCGTCATGGACCTCGGCCACGGTCGCCGCCAGGATGGGCCGCACCTTCCCGGCGCCGGCGGCGAGGGTGTCCTCGACCACCGCCGGGTCGGCCGCCAGTCGGGCGCGCTCGGCGCGCATCGGCGCGAAGAACTCGATGATGCGCTCGGCAAGGAGCTGCTTCGTCTCGACGCAGCCGGTGCGCGCCGTGCGCTCGCCATCCTGGATCTGGAGGTAGTCGCCGCCGAAGTACCGGTGCAGCTGGCACACGTTGCAGACCTCGGGACGGCCCGGGTCGGTGCGCTTGATGCGCAGCGGATCGGTCACCATGCTCATGACCAGGCGCCGGATCTCGTCCGGCTCGGCGAAGATCGGGATCGTGTTGCCGGCGCTCTTGCCCATCTTGCGAGCCCCGTCGATGCCCAGCACGATGGGGGCGTCGGTGTAGACCGCCCGTGGCTCGGGAAAGATCTCGCCGTACCGCCGGTTGAACGCGCGGACGATCTCGCGCGAGAGCTCCAGGTGCGCGTCCTGGTCCTTGCCGACCGGGACCACGCTGGCCTTGTAGATGACGATGTCGGCGGCCTGGAGCACCGGGTAGTTGAGCAAACCGGCGCTGTTCTCCTTGCCCTCGGCAAGGGAGGCCTTGTACGTCGGGTTGCGCTGGAGCCAGCTCACCGGGACCACGGTGTCGAAGATCCAGCACAGCTCCGCGTGCTCCGGCAGGTCCGATTGCCGCACGATGGCGCAGCGCGCCGGATCGAGGCCGACGGCGAGCATATCGAGCACCATCTCGTGCGTCAGCGTGCGCAGCGTCGTGGCGTCGTGGACCGTCGTCAGCGCGTGATAGTCGACGATGCCGTAGATCGACTCGTATCGATCCTGGAGCGCAACGTAGTTCACCTGCGCCCCGAGGTAATTGCCGAGGTGCGAGGCTCCCGAGGGCTGGATGCCGGTGAAGAGGCGCTCCCGCACCGGACGGGGCGCAGCGTCACGGACGTCGAGGGTCTGGCTCATACCGACGGCGAGTGTAGCGCACGCTCCACGGCCGGCCGGAACCCGAGGCGGTATCGTGTGCGGCATGCTGATGACCGAGACCGACTGGCGGCGGGCCGATCGCCAACGGCGGAGGGCCGGCCGCGGCATCGAGGTCCACGGCACGATCGGGTCGACCAACGACCGCGCCCGCGAGCTCCTCGACGAGCCAGGCGGCGAGGGCCGCGCCGTGGTGGCCGAGGAGCAGACCGCCGGGCGGGGCCGGCGCGGGCGCTCATGGCTGTCGCCGCCCGGCCTCAACCTGACCGTCAGCGTCGGCATCCGGCCACGACTCACGGCGCGCGACGCCTGGCAGCTCGCGGCGGCAGCCGGGCTGGCGGCACGAGCCGCGTGCGCGCAGCACGTCCCGGTCGCGCTGAAGTGGCCGAACGACCTCGTCGCGGCCGACGGCGCCAAGCTCGGCGGCCTGCTCATCGAGACGACGGTCGACGGCGATCGTGTCAGCTCGGCGGTCGTCGGGATCGGGCTCAACGTCAACTGGCGCCGGCCAGACGTGCCGGCCGGGGCGACCTCGCTGGCAGACCTCGCCGGCGGACCGATCGACCGGGCCGCGCTCCTTGGCACGCTCCTCGACGAGCTCGACGCGGAGCTCGTGGCGCTCGAGGCGGGGCGCTCGCCGCTGGCGCGCTACCGCGACGCCTGCGCGACGCTCGGCATGGACGTGGCGGTCGAGACGGCCGGCGGCCGGGTCGTGGGCCGCGCGATCGAGGTCGACCCACAGGGGAACCTCGTCGTCGCCACGGGTCGCGGTCGCGTGACGCTCGCCACGGGCGAGGTCGTGCGGCTCCGCTCCGGTTCGCCGGCATGACCGGGCCACTGGAGCGCAGGGCCCCGCGCATGCCCGGAGTCGATCCCGACCTCGCCGACGTGCGGGACGCCCAGCGCGACCCCGCGGCCTTCGCCGCGCTCTACCGACGCTACCTGGAGCGCGTGTACGGGTACTGCTTCTACCTGCTGGGCGATCATCACGACGCGGAGGACGCTACCGAGCGCACGTTCATCGCGGCGCTCGGCGCCATCGACCGCTATCGCGACGAGGGCGCGAGCTTCCGCTCCTGGCTCTTCCGCATCGCGCACAACCAGCTCGCCAACGCGCTCCGCGCCCGAAGCCGCCAGCCGACCACGCGCCTCGACGATGTGCCCGAGCCGGTGGCGACCGTCAGCGACCCGGAGCTCCTGACCGGGCTCGCCGACGATGCGCGCCGGGTGCGCGCCGCGGTGGCCACGCTCTCCGAGGATCGGCGCCAGGTGATCGTGCTGCGCTTCGTGGACGGCCTTTCCACTCGCGAGATCGGCGAGGTCCTGGGGCGCAGCCAGGGCGCCGTGCGCGTCCTCCAGCACCGGGCGCTGCGGGACCTCGCTGCGCTCCTGGAGCGGGAGTCGTAGGCGGCGGCAACCCGGCGAGGCGTGTAACGTATCGGGCTCCCCGGTGTTAGCAGGATCGTGATGAGCCAGCCCCCGTCTGCCGCGGAGCGTCTCGACCACGCCCTCGACGGCGTGCTCGACGGCGTCACGCCGGTCGCCGCCGCCGCGACCGCCGGCACCGAGCCGTACGGCCGCCCGCTTGTCCTGCTCGGCGCCGACCTCCGCAGGATCCTGGTGGCGCCACCGGTGGCGCCACGCTTCGAGGCCCGGCTCGGGGCGCGCCTGGCGAGCGTGGCGAATGCCCGCGATCCGGTCGCGTGGGCCATGCGCCATCCTGGAACGTTGCTCGTGACCGGCGTCGGCTCCGCGGTCGGGGTCGGCGTGACCGCCTACGCCGTGTGGCGCAGCACGCGACGCTCGAGCGCCGCGGCGCGGCTCCTCCATCGATAGCGGACGAGGAGCACTCGCTTGCCGATCAAGTTCCCGTTCAGCCGGCGCGCGGCTCCCAGCGACGCGTGGACGAAGTGCCCATCGTGCGATGCGCAGGTCTTCAACAAGCAGCTCGAGCGCGCGCAGCGCGTGTGCCCGTCGTGCGGCCACCACTTTCGCATGTCCGTCGGGGAACGCATCGACCTCCTCCTCGACCCCGGCAGCTTCGAGGAACGCGATGCCGGGATCGAATCGGTCGATCGCCTCGGCTTCGTCGACCAGCGCTCCTACCCCGATCGCCTCGAGGCGTCCCGCGTCAAGACCGGACTGCGCGACGCCGTCGTCTGGGGCGTCGGCGCGATCGAGGGGCAGCGCGTTGCGATCGGCATCTTCGACTTTCGCTTCATGGGAGGCAGCATGGGCAGCGTCGTCGGCGAGAAGCTCGCGCGCTGCTTCGAGACGGCCCTGGCGGAGCGCATTCCGGCGATCGTGGTGAGTGCATCGGGTGGTGCGCGGATGCAGGAGGGGACACTGTCCCTGATGCAGCTGGCAAAGACGACGGCGCCCCTCGTGCGGCTCGACGCGGCCGGCGTCCCGTTCTTCGCGGTCCTCACGGACCCGACCACCGGTGGCGTGCTCGCCAGCTTCGCAAGCCTGGGTGACGTGATCCTGGCGGAGCCGAAGGCCCTCATCGGCTTTGCCGGCGCCCGCGTCGCGTCCGACACGGTGGGAGAGGCGCTGCCCGAGGGCTTCCAGACCGCCGAGTTCCTGCTGGCGCACGGATTCGTCGACGCGGTCGTGCAGCGTGCCGAGCTGCGTTCCAGCCTGGCTCGTCTGCTGAGCCTCCTCCCGGTGGCCGCGGTCGACGACGGCCAGCCGGTCGAGCCCGAGCGTGGCTGGGGCCCGATCGGCGCCCTGTCCGGGCTGGCCGAGCGCCTCGGCGGCGCCGTGAGCGAGTCGATCGGGATCGATGTCGAGGCCTCGGGGGGTGGGGGCAACGGCAGCGCCGGGCCGGGTGCGCCGGCGCCCGCCGAGCGCGAGCGGGAGCGGGATCGGGACCGATGAGCGACGCACCGATGCTCGACCAGGCCGCGACGGCCCCCGATGCGGCCGCGGCCGACGAGGCCTGGCGCCGCGTTCAGCTGGCACGGCACCCGGAGCGCCCGCGGACGCTCGACCTCGTCCCCCTCATCTTCGACGGCTTCTACGAGCTCCACGGCGACCGGGCGTTCGGTGACGACCCGGCCCTCGTCGCCGGGCCGGCTCGGCTCCAGGGCGTTCCGGTCATGGTGATCGGCCACCAGAAGGGGACCGACACCGAGTCGAACATCCTGCGCAACTTCGGCTCCCCACATCCCGAGGGGTTCCGCAAGGCGCAGCGCCTCATGCGGCTCGCCGACAAGCTGGGCATGCCGGTCGTCACGTTCCTCGACACGGCCGGCGCCTTCCCGGGGCCGGCGGCAGAGGAGCGCGGCCAGGCGGAGGCAATTGCCTCGAGCATCAAGCTCATGACCGGCCTCCAGGTGCCGATCGTGGTCGTCGTGCTGGGCGAGGGCGGTTCGGGAGGCGCGCTGGCGATCGGGGTCGGCGACGTCGTCCTGACGCTCGAGAACGCGGTGTACTCGGTCATCAGCCCGGAGGGGGCCTCCTCCATCCTGTGGCGGTCTCGCGACGAGGCGCGCGCGGCAGCCGCGGCCATGCGGATGACGGCCGATGACCAGATCGACCTCGGTGTCGTCGACGTCATCGTCGCGGAGCCGGGGGATGGGGCGCACACCGATCACGCGGCGACAGCAGTCGCGCTCAAGGCGGCGATCATCGCCGCGCTGCGCGGGCTCTCGGGGCGCGAAACCTCCGAGCTGCTCGCAACGCGCTATGCTCGCCTGCGCGGTCTGGGGGCCTACCTCGAGACGGGGGAGGGATCCCGCAGCCGGCCCGGGACGCCGTCACTGCGCCGCCGGATCGGGCGGATCCTCCACCTTCCCGGCGTCCCGCGCCGGCCGCGGTGGAGCGACATCTGGCCCAGTGACGACGCGGACGACGAGAGTGAGAGGGGCGCATGACCGATGCCGACGACGCCCTCGAGGCGATCGCGCGAGCGGCCCGCGACCTGGTGCCGGCCCTGACCGAGCGCCTGTCGCGGCACGGGCTCGGCGAGGTCGAGGTCGCGCACGGCGAGCTGCGACTGCGTGTGGCGCGCGCGTCCGTCCCCGCCAAGGCGGCAGCGGCGACGCGAGGCGACGTGGTTGCGGCCGGACCCGTGTCGCCGGGGACGCCGGCGCAGCCGACATCATTCGGCGTCGTCTCGCCCGCGGTCGGCTTCTTCGTCTACGCCGACGGCCTCGGCCCCGGCCTCGCGGTCGAGAAGGGCGATTCGCTCGGCCAGGTCGAGATGCTCGGAGTGCGCCACGATGTGCGAGCACCGCGCCGCGGCATGGTGCGCAACCTGGTCGCCGAGAGCGGCGAGGCGGTCGAGTACGGACAGGTCGTCCTGGAGCTTGAGCCGCAGGTGACTGCCCGATGACGCTGGCCCTCCTCTTCAGCCCGCAGGGCTCACAGGCGGTCGGCATGGGCCGCGAGCTGGCGGAATGGTCCCACGCCGCACGTGAGACCTTCGAGGAGGCGGACGCGGCCCTCGGCTGGTCGGTGAGTCGCACGTGCTGGGAGGGTCCGGCCCATCGGCTCGACGACACGCGCCAGACCCAGCCGTGCCTGCTGACGACGTCGGTGGCGGCCCATCGGGCGCTGGGCGAGCGCGTGGAGCTGCAACCGGCCGTGGTGGCCGGCCACTCGGTCGGCGAGTACGCGGCGCTCGTGGCGGCCGGCGTGCTGGAGCTGGCGGCGGCCCTGCGGCTCGTCAGCCGGCGGGCCCAGCTGATGGCAGGCGCCGATGCCAACGGCGGGATGGCCGCGGTCCTTGGCCTGGACCGCGCCACCGTCGAGGGGGTCGTCGAGCGCGTTGGCAGGCCGACCGAGCTGGTCGTGGCCAATGACAACGCGCCGGGGCAGATCGTCATCTCGGGACGGATCGCGGCGCTGGAGGCAGCCGAGGCGCCGCTGCGCGCGGCAGGCGCCCGTCGCGTGGTACGCCTGCCCGTCTCCGGCGCATTCCACTCGCCGCTCATGGCCGGCGTGGCGGAGCAGCTGGCCGATGCGTTCGCCGGCGAAGCCTGGGCCGACCCGCGGGTTCCGATCATCAGCAACGTCACGGCCGAGCCGCTGACCGACGCGCGCTCGATCCGGGCACTCCTCGCCGAGCAGGTCCGCTCGCCGGTCGAGTGGGTCCGGTGCGTGCGCCGCATGGCCGCCGATGGGATCGACATCGCCGTCGAGTGCGGGCCGGGCAGCGCGCTGACCGGGATGGTCAGGCGCATCGCGTCGGGGATCCGCACCGCGAACGCGGGCGACGTGCCGGGGGTGAAGGCCAGCGCCGGCCTGGTCAGCGGCGCCGTCCCGACGCCGGCACCGGCGGCGGTCGGGCCATGATCAACAAGATCCTGGTCGCCAATCGGGGCGAGATCGCCCTTCGCGTCCTGCGCGCGTGCCGCGACCTGGGGCTGCCGGCCGTGGTGGCCTACAGCGAGGCCGACCGGGACACCCTTGCCGTGCGGCTCGCGGACGAGGCGATCTGCATCGGCCCGGCCGAGGCGCGCAGGAGCTACCTCAACCAGCCCGCGGTCATCAGCGCCGCCATGATCACCGGCTGCGACGCCATCCATCCCGGCTATGGCTTCCTGTCCGAGGATGCCACGTTCGCGGAGGCCTGTGTCGCCCACGACCTGACGTTCATCGGCCCGCGGCCGGAGGTGCTGGAGCGCTTCGCCTCGAAGTACGCGGTTCGGCGCATGCTGGCGGCCAACGGGTTGCCGACGGTCCCGGGCAGCCGCGGGATCGTGTCGGACGTGCACGACGCGCTGGACCAGGCGGGGGAGGCCGGCTACCCGGTCCTGCTCAAGCCCTCCGCCGGCGGCGGCGGTCGTGGCATGCGGCTCGTCCGCTCACCCAGGGAGATGGAGCAGGCGCTGCCCCTCGCGCGGTCCGAGGCCCAGGCCGCGTTCGGCGACGACTCCATCTACTTCGAGAAATGGATCGAGGAGTCCCGCCACGTCGAGGTGCAGGTCATCGTCGACCGCCACGGCAACGGCGTGCACCTGGGCGAGCGCGACTGCTCGGTCCAGCGGCGCCACCAGAAGATCATCGAGGAGGGTCCGTCGCCGGCGATGGACGACGCCACGCGTGAGCGGCTGCGGGACCTCGCCATCCGCAGCGTCGTGGCGGCCGGGTACGAGAGCGCAGGGACCCTCGAGTTCCTGCTCGACGCGCAGGGCAGCTTCTACTTCATCGAGATCAACTGCCGGATCCAGGTCGAGCACCCGGTGACCGAGATGGTCACCGGCGTCGACCTCATCGCCGAGCAGATCCGCGTCGCAGCTGGCGAGAGGCTCAGCCTGCGCCAGGAGGATATCGCCTTCCGCGGGCACGCCATCGAGTTCCGGATCAACGCCGAGGACCCGGGCGACAACTTCTCGCCGCAGACCGGCGTGATCGACGAGCTCACCCTGCCCGGCGGCCCGGGCGTGCGCGTCGACACGCACCTCTACCGCGGCTACGAGGTGCCGCCGTACTACGACAGCCTGCTGGCCAAGCTGATCGTGTGGGGTGAGACGCGCGAGATCGCGCTGGCGCGGTCGCGCCGCGCCCTTGCCGAGTTCGAGATCGGCGGGGTGAAGACGAACATCCCCTTCCATCGTGGGATCATCGACAACGACGTCTTCCTGAACGCACGCGTGAGCACGAACCTGCTCGACCGGGTCGGGCCGGCCGCGTTCGTGGGAAGCTGAAGCGGAGAGAGCGACCAGGACCGATGACGACCGTGACCCCGACCACCATGCCCACGCTGCCGCTGGAGGCGGCCGACATCATGCGGATCATCCCGCACCGCTATCCGTTCCTCCTCGTCGACCGCATCGTCGAGCTCGAGCCCGGGAGGCGAGCGGTGGGGATCAAGGCGGTGACCGCCAACGAGCCGCAGTTCACGGGCCACTTTCCGGGACGGCCCATCATGCCCGGCGTGCTGATGGTCGAGGCGCTGGCGCAGACGGCTGCCGTGGCGGTCATGGCGCTCGACGAGTATCGCGGCAAGCTCGGTCTCTTCGCCGGCATCGATGACTGCCGCTTCCGGCGCATGGTCCTTCCCGGCGATACGCTCGTGCTCAAGGTCGAGGTCGAGAAGCTGCGGGGCATGTTCGGCCGGGTCAGGGGCGTCGCCAGCGTCGACGGGGACGTGGCCGTCGAGGCGACCCTCTCGATCATCATCCCGCGCGACCAGGCCATGGGCGGAGGGACGTCCGATGCGTGACGGGGAGCGCCGCGTCGTCGTCACCGGCATGGGAGCACTGACGCCGATCGGCAACAGCGTGCCCGAGTTCTGGGACGGGCTCGTCAACGGCCGCAGCGGCATCGACCGGATCACCCTGTTCGACCCGGCCAGGGTGGCGAGCAAGGTCGCCGGCCAGATCAAGGGCTTCGACGCCGACAGCGTGATGCCGAAGAAAGAGGTCCGCCGCAACGACCGCTACGTGCACTACGCCTGGGCGGCGGTGGCCGAGGCGCTGCGCGACGCGGGGCTCGAGAATCCGATCACCGACGAAGCGCTCGCCTGGCGCACCGGGTGCATCATCGGGTCGGGTATCGGCGGCATCAACACGATGATCCGGGACATCGTCGAGGCGACCGAATACGGCATCGAGCGCATCGGTCCGTTCCTGGTCACGGCGCTCATCCCGGACATGGCCGCGGGCTACGTCGCGATCTACGCCAACGCGCGCGGCCCGAACTACGCGACGGTCAGCGCCTGCTCCAGCGCGAACCACGCCATCGGCGACGGGACGAACATCATCCGCCGTGGCGACGCGGACGTGATGATCGTGGGCGGGGCGGAAGCAGGCATCGGCGAGATCCCCGTGGCCGCGTTCAGCGCGATGCGGGCGCTCAGCACGAAGCGCAACGACGAGCCGCAGAAGGCGTCGCGCCCGTTCGACGCCGAGCGCGACGGGTTCGTCATGGGCGACGGCGCGGGGATCCTCGTGCTCGAGGCGCTCGACCACGCGCGGGCCCGCGGCGCCACGATCCACGCGGAAGTGGTGGGATACGGCGCGACCGACGACGCGTCCCACATCACGCTTCCGGCGCCGGGCGGGCGGGGCGCGGTCGAGAGCATGCGGGCCGCCATCGCGGACGCCGGGCTGACGACCGACGACATCGATTACATCAACGCCCACGGAACCAGCACGCCTCCGAACGACCGATCCGAGACGGCCGCCATCAAGACCCTCTTCGGAGAGAGCGCCTACCAGGTCCCGGTGAGCAGCACGAAGTCGATGACCGGCCACCTCATGGGCGCCGGCGGCGGGATCGAGGCCATCGCCACCATCCGGACGATCAACACCGGTTGCATCGCGCCGACGATCAACCTCGACCATCCCGACCCCGACTGCGACCTCGACTACGTGCCCCACGAGGCGCGCCAGGCGGAGGTGGCGGTCGGGATGAGCAACAGCTTCGGCTTCGGCGGTCACAACGCCACCCTCGTCATCAGCCGGTACGACGCCTGATGGCAGAACGCGACCCGGTCCTCGCCGCCGTCGACCTGCTGGCGCCCGCGTTCGAGCAGGCGGGCCTCGATGAGCTCGAGGTCGAGGTCGGCGACCTTCGCGTCCGGCTGGCGCGCCCTCGGGCGCAGGCGCCGGCCGCGCCACCCGCCGCCACAGCTGCCGCGCCGCCCGCGTCGACCCCGACCGGTGATGGCGCGACCTCGTTCGGCGAGCCGGCGCCCGGCATGCGCTTCGTGGCTGCGCCCCTCACCGGCGTCTGGTACGCCGCGCCGTCGCCGGGGGCGCGTCCCTACATCGGCGAGGGCGACGAGATCGCCGCCGGCCAGGTCCTCGGCCTCATCGAGGCAATGAAGCTGTTCAACGAGATCAAGTCCGACGCCTCGGGCACCGTGACGCGCATCCTGGTCGAGCCGGGCACGCTCGTGAAACGCAAGCAACCGCTGCTCGAGGTCGACCCTCGATGAGCCCGAACATCCGAACCGCACCCCGCCAAGGAGCTCCACGATGACGACGAATGCCCTGATCACCGGCTGGGGGATGTACGTGCCGTCGCGAGTGATGACGAATGACGATCTCGCCAAGATCGTCGATACCTCCGACGAGTGGATCGTCAGCCGCACCGGCATTCACGAGCGCCGCATCGCCGCCGACGACGAGACGACCACCACGCTGAGCGTCAACGCCTCGCGAGACGCGCTGGCCGTTGCCGGCGTGGAGCCCGGCGAGGTGGATCTGATCGTGCTCGGCACCTGCTCGCCGGACTACCCGCTGCCGGCAACCTCCACCACGGTCGCCCGCGACCTCGGCGCCACGAATGCCGCAGCCTTCGACCTTCAGGCCGCCTGCTCCGGCTTCGTCTACGCCATGGCCACCGCCAACGCCTTCGTGCGGAGCGGGATGTACCGCAACGTGCTCGTCATCGGCGTGGAGGTGCTCAGCCGCTTCATGAACTGGAAGGACCGCAACACGTGCGTCCTGTTCGGGGACGGCGCGGGCGCGGTGCTGGTCCAGGCCAGCGAGCGGCCCGGCGGCATGAGCGGCTTCCATCTGTTCGCCGACGGCACCGGGTTCGAGGGGATCATCGTGCCGGCCGGCGGAAGCGCCTGCCCGGCCACGCCGCAGACGGTGGCCGATGGGCTGCACACGGTCCACATGGCGGGCCGCGACGTCTACAAGTACGCCACCCGGCAGCTTGCCGAGTCCGCGCTGGCCGCCGTTCGCGACGCCGGCCTGACGATGGACGACATCGACCAGTTCGTGTTCCACCAGGCCAACCTGAGGATCATCGAGAACGTTGCCAAGCAGCTCGACATGCCGATGGACAAGACGTACATCAACATCGAGAAGTACGGCAACACCTCGGCCGCATCGGTGCCGATGGCGCTCGTGGAGGCGGTCGCGGCCGGGCGCATCAAGCCCGGCGACCAGGTCCTGATGGTCGCCTTCGGCGCCGGATTCACTGCGGCCGCCGCCGTCGTCGAGTGGACCGCAGATCCGGCGCGCGCCTTCTTGGCCCCCGGCTCGCAGACGCGTCTCGGTCAGCCCCAGCGACAGCTGGAGGAAGCCGCCGTCTAGCGGTTCTGCCCGCGGCGGGACCGAATCCTCTCAGCTATGCACCAGGAGACTGTAATGCCGGGAGCAGCGCCCGAATCGGGGACGGACGGGCGCGGGAGACGCAGGTTTCCAGAGATTCCGCGGCGCCCGGCATGTCCATCACGGCGGCTTTGTCTGATTACCATTCCCCGGGTGAACGTCTGATATGAATCGACCGCGAAGGAGCCGGAGCCGATGTTCGACCTGACCGGCAAGACCGCGCTCGTGACCGGCGGCAGCCGCGGTCTCGGGCGCGCCATCGCGCTGGCATTGGCCAGCCAGGGCGCAGACGTGGCGGTTAACTTTCGCGGCAACGCCGACGCGGCCGATGCCGTCGTGGCCCAGATCACCGCCGCCGGGCGTCGCAGCATCGCCATCCAGGGCGACACCTCGGCCGGCCGCGATGCGTGCGACGCGATCGTCAAAGCCGCCCTTGAGGGACTCGGTTCGATCGACATCCTGGTCAACAACGCCGGCATCACGCGCGACAACCTGCTGATGCGCATGGACGCCGACGAGTGGGACTCGGTCATCGGCACCAACCTGTCGGGACCGTTCTGGATGACCCGCGCCATCGCCAGGCCGATGCTGAAGGCGCGTCAAGGTCGCATCATCAACATGTCATCCGCCGCCGGCCGGATGGGGAATGCCGGCCAGGCCAACTACGCAGCCGCAAAGGCGGGGCTCATCGGCCTGACCAAGACGACCGCACGCGAGCTGGCCAGCCGCGGAATCACCTGCAACGCCATTGCCCCCGGCTTGATCGAGACCGATCTGACGGCCGACCTGCCGCCGGCCGCAACCGAGGCGCTGCTCGCCATGACGCCGCTCGGCTATCTCGGCAGCGCGGACGACGTGGCCGCCGCCGCCGTCTACTTCGCCTCCGACGAAGCTCGCTACGTCACCGGCCAGGTGCTCGGCGTGGATGGCGGCATCGTGATGGGCTCCTAGCCGAGCAGCGCGGCGACCGCCTCGCGGAAGGCGTCCGAGTGCCGGTCGACGTCGGACTCGGTCGTCGCCGGCGACATGAGCGCCATGTTGTGGAACGGCGTCATGAGGACGCCGCGGTTCAGCACGAAGAGGTGGAGGAAGGCCTCGAGCTGGTCGTCGCGGGCGGCCGCCGCCTCCGATCCGGTGCGCGGCGGCTCGGCACGGAACAGGTATTCCGCCCGGCAGCCGAGCTGGGTGACGTGCCAGCTCAATCCCGCGTCGGCGATCACCCGGCGTACGCCGTCTGAGAACCGCTCGGCGAGCGGGATCGTGCGGGCATACGCCTTGGCGGTCAGCACCTCCCCCAGGGTCGCTCGCATGGCCGCCAGCGACAGGGGGTTACCGGCGAGCGTGCCGCCGATGCCGCCGACGTCGACGTAGTCGGACTCCGGCCGGGCGAAGGCGGCGGCTTCGAGCTCGGCCCGCATCCCGAGCGCGCCAGCGGGAACGCCGCCGGCGATGGCCTTGCCGATCGTCAACATGTCGGGCTCGAGCCCGTGCGCCGCGGTGTAGCCGCCGGGCCCGGCGCAGAACGTGTGCGTCTCGTCGATGACGAGGAGCGATCCGGCGTCGCGCGTCAGCCGTCGCAGCGCCTCGTGGAAGCCAGGCCGCGGCAGGACGATCCCGATGTTCGTCATGGCCGGCTCGGCCAGGACGCAGGCCACGTCGCCGTGGGCGAGCGCGCCCTCCAGCGCCGCCTCGTCGTTGAACTCCACGACCCGGGTCGTGAGCGAGGGGTCCACGGGCGGCCCGACGTTGCCCGGGCGGGGTGTCACTTCGCCGGCCGCGTCGAGCGTGGCGAGCGTCTCGTCCACGGTGCCGTGGTAGCAGTGGTTGAACACGAGCACCTTCGGCCGGCCCGTGAGCTCGCGCGCGATTCGGATCGCGAAGCGGTTCGCATCGGTCGCCGTGAGGGTCATCTGCCAGCGGGCCATGCCAAAGCGCCGCGTCAGCTCGGCGCCGACCCAGGCGGCGTCCGCGGTCGGGAGCATCGTGGCCAGTCCGCGACGCGCCTGATGCTCGATCGCCCGAACCGTCGCGCCGGGTCCGTGGCCTGCCATGGCACCGGTGTCGCCCAGGCAAAGGTCGACGTATTCGTGGCCGTCGATGTCAGTCAGCCGCGCACCGTCGGCCCGGGCCACCGCCACCGGGAATCCGCCCGGCCACTTGAGCATCCAGCTCATCGGCACCCCGCCGAAGAGCGAGCCGCGCGCGTCGCCGAACCGCTCCAGCGAGCGCGGGTGTTCGCGTGCGAACCGATCGCGCTCGTCGCCCAGGAGGCTCTCCACACGAGCTCGGTCGAACGCGGCCATGGCTCCTCCGCGAGTGTCCCGGCAGGCGGCTTGCTACACGGCTTGCTGCACAATAGTGCGAACCAAGGCCCGCAGATTCCCCGAACGAAGAGGAGACCGATGCTCACCCTGCGCTCCATCCTGCGCCCGACCCGCGTCGTTGACGCGCACTGCGACATCCCGTGCGGCGTCTACGATCCCGAGCAGGCGCGCATCGAGGCGGAGTCCTGCCTCCGCATCATCGAGAAGCACGACGCCAGCGACGACAAGCTCTTCCGCGCACGATGCATCCATGTCAAGGAGGAGCGCGCCGAGCTCGTCAAGCACCATCTCGACGTCCTGTGGCACGACTACTTCAAGCCCGAGCACCTCGAGAAGTACCCCGACCTGCACGACACCTTCTGGAAGGCAACCAAGCAGGCCTCGAAGGTGAAGCAGTCGCTCGACGCAGGAGCTGCGAAGGAGCTCCTCTCGATGATCGACACCATCGACGAGATGTGGAAGGCGACCGGCGGCCCAGACAAGACGCGCGTCAACGGCCGCCCTTCCTGACCGCCCGACCCGATGCACGTGAGGGGCCTTGCCTGGCCCCTCGTCCTGCTGCTTGCGGCATTCGCCGCACGGCGCCGGCTCGACGTGGTCGCCGTCCGCGGCCGCTCCATGGCGCCGACGCTGCTCCCCGGCGACCTGCTGCTCGTCGTCCGCGCGGCCCGTTCGCCACGGGTGGGCGACGTGGTCCTCGCGCATGACCCGCGCGATGCGCGCCGCGAGCTCATCAAGCGCGTCGAGGCCATCGGTGCGCGGGGTGTCCGCCTGGCCGGGGACAACGCCGCCGGCAGCACCGACGCTCGGAGCTTCGGACCGATTGCGGCCGAGGCCGTTCGTTGGCGGGTGATGGCGCGCTACTGGCCACCTCGTCGCATCGGCCTCATCTCGGGCCTCAGTCGAGGACGACCTCCACGGGGAGTGAGACCGCCGCCCACCTGCTGAGAGGCCGCCCCTCCGACCAGCCCTGGTACTTCGCGGCGAGCAGGTGGCGAGCCAGCGGCTCGCGCTCCTCGCCCTCGATCGCCCGCGCCCGCCCCTCGAGCGTTCGCCCGCCGATGCGGACGCGGACACGAGGATCGGCGCGCAGGTTGCGGACCCAGTGCGCTCGATCGCGTCCGCCGGCGAGGAGATAGATGCGCTCGCCGTCGGTCGCGAACCAGATCTCGATCGTCCGCCTCCGGCCCGATCGGCGGCCGGTGGTCTGCAGGTGGCAGACCGAATCGCCGGCCCGCTCCGTCAGCAGCTCGGCGCTGGACATCAGCAGCCGAGGGCGGCCACGGCGTCGACGCACGCGGCAAGCTCATCGGGAAGGAGCTCGACACCGGGTCCCGCCTCCGCGGCCACGAGGTGCGCGAGACCGGCGGTGGGGCGGACCGACAGGCGGGCATCCGGCACGCGGTGCCGCAGGAAGTCGAAGACCGGTCCGAGGCCGGCGTCGCCGTACTCCGCGCGCACCGCCGCGGTGTCGACCACGACGAGGTCGGGAGCGCGGAGGGTGACTGCCTGGTGGAGCCGCGCCGCGTCGTTGTAGAAGAATGCCAGGGCGCCGGTCAGGCGCTCGTCGAGTGCGGCCGCCAGGTCGCGGTCGCGCGTGAGGCAATAGACGAGCGGGTCGGCGGCCATGGGCCATCGAAGGGTAGCAGGCGCACGCGGCGGTACAATGAACGGCCGATGACCGCCACGACCCCATCCCGCGCGACGCAGCGGCGCGACCTGACCACCGGACGGCACCAGCACCTGGGAAGCCTGCTCGGGCGCGTCTGGCCCGTCGACGCGGTCGGCGTCGAGGAGCGCGCGGCATCGCTCGCCAAGCGCTCGATCAAGAAGGAATCCAAGCTGTGGGCGCTCGACCTGGCGATCCGGATGATGGACCTCACGACCCTCGAGGGAAAGGATACGCCGGGCAAGGTCCGCGCGCTGGCCGGCAAGGCACGGCGCCCGGACCCGACCGACCCATCCATTCCATCGGTGGCCGCCCTGTGTGTTTACCCGAACATGATCCCGACCGCGGTCGAGGCGTTGAAGGGCTCCGGGGTCAAGGTCGCCTCGGTGGCGACCTACTTTCCGTCGGGTCAGGCGCCGCTCGATGTCAAGCTGGCCGACGTGCGGTCGGCGGTCGAGATGGGGGCCGACGAGATCGACATGGTCATCGACCGTGGCGCCTTCCTGGCCGGAGACTACGCCTCGGTCTTCGACGAGATCGTAGCGGTCAAGGAGGGCTGCGGGGAGGCCCACCTCAAGGTGATCCTGGAGACCGGCGAGCTCGAGACGTACGACAACGTGCGGCGCGCATCGGTCCTGGCCATGGCGGCCGGCGCCGACTTCATCAAGACCTCAACCGGCAAGGTGCAGCCGGCGGCGACGTTGCCGGTGACCCTCGTCATGCTCGAGGCCATCCGTGACTTCCACGCCCAGACCGGGCGCGTGGTCGGCATGAAGCCGGCCGGTGGCATCCGGACCGCCAAGGAGGCGATCTCGTACCTGACCATCCTGTACGAGACGCTGGGCCCGGCGTGGATGACGCCCGACCTGTTCCGCTTCGGCGCGTCGAGCCTCCTGAATGACGTCCTCATGCAGATCCGCAAGGAACGCACCGGCCGCTACTCCGGCGGCGACTATTTCACCCTCGACTGAGCCGCCGATCGGCCGATTTCATCTGCCGTTGACGTGGCGGCGGCGTCGTGTTAACGGCGGGTTCATCCGGTCGGCGTACACCTCTCCTGCCAACCTACATTGCTGCAGGAGAACCACGTGGACCGTTCCCTCCGATCGCCCGCGCGTGCCCCGCGCCGCATCGCACTCCTGGCCGCCGTCGGGGTGCTTGCCTCCTCGGTGACACCGGTCTCAGCGACGAGCTCGGTCGCCCGCGGGCCGAGCACGACGACCGATCCCTATGTGCTCCCGGTAGCCGACGGCGTGCACATCACCTCTCTGCTGACGGTGAACGACGCCGGCGCGGCCGGCAACGGCTACGAGATGGTCGGCATCCCGGACGGCATCGGCGCGTATGCCGACGGCAACGGCCTGGTGGCCCTCATGAACCATGAGCTTCGCGACACGCAGGGCATCGCACGCCGGCATGGCCAGCGCGGCGCGTTCGTCTCGCGATTGGAAATCGACCCCGGCACACTGGCCGTCACGCACGGCTCCGACCTGATCGATCCCGGCGTAACCTTCTACGACTACCCGACGGGGACCTATGTCACGTCCGGCGCCAGGTTCGCGGACCTCACGCTGCAGGACGCGACCTTCGGCCGGTGGTGCTCGTCCACCCTGAGCGATCCGGGCCTCTTCTGGAGCGAGTCGAAGAAGGTGGGCTACGCCGGACAGCTCTACTTCGGCAACGAGGAGGATGGCGACAACGGCCGCGCGTTCGGCGTCACCACCGACGGCACGGCGCAGGCGCTGCCGCGGCTCGGCCTGTTCCAGTGGGAGAACACCATCCCGGCTACAAACAAGCACGAGACCACGCTGGTCATGGGCCAGGAGGACGGGCCGGCCGGACCGGTGAGCCAGCTCTGGGTGTACGTCGGCACGAAGCAGAACACCGGCAACGCGTTCGATCGGGCCGGCCTCACCGACGGGCGCGACTTCGTGATCGACGCGGTGGACGAGTCGATCAGCACCGACGTCCAGTGGCGTGCCAGCGTGGGCACCGGCGTTCCGGCGCGGGTCGACCTGGCCGAGGTCCCCTGGAACCAGAGCGGTGCGGCCCAGAACGGGCAGGCGCTCGCCCGGGGTCTCTCGATGAACCGCATCGAGGACGGATTCTGGGATCCGAACCGTCCGAACGATTTCTACTTCGTGACCACCGAGGGCGGCGACCAGTCGACCACCTTCCCGTACACGCGTGATGGCGGCGGCCTGTGGCGGCTCAGCTTCCAGAACATCGAGAAGCCCGAGAAGGGCGCCACCCTGACCCTGCTGCTCGATGGCAGCGAGGAGATCGGTGCCGGCGAGCCCAGGCTGAACAAGCCCGACAACCTGACGATGGACCGATATGGCAACCTCCTCATCCAGGAGGATCCCGGCAACAACGCCCACGTGGCGCGGATCATCGCCTACCGCATCGACGACGGTGCGGTCGGGGTGGTGGCCCGATTCGACCCGAACCGGTTCGTCGCCGGCGGGTCACAGTTCATGACGACCGACGAGGAATCGAGCGGGATCATCGACACCGAGGACCAACTCGGTGCGGGGACCTTCCTGTTCGATGCCCAGGTGCATACGCCCAATGGCCTGCCCGCCGGGACCGGCCCGAATACCGTCGAGGAGTACGTCGAGAACGGCCAGCTGCTCCTGCTGGGCGTCACCAACTGGTCCGCCATCTACGCGGACTGACCGAGCCTCCAGGCTCTCCGGGGAGGGGTCGGGCCTCCGGCTCCGGCCCCTCTCTCGCTGCGGCCGTCCTCAGCCCCGGAGTACAGTCGAACGATGGACGTCAGGCCCAACACGCTCGCCGTATGGTCGGACCTCGGCTGCCCCTGGTCACATGCCGTCGTGTGGCGGCTCCATGACGCGCGCAGGCGTCTCGGCCTCGATGGCCGGGTGGCCTTCGACCACCACGCGTTTCCGCTCGAGCTGTTCAACAGCGAGCCGACGCCGCGTCCCCTGCGTGAGGCGGAAGGGCTCGTCGCGGCCGCGCTGGCCCCACGCGCCGGATGGCAGCCGTGGTCGGCTCCCGATCACGCCTGGCCGGCGACGATGCTGCCGCCGATGGAGGCGGTGCTCGCGGCCAAGCTCCAGTCGCTCGTCGCCGCGGAAGAGCTCGACCGCGGCCTGCGCCGGGCGTTCTGGGGTGAGAGTCGCTGCATCAGCCTGCGCCACGTGATCCTGGAGGTGGCCAACGAGTGCGGGTCGGTCGACGTCGCCGCGCTGGCCGAATCCCTTGACGACGGCCGCGCGCGCCGCACCCTCCTCGACGACTGGGCGGTCGCCCGCGGTGACGAGGTGCGGGGCTCGGCCCATCTCTTCGCTCCGGACGGCACGAATGCGCAGAACCCCGGCATCACCATCGCATGGCACGAAGGCGACGAAGGCGGCGGTGAGGCGGTTGTCGAGTCCGACGATCCGGCCGCCATCGACGACCTGGTCCGGCGGGCCTCGGTCGGCCCATGACGGAGGCACCGAAGGCGATCAGCCTCTTTGACCTGCCGGCTGCCGAAGCGCGAGCCATCTTCGAGCGTTACGTGGCCGGCCAGCAGGAACGCCTCGCGGCGTTCCTGGCGGAGGTTCGGCGACGGGGCGGGCCGGTCGACCGGCTCGACTACTCGATCGAGAGCCTCGATCCGCTCTGGAGCTGGTTCATAGCGGAGCATCGGCCCCGCCGCTGGTTCGCCGGACCGCACCGAATGCCGCGGTCGCCGATCGCCGACGTGGTCATGCGCAGCTCCGAGCCACCGTGGTGGTACGACCACCATCCGCAATTCGGCCAGGAGCTCGGCCCGTATGTCGCGCGCCTCGTCACCGGCCTGGCCGACTACCTCTTCGCGTGCGCGCTGCGCGCCCGGCCGGCCTCGCGCTGGGCCCTCGGGAAGGGGCGGTCGATGGGGCACTTTCAGCATCCGGTCTTCGAGATCGAGGGCCGTGGCGAACGGGACTATGGGACCCCGATCGTCATGGCCCTGCGCGGGCTGCGTGGCGCGCGGAATCCGGAGCCAGTCGAGCCCAGGCGATGGCTCGAGCAGTGGCTGGGCATGGATCCGGCCTGGGAGGCCGAGATGGAGCGGCTCTCGCGTCCGCTCGTGGCCTATGCCGTCCAGGCGATCGACGATCCGACGTTCACCCACCAGGTGAGCTTCGACGACGTCGTGGCACATCGGCAGGAGCGCAGGGTCGCACGCCTTGCCGAGCGGCTCGCGGCGGGACCCTTCATCGACGAGGCAGTCCACGAGGACCGGGAGGTGATCCTCGTGCGAACGCGACTCTCAACCGCCGAGCTCGAGGCGATCGTGGCGGATGCCTGGAAGCGGCGTGCCCGTTCTCACGCGGAACCGACGTAGGGCGTTTCAGGAAGCGTGCACCTGCCGCCGTTCGAGACGCTGATCGACGCCCACGCCGCCGAGCTGCATCGGTTCCTGGTGGGATGTGTCGGACCGATCGAGGCGCAGGACTGCCTTCAGGAGACCTACATGTCCGCGCTCCGCGCCTATCCACGGCTCCGCCACGGCGACAACCTTCGCGCCTGGCTGTACACGATTGCCCAGCGCAAGGCGACCGATGCGATCCGGCGCGCTGCCCGCCGCCCGGCCCGCGAGCTCGATGGCCTCGACCCGGCCGCCCCGTCGGCCCACGACGCCTCCGACGACGGCCTCTGGCGCCTGGTGCGTGGTCTCCCGGCCAAGCAGCGCGCGGCAGTGACGCATCGATTCGTGTTCGACCTCGCCTATGCCGAGATCGGGGCGCGGATGGGCATCACGGAGGAGGCCGCTCGGCAGAACGTGAGCGCCGGCCTGCGACGGCTGCGCCGGGAGGTGACCGATGACCGATGACCTCGAGCGCCGTCTCGCCGGCGACGCCCCGCGAGCCACGGTCGACCTCGAGGGCCTGCGCAGTGCGATCGCTCGACGAGCCGCTGCCGATGGCCTGCTCGACGTCGCCCATGCCACGTACGACTCCCCAGTCGGCCCGCTCACCGTCGCCGTCACGCCGCGCGGGCTGGTGCGGCTCTCCTACTCCGGGGAATCCATCGAGGCGCAGCTGGACGACCTGGCGGGCCGCATCTCGCCGCGTATCCTCGCCGCACCGGAGCGGACCGACGGCGTCCGCCGCCAGCTGGACGAGTACTTCGCGGGAGCGCGACGGGCCTTCGACCTGCCGATCGACTGGCGGCTCGTCCGCGGCTTCGCGGGCGACGTCCTGCGCGCCACCGCCCGCATTCCGTTCGGCGGCGTCTCCACCTACCGAGCTGTCGCGACCGAGGCGGGCTCGCCGAATGCCTACCGCGCCGCCGGTAACGCGCTCGGGTCGAACCCGATCCCGATCGTGGTGCCCTGCCACCGCGTCCTCCACGCGGGCGGCGGCCTGGGCGGCTACACCGGCGGTCTCGACCGCAAGCGCTTCCTCCTGACGCTCGAGGGCGTGCTGGAGGCGTAGGCTTCGGAACCGATGAGCAGCACGGCGCGTCCGGTGCCGCACATCCATCGACTCCTCATCCGGAGGCAGCACCCCGTGTCCAATCGACTCATCGTGGCACTGCTCGCCGCGTTTGCCCTCTCCGCCTGCGTGTCGCAGGGGCCAGACACGCCTGTCGACAGCGACGACACCCCGCCGGCGTCCGTGGGGGCTGGCGCCGAGCCCGTGCTGATGATCGCCGAGGGCGAGGTGAGCGAGCCCGGCCTCAGCGTGGCCGATGCGCTCGGCCACCAGGCGACCGACGATCTCGTGCCGGTGACCGGTGCGCTGTTCGTCGATGCCGACGGCACGGTCCGCCTGTGCGATGCGATCGCCGAGTCGTTCCCGCCACAGTGCGGCGGCGACCGCATCGAGGTTCGCGGCCTGGACCTCGGGAACGTGGCCGACCTCCAGGAGGAGAGCGGCGTGCAATGGTCGGAGTCCGTGACCCTGTTCGGCTCGGTCGAATAGGCTGATCGACGCGCACTTCGCGTGAATCGAGACGATGCGCGCCTTCCGGGCGGGGCGTGGGCCGGCGTCCGTGCACCAGTGCGATAATCGGGGGCGATGACCCTCACCAAGAAGCCCGAATCGCTGCCTGCAAAGAACCCGTGGGGCCTGGCGGCCGGCGGCAACGTGCCGTGGGAGTACGCCCCGGCACCCGAGGCCACCGATCACGTTCGGATCGAGCGCGAGTACGGCCTCTTCATCGGCAACGAGTTCCGCCCGTCGAAGCCTCGCAAGTCTTTCACCATCATCAACCCGGCCACCGAGGAGCCGCTCGCCAAGGTGGCACACGCCTCGAAGGCGGACGTGCACCGCGCGGTCGGCGCCGCCCGGGAGGCGCATCGGTCCGTCTGGTCGAAGCTGCCCGGACGCGAGCGCGCCAAGTACCTGTACCGCATCGCGCGCATCCTCCAGGAGCGCAGCCGCGAGTTTGCGGTGGTGGAATCCATGAACTCCGGCAAGCCGATCAAGGAGTCTCGGGACGTCGACGTCCCGCTCGCGGCGGCCCACTTCTTCTACTACGCCGGCTGGGCCGACAAGCTGGACTACGCGTTCCCCAACCGCGAGCCGCGCTCCCTGGGCGTCGCGGCGCAGGTCATCCCGTGGAACTTCCCGCTCCTCATGCTGGCCTGGAAGATCGCGCCGGCGCTGGCGGCCGGCAACACGGTCGTCCTCAAGCCGGCCAGTACGACGCCGCTGACGGCGTACCTGTTCGCCGATGTCGTGCGCCAGGCCGACCTGCCGCTCGGCGTCGTCAACATCATCACCGGGCCCGGCGAGATCGGGATGGAGCTCGTGACACACCCCGACGTGGCCAAGGTCGCCTTCACCGGATCGACCGCCGTCGGCAAGATGATCGCGCGCGCCGTGGCGGGGACCGGCAAGAAGGTGACCCTCGAGCTCGGCGGCAAGGCGGCGAATATCGTCTTCGACGATGCGCCGCTCGACCAGGCGATCGAGGGGATCATCAACGGCATCTACTTCAACCAGGGCGAGGTGTGCTGTGCCGGGAGCCGCCTGTTCGTGCAGGAGAGCGTCTACGAGCCGTTGATCGACAAGCTGAAGGCCCGCCTCGGCACGCTGCGGGTCGGCGACCCGCTGGACAAGAACACGGACGTCGGCGCCATCAACTCGGCCGGCCAGCTGGCCAAGGTGCAGGAGCTCGTCGATTCGGGGGTCGCCGAGGGCGCGGAGATCTTCCAGCCCGACTGCGAGCTCCCGACTCGCGGCTTCTTCTTCCGCCCCACCCTCTTCACCGGCGTCAGCCAGAGCCACCGGATTGCGCAGGAGGAGATCTTCGGCCCGGTGCTGTCGGTCCTGACCTTCCGGACGCCTGAGGAGGCAATCGAGAAGGCGAACAACACCCCCTACGGCCTGAGCGCCGGCGTGTGGACGGAGAAGGGCAGCCGCATCTTCAAGATGGTGAGCGCCATGAAGGCCGGCGTGGTGTGGGCCAACACCTTCAACCGCTTCGACCCGACGGCGCCGTTCGGCGGGTACAAGGAGTCCGGCTACGGCCGCGAGGGCGGCATCCACGGCCTGGGCGCGTACCTCGACCTGTCAGGCAACGGGCGCGCCGGCCGATGAGCGTCGTCTCGATCCCTGGCGTCGCGGCCGCCACCGCGGAGGCCTGGCGGCCGATCGACCTCGTCACCGCCAACGACACGATCGTGCGGCTGGCGCGCCTCGACGGCGCGTTCGACTGGCATACCCACGACGAGGACGAGCTCTTCCTGTGCTGGGAGGGCCAGTTCCGTATCGAGATGGCCGGGGCCGATCCGGTCGAGCTGAGAGCGGGCGACCTGTACGTCGTGCCGGCCCGCGTCGAGCACCGGCCGGTCGCCGACGAGCCTGCCGTCACGCTGCTGATCGAGCGGCCAGAGACGGAGCAGCGCGGCTGATGGCGACCCGCAGGGCGGCGACGTCCACTCGGCGGCGTGGCGGCGGCGCGTCCATCGTGGGCCGGGCCACCCGCCAGCCACTGGCGACTGTGAACGGGGCGGCGGCCAGTGGCGATCGCATCGGCGTGCGCAAGACGTACAAGCTGTACATCGGCGGGGCGTTTCCGCGCACCGAATCAGGGCGTGCCTACGAGGTCTTCGGCGCGAAGGGCCAGCTGCTCGCGAATGCGTGCCGCGGGACGCGCAAGGACATCCGGGACGCGGTTCGGGCGGCGCGTTCCGCGCAACCTGGCTGGGCGGCGAAGACTGCCTACAACCGCAGCCAGATCCTGTACCGCATCGCCGAGCTGATGGAGGGGCGGCGCGACCAGTTCATCGCCGAGGTCACGCTCAGCGAGGGCGTGACGCGGGCCCGTGCGACCCGCGGCGTGGATGCCGCCATCGATCGATGGGTATGGTACGCGGGCTGGGCGGACAAGTACCCGCAGCTCATCGGGACGGTGAACCCGGTCGCCGGCAGCTACTTCAACTTCAGCGTGCCGGAGCCGACGGGCGTGGTCGGGATCATCGCGCCCGAGGGCTCGAGCCTGATCGGCCTGGTGAGCCGGTTGGCACCGGTGATCGTGAGCGGCAACGCCGCGGTCGTGATCTCCTCCGAGACGCGCCCCCTGCCTGCCGTGACGCTGACCGAGGTGCTCGCGACGTCGGACGTGCCCGGTGGGGTCGTCAACCTGATCACGGGACTGCGCCGCGAGCTGGTCGGGCACCTGGCCGGGCACATGGACGTCAACGCGCTTGATGCGTTCGGCGCGGCCCCGGCCGAGGCGGCTGGCCTCGAGGAGCTGGCGGTCGAGAACGTCAAGCGCTTCGTCCGCCCGCCGGCCGACGGCCTCGATCGGTACGACTGGCTGGATGACGCCGCGCAGTCGCCATACCTCATCGGCGAGTACGTCGAGGTCAAGACCGTCTGGCATCCGATCGGAGCCTAGCGCTCGAAGCGGGGCGTCCGCCCTAGAATGGCCGCCAATGCCTCGGCCACGTGCCGCGTCGCGCAGCGGCGACGCGGTGATCAGCAACGCCGAGCTGGCGCGGATCTTCAACGAGATCGGCGACATGCTCGAGATCATGGGGGAAGTCGTCTACAAGGCGGTCGCCTACCGGCGCGTCGCCGACGCGGTCGAACGGTACCCCGACGACGTCGCTGCGCTCTTCCGCCGCGGTGAGCCGCCCAAGCTCCCCGGCGCCGGCGCCGCCCTCACCGCCAAGCTGGCCGAGCTTGCCGAGACCGGGCGCCTGGCCTACCACGAGAAGCTGCGCGCGCAGGTGCCCGATGGGGTGCTCGAGCTGCTGCGGGTGCCGGGCGTCGGCCCGCGGACCGTCCGGACCCTCCACGAGACGCTTGGCATCGACTCCCTCGACGCCCTGCGGTCGGCCGCCGAGACCGGGGGGCTGAGGCACGTCAAGGGCCTGTCCGAGCGGACGGAGCAGAACATCCTGGAGGGCATCACCCGCATCTCGCAACGCAACACGAGGCTCCTCATCCACGACGCCGATGCGCTGATCGCAGACCTGGTCGGCCGGCTGCGGGAAGTGCGCGGCGTACGCCGGATCGAGCCCGCCGGCTCGCTGCGTCGCCGCCGCCCCACCATCGGCGACCTCGACCTCCTCGCGGCGGTCGACGATCCGGCCGCCGTGATCGCCGCCCTCGACGATCTGCCCGAGGTCGAGCGCGTCCTCTCGGCCGGGACGGACAAGTCGAGCATCGTGCTGCGTGACGGCCCGCAGGTCGACCTGATGGTCTGCACGCCGGCGGCCTGGGGAACACACCTCGTTCACTTCACGGGCAACGCCGACCACAACATCGCGCTGCGCGGCATGGCGCTCGATCGGGGCTGGTCGCTGTCGGAGAAGGGATTCAAGGTCATCGACGATGGGTCGCTCCTCCTGGATGCCGAGGAGGCCGACGTCTACGAGCGGCTCGGCCTGCCCTGGATCGCCCCCGAGCTGCGAAGGGGTGACGGCGAGGTCGAGGCCGCCCTGGCCGGGAAGCTGCCCGCGCTCGTCACGCGCGACGACGTTCGGGGCGACACGCACACTCACTCGGACTGGACCGATGGCGTCGACACGATCGAGGTGATGGCCCGCGCCGCGCGTGACCTCGGCCACGAGTACATCGTCCTGACGGACCATTCGCCTTCCCTCGGCATCACTCGAGGCCTGACCCCGGATCGCGTCGATCAGCAGAGCGCCGAGATCGCTCGTCTCAACGTCGAGCTGGCTCCGTTCCGGATCCTCCACGGCACCGAGCTGGAGATCCGTGCGGACGCCTCCCTCGACTATCCGGACGAGATGCTCGCCCGGTTCGACGTCGTGATCGCCAGCATCCATACCGGGCGCAACCAGTCTCCCGAGCAGCTCACCCGCAGGGCACTGGCCGCGATCGAGCACCCGCACGTCGACGTGCTGGCCCACCCGTCGGGACGGATCGTCAACACGCGTGACCCGCTTCCGCTCGACTGGCCGCGCCTGTTCGAGGCGGCCGCGCGCACCGGCACCGCCCTCGAGATCAACGGCAGCCCGCGCCTGGACCTCGACGACTCGCTGGCGCGGGCCGCCGGGCGTGCCGGCGCGCGGCTGACCGTGGCGTCGGACGCTCACCGCACCGAGGAGCTGACGCAGCAGCACTACGCAGTCGACCTGGCTCGCCGTGCATGGCTCGAGCCGGACCAGGTGCTGGCCACCCGGACCGCTGATGAGCTGCTCGAGCTGCTGGCGTGATCAGCCGCATCTTCGGCGACCGGCGCCGGATCCGGCTGCTGCGGCGCATCGATCGGCCGGCCGCCATCCTGCTCGCCGCCGCGCAGGCCGTCGTCGCGGCCGCAGGATGGTTCGCCGCGCCGCTCTGGCTTGCCGTGGCCATCGCGGGCCAGCTGCTGCTCGGTGGGATCGTGGCCGTCCGGGTCATCGGGCCGATGAGGTCCGACCTCGGGATTGCCCGATACGCCATCCCGGCGGCGGCCGGGATCGCCGCCACCCTCTTCGGCCGCCTGATCCCCGGCGGCCAAAGCCTGCTGTTCGTGCCGTTCCTCGCCGTCGTGCTGTGGGCCGTCACCTACCTGGAGCTGCGCATGGAGCGCGGCACGGGCGGCGGAACGATCGGGCGCCTGTTGCTGACGGCCATCCTGTTCGCCGGCACGGACGGCTTGCTCGTCCTGTTCGGTGCGCGGTCGTGGCCCACGCCGCTCGTCCTCGTGGCCGGCCTGACGCTCCCGCTGGCGCTGCGCTCGTCGGAGGGGCGCGGCACGATGGGAGTCGAGGGCTTCGGCCAGGCGTTGCTCCACGTCCTCGTGGTGGTGCAGGTCGGCGCCGGCGCAATCCTGCTCAACATCCCGTGGCCCGTGATGGCCGCGCTGATGGGGCTCGCGTTCTACACGTGGAGCGTCGCGGCGGAGACGCTGGGCGGCACGGCTTCCGGCCGCAGCGTGGCCATCGAATTCGGATCGCTCGTCCTCTTCGGCCTCGTCGTCGGCCTGATCCTCCATCGGCCCTGAGCGGCCCTCAGGGTGTCGCGTTGACACCCCTGTGGCCCGGTGGTACAAGAGGGCGCTTTCGGCCGGCATCGGGCCGCCGGACTCCCCGCAATGGAGACGCTTGCATCGCTCATGGCGCTTGGAGAGGCTGACACGACGACCCGACAACGACGCCAGCTCGCCGAAGCTGCGATTGCGCACGCCACGCGCGGCGAATGGGAGGACGCGGTGACGGCCAACCGCGAGCTCCTCGAGCTGGGACCGGACATCGACGCCAACAACCGCCTCGGCAAGGCGCTGGCGGAGCTGGGACGTCACGCAGAGGCGCTGGAGGCGTACGAGCAGGCCCTCGAGCGCGACGCCACCAACCGCATCGCGCAGCGCAACATCGAGCGCCTTCGCGTCCTCATGGCTGCAAAGCGACCTGCCGCCAACGGGAAGCGACGCCCGGACAAGGCGCCCGCCACGCTCTTCATCGAAGAGATGGGCAAGACGGGTCGCGCGCGTCTCATCAACCTCGCCGCGCCAAGCGTCCTGGCGCCGCTCTCGGCGGGCGACGCCATCACGCTGGAGGTCGACGGCGACGACCTGGTGGCCAAGGTCGGCAAGGCCTCCATCGGCAGCGTCGAGCCGCGCATCGCGGCCCGCCTGCTCAAGCTCATCGCCGGCGGCAACCGGTACGACGCGGCGATCACCACGATTCACGAGGCCGGCGGGGAGCTCCAGATCATGATCCGCGAGGTCTTCACCCACCCCGCGAACTTCGGCAAGGTCTCCTTCCCGACCCAGGGTGCGAGCGGGCCCGGCATCAGGCCGTACATCAAGGGCAGCGCACTTCGCTACGATGACGAGGACGAGGTCGAAGAGGCCGACGAGGACTCCGAGGAGGTCGAGGAGCTCGACACGACCCTCCCCGAGTACTCCAGCGAGCCCGAGCTCGAAGAGGAGCTGGTAGAAGAGCCATAGCGAACCGATGAGCGAGGCGGAACAGGCAGGATTCGACCACGTCATCCTGCCGCGACGCCTCCCCGGACTCGCCCTCCTCGAACGCCATCATCTGCCGCCGGCCGACAACCAGATCGACGCCGTCCTCGCGGCGTTTGCCACGCCGGGCGACACCGTCCTCGATCCGTGGGCCGGCACCGGCTGGACCGCTCGGCGCACGATCACGGCCGGGATGCGTGCTGTGGCGGCCGACCCGAGCCCGTTCGCCCAGATGGCGGCGATCGCCATCCTGACCGCTCCCGGTCCCGCCGTGCTGGACGCCGCGTTCGCGCAGCTCGCCGGTTCGCGGCGCGTTGACGTTCCGCTGCGGCAGCACATCGAGGAGCTGTACGCGACACGCTGCGCCGCCTGCCGCCTGCCGGTCGTGGCAGAGCAGTTCGTGTGGCCACGTGATGGCGATGCGCCCGGTCGCAAGATCTACCGCTGCGAAGCGTGCGACCTCTCGCGTGGCGGCCCGGAGGAGCGCTCGGCCCCGGTCGACGAGGTCGACCTCGCCAAGCTCGGCATCGAGCGCGCTGTCGATGGGACCGCCGACCCCGAGCCGGTCACGACGGCGACGCCGGACGAACCGGGGCTGACTGGCGACGGGGACGAGCTCGACCTGTCGATCGGGGAGGCCGGCGGACCGCCCCCCGCCCCGCGCGCCGTTGACCCGCCGAGCCCGGCCGACGACGGGCCACGCTTCGCATCGACCGTGCGGCCCGATCCGATCCCGATCGCCGCCGCGGAGGGCGCGCGCCATTCGCCCCACTACCTCGAGCTCCGGGCGCGCTTCCCGGTGCTCGACGATCGGGAGGAGCTCGTCGACGAGCTGCTCGAGCTGTACACCCCGCGCAACCTCTACGCCCTCCATGCCATCGGGGCGAAGATCGACACCGAGCTGCGCGACACGGCCGCCGCGTCCGTCATGAAGCTCGCACTGGCCGCCTGCCTCCTGCCCGCCAGTCGCCTCAACGGGTACCCCGGCCGCGTCGCCTCGCTGCGCATCAGCGCCGGGCATGTCCGCCAGCCTGCGAGCCGTCACCAGCGCGAGGTGAACGTGTGGCGGACGTTTGCCGACGCCTACGGCGAGGTGCGGGCAGCCATCGCCGGGCTCGGCGAGCGGCAGGAGGCTCGCTTCGCGGCCGACTTCGGCGAGCTGGGCGGGATGACCTCCGCGAACGTGCTGTGGCTCCGGGCGCGGGCGTCGGT